>JAABUZ0100004336.1_pt1 | contig 19705 bp, 15 predicted proteins | sample 5562091 | NCBI WGS metagenome assembly JAABUZ01 (sample SAMN12813069, study PRJNA571459) | rock metagenome | isolation source: Antarctica rocks | place: Antarctica: Victoria Land, Linnaeus Terrace sud | collected 2015-12-21 | reverse complement strand
CCTACGAAAAGGGCATCAAGATCCCCGACCACCAAATCAAGGACCTCGAAGCCACCCAGCTACACCGCCACGAGTTCCACCCAGACTGGAATTACAGCCTGGGCCCCGCGACACGCCCGAACACACCCACCTAAATCTTACGCGAGCCCTAAGTCCGTGGCGATCCTCGTGTCCCCTCACGTGATTCGCGCCCGTGCTATACGGGCGAATTATCGCTCTCGGTCGTGACTGGGCGCGTCTACTTGAGGCTGCCGTGCGCGTGTTGCTCTGCGACGAATTCGGCCGCGCGTGCCGTCAACGCCATGATGGTGAGCGCGGGCCCTACGCTTCCGCTGGAGGCGAATGCGCTTCCGTCGGTTACGAAAAGGTTCGGCACGTCCCAAGTCTGGTTGTGTTCGTTGAGCACCGACGTTGCCGGGTCGGCACCCATTCGCGCGCCGCCGCACTCGTGGATGGCGGACCCGAGCATGATGCTGCGGGGGAATCCCATTCGGAAGACTAACCTGCTAAACGGGTCGCGATCAGGCCAGACCTTTTGGGAGTCCAGGCCCATCGACGACCCTGAGAACATGAGGTCGTAGTCGTTCAGTTCGAAAATTTCACGAATTGTGCGAACTTGTTCCTTGAGCAGTCGATTTTCATTGTCGCCAGGTACGCAGCGGATTCGTGCTATCGGAACGCCCCAAGCGTCCTTACGCCGCGGATGTAGGGTGATCCGATTGTCAAGGTAGGGCAGCATCTCACCGAACCCCATGAGGCCGCCGGCAGCCGGGTGGTCTTCGGGAACGGGAATCCGCGCGCAGGCGCCCTGGAAGGAGAAGCCTCGTGAGAATTTGGATGTTTCGGTTCCCGCCAGGTTGACAAACCGTGGGATGAACACGCCGCCGGCTGGTGAGTAGCTGGGATCATGCGGCGCCGAGTCGTCATCTTCGTAGCCACGGTACTGCGGCATCTTTGCCACGGTGAGGCTCGGCGTCTGGTCCATGAAGTAGCGACCGAGCAATCCGGAGGAGTTGCCGAGCCCGTTGGGGTGTTTGTCCGATCCTGAATTGAGGAGAAGGCGGATCGACTCGATGGTCGAGGCACACAGCATGACGACGTCCGCGGTCACGGTGTGCTGGTTCCTGGTTTTTTGGTCGATGTAGACGGCACCGGTGGCCCTACCGGTCTGGTCGTCGACGGTGATTCGCTGCACGATCGCGTCGGTGTAGGTGGTGAGCCGGCCGGTGTCGCGAGCGGCGAGGATGCCCAGCGGGACGCGGTGCAGGTTCGGTGCCGCGTAACGCCAGGAGATCACGCGCCGCTCTGGCCAGGTGGCCTCGACCTTGGCCTTGAAGTTTTGTTCGGCGGTTGTCAGCTTCCCCGAATTTACGTAGTGGCCGTCGGGGATCGCTGGTACGTCGTCGGGATTGCCGTATACGCCGATGAACTCTTCGACTCGGTCGTAGTACTTCGCGAGGTCGTCGTAACGGACCGGCCAGTTTGCACCCTTGTCGTCGAAGGACTTGCCCTGGAAGTCGTAGTCGGACATGCGCATCAGGCACCGTCCGTAGGTGTGCAGTCGTCCGCCCAGCTGTCGACCGCGGATCCATAGGAACCTGTCGCCTCGCGGTGTGGAGTACGGATTTCGCACGTCGTTGACCAAGAACGGGCTCGCCCCTGAGGTGAACATTGCGCGGCGGGACTGGGTGTATTGCCCCTTCTTCACCGCTGCGTGTGCACGAGGAAAGATCGCCATATCCAGCGGTCTGGGCGGTGCTTCCGGAGTCGGTTTGAAGTCCGATTCGGTGATGTCGCGCCCGGCCTCGAGCAGCAAGACGTCCAAGCCTCGTTCGGTGAGTTCCTTTACGGCGATGCTTCCAGCGACGCCGGAGCCGATCACTACAACGTCGAATCTCTTATCGGGGCTAATCATTCCTCATCCTCTCTTGGGCGCCTGGGCCAGCATCATTGCCATGTCCGAGCGGAATTGTGCTGATAAAGTTGTCGCCGCCGCATTTTACTGACCTTGCGGGGGCGGCGTGGTGGGTGCGCTATCGAGGTCTCGAACAGGGACGAGTCAGTCACGATTCGCGCTGCGCCCAGCGATGAATCCCGTACCGACGATCTGCCTGCGCGGAGCGCGCGCCCGCTGAACTGCCGGGATGTTCTCTGTCCTCTCAAAGCGGAGTTTAGGTTGGTACCAGCCAATTTATGCACGGCGCATATAAATCCGCCGGATCTGACCTCGTCCCGTCCGTGGTCTGGAAGATCGACGAGAGCGCGTTAGCGCTCAGGGGCGTGAGCACGCGCAAGACGCTGGACGCATCTGTGATGCGTAAGACCTGGATCATGATTTTTCTCCCGTTGCGACTGGGCCTTTGAGGATCGGGATGCCATGTCGCGTTCCGTGGAGATAGAACGTTCGCTGTTCGGTAAATGCGCGCAGCGACTCTTGTCCGCCGAGTCGGCCCTGACCCGAGAGTCCGACGCCGCCGAATGGTACATGCGGCTCATCCCCGATGGACGATCCGTTGACGTGCACCGCTCCCACTGTCATCTCCGCCGCGACCTGCAGGGCATGTCCAGGGTCGCTGGAAAGAACGGCGCCAATGAGGCCCATCTCGCTGTCGTTCGCCTGCCTGATCGCCTCGGCCTCGGAGGTGACGCGATGGATCGCAACCACCGGCGAGAAGGCCTCCTCGTAGTAGAGGCGCGCGGATGTGCTCACCCCCTCCAGGATCACCGGCGGCGCATACAGGCCATCCGTCTCCCCATCGCCGAGCAGAGATGTAGCGCCGTGGGCCAGCGCGTCTCTAACCAAATCGCGGAAGTGTTCGGCCGCTTTGCGGTTGATCAGTGGGCCGTAGGAGGTTGTCGGATTGCGGGGGTCTCCGATTTGAAGGGCACGCACCCGATCGGTCACTCGTCCGATGAGGTCATCGGCGATCCGGTCCGTCACGATGATCCGATCGGTGGCCATGCAGACCTGACCGCCGAAGCCGAAAGCGGCACTCACCACAGTGTCGGCGGCTTGGTCCAGGTCGACGTCGTCTAACACGACCGACGCGTTCTTGCCGCCGAGTTCCATGATCGCCGGGGTGAGGTGGCTCCCGGCGACAGCGGCGATCTGACGACCGACGCCGGTTGACCCAATGAAGACCACGCGCCGCACCGAAGGGTTCGCGATCAGCCGGTTGATCGTCTCGCGACCACGACCGGGTGCTGAACTCAGCACGCTGATCACGCCCGCTGGAGCGCCCGCGTGCATGAGCGCCGACGCGAGCACATGCCCCGCGGTCTGCGGGGCCTCCTCGCTCGGCCGGATGATCGCGGTATTGCCCACCGCCACCGCGATCGCGGTGGAGCGGGCGGCGAGGATGAGCGGCGCGTTCCATGGCACGATCGTCAGAACAACGCCGGCAGGAACGCGCATGTTGAGGTTGCTGGACTGCGCGTCGTGCGATGGCAGTACCTCGCCGATCGGCAGGCTTGTGAGTGCGGCCGCCTCGCGAAGCGTCGCTGCAGCCTCAGCAATGTTCATCCGCGCGAAAAAGACCGGAAGTCCAACCTCTGCAGCGAGCAGCTCGGTGACCGCGTCGACGTCCTGCTCCAGATAGGTGGCAGCATCGAGGAAGACACGGCGGCGGTCCACGTACGAGGTTCCGCTCCACTCCTCGAAAGCTGTTTGCGCGGCGGCGACTGCCCGGTCGACGTCGTTGTTGGTCGCCGACGCAACCCTGGCGATCGTGCGACCGTCGATTGGTGACACGGACTCGTAAGTCCCGCCATCGCTGGCATCGACATACTGGCCGTCGATCAGCAGTCTGATGTCCTCAGACATATATTGACTCCTTGGTGGTAGGTCCCGTTCAGAAGATGAGGACGGGCTTGATACTTTCTCCCGAGCGAGCGTCGGCGACGGCGCGCTCAATGTCCTCGAACGGATAACGGCGTTCAAGACGCTCGATTGGGAACGCGCCGCGTCGCCAGGCGTCGACGAGGAACGGCAGGTAGGTCTCCGGGTCGGCGCTTCCCATCGTCGTTCCTTGGATAACACGTCCCGGCAGCTGTGCATTGACGTCAAACGATGCCCGGGAACCGGCGGCGGGCGCCCCGATGAGCGCGAGGTGGCCTTCAACGGACAGCGAATCGGCGAGAGCTTCGATGACACCGAGGTTTCCGGTGCCGTCGATCGCGTAATCGATGCCCTCACCAGCCGTGAGCTCCAGCAGCGCTGGCCGCAGCTCCTGTCGTGAGGTGTTGACGACCGACATCGCGCCGAGTTCTAAGGCGAGCTCCAGGCGTGAGGACACACGGTCGATAACGACGATCTCGCGCAGCGCAGTCCAGCGTGCGGCAAGCACTGCGGCGAGGCCGACGGCACCAGCCCCTGCCACGGCGAGAGTGGTGCCGGGCCTCGGCCGCAGCGTGTTGAGAACGGCGCCGGAGCCAGTCTGGATGCCGCAGCCGAGCGGGGCGAGCACAATCATCTCCTCCTCGCTGACATCCGCCGGCAGCACGACGACGCTGCGCTCATCCACGATCGCCTCACGCCCAAATGATGACTGGCCGAAGAAATGAGCGTGAAGCTCACCCCCGTCGTGGTCGCGTACGGTGGCGCTACCGTCGGATCGCGTGCCGCCGAGCAGGTTGAGCCTAAGATGCGAACGGCAGTACGAGGGGCGACCACCGCGGCAGGCGACGCACCGGCCACACGAGGTGTAACTCAGCAATACCTTGTCGCCGACGCGAGCCCGATGAACGTCGGCGCCCACCGCGATGACCACGCCTGCGCCTTCGTGCCCGAGCACCGCGGGAAGCGGAAACGGGATGACCCCTCGCGCGGCACTGATGTCGGTATGGCAGATGCCGACCGCCACCATCCGCACGCGCAGCTCATCGGCGCGCAGCTCATCTAGCTCGACGTCCTCGACAACGAACGGACCGCCCGGCTCGCGCACGACCGCCACCTCGGTCATGACAACTCCTCTTGGACAACTTGGCTCTCCAGTCGGCCCACGCCGTCGATCTCGACAACAACCGTGGATCCTGGGTGCAAGAACAGCTGCGGGTCGCGTCGGAAGCCGACGCCGCCGGGCGTTCCGGTCAGGATGATGTCGCCCTCTTCGAGCCTGGTGAACTCCGAGATGGTGGCGATGAGCTTGGGGATCGGAAAGATCAACCGCGAGAGGTCTGAATCCTGCACCTTCTCTCCATTCACCCAGGTCCGGATACCGGCCGACGGTAGATCAACTTCATCTGGCGTCACGATCTCGGGCCCGATAGGGGTTGACCCGTCCCAGGCTTTACCTTGCATCCACTGGTGCGTCTTGTACTGGTAGTCACGCATGGTGACGTCGTTGGCAACGGCGTAGCCGAGCACATGAGATTCTGCGTCTTCCTGGCGGATGCGTCGCCCGGCGGCCCCGATGACGACGGCGAGCTCACCTTCGTAGTCGACCTGGATCGACTCAAGTGGCATCAGGATGTCGTCATGCGCGCCGATGAGGCTGGAGGCGAACTTTGGGAAGAGGACGGGGTAGTCGGAGTCTGCTCGCTGGGTCTCCTTGATGTGCGAGCGGTAGTTGAGGCCGATGCAGATCACCCGGCGGGGCGAAGGGACGACCGGAAGTATCAGCACCGCGCCACGACCGATCGCGGCGGTTTCGTCGCGCGCAGCCTGAGCCAGTTCCCGGGAACCGATGCCGGGCTGAATCGCGTCGATGCCCACGAGCGGAACCAAGTTGTCACCGCGGGCCTCGCCGACGTGCCGCTGATGATCGACAAGGTAGGAAACGTATCTCACGCCGAAATCACCGCCTCGCCGCGCGCTTCGCTCGTCTTGCGCCATTTCGGCGTCTGACCACCCCACAAATTGACGCTGTGCGGCACTGGCTGCCAGCGCCGGGGCGTGTAGGTGACGGAGTCGTCCCAGAACTTTTCCATTTCTGCCGACAACTCGATGTGAGTCCCCGCCGGGTCGTCGAAGAAGATGAAGAGGTTGTTGCCGGGGCCGTGGCGGCCAGGACCCCACTGCACCTCGACATCGAGCTCGGTCAACCGATCGCACCACGTCTTGAAGTCCTCCCACTCGCTCAGGTCATACGAGTAATGATCGAGCACACCCGCGCTACCTACGTTGACGACAGCGAGCGTGTGATGGTCGCGGTCGCTGCGCAGCCACGAGAACCGACCGTCCGCGAGCTGGTCGCTGATCCGGAAGCCGATGACATCGGTATAGAAGCGGATGTACTTCTCGACGTCGTCAGTTCCGAGGGTCGTGTGTTGAAATTTGATCGGACGCCGGCCGCTGTCGGCAATGTTCTCTCCGCTCCGGTGCACCTCCGCGTGGAAGTGCACCATCAAGCCGTCGGGGTCCGCTACCGCGATGCCGTCGATGTCTCCGACCGCCTCATCGATGTACGAGGGGTCAAGCGGCTCGTAGCCGATCGCGGCTGCGGTCAGCCGTTCTCGAATCGCATTCAGGCCACCTGGGTCCCGTACCTCGAAGCCGTAGTGGCGGATCCCGGCCGGAGCGTCGCCGGCGGGCAGCAAGTCGATCACATGGTGGCCGCTGCCCCAACCGAGCCGGACTGCCCCCCCGTCGAGACGGGCATGGCGATGCATGCCGAGCACGCGTGCGTAAAAGGTCTCCGATGCGGCGACGTCGGGGACCGCGAAGGCGATGTGCGAGACCGCTGTGCGCTGCAGTGCGCCAGCGGCGGGTCCCTCCTGCAATGTGACGCGGTTGGGGCGATCCATAGGACTTTCCTTCCTCGAGATGCGTGTCAGGCGGTATGCGGTGCGTTGTGGGGGTGGGTGGCGATCACCGCGCTCCAGCGACGGATCGCTGGGTCGATGGCGTCACCGGGATGCCATACGGCGGCGACGAAGCGGTCCGGGCGGATCAGGACGAGACGTCCGCGGAGCGGCTCGAGCTCTGCGTAGAGCCGGCGGTCGAGGTCAACGGCCACCTCGACCCCAGCGGGATAGTCATCGAGGCGATCGTCTAGGGGCACAGCGACAACGCGGGGATGGAGCTCAGGGACGGCGGCAAGGGCCTCCGCGGCGACAGCGGGATCGACGCCCACGGCGAGCAGGGACCAGTTGGTCCCGAGCAGCTCGTCGAACAGCACGATCTGGTGGCGGATGAAGTCGAAGACGCGGGGCTGCCCGATCTGGGTGCCGACGAGCGGGGCGTCCTGCCCGGTCACCACCATGCCCTCCGTGAACCTCGCGATGGGGCGGTAGCGCATCTGTTGGAAGAAATCGCGGCCGTCGTCGGTCTCGAGCGCCCGCTGGATCGTCGCGTCGCGGCGGCGGGCGACCCGATCGTGCGGCGTCATGACGATGCGGCCGAGCATCACCGACGACGCGATCACGGCGGCGACGTGCGGTCGACGCTCTAGCTCGTAGCTGTCCAGAACATCAGTGTTTAGACGTCCGCCGATGACTTTCTCGAGCTTCCAGGCGAGATTCGCGACGTCCCGCAGCCCGGAGTTGAGGCCTTGCCCGGCGAACGGAGGCATCATGTGGGCGGCGTCGCCGGCGAGGAAGATGCGCCCGGAACGCCATGAATCGGCGTTGAGCGCGTGAAACCGGTAGGTGACGGCGCGCTCCACCTCGTCGGGAGTGATGGCGCGGTACCGGGAGACTAGTTGCTGGATGAGCTCGAACGGCGGTTCACCGTCGAGCCGGCCCGCCTCCTGGGCGGTGAGCAGGAACTCGTAGCGGCAGCGCCCATGCAGCCCGGGTACGACGACGTGTGGGCGACCCGGGTCGCCGTGATGCATGCCGTAGCGTTCGCGACTCGCGTCGTGGAGCGTGTCGGCTACGAGCCAGACGTCATCGAAGTTGCGACCCGTCATGGTGATTCCGAGTTGCTGTCTGACGGTGGAGCGGCCGCCATCGGCCGCGATGACGTAGCTCGCGTGGGCGGTGCGTTGGCCTTCTGGGCTGGAGATCTCGGCGCGGACGGCGGCGCCGTCGTCGGCGATCTCGAGCAGTTCCGATGAGAACCGGGCCTCGATGTGCGGATCGCGTTGCAGCGCGCGGTACAGCACGCCTTCGAGGTCGGGTTGCGCGAATGGGTTCTTGAAGGGGTAACCCAGACGTAAGGGTTGCGGGGAGCGCCCATCGAACAACAGGGCGCCGTCACTGTCGTAATAGGACGTGCCGGTTCCCGGCACGACAATTGCAAGGACGTCGTCGACGATGCCGACGGCCTGGTAGAGCCGCAGGGATTCGTCGTCGAGGCTGATGGCTTTGGGCGAATCGGACGGGCCAGAGCGACGTTCAATGATCTCGACGGTGAGACCACGAGCCGCGAGCGCAAGCGCCGCCGTCATACCGACCGGTCCTGCCCCGACAACCAGGACGTCACTGTCCGACACGTGCCTGTCCTCTCGTCCTTGAGCTCAGCGTGTATTGGAGGAAATGACAGATCTGGCTATGCAAGACGCGCACGCTCTGGGTCCTTGAGCAACTTGGGCCGGACCCGCATGACCAAGACGTCATCAACGCGGTCACCGTGAAACTCTTTTTTGCTCGTGCTCGGGTTGCGGTGTGGCTTCGTCGTTGACTGGCCGACCGGGTTGGCCTCGACAGCGGGCTGAGGCCGGCCGAACCTGTCCTGCCGCGGAAAGATCAGCATGTTCGGAGCCACGGAGGATTGGGGCGCGAACGGCCTAGGAAGGGAACGCGGCGAACGCGGCGAACGTTCCTCATTCGGGTTGCGTCCTGAAGCTGCGCGATCCTTGTGAGCTGTCCCAGGTCGCTGCCGATCGATAGGGCTTAGCCAGCCCTGGCCGGAGTCGTTCACGCCGTTACACCGGCGCCGACTGCTTTGCGTTGCGGGTGACCGGACTCCGGGTCGTAGAGGTGGCAGGCGACGGTCGAGCCATCGACCGGCGTGTCCTTGGGCCGCGTGGTGCTGCACACCGCGGCGGCGGACGGGCAGCGAGGGGCGAACGGGCATCCTCGAGGATCCGGCGTCCCGGCATTGGCCGTGGTGGCCGCCACAGAGGCGGCCCGCGCCTCGCGACGGACCCGCTGCTTCTCCGGATCCGCAATGGGGACCGCAGCGAGTAGCGCTCGCGTGTACGGATGCTTTGGCGCCTGGGAGATTGCGTCGGATGGGCCCTGCTCCATGACGCGGCCACGGTACAACACCACGATGCGCTGAGCGATGTGAGCAGTGATCGTCAGGTCGTGCGAGATGAACAGCATGGCCATGCCGCCGTCATTCCGCAGGTCGGTCAGAGTGTTAATGATCGATGCGCGAGTAACCAGGTCCAACGCGCTGACGGCCTCATCGGCGATGATCAGCTCCGGCGTCGTCGAGACAGCCCGCGCGATGCAGATCCGCTGACGCTGCCCGCCGGAGAAGCCGTGAGGGTAACGCGAAGCGGAGTCCTTCGGCAGGCCAACACTTTCCAGCAGACGGCGCTGGATCTCGGTAGTCTCCTTCGCCTTCAGGTTGGTGTCGAACTCCAGCGGCTCAACCAGGGCGTTACCGACGGTCTGTGCCGGATTGAGCGACCCGTAGGGATCCTGGAACACCGCCTGCAATTTGCGCGGATTGGCGCGGACATACTTCTGATTTTCTGAGATGACAGTCTGGCCGCTCAGCTCCACGCTTCCCGAGGTCGCTGCCTGCAACCCGAGGATCGTTCGGCCGATTGTCGATTTACCCGAACCCGATTCGCCCACGAGCCCGACCGTCTCGGCGGCAGCGATTTCGAACGACACCCCGTCAACGGCGGCGAGGGTATTCGCCCCGCGCCCGCGGCGACGGAACTCGACGCGGAGGTCGCGTACATCAAGCAGTGGTCTCGACACGTGCTTCACCTCTCGTTAACTCGTCAGCGCGGATGCACCGGACTAGCCGCTCCTCATGAACGCCGGGACGCGACGGCTTGAGGTCGACCCGCGTCAAGGCGATGGGCGCTTCACGGCACTCAGGAGTAACAAAGGGACATCGTGAGGCGAATCGGCAATATTCGGGCCACTCCTGAGGCAGCGGCACGCTGCCCGGAAGGGTGGCCAGCCGCTCGCCCCGCTCGAGCGAGTCGGGGATGGCGCCCATCAGCGCCTTTGTGTACGGATGCACCGGCGCGGACATCACCTGTGATACGAGCCCTGTCTCAACAATCTGGCCGGCATACATGACAGCGACATCGGTCGCGATGTCCGCGACGACACCAAGATCGTGCGTGGCGATGATTAGCGTCATGCCCAGTTCACGTTGCAAGTTGCGAAGGATGTCGAGGATTTCGGCCTGAATCGTGACATCCAGGGCGGTAGTCGGCTCATCGGCAATCAGCACCTCTGGGTTACCGGTCAGACTCAGGGCGATGAGGACGCGCTGGGCCATCCCGCCGGAGATCTCATGCGGATAGCTCTTCACGACAGCCTCAGGCGCCGCAATACCCATTTTCCGAAGGAGGGCGTGGGCCTCTTTCTTCGCTTGCTTACGATCCAGACCTCGATGCAACCTCAGGGCCTGAGTCAGCTGGCCGCCGATCGTGAATGACGGATCGAGTGCCGCCATGGGCTCTTGCGGGATCATGGCCACGCCCTTTCCCCGCACCCCTTCGAGTTCCTTTTCGGAGAGGTCGCTCAGCGTCGCATTGCCCACTCGGATGAAACCGGTGACCAATGAACCCGGCGGCGGGACAAGTCCAATCAAAGCCAACGAGGTCATCGTCTTGCCGCAGCCCGATTCACCGACCAGCGCCAGAGCAGCGCCGCGCTCGATCGTTAGGTTCAGGTGATCGACTACCGGCACGATCCGGCCCCCGCGGGGGAACGCGATCGTCACATCTTTCAGCTCCACGAGCGCCGGGCTGGAGCCCACAGTCGGGACCACCTCGGCACTGCTAGTGGCCAATACTCGCTGGGCGGCCGGCGGCCGCCCTGCGGAAGAGGTCTCCATCGCTTCGGAGCTGCTGAAGTCGCGGCGCTTCCGGCGCGAGGGAGGGGCCAGCAACGACTGGCGTTGCGCATGGGGAAGGGCGTCGCGAAGAGCGGATCCGATGAAGTTCACGGAAAGGATCGTGAGGATGAGGGCCACGCCAACCGGCACCATCATCCAGGGGTCGCCCGCCAAGTTCAGCGTGGCGTCATAAATCATCTGACCCCATGTCGGTGCCAACGGCGACTGCCCAAGTCCGAGGAACGCCAGAGAGGCCGAAAGGATGAGAGCGATGCTGTAACTGACAAATCCCTGGACGAGCAGGGGGCCGGCGATGTTGGGCAGGACATGGCGAACTAGCACACGCCCGCGTGTTAAACCGGACACTCTGGCAGCATCGACAAACGGTAGTGCTCGAGTCGACTGGGTCGTCGCGCGCACGAGGCGAAAGATCGAGGCGCTCAGTAGAACGCCCAGCACGGCCATCACAGGGATCTGATTTTCGCCCGTGATGACGGTGAGGGCCACAAGGATCACGAAGCCCGGAATGGCCAGGATTACGTCGGCCACAAACGAGCTGATCCTGTCGACAGGGCCGGGTCGGAATCCGGCCTGGAGCCCCGCCGCGATCCCGATCACTAATGCCACGACGACGGCGATCAAGCCTTGCCCAAGCAACGGTGCGCCGCCGTAAATCAGCCGCGAGAGCATGTCCCGCCCGAGGTCGTCGGCGCCGAGCCAGTGCTCACCGGTCGGCAGCTGGAACACGACCGCTAGGTCCTGGGAATACGGATCGTACGGCGCGACTAGTTTGGCAAAAATGCCGACGATCAGCACGATTAGGATCCAAACACCCGCGAGGATCACGCTCGGCCGGCGGAAAGCTGCGCGAAAAGCTGTGAGAGCGGGCGACGAACCCGAGATGGCCCGGATGTCGACGGTGTCGTTGCCAGGAGGCAGAATGCTCATGAGATCCGGATTCTGGGGTTCAACCAGGCCGCGAGAATGTCGACCGCGATATTCACGATGACGACCGCGACGCTGAAGTAGACGATGGCGCCTTGCACCACGGGCAGGTCGTGTCGCGTCACTGAGTTCACCATGAGGGACCCGACGCCAGGAATATTGAACGTGTACTCGACTACAACTGCACCCGACAGCAGGAAGATGAAGATCAAGCCGGACACTGTCGTCACCGGGATTGCGGCGTTCCGCAGCACGTGCTTGAGGATGATGGTCCGCCGCGGAACTCCGGTGGCTTGAAGGGTCCGGACGAAGTCGCGGCCCATGACGTCGAGCGCACTCGCACGAGCCTGCATCACGACCTGCGCCAGGAAGGCCGCCGAGATGGCAATAACAGGCAGCACTAGGCCGAGCGCCCACGCGGACGGCGAATCGGTCAACGCTGTGTATCCAGTGGCCGGGAATACCCCGACCTTCAGCGCGAAGACCAGCACCAAAATTGAGGCGAGCCAAAAGTTCGGGATCGCCATGAAGATGTTCGAAACCGCCTGAACGGCTCGGTAGAGCGGTCCGCTGTAGACGGCAGCCAGCAACCCCAGAGCCTGCCCCCCGATGAAAACCACCAGGATGGCGATCAAGGCCAGCGAGAGCGTAGGCGGAAGCGAATTGCCGAGCGTGTCCGCCACCGAGGTGTTGGTGATGTACGACTGGCCGAAGTCGCCGCGAACGGCCTTCGAGATCCAGGTCAGATACTGGATGATAAGCGGCTTGTCGAGTCCAAGCTGCTTGTTGAGGACGGCGGTGTTCTCAGGAGTAGCCGTATTCCCCAAGATAAATTGCGCGGGACTTCCCGGTACGAACTCGACCAAGAAGAAGGCGAAGGTCGAGGCGAGGAAGATGACAGGGATTCCCACGAGCAACCGAGTGCCGATCAGTCGTAGCACGGGACTGGGCCTTTCTTGGGTCGGGCGTCAGGTGCGAAACGGACAGATTCATGACTAGCGAAATCTGATAGAGCGTCGTCGAGCCTGATACCCGGCACGTTCACCAGGGCGATTGCGTGCCGGGTATCGAAGAAGCTCCTATGGTTGGCTACCTATGGTAAGCGAGCGCTTACGATACTGGCTTGATGTTGTACAGCATCGGAACGCCGACACCGGGGGTGTCCTGGCTCGTCACCTTCTTCGGGTTGTAGACCTTCAGCTGAGACGAGATCACCGGCGCGAGCAGGAGTGCCTTCTGGGCGATCGTTGAGGCCAACTGCTGGTACAGCGGCTCCGTGTCGGACGCCTTCGCCGTCGAGATCTTGTCGAGAAGCGCCGCGACGGCCGGATCACTGTTGTGCAGGGGGTTCCAGAAGCCGTTCGGTCCCACGATGCCTCGGATCGTCTGGTACTGAGCGGCGTTGAGCGTGTAGGCCCCCGACACCATGGGGTACTTCCCGGTCTGCATCTCCGAGATGAAGTTTGAGCTAACGCTCGTAATTTTAAGCGTGATGCCTACCTTCGCAAGCTGACCCGCCATCGCCGAGGCGATCTGGCTGGTGGGGGGGCTGACGACAATTCCCACGGAGAACCCATTCGGGTATCCCGCCTCCTTCAAGAGCTCCTTCGCCTTATTGACGTCGTACGGGTAGATGTCGTCGAGCGAGTTGCTGTAGCCCTGATAAAACTTCGCGAAAGGCGTCGAGGCAACGGCGAAACCGGTCTCTCCGAACAGAGCGCTGTTGATGGCCTTGCGATCGATCGCATAGTTCATGGCCTGTCGGACTCGCACGTCGCCGAGTTGCTTGGCGACGGCTCCTTTGGTGTCGATGAACCAAACACCCTGGAAGAAATTGGGCTGACCAGCAACGACCTTCACATTGGATCCGATGCCTTTGACATCGGAATTGACCAGGTTGGAAACCAGATCCGACTGCCCACTTTGCACCGCGTTGATGGCGGCGGTGTTCGTCGCGTACTGCGTGATGACGACTTTGTCGGCAGGGAATGCGCTCTTGTTCCAGTACTTCGGGTTGCGCACGAAGGTGAACTTTTGGCCGGCGAGCGTGTTGGCCGAGTCTAGCGTGTAGGGCCCACTGCCGCCCGGGGTTGACGTCAGGGACGAGTCGTTCTTGAGCGACTTCGGGTTGACGATGAAGCCCGCGCACTGACCAAGGTCCTGCAGCAGGCCGGGGAAGGGCTGCGGCAGGGTGATCGTCACAACGGAGGTCGTGTCCGCCGATGCCGTGGCACCGTTGAGGTAATTGTTGCACTCCGCTCCCGCTGGGTGGGCGGCCGCGTAGTCGATATTTGCCTTGACGGCTGCGGAGTCGACGGGCGTCCCGTCGGTAAACTTCACGTCGTCCCGCAGGTTCAGTGTCAGCTTTTTCCCGTCTTCTTTCCAGGACTTGGCGAGACTGGGCTGCGGGGTGCCCTTCTCATCGAGCGTGACGAGCGAGTCATACAGCGCCTGACTCCACCACAGCGAATAGTTGATGCCGTAGCCGGCGCCCCACGGGTTGTAAGTCGACGGCGCATTTAGGGTGTTGGCGAGCTGTAGAGTCCCTCCCGTCGAGGAAGTGCTCGACGTACTCGAGCTTGCCCCCGTCGAGGAAGTGCTCGACGTACTCGAGCTTGCCCCCGTCGAGGAAGTGCTCGACGTACTCGAGCTTGCCCCCGTCGAGGAAGTACCCGAGCATCCGGCAAGGGCCATCGACAGTAGCAGGGCAAGGGCGATGACTGTTGTGCGAAGGGCCTTGGGTGCCTTGAGCATGTATCTCTCCTTTGAAATGACATTTGGCCTGTTCGACAGGTTCGGCTTGTCGTCTGCTCAGTTCAGCTGCTGCTCACAGAACTTACGCTGGCGGCACACTTAAGTCAAGCATTTGTCCTGCACATTTAAGCGAAGATCAATAACGTGTTGACCGCTACGGACCCCCCCGAAGGAGGCCGGTAGTCACGTGTGGCCAAGCCGCGTTTTCTTACACCGCCAGCTGGTCGGCGGGCGAGCCGGCCCCGAGACACAGAGGCAGCCGCCGGCGCGAGAACACCTCTTCGATCGCCAGCAGCGCCGCTCCGTATAGCCCCACTTCCGCGCCCACGGCAGACAGCTCGATGCGCAAATCCCGGGTGGCCAAAGGCAATGACCGTTCGTACACCGTGTTGCGAATCGCGGCCAGCAGCAAGTCGCCCGAGTTCGCGACACCGCCTCCAACCACGATGAGGGCCGGGTTGTACAGGTTGACCGCCGTCGAGAGCATCCGACCAATGTTTTTGCCTGCGCGAATCAGCGCTGTGACCGCGACGAGATCGCCGTGAGTAGCTGCTAAAGCGAGGTCCATGGCCTGGAGCGAATCCGTTCCGCTGTCGGCCAGCCTTTGAGCGAGGAACGTGCTCTCGCCGTCCTTCGCATACTTGGTCGCGAGGCGACCCAAGGCGACCCCGCCCGAGACGGCCTCCAGACAGCCGGTTTTGCCGCATCGGCATACCACGTTGGAGTCGCTTGTGACCTCGATGTGCCCAACGTCCCCGGCGGAGCCTTGAGATCCGCGATACAGCACGCCATCGAAGATGAGACCTGCGCCGATGCCTGAGCCGATTTTGAGGAAGAGAAGGTTTTTGTGCAGGTTATCCTGGCCGCCGTGGTGATGTTCTGCAAGCGCCATCAGATTCACCTCGTTGTCCACCCATACAGGGGCCGAATACCGCTTGGCGAACCGCTCGCGAACCGGAAAATTGTCCCAGCCAGGCATGATAGGGGGGGCGATTGGGCGGCCTGTGGTGTATTCCACGGGCCCGGGTAAACCCATCCCGATACCCCAGATACGAAGCTCGGGTGTAACAGATTCTGCTAGCAGCGCGTCGAGCAGCGCCTCCACGCGGCCGAGGACGACGTCGGGGCCGTCGGCGATCGCAATCGCTTCTCGGCTTGAGGCCAGGATCGTTCCCGAGAGATCGGTTAGCCCGACCAAGGCGCGGGTGGCGCCGAGCTCCACCGCGGCAATAATTCCGGCTTCGGCGCAGAAGCGTAACTCCCGAGCGGGACGACCTCCAGTCGATGCCACGTTAGCGGACTCCTCCAAGAGCCCCGCGCTCACTAGTTGAGCAACTCGCTGCGAAACGGTACCTCGCCCTAGCAAGCTGAGTTGCACCAGATCAGGACGCGTCTTCGCGCGTCGACTGCGGACTAGGTCAAGAACCGTGACCAACGAATCAGAGGTATCCATTGGTACGGCGAGGAAGGAGCTAGTCACCCTGTTCGGCCTTTCGATTCCGTCGTCATCATCGACCGATCGTTAGCTCTTCTGACGTTATTGTGGGTAGGGAGGCCTTCAATCGGCTACCCCGATACGTCGACCCACGTCTGGGTTCGCGCTGAAGTCAACACGGCGTCGACGATGCGGGCCGAACGGAGTCCGTCGTCGAATGTAGGGAAACCGACGGGCAGCAAACCGGTGCGGACGGCGTCGTAGGCGTCGCCAACAAAGACTTCGAAGCATCGCTCGTAGCCTTCCGGGTGGCCGGCTGGAAGCCAGGTCATTCGGCGGGCATCCTCGACGAGGTTAACGGGGTCACGCATTACGTGGTCAGCGCCATCGCGTCGGCCCCTCCACAGCTCTTCTGGGTGCTCTTGATCAAACGCGACGGACTCAATAGCGCCGTTAATCTCGATCGCGAGTCGGTTCTTTCGTCCCGCAGAAACCTGGCTGGCGAGCATCGAGCCAAGCGCCCCCTCGGTGGTTCGGAACTGGACCGCCATGGCGTCCTCGGTGCGGACCGGAGCGAGTTGGCCGACCACGGCGAGGCCTGAAAACGACTGACGCTCCAAGCCGGCCAGGCGTTCGGCATGGGCGACATAGCGCTGAGCGCTGACGCTCTCGATGGTGTGACCGGTGACAAACTCCGCGAGGTCGCACCAGTGCGATCCGATATCGGCGAAAGTGCGTGATACACCGCCTTTGTCCGCGTCTACGCGCCAGTTGTGGTCGCCTTGATTTAGAAGCCAGTCCTGCAGATAATGACCATGGATGAGATGAACACGACCAGCGGCACCGCTGGCGAAGCGTGCCCGCGACTCGCGAATTAGCGAATTATAGCGATACACGAACGGGACAGCGGTCACGACCCCGCTCTGCTGAGCCATGATCGAGAGAGTCTCGGCTTCGTTAGCATCGAGAGCGAGCGGCTTCTCGCAGATAACATGCTTGCCCGCCTGTATCGCTCGGAGCGCGAGGGGAGCGTGCAAATAGTTGGGGGTGCAAATGTGGACGAGGTCGACATTGGCGTTGTCGATTAGGGCGTCGGATGTATCGAAGACCTTTTCTGCTCCCAGCCGCTGTGCGGCTTCTCGCGATCGTTCCGGCGTCGATGCGACGATTCCCATCAGCCGCGCGCCATTGGAGCGGGCTGCGCGCACATGAACTGCGCCGATCATGCCGAGGCCGATCACGCCGACCCGAATTGCCGACACATCTCCCCCTCTCCAACTCATCGCTCAGAGTTTTGCGTGCTTAGCGCTTGAATACGAATTGCGCGAGCCATACTGCCTTCATGCAGACCTAAGTCAACAATTCGCACGTGTGTGCGCTAACCGCGCTAACCAGGGGGTTTTGTGCGAAGTCGGGAGAGTGTCGAGCGTTTACTGCAGGTCAGAATTGTCGAACATTCGACACCTCCGTGGCCGAGGGGCGCGACAGTCCTTCACCTAATCGTCATCGACGCAAACCCGCTGACGTCGAAACAGTGGTTCAAGCGAGTCCACCCCGTTTGAACTCTTCCATGAAACCGCGAATCATAGTGTGCTGCGCCGTCAGCATGTCGAAAGAGTCGCGGGGACCTCCCTTCGACATGGCAGTTCCGGCCGCGCCCGCGATACCGGAACCCTCATACTCGCTGGAAAGCCATCCGGTGTAACCATTGCGCATCAACGAAGCGACCAACTCGCGATAACGCAGATCCGGCTCCTCCCCGTCGACGATGTTGAAGAATTTTCCGTGCACATGCACGACGTGGTCGATAACGTCGGCGAGCTCCGCCGGGTCCGATCGTCCAAACGTGTCCCAGAGCATGCCGGCCCACGTCGTGACGGAAGACTCAGGGTCCGGGCTACCGATAAGCTCTAACCCCTCCTCTAGCTCCTTGTCCTGCCCCCAGGCGGTGAGCGCTACCTGGATGGTCTCCTCTGTCATGCCGATTTGACGACCCGCTTGTATGTGATCCTGCGACACCGAGCGGGCGAAGATGCCGGCGTCGGGGATGATACCTAGTCGCGGGGAATCGAACTTTTCGATTAGTGCAAGAAGCTGCTGAGTCCTTGCGGACTTCAGCATCATGGGTACGTGCAGCTCCCACCCCAGAATGACATCCAACCTGTCCGCCCAGGGCATGAGCCGTTCGATAACTTCCGCGGTGTAGTGCTGTAGTCGGACGATCGGGAAGCCGAGCCGTGCAGCGCCTTGCAATTGAGGAATTGTATACTCCACTAACTCGTCCTCAGACAGATTCCGACCAGGCAGTTGAAAGGGGTCGGCGTAGCTGCCGTAGCTCGTGGGCGTCAGCCCGTGACGATCCACGGCGCTTCGGAAAATACTTTCGAATTCGTCCGTCAAATACGGGAATCCACGCTGATGCGACGGGCCTACGATCTCGACGCCGCCGCCAAGCTGGCCAGCCATCGACATCAGGTCCTCCAGCGTCCAGATCAACGAGCAGTACTCGCTGGCGAAGCTGTGCAGAGTAACGCCGAGCTTGAAGTCATCTACCGTTTTCAACGCCTCAGACATGGAGGATTCCTTCTTTCCGGCCTGCCACGACTGACAACGTGCGCTCGGCGGTGTTTACGAAATGGAAACGACCGTTGGAAACGTATGGCTCAACGGTGACCAGTTCGCCACGAATCTGTGCATTGCGCTGACCGAGCGGTTCAGACAGGCGGACTCGCAGATAACCCATGTCAAGGATGAACCACCACAAGTGGGTCAGCGACGGCAGCTCGTCCAAGGAGTAGGCGCAGCCTCCGAGGATCAGCTCAATGTCCGCGCTATTGATGGCAATGCCGTTGATCCACAGGGAGATCTTCTCCAGGCAAGACAGCGGGAGCGAGCGGTAGCTGGTGAGGCGGACCGAGACCAGAACTCCGGGTACTCCGTCGATGGTTATCGCTTCGAGGGGGTGATCGGCGAGGAATGCGCGACCACGATCCATCTGACGTTTCGGTGATCCAGCTGTCGGCATCGACACACCTCCATGAAGAGTGAACAGGTAACTACAGGACGTTCTCACATCGACAGGCCGAATGCAATAGTCGGCCGACGCCCGACATAAGGTTGCCGCGCTTGGCTGTCGATGAAGCGCCGGTCCCAGGCTGGAGTCCACCCGTGGGTGCCGACGTCTCAACTGTTGATAGCCAGTGTTGCCGCGAAGGCTGGGATCCCTCACGCTCACCGCCGTTCGGTTTCCCTGCTGGTCCAGCAGGCCGAAACCAGGCTGCCCACGCACAAGATGCTTCACGTCCTGGACAGCTTCGCCCAGACGCGGAGGCGACGGTGTCGCCATGCGTCCAGGGCCGGGCGGGGCTGGACCAGGCCAGGCTGAGACTGGGGCGGTCAACGATAGGAACCAAGCCATCACCGCCCTTGCGCCACTGACCGACATGGGTCGATCGCATCGGCGCCTGGGATCGACGAACTCGTGACCCGCACCAACCAGCTGAAGAATCAGTGACGGCGGCGATGGCCCCTTAGACGATATGGGGGTCGTGGCTGGGGCCTCGCTCACATGTAATCGTGGGTTGCAGGCGAGGGTGGTCCTGGCCGGTAGAGCCACAGATGTGGGAGGCCCCAGTGAGAGGTCAGCGTACGAG
>JAABUZ0100004335.1_pt1 | contig 19711 bp, 16 predicted proteins | sample 5562091 | NCBI WGS metagenome assembly JAABUZ01 (sample SAMN12813069, study PRJNA571459) | rock metagenome | isolation source: Antarctica rocks | place: Antarctica: Victoria Land, Linnaeus Terrace sud | collected 2015-12-21 | reverse complement strand
TCAAAGTGACCGACGCGGAGATGGATACCCTCCACATCGAGCGCGACGCGTTCCACGGCGAGTGGAACTACACCATCCTCCCTCGCGAGGCCTGAAATGACTACCTTATTCTTTTACGGACCCTTAGCAAGTAGAAGCCCGGCGCGAGGGCCGACCCGCCGCGCCCGACGAGGTTTTGGCGGAGCGTGGCGATGCGGTTTAGCGGCGCCTGCAGGCGCTGATGCAGCGTGAGCATGGCCGGGGCGCCGGGGCTGAAGATGAGGATATCGCTCGTCAGGAGGGACGCGAATTCGCGGCGGCTCAGCGGATAGAGCGTGAGGTCGGCGGCGCCCGCATTGATGCCCTGCAAGGTCAGATTGATGGGCCGGTAGGCGTCGAAGCTGACGATGCCGCTGCCGTAGGCAAACTGCACTGCGGCGGGCAGCGCGGCGGTGGTGAAGGTGAGGCGCAGCGGATGGACAAGCGTCTGCCCGAAAGTCCCGAACCGGCCAGCCAGATCGAGGCGGTAGCGCGTCGAGGGCAGGAACGCGCCGGACATCGTCAGCGTCAGGCCATCGTCGGAGACGTAGACGCTCAGACCCGGCACGCGCGGCGACACGCGGAGGCGCGCCTGCGCCAGGCCCGCATCGACCGGGGCGGTGACGTGGACCACAACGCCCTGGTCGAGGTTGGCGTCGGTCTCGCCGTCGGTGGGGCTGGTGTCCCGAACCTCGAGCACGCCGGCGGTGCTGAAGCTCCAGGATGAGGGGCCGAGGGCGGGCAGCGGACCTTCGGTCGAGCGCAGGCTGGCGCCCATGGTGGCCTTGTAGCGCGCCCCGAGCGCCAGCCCTCCGGTCGGGCGGAACACCAGCGTATCGGGGCGCGTCCAGGTGTAGGCGCCGGGAACGGCGGTGCCCCCATCCTGGCGCAGGCTGAACGCGGCGGCGACGGAAGCATGGTCGACGCTCTGATTGAAGCGGACGGTCAGCGGGGCGCGGAAATCGGTATAGGTAGCGCGGTCCGACGGGCTGACGCGCGCCACGGCCGGGCGCACCGTGGCGAAGCGGCCGCGATAGGTCGCGCTGAGCGCGGTCCCGTCGACGGCGCGCAGGCCGGCGGCGACTGTGTAGGTGTAGGCGGTGGCGCCGGGCAGGGCTGGCGCGGGATACAGGGCCCACGTCGAGGTGTTGAGCCAGCGGCCGCGCCCGGCGATGGGCGGACTGAAGCGGACCGGAGCGGCCGGACCGGGGCTCTCCAGCGCGCTCAACGGGACCACCGGGCGGTCGAAATAGACCAGGATCGGCACGGTGCGCGGCGTCTCGCCGGTCCCATCCAGCGGGGAGACGCGCAGCACCCGCAGCACGCTCGACCCGCTGACGCCCGGCGTCGAGCTATCTTGCTGGCCGACGGTGGCGCCACGGCCCGCGCGGACGGGCGCAGACGGCGGCGCGACGAGCGTCGCGGCGATCACGCCAAGCAGTGCCAACCGGAACCATGTGTGCCCGTGAGACCTGTCCCCTTGTTGATAGCCTATCGATCCGCGCATCTATTAATCCCTCCCTCACCCCATACCCCTCTCCCAGCCTGGGAGAGGGCCAGCCCGGCCGCATCGTACCGGCGTCAGACAGCCGCCTATACCATAGGCCGCGTTGGACAGCTTTATTATCACAGCAATCCCTCCAGGAAGCTCATGGCTTTAGTCATGGGAGGAATGGAGGCAACGGCATTCGTCTGTGAGTGTCACCTCCTCGCAAGTGGTAAGATAGGGGCATGAGCACCCGCACGATTGCCCTGACCCTGAAGCCGACCGACGCCGAACGCGCTGCCCTGGAGCGGTTGCGCCGGGCGTTCGCGGACGCCTGCAATCACATCAGCGCGGTGGCCTGGGAGGTTCGGGAGTTCAACAGCGTGCGCCTTCAACGCCTCGTCTACTATGACACTCGCGCCCGCTTCGGCCTGATGGCCCAGCACACCATCCGGGCCATCGCAGTGGTGTGCGACTCCTATAAAGCCGGTAAGGAGCGGATGCACAGGTTCAAGCCCACGAGCGCGGTGGTGCTGGACACGCCACGCCTGTACAGCGTGTCCCATAACCGGGCCAGCATCGCCACCCTGGACGGTCGGCAACGCATCCGCCTGGGTATTGGCGGCCACCAACGCTTCCAACTGGCCACGGCCATCAAGCTGGCCGAAGCCGACCTGATCTGCGACCGCAAGGGGCGCTGGCGGCTGATGGTTTGCGCCCACTATGCTGATCCCGTGCCCATCTCCACGGAGGGCGTGGTAGGTGTTGACTTGGGCAGGCGAAATATCGCGATGACCAGTGATGGCGCGAGCTTCAGTGGGGAGCAGGTCACGGCGGTCAGGGACCGCCACGCGCGGGTGAGAGCATCGCTCCAGCAGCGCGCCTCGAAAGGCACACGTAGCACGCGCCGACGCGCGCGGGCCGTGGTAAAACGGTTGTCGGGGCGCGAGCGACGCTTTCAGCGAGACGTGAACCATGTGGCGAGCCGGCGCATCGTCCAGGCGGCGGCGCGCACCGGCCGCGCCATTGCCCTGGAGGACCTGACGGGCATCCGCGAGCGGACGAACACCCAGCCGCGCGGCAAGACGGAACGCCGGCGCTCCAACAGTTGGGCGTTCCGCCAGTTGCGCGGCTTCATCGCCTACAAGGCGCACGACGCCGGGCTGCCCCTGGTGCTGGTCAACCCCGCCTACACGAGTCAGACGTGCCATTGCTGCCTCCATGTCGGCGAACGGGCGGGCAAGCGGTTCTGGTGCATCAATCCCTCCTGCCTGTGGTCGGGGGACGCTGATCTCAATGGGCGACGAACATCGCTCACTTGGGGGCACTTGTCAGTTGCCCCGGAGGTCCGCCGCTGTGCTGTGCATTGCAGCCCGGCCGGCAGGGCTACGACAAGCCCACGGCTTTGGTCGTGGGTCTCTGACACTGTACAACGAGCGGGAGATAGAAAGAGTAACGACAGGTAAAAGGAGAAGTGAGAGGAGTTGGGCGCGGACGCCAAAAACGGGGGCGCGGGGCCCCCCCGCGCCCCTGTTGGCGAGGTATGGGGGCTAACAAAAGACCGGCGTTAGCCTGGCTTAATCGTCTCGGTGATCCGGCTGATAATCCCGTCGCCGTGGGTCGAACTGCCGTTGCCCGCCTGCTTGGGGAGCGTGGGCTGACCAACGGGGTCGCCGGGCAGGCTGTCGAAGACCTTGGCCGGCGCGGGCGGCAAGTTCGTCTCCATGCCCACCGCAAAAGGCTCGGCGATGTAGCTGTACTCGCCCTTGCCGTCGAGGCTGGGGCCGCTGGCCCAGCGGCCCTGGCCCGACGTGGTGTCCGCCGGGTTCTGCGCGTAGGCCATGAAGGCGTAGGAATACTTGCCGTTCTCGCCCAGCTTGTCGGCTGTGAGTTGCGTCGGGATAGGCAGCACGGCGGTGGGCCCGCCCAACTCCTCGATCGCCGCCAGGAACTGCTGCTGATGGTACAGGTCGCGCGTGAGCATGAACCCGAGCGTGTCGCGGATGCCCGGATCGTCGGTCGACTCGTATACCCGCGCCGTCTGCAGGCGACCCTGCATCTCGCACACCGCATTGACGTAGAGGTCGGCCGCGACATTGCCGCTCGCCGTGATGTAGTTGCCGTTCCAGTAGTTGCCCGCAGCGTCCTGAAGCTGGGCGCCGAGGCCCGAGACGATCACGTGCTGTGGGTTCATCCCGGCCATGACGGCCAGGGCCGCGGGGTTGGCGCTGGCCCCATCCGCCTGCTGCTCGGGCGAGGCGCCATTGAGCAGCAGCGCGATCATCGTGGAGAGCATCTCGACATGCATGATCTCCTCGGCCGCGGTGTCGAGCAGCATGTCCTTGATCATGGTCAGCTTGGGATTGCCCTCCGCGCCGCGCAGGCCCCAACCCTGCATCAGGTACTGGTTCATCACGGTGAACTCGCCGTACTTGCCGCCCAGGAGCTCCTGCACTCTCTTGGCCATCAACGGATCGGGCTTGTCGACGCGGACGGGGTACTGCAATTGCTTGTTGCGGACGAACATTGTCTCTTCCTCCCCGGATGTGTATCCGGACTAACCTGACGCGCGCAGCGGCCTCTGGGTTATCATCCAGTGAGACCGTGCCATGGCGAGCGAGGGGCTAGCATCGAGGGGCTAGCACGGATAAGGGCAAGGGCTGTGCCAGGTACTGGGAGGGAGTACTTGATGGAGTATGCGTTCGTGGACGGGCAGGTGCGCATCGAGCGCACGGCCGGGGAGCAGGAACCGCTGCTGCAGCGATTGCGCCGCATCGAGGGCCAGGCGCGCGGGCTGCAGCAGATGGTCGTGGACAACCGCCACTGCCTGGACGATGTGCAGCAGCTCAACGCCATCACCTCAGCCGCGCGCGAGGTGGCGCTGCTGATCATCGACGACCACCTGCAGGCGTGCGTCACCCTCGCCGTGGAGGCCAACGACGGGGCGGCGGCCATCGCCGAGATGGTGACCGTGCTGCGCGCGGCCATGCGCCAGTATCAGTAGGCAGGGGGCAGTAGGGGCGTATCGCATACGCCCGGGTAGTAGGGGCGTATCGCATACGCCCGGGTAGTGGACAGTAGGTAGATACAACGGACTCTACGTGGCGGCTGCTACCGATCGCGGCCCTGATCGGCCGTTCACTGCTCGCGCGCCTTGTCGTAGGCCGCGCCGATGCGCGCCAGGTCCGCCCGCAGCGCCTCCTGACTATCGAGGAACCTTGATGCGCTTGTCGGGACTCGAGTCGGGGTCGGCCAGCAGTAGCTCAATCACCGCGCTGTCCCTGGACCCTCAGAGGATCAGGCCGATCGGGTCGGCCTCACCCTCGGCGTGGTCGTGCTGGCGTGTCCAGGCCAGGTAGAGCTGCATCTGCGCGATGTCGGCCGGCTCCAACTCGCCTATCTTTAGATCGACCAAGACGGACGCCCTCAGGAAGCGGTGGTAGAAGACGAGATCGACATAATAATCCTTGTCGCCGATGGGCAGGCGCTGCTGCCGCCCGACGAAGCAGAAGCCATGGCCCAGTTCGAGCAGGAAGCGTTCGATATGGGAGACGAGCGCCGCCTCCAGGTCACGCTCGGAGAAGGCGCTGTCGAGTCCCAGAAAGTCCAAAACATACGGGTCGCGGAAGGCCTCACCGTACTCGGAGGGGGCGACAGGCCGGTTGGGGTGGGGGTGGGTAGCGGCCAGCTCCTCGGGACGGCGGGAGAGGCCGACGCGCTCGTAAAGCATGGAGTTGATCTGCCTGTCCAGTTCGCGCGAACTCCACCGCCCAGTCGCGGCCGTGCGCTCGTAGAACGCGCGCCGCTCGGCGCCGTCGAGCCGCATCAAGGTCCGATAGTGCGTCCAGGTCAATTCGGTCCGCACTGCGGACCGAATTGGATACGCCTGGTAGAACTGGCGCATGGCGCGTAGGCTCCGCTCGGCGAATCCGCGTCCGAACTCCCGGCTGAGGACCCGCCCCAGTCGTGCGAGTTGCTGCTCACCGTAGCCGGCCCGCGCCGCACCCCCTTGCTCTTCGCGCACAATCCGCTCACCAATCCGCCAGTACGTCTCCACGATCTCGGCGTTGACGGCCGCGGCGGCGCGACCACGGCCGGACGCAATGATGGCGCGCAGATCGGTCAGCAGCGCGTCGTAGGCGTCGCCCTCGACGACAAGGGTGGTAGAGTTGTCGCCCATCGTCTTCCGCGGCCCTCCCTCTCCCAATCTCTATAACGGTAGTATAGCGGCAGGTACTGGTCCGGCTTGCTGATTCTAACGCTGTCGCCCTAAAACACGTCCACATCGGTGACTTGCACATCGATACCCGCGGGTGTCTTTTCCACCTCGGCAATTAATCCGAGGACGTGTACAATCTTTTGCTCCCCTCTCCCGCGCACAGAGAGAGGGGTTGGGGTGAGGGACTCCGTCAGTACAGCAGGTTGCCGGTGCGGCGGCGGTAGAGGCGGTAGTAGGCGGGCTCGACGAACTCCCAGGCGCGTCCGCGTGGGTCCAGTACCAGATCCATGCCGCCGGCCCACTCGATGGGGTAGCTGCCGAAGCCGTACTTGAAGGTGTAGAGCCCCCACATCCCGGCGTCGCCGGCCTCAAGGTCCTCCAGGTTGGGGATGGCCACCAGGTCGTAGTAGGTGATGCCGTGCCGCTGCGCCCACTGCATGACGTGGAATTGCAGCGCGTGCGCGGGCATCAGGTTGCGGCCCTCGGTCTCCGACGCGCCCACCTGATACCATGCCTTACGCCCGAAGGTGTGCGCCAGCAGCCCGGCCAGGGGACGTCCCTCGTGATAGGCCAGGAAGATCTGGCCGTAGCCCGCGTCGATCATGCGGTTCCAGGCGCCGAAGAGGTAGTCGCGCGGGCGCAGCACGAAGCCGTCGCGCTCCGCCGTACGCGCGTGCATCTGGTAGAGGATGTCCCGCGCGGCCGGGCTGTTGTCCTCCACCACGGTGACGCCCTTGCGTCCCGCCAGCTTGATGTTGTAGCGCCACTTGCTCTTCATGCGCGCCAGCATGGCCTCGGGAGTCTCGAGGTCGATGGCCATGGTGGTACGGTTCTGCATGTCCCAGAGCGACTTGGCAAACCCGAGGTCGCGGAAGGCCTCGCGGCCGGGCGCAAAGTCATCGCGCGCGCCCACGGCGCGGGCCGCCAGCAGCGTCTCGCGCGCCTCGACAATGCGCTTGTCGTCCTCGCTGTCGTCCAGACTGCGCGTGGTGTGCTTGCCGTCGGGCGCCGCACCGCCGCGCAGGCGCCGGCCAAGCCTGATGGCCTGCCGGATTGACGGTTCCAGGTTGGGGAGGACATGGGTGGGCAGGCCGGGACCGGTGCGCAGTTCGCTCTCGATCTTGAGGATGAAGGCTCCGTGGCGGTGGGCGAAGTGGGCCATGCCTTGCAGCATGGCGCGCGTCTGCTCGGCCGAGGCCCAGTCGATCCAGGGTCCCTTGGCGCAGTAGGCGATGCGGCCGCCGCTGCCCGCTATCTCGCGGACCATCATGAGCGCGACGCCGCACATGTGATCGGTGTCGCCGTCTTTGAGCGCCAGGCGCACGGGCAGCCACCCCTGCGTGCGCTTGAACTCGCCCCAGGCATGGGTCTGGAGAGCGTGCCCGCCTCCGGGGCTCTGTGCCAGCAGGCGGTCCCACGTGGCCGCGTCGATGTCCTCGTCGCGCAGATGCTGGACGTAGAGCAAGCAATAGTCTCCTGTCTGTATAGTACTAATGTGCGTCGTGCGGGCGGGCGCGCGCGATGCATAGCGTCCCAAGTGTACCAGGGTGGACCGGGCGTCAGGCGTCATAGTATCAGCCCGACAGACCCAAGCGAGTATCCTTGTGCCTCTTGCCTACATTACCATCAATATCGACCCGGTCCTGTTCCACCTCGGCCCCCTGGCGGTGCGCTGGTACGGGCTGATGTATGCCGTGGGTTTAGCCCTGGCCCTGGGGGTGACGATGCCCATGGCGGCGCGGCGCGGCATCCCGCGCGATCCCCTGTATGCCCTCTTTTGGGGCGTGACGGTCGCGGGCCTCATCGGCGGCCGCCTCTACTACGTGCTGCAGAACGACCCATTGGCCTATATCGCCCACCCGCAGCGCATCTTTGCCTTCTGGGAGGGCGGCATGGCCTTCTACGGCGCCGTCTTCCTGGGCGTGCCGGCCCTGTACCTGTTGACGCGCCGGCTGCGCCTCCCCTTCCTGCCATTGCTCGACGTGGCGGCCCTCTTCGCCCCGCTGGCGCAGGCCGTCGGGCGCATCGGCAACATCGTCAACGGCGACATCGTGGGCTATCCCAGCACGCTGCTGTGGGCCACGGCCTACGCCAACAGGGGCGCCTTTGTGCGGCCGCTCTGCGCGGCGCCCTACACGGACTGCGTGGCCTTCCAGCCGGCGGCCGCCTACGAGCTGCTGTTCAGCCTGGCCCTCTTCGCCTTTTTGTGGCGGCTGCGCGACCGGCCGTGGCCGCCGGGGCTGCACTTCGTGCTCTACCTGGCGCTGTATTCGCTGGGGCAGTTGGTGCTCTTCATCTGGCGCGCCAACGTGCTGGTGCTCGGCCCTCTCAAGCAGGCGCAGGTGACCGCCATCGTCGTCCTCCTGGCGCTGGCGCCCATCGCCCTGTGGCTGGCGCGCCGGCCCCAAAGCGCCGACTACGATCGCGACGTTGCCGGCCCTACCATGACCATCGCATGAGCGGAAGCAATGTGCGGCGCATGATGATGAGCCCCAAACCAGCTCATTTGACGGCGGACAACGCGGCGCGGTTCCGCGATGGGAGCGTGGTGGACCTCTACCACCTGCGCCTGCCCTATCCGCCCGAGGTCTGTGACATCCTGACCGGCCTGATTGCGAACGAGCCCCGCGTCATTCTCGATGTGGGCACGGGCAGCGGTCCTCATGGCGCGCGCGTTGGCGCCCCACGCCGATCGTGTCGACGCCGTCGATATCTCGGCCACGATGATCGCGAAGGGCGAGGCGCTGCCCGGCGGCGACCATCCGCGCCTGCGCTGGATCGAGGGCGCTATCGAAGATGCAGTGCTGCAGCCCCCCTACGCCCTCATCGTGGCGGGCGACAGCATCCATTGGACCGACTGGGACGTCGTGTTCCCGCGCTTCGTCGGGCTGCTCACGGCGCGCGGCCTCGTCGCCATCGTGGAGCGTACAGAGCTGGCGTCGCCCTGGCAAGAGGGGCTGGACGGGCTGATCCGGCGCTACTCGACGATGGGCAATTACGAACCGTTCGACCTGATCGACCAACTGGAGCGGCGCCAACTCTTTCGCGTCGTGGGACGGCGCGAGACCGCACCCGTCGTGTCGCGACAATCGGTCGAGGACTACATCGCCTCGTTCCACTCGCGCTCGAGCCTGTCGCGGGACCACATGCCGCCCGCCGATGCGGACGCTTTCGATCAGCACCTGCGCGACCTTGTCCGTCCCTGGGCCATAGGAGGCCGACTCGAGTTGTGGACCGTCGGCGGCGTGGTGTGGGGTGCTCCGTATCAGAATCAGACCGATCACGGGGGCCGCCGTGGAGCCTGACCTGGCCGCGTTCCTCGCTCGTCACTCGCCGCGGACCCGGAAGTCGGCCGTCTGGGCGGTGGAGTCGGATTTTCGCCCGCTGGCCGCGGCGCGCGCCCTCGCCTTGACGGCGCGCGAACAGATCTACCTCGTTGCGGCCCAGGGCCGCGGCCTCAGGTGAGGATGGGACGCCATGCCCGACCAATCTATCCAACTGGCCAAGGATCGCGCGTGGCCGCTGGTTGAGCGCCTGAACGCGGCCCTTGAGGCCGGAGAGATTGATGAGGCCCGGTGGCATGAGCAGATCGCGGCAGTCATCGTGCCGGCCTACCTCGCGGGTGAGAATCCGCGCGCGCAATCCGGGAGCAGCGGCGACGATGAGGATTGGGCGTACAAGCGTGGCCTGATCGCCGAGGCGATCGACCGCGACGGCTCGTTCCTGGACGTCGGCTGCGCGAGCGGCTACCTGATGGAGACCCTGACGCGATGGCGCCGGGACCGGGGCCACGCGATCGAGCCCTACGGCCTCGACATCTCGCCCGCCCTGGCCGACCTCGCGCGGGGACGCCTGCCGCACTGGGCGGGTCGCATCTTCGTGGGCAACGCGATCGACTGGACGCCGCCGCACCGCTTCACCTTCGTGCGCACTGGCCTGGAGTACGTGCCCCCGCGGCGGCAACGCGCCCTGGTGGAGCACCTGCTGGGGGAGGTGGTGGCCCCGGGCGGGCAACTCATCGTCGGCGTCTATAGCGAGGAGCAGGCGCATCTGCGCACGGAGCCGGCCGACGAGGACCGCGTCGCGCGGTGGGGGTTCGCGATCGCGGGCTGTGCGGAACGCCCGCATCCGCACGATCCCCGGTTAGCCTACCACGTTTTCTGGATTGCCCGCGACGAATAGATCTAATCCTGGCTACAGAGGTGTAGCGCCAGATTGATCCATTGACTTTAGGGCCGAGGAGTCGTACCTTGTAGTCTCAAGGAGGACGGCATGAAGATCACGCGACAGATCATCGTATTCGACGCCGCCGATCTGGCCGCCGAGAGCGCCTTCTGGGCAGGGCTGCTGGGCGGTACGGTCGAGGCGGACGACGACTGGCACAACGTGGTGGTCGACGGCGAGGAGCGGCTTGGCGTGCAGCGCGCGCCGAACCACGTGCCCCCCGCCTGGCCCGACGGGACGCCGGAGCAGCAGATGCATCTCGACTTGTGGGTCGACGACCTCACGGCGGCGCATGAGCGCGCGATCGCGCTGGGCGGCCGCCTCCTGAAACCGGCCGACGACCCCGCAGCGGCCGCAGGCTTCCAGGTCTACGCGGATCCCGCCGGGCACCCGTTCTGCTTTTGCTGGGGCTGACTCATACCTGGCCTCCAGTAACTGTCCGGCGGCCATCATCGTCTTAATAATACGACGTTAAGGCCAACCTTTGACCCACGCCGCAGGGCATAGAACGACGACGACAGTCGTGAGATAGCGCATTTTCAGACACTTTAGTGTCCGGTCCCTGCCATGCGACTTTAGTCGCAGGCCAACGACCATCGTTGTTTATGGAGGGGGCGCAAGGCATGGCCTCGGGGTTGACGGACGTTCAGGGCAGCAACAGCAGAGGTAGGCGTCCGGCCACGGCGTCACGTCGCGCCGGTTGGCGGCGGCTGACGCTTGCCCCGGCGACCCTGCTGGTCCTGGCGCTGATCGTCGTCGCGCTGGTCCCGCGGTTGTGGCCGCTGGGCGGCTACGCGACCGATTACCAGGACGAGGGCGCCTACTGGCAGTCGTTGCGCTCCCTGGCCGCCGGCCATCACCTGTTCAGCGAGGTGTTCTCCTCGCAGCCGCCCTTCTTCCTGCTCGGCCTGTTCCCCTTCTACGTGCTGTTCGGGCAGACCCTGGTCGCGGCGCGGCTGGGCGTCGTCCTGTACTCCTTGCTGGGGCTGGCCGGCCTCTCCTACATCGCCCGCGCCACGGGTGGACGCGCCGCCGCGCTGTTGGCCCTGGCCCTGCTGATCGTCGATCCGCTGTATCTCAACGCGTCGTATAGCCTGCAGGCCGAGGGTCCGGCGGTGGCGCTGGGCGCGGCCGGCGTGGCCCTGGCCGCCGTGACCTCGCGCGTGACTGGTCCGCCACGTCATTTGTTGGCCCTTGGCGGCGGCATCGTGATCGGGCTGGGCATCATGGCCAAGCTGTTCGACGTGGTGGCTGTACTCCCCGCCGCGCTCTACCTGCTGCTGCCGGCCGACCACTCGTGGCTGGGGCGAGCGGACGCCAACACTCCGCCCCCTGTCCGCTCACGGCTGGAGACACGGCGAGCCCGACTGGGACGCTATGCGCGGCGCGCCCTGCCTGATCTTGTCTTGTTAGGGATCGGGGCAGTGGTGTCCGTCACCGCCCTCTTCCTGCCATACAAGCTGGCCGGCGCCCCGGCCTACGACCAGGCGGTCCGTTTCCACCTGGTGGTGGAACAAACCTGGCTCAACAACGGTCCGCAGTACAACCTGCAACTGATCGAGACGACGCTGCGAGACGCCTATTCGTGGCCCTATGCTCTCTTGGCGCTCGTTTCCTGTCTATTAGCGGTCTGGCGGCGTGCCTGGACCGTCGTGCCGCCGCTGGCGTGGCTGCTCGCCTCTCTGCTGGTGTTGGCGCGGCAACAGCCGCTTTTGGGCCACCAGCTTGTGCTGATTGCCCCGCCCCTGGCCGTGCTGGCGGCCCTGGTCTTGCCGCTGATCGCCGGACCGAGATTAGGCCAACGGTTGCGGGACCGGGTGTCACCAATCAAGTCCTTCGCCGCGGCGCTACCCGTGGTTGCCGTGCTCGTTGTTGCGGCCGCGGTACTCGGGATCGGCACGGCGCGGAGCCTGAGCGCCGCCAACGCGCGCGCGCAACCAATCCCGGCGATCGACATGGCGATGGCGCGCGCGCTGGACGCGACGACGGGTCCCGGTGACATCATCGTCACCGACCTGCAATATGTGGCGGGTCTGGCCGACCGCAACGTCCCGCCCTGGCTGGTCGATACGTCGCAGGTACGCATCGTTGCAGGAAACCAAGCGGGCCGCTTCATCTCAACCCCCGAGGTGCTATCTATCATTGCGCATGACCACGTGCGGGTAATCCTCTCCGCCGGCCACAAGTTTTTCTTTCTGCCCGGTTTCCTGCCCTGGGTGCGCCAGCACTATCGCCCTGCCGTTCGCTTCGGCCCCGATCAGGTGCTTTACATAAAGAATGGCGAGTAGCCGGATCTCGCGTCGCGACGGAACGGAAAAACGGTGAGGGCGCGGGCACGGCCGGAGTTGCGTCTGGAGAGGGGATGGATTGAGGGGCCGGGCATTGCAGTTCAGCGGCGATGGTACGCAGGAAGGCATCCACCACCCGCTCTTCCCATTGCCGCCCTCGCCCGTCGCGCAGGATGTCCGCCGCCTTCTGCACGGGCATGCCCCGACAATAGGGCCAGTCGCTCGTCATCGCGTCGAAGCTGTCCGCGACCGCGATGACCCGCGCCCCAAAGGGAATTCTCCATTCCCTTGAGGTGATGGGGATAGCTGCTGCCGTCCCATGCCTCGTGATGATGGCGCACGATGTCCACTCCTCGCGCGAAGTCCGCGTACCAGAGCAAGAAATCGGCGACACGCTCGGAGTGCGTTTCCATTGCAGTGGTTGAACCGTCCTTGACCACGGGCACGCTCTCCCTGATAAAGGCTCGTGAACGGCGGCCATAGGACCCGATCGGGGCGTCCCACGACCCCGTAGCTCAATCGTCCTATTGGCCCGACGCCCTCTCGTCGCGACTAACCGCCCTACGCTCCGCCAATCGCCTCGATGACCTTGCCCGTGCCGCTGCAGGCGGAGCACTCATCGCCGTCGGGTGACTTTCCGCGTCCGCCGCAGGTGGGGCAGATGTTCTCGCCCGTCCCCGGCGTGCCGGGCGGCGCCTCGTCCCCGGGGCTCATGTCCTCCGCCGTCCCGGCCGCTACCATCTCACGTGCCGCGTCATTGCTCTCGCTCATCACTGTTCTCCTCGATCAAGCCGGCCCTTTACCTTTACGGTCGCCAGCTCATCGATGCGATCCACGAGGGGGCTATGACGAGCCGGACGCAAGGGAGATGGTATGCGCACGGCGCACGAGCTATGCCAGGGCGCGTCGCGCGCAACGACGGCTGAGATGGGCGTGCATCCCCAACAATAGGCTGCTCAGTTCGCCGGCGCCCCCTCACAGGCACGGCGGATTTGGACGGCGTGATCGCGGGCGTGTGCGACGTAGATCTCCAACCAGTCCTCCATGGTGTAGCGGCCGCTCTCGCTATGCGTCCCTTCACGCGCCCACTCTTCCTCCGTCATGCGGTCGAGGATCGACGCCGTGGTGGCCCGCGCCGCGCGCAAGGCGTCAAGGGACGGGGCGATCGGCCGCTCGGCGTAGTACAGCCGCCGCGCGAACTCCTCCTCGTCATAGCCCGCGATCGTCGGGCGCTCCTCGGCGAGCAGGCGGCGTAGCCGCAGCGCCGAGGTCATCTCGCTATCCGCGAGGTGGTGGACAATCTCACGCGGCGTCCACTCCCCTGGTCCCGGCCTCGCGTCAAGCTGAGCCTCGGTGATCCCTTCCAGGGCGTCGACAACCGCCTGGTAGCCGTCTTTGTAGGCGTCGATCAACGCGGCGCGTCTCATCCTGTCCATCCGGCCCTCTCCCTCACTTGCTCAGGCGCGTCCTCGATGAAGATTTCCTTCATCCTATCAGACGGTACCCACGGCCCGTGGACTCTCGGCCCGGGGCGCCCCCGGATATATCTCCACGACGGCCGCGCAAGGGAGGATGCGCGGACCGTGAGGGGATAACTTATCGACGTAGCCATGCCCTTCGTTATCATAGGTATAGGACGATTGGCGACTCGGCGCCCGCTCAGCGAAAGCGACCCTGCAGTGCAACGTGATCCGCAACCTCAGCGCGACCTCCTGACCTTCCTGGACCAGGATGTGCTGCCGCGCCTCGGCATCGAGGACGTGTACGGCAACGTGCGCTTCACCAGCCGGCGCGGTCGCTACTGGCGCGCGGCCTGCCCGCTGCACGACGGCGACAACCCGTCGGCCTTCTCCGTGGACACCGAGACGCTGGCCTGGCGCTGCTACACGCGTTGCGGCAGCGGCTCCGTCGTCGCCTTCGTCAACGGCGGCAGCGCGCCGACCGGCATCACGTTCGTGGACGCCGTGCGCACCCTGGCCGACCGCGCCGGCGTGCCCTTCCCCGAGCGAGAGCTAACGCCGGAGTCCGTGGCCCGCGCCGCGGCCCGTGAGCGGCGCGCCGCCATGCTCGAATCGTTCCTCGCCCTTGCCCAGGAGGCCCTGGCCGGCGACGACGGCTTGCCGGCGCGCGACTACCTTGCCGGGCGCGGCTTCCCCGCCGAGCGCCTCGCCGACCTCGGTCTCGGCCTCTACACCGACCCCGTGTCGGTCGAGTTGCACCTGCTCGACGCCGGCTTCAACGCGCGGGAGATCGAGGACTGCGGCCTGATCACGCCCGCCTGGATGCGCCGCCTCGTCGGTCCCTGGCGTGACCGCCGGGGACGCCTCGCCACCCTCTTTGCCCGCAACGTGGACGGCGCCGCCAACACTGGAGCCAGCGCCAAATATCTCTACCTGCGCGGGGCCTCGAAGCGTGACCTGGTGGCCTTCGGGCTGGACGTGGCCCTGGCCACGGTGGCCGGGCGTCACGACCTGGTGCTGGTGGAGGGCCTGCTGGACGTGCTGCTGCTCCAGGCGCTGGACGTCACAAACGTCGCGGCCGTCGGCGGCAGCGGACGCGAGTTGACGGCGGGGCGCTTCGAGGCGTTGGCTGGCTGGGGCGTGCGCCGCGTGACCTTGCTATTCGACAACGACCCGACTGGCCGCGAGGGCACGCGCGCGGCGCTGGAGCAGGCCCGGCAGGCGACGACGGCCCCCGTTATTCAGGTCGTCGATCCCGCGGCACTGGGCGACGCCAAGGACCCGGACGAGTTGGTGCGGCGATACGGCGTGGAGGCCTGGCGACGCGTCCTGGCGACGCGCGAACCGGCCATCGTGTACGCCGGCCGCCTGCTGCTCGACGAGGTGACGCCGCACAGTCCCCACGCCGAGCGGCGTGAGGCGGCCCAGCGCGTCGTGGAGTACCTTGCCGATCACGAGGGCCAGGACGCTGCCCTGGATAGGGCGGACGTGCTGCGGCTGGCGGAGGAACGCACCGCCTACGACGTGGACACACTGTCCGAGGCCGTTGCCGCGCGCCGGACTGCCCGGCGACGCGAGGCGGCGGCGGCCGCCCTGGATCGGGCCCTGGCGCAGGCGCAAAGCGCCCGCCGGGACGGGACGGATGCGCCCGCCGTTATCGCCACCCTCGCCGTCGAACTGGCGCGCCTTCAGGCCCAACTGGCGACGACCGCAAGCCCGCCGCCAGCCACGGCGCTTCGTCGCCCCGAGTGATCGGCCAGCGCAGAAGCAGACGGGATAGTTTGATACTCTGCGTTCCTCAACCAACCGCGGCCGGCGTGGTTTGCCATGCGACCGCAGTCGCAGGCCCCGGCGCTGCAAGCGAACTCTTCTGAGAAAGCACTACCTCCAGGAGCGCGGCGCCTCATCCATGACCATGCCGCCGTCGATGGACACGGTTTGCCCGGTCACGGCGTCGTTGGCCAGCAGGGCGCAGACCAGTGCCGCGACATCTTCCTGCTCGACCATGACGGTTCAAGAACGGAGCGCCCACCTCCAACAGGATTGACACCGCGCCGAACGCGACCGGCGCAAACCCTCCGTGGTCATGCAGCTCTGCCGTCCTGTATGATAGATGGCAAGTGCGCAACTGTCGGTAGGATCTGGGTGGGCCTGACGCTCCACCACCACAGACGCTGGACCTGCATACCTTGGACCTGCCACGCGCCGGCACTACCATCGGGCGATCACGGCTCGTCATCGTACCGGCACGGTTCTTTCGTCGTTGCGGCCATGACGGATGTCTGGCTCTGGATGTAGGCTGGCGCTACTAGAGGTACAACAATGCTCCGCATCTTTCTCCTGGGCGGTTTTCGGGTCGAGCGCGATGGCCGGCCCATTCCTGAGAGGGCCTGGCGGCGCTCGATAGCCTCCCGGCTGGTCAAACTCCTGGCGACGGAGCCGGCTCACCGCCTGCATCGGGAACAGATCCAGGACGCGCTGTGGTCCGGGAGCGAGCCCGCGGCGGCCGACAATACCTTGCGCAAAGCCCTCTTTTGCGCGCGCCAGGCCCTCGACGCTGGCATCTCGCCCGGAAGCCCATCGACGTGCCTGACCTCCAGCGGCGAGATGGTGGAACTGGCGTCCGATCGTGTGTGGATCGACGCCGATGCCTTCGACCGTCTGGCCGCCGATGCCCTCGCCCACCCCACTGGCGCGGCTCTCGAGGGCGCCCTGGGCGCCTATAACGGCGATCTGCTGCCCGAGGATCGCTACGAGGAGTGGACCAGCCCACGCCGCGACGCCCTGGCTGCCCAGCACACCGCCCTGCTGCTCCGCCAGGCGGAGACCCTGGAGCGCGAGGGAGCGATCGACCGGGCCATAGCCCGGCTGCGCCAGGTGCTGGAGCGCGACGCGGCCCAGGAGGAGGCGCACCGCCGGCTGATGCGCCTGTACGCCCTCAACGGTAGCCGCCATCAGGCGTTCCGTCAGTACCAGGTCTGTTGCCACATGCTCGAGGAGGAGTTCGGCGCTCAGCCGGAGACCGCAACCGTCGCGCTGTACCATGACCTTCTGGCAGGTCGGATCGTCCCCTATCCTCACACCGCCCATGCCTTGCCTGCCTCGATCCGCCGGCCTCCGGCTACGCTGCTGGTCGGCCGCGAGCGGCCCCTGCAGCTGCTCTTGGCCGAGCTGGCGTCGAACGAGAACGCCCGGACGCGTCCGGGCGATCAGGCGCCGGCCGGGCGCGGTGTCCTGCTGATCAATGGTGAGGCAGGTGTCGGTAAGACCCGTCTGATGGCCGAGGCCGCGCGCGCGGCGCATGGTCAAGGCGCCATGGTGCTATGGGGCTCCAGCTACGAACAGGAGGCGCGGGTCCCCTATGGTCCCTTCATTGAGGCCCTGGACGGGTATGTGGCCGCCGCGTCGACGGCCGAGCGCGTAGCGGTCGCCCGGCGGTACCCGGAACTGGCGCGCCTGCTCCCCTCCATTCCCGGTGACGACCGGCAGCCTCTCGGCACTACCGCACCGGACATCGAACGGGCGCACCTGTTCGCGACCGTCGCGCGGTTTCTGGCCGACCTCGCGGCCGATCAGCCGCTGCTGCTCGCGCTGGACGACCTGCACGCCGCCGACGCCGCTTCCCTCCAGCTGCTGCATCACCTGGCGCGCGAGGATCCCGCGCACCACTGGCTCGTGATGGGGACGTACCGCGAGGAAGACGTGGCGCCCGGCAGTGGGTTGCAGCGCCTGCTGACGGTGCTGGGCCGCGCCGGCCTCTCCCGTCATATCGACCTGATGCGTCTGGCGCGGCTGGACTGCGACCGGCTGATCGAGACGCTGCTGCCCGACCATCCGCGTGATCCTGCCCTGCTGGAGGATGTCTATACGCTCTCGCTGGGGAACCCTTTGTTTGTCCAAGAGTTGGTGCGGGCGCGCCGAGACGCGGAAGGCCCCGCGCGGGATGGACGGACACCGGTAGCGGAGGGGGTGAGCGTCCCGCGGCAGGTGCAGGCCCTGGTCGAGGCACGGGTGGATCGCATGGGAGAGGAGGTCCGGCAGACGCTGGCCCTGGCCGCCGTTGCCGACGGTGAGTTCTCGTTCGATGAGCTGCGGCTCGCGGCGGAGGGATCGTCCCTTACCGGATTGTCGGAGGGGGCACTGCTGAACGCGTTGGATCGTGCGCTGGAGGCACGCATCCTGGACGAGCGCGCGCAGGGCTACGGGTTTCGCCATCCTCTGTTCCGTGCGGCCCTCTACGCGCGCCTCTCCCGGCGGCGGCGCTCCCACCTGCACGCCGCGGTGGCCGCGGCGCTCGAACGGACGCGCCCCACCGACGTGGAGGCGCTGGCCTACCATTCCGTGCGCGGTGAGGACGAGGACCGCGCGCTCCTCTATCTGGAACGCGCCGGCGACCGCGCGGCCGCGGTCTACGCGCATAGTGTGGCCGAGAGCTACTACCAGGACCTGCTGAGCCGGCTGGATCGGGTAGCGCGTCCCCTCGACGGCGCCCGCGTGGACGAAAAGCTAGGCGCCGTGCTGCAGGCGAGTGGACGGTTAGACGAGGCGCTCGCGCCCCTGGAACGGGCCGCGGAGGCCTTGCAGCGAGCCGGAGAGGTGGAAGCGGTCGGACGGGTCACGGCGCGCATCGGCTGGGCGCATGCCTGGCGCGGGACGCCGGAGGAGGGCGTGCCACGCTTGCAGCAGCAGCTCGCGCCCCTGGAGGAAGCCGGAGCGTCGCACGAATTGGCGATGCTCTATGCCGCGCTGGCGCATCTCTTCTTTATCAGTGGCCGCTATGGCGAACAACTCGTGGCCGCCGAGCGCGCCGTGGCGCTTGCTCGCCTCGTCGGCGATGACCGGGTGTTGGCCGTGGCCGAGGGCAGGCGCGGCCTGGCCCTGATGATGACGGCCGACCATGCGGCGGCCGGACTTCCGGCGCTGCGGGAGGCGATCCGGGTGGCCGAGAGCGTGGGCGATCTCGACACCCTGCGCTCCGCCCTCAACAACGTCGCCTATATGTACATGATCGAGGGCGAGTTCACCCGCAGCAGACACTACGCGGAGCAGGCGCTCGAGGTCGCCGAACGGCTAGGAGACCCGGCGCAAATCGCCTTCATGAGGCAGGGACGCGGCGACATTGCGTTTCTGATGGGCGATTGGGGCCAGGCGCGCGCCGACTACGAGCGGGCACTGGCGCTGAGTCGTCGTGGCGAGGAGTCGTGGCCCGCGCTGTATCCTCTGTTGGGTTTGGGCCTGCTACGGTTATGTGAGGGCGCGTGGGACGAGGCGTCTCCCTATCTGCAACAGGGTATTGCCATGGCCGAGCGCAGCGGCGATCTTCAGGGGCGGCGCTGGGGCGGGGGACTGCTGGCATGGCACGATCTGCTGGAGGGACGTCCGTCCGATGCCCACGCGCGCCTGGTCCCGCTGCTGGACCGTCCCGGTCAGGAAGAGCCCCAGGTCACCATCTACATCTTGTCGTACCTGACGTGGGCGTATCTCGACCTGGGTGACATGGAGACGGCCGTCGACATGGCGGCGCAGGCCGTCAGGCGCGCCACGGCAGGGTCCAACGGTATGGTCCTGGCCGATGCGCGGCGCGTGCAGGCGATGGTGGCCATCCGGCAAGGGCGTTGGGCGGAGGCCGCCCACGACCTAGACGAGGGTCTGAGCCTGGCGCGCCGGCTGCCCTATCCCTACGCCGAAGCGCGCCTGTTGTACACGTACGGTGAACTGCACGCCGCGCAGGGCGCGGCAGGGCCGGCGCGCGCGCGCCTGGAGGAGGCGTTGGCCATCTTCCGCCGGCTCGGAGCGCGCCAGGACGTTGTCCGCGCCGAGCGCCTCCTGGCAGGCCTACAACTCGATCGGCCAGCCGCCGACTGAGCGCCCCACGGGTCGCGCTGTCGCCCGCGCCGACACGGTAGGGCGCCGCCATTCTTGCCTGTTCCCATCCCACCAAGCGCCACTACGTCGCTCAGGGCCATTTCATTCTCGGCGGCATGGATCGTCATGGTGGGGTAGGGGCGTGGTTGAG
>JAABUZ0100004334.1_pt1 | contig 19711 bp, 15 predicted proteins | sample 5562091 | NCBI WGS metagenome assembly JAABUZ01 (sample SAMN12813069, study PRJNA571459) | rock metagenome | isolation source: Antarctica rocks | place: Antarctica: Victoria Land, Linnaeus Terrace sud | collected 2015-12-21 | reverse complement strand
CCGCCGCGCAGCCTGAGAAAAGTACAGCGAAGCTTCGACCGCACCCTCTACGGCCAGCGCAACCGCATCGAACGCACCTTCTCCCACCTCAAACAGTTCCGCCGCCTCAGCACACGCTTCGATAAACTCAAACAAAACTTCCACGCCACCGTTGCCATCGCCTGCTCATGGCGTTGGCTCATGCAATATGTCGATACAACCTAATGGGAAACCGTCACTACCGTTTGGTTCGACAACAGCGTGCTGTTTCCCGTGTCATGTGCCCAGATCTGCAGCACATGCCTCCCTGCAGCGAGCAACGCTGTATCAAGCTCATACAGAAAAGGCGCGGACCCGATCCGTCTCGTCCCAACCTCCACGCCATCCACCATCAAGTAAGAACCGGCCGCGTCCAGCGTTGCCGAGATCAACGCACTCACCGACACGACCCCGGATACACCCTGCCCGTTCACCGGATAGGTCAAAGCCACTAGCAAGCTCTGGGGCAACGGCGGCGCAGGCGCAGGCGTCGGTGCAGGTCCCGGCATAGGTGCAGGTGCAGGCGCCGACCCTGCCAATCCGTTCGCGACCGTGACCGTTACCGCTCCCGAGAGAACCTTCTCGTCCGCAGTGTCATGCGCCCAGATCTGCAAGGTATGCTGTCCATTCGACAATGTGGTCGTATCAAGCGCATAGCGATATGGCCCTTGCGAGACACGCCTCATCCCAATCTCCACCCCGTCCACCATCAGGTACGATCCGGCGGCATCGAGGATCACGTTGACCTGTGCCGCTACTACAATCCCACCCGACAACGAATCGTTTGCCGAGGGAGAGGTAATCACCACCCTGCTCAGATTGGGAATAGGCGCTGGTGCGGGCGCCGGTGCAGGTGCGGGCGCCGGAGCAGGTGCGGGCGCCGGAGCAGGTGTGGGCACCGGAGCAGGCGAACTCCCGCCAACACCCGCATCCTTGTAAATTTGCACGATCGTCGGATTATTCGCCTGCCAGTAGTCCACGTGGGTCATCAGGATGTCGCCCGACTTCACGGCGCTGGTCAGTGCCGCTCGTGCCGCCGCCAGCTTGCCTGGATCCACGTCATTGATCAGGTTCGCGCTGAATGCATGCGGGTAGTACCCATACACCAACACGTCCGTCCCAAGATCTCCGTGAAAGATAAACGTCTTGAACGGCGCCGCATACGCATAGTCCTTCGGCGTGGTCTCCTCGGGAATAAGCAGCGAATCAGGCAGCGCCGCCGCGGCCTGCTGAAAGATCCCCGCATCGAGCACCGCTCCATTCGCCTCCACCGTCGAGTCGATGTAGAACAGCGTCGCTCCCCAGCGGCTGTGCGCGTACTTCATCTTGCGGATGATCTCGGCTGGCACATCCCCGTCCGGGAGGTACACCTGCTGCGCCGAACCATCGCTGTTCACCGTGAAGTGCTGCGGCCGAATGCAAACGCCCACACGGAAACCCGCATCCCGCATGATCTTGAAATAAGCATCGTCCAGCTTCATGCCGGCATACGGAGACGAGCTGTTCGAGATCACGCTCTCCATCTCCGGCGCAACCTGAGCGATCTGGTCCGGCGAGCACACATAGCTCGTATCCTGCGGATACTGCTGACCCTCAAGATCCCACGTGATGACGCCCTGCGCATTCAACATCTGCATGTTCTGCACACTGTTCTGCGCCTGCTGTAGGACCCTGGCCTGGAACTGTGCGAGTCCCGGCGACGTCCGCACATCGAAGTCACTCGCATTGCTGTCGTTAAAGTAACGCCGCGGATTGTTCGGATACCCTCCTGGCTTGTGGACGTCCCCCGTCGGCGAACTCGCCAGGTACGCCGTCCCAATGGCCCGGCGATCGCTCCAGTTCAGCTGCGCTGGCCAAATCTTTGCCCAGCTCTGGTACGCATCTCCACCGAGACGAGACGCCGGCGTTCCCGAAGGCGCAAACCGTAGCGACACGGTGAAGCTGTCTGTCTGCCCCGGAGCCACGGGCCTGTCGTTATGCGGCTGAAACGTCGCCATGCCGTCAAGCGAAGTCCCACTGATAATCGGGAAGTACGAGTTCCCCTGACCTGCAGGCTGAAATCCGCTGTAGAGAGCTCTCGTCGCGTCCGGCACCACCGCCGCAACCTCCCCACTTCCAAAGTCCGCCACCGTCACGCTCGGCCCCGTCGTGTTGAAGGCTAACTGGGCGTAGCTCGCGTCGTAGAAGTTACTCGGCAGCCGCGGAAAATGCAGCACCAGCGGGTAGATCACCGCGCCATCCAGAATCACGCCCGAGCCCGGCCGATTCGTCTCGGTCACCTTCATGTCCAACGTGTTCCCGTTCTGCACAAACTGAACACCGATCGATCCCCAGCCGAACGTGTAGGTCCACGTCTGGTTTCCAGCATCCCAATGCTTCCCCGTATTGGTCTCACCCCAACCATTGTTCGGAAGCACGTTCCCTTGGAGGTCCGTTACCTTCATGTGCCAAATATGGAAGGCATCCGCCGGACTGTTCGCCAGATCTTCCAGCACGATGCCGTCATACGAGATCTGCTGAACGCCTTGGTTCCCGAAGCTCACCTTCAGGCTGCTCTGCGCGGAAGACTTCCGCTCCACCGCAATCGCTGCAACCGTTGCCACGGCAAGAACGCCGGCAAGTGCTCTTCGTCCCATCGGTGAGGCCCCCAGAAGTTGGATCAGACTCACCAGGCCCCGCATACCGCGTGAGCCGCGCCGCCCGATCTCTGACCTGCTCATCTTCTGCTCCGTACCGGCCCCGCACTATCCCACCTTCAAACTATGACCTAAGTCACGTCCACACCGCACACTCACCTTGCACAACCACCAGGCCCTACCCGAACCCTCCGATCAGCCTCACAAACTCACCAATCCGCCTTCGCATCCCCGGCTCACAACCTCACCGTCCGCAGCCACCTACTCCGCATCCGGCGAAGCGGATAAGAGATGCGCGTGAACGATGAATCTCTTTGGAGCCGCCCCGATGTAATCGAAGGGATAGCAAGTAATCAACGTCAACTCAGGTCGCGACCGGATCTCCAGAACCTCGACCTGCTCTGGCATCACCACCTCGGTCGAGTCCACCTGGTAGTGGTACGTCCCGGTCTCGTCCGCAACTCGGATGTCCATCTTCGGCGCAATTCGCCGCAGTGGTCGAAAAAACGTATCGCGATGGCCCGCCAGTCCCATCGTTCCAAGTCCCCCCGGCATCGCCGTACCTTGGATGTGACCGATCCCGCGCAGCAGGCTGTTCGGATCGTAGTCGGCCATCACCGGCACCGAAAGCCGAAGCTGCGGTATGTCTAATCGCCCCATCACCACGCTCGCACCCGGCTTCGGCTGGGCATCCGCCGCCGCGACCACCGGTACGGCCCTGCTAACGTTGGCGGGCCTCACGATCGCCTCGGCCTGCCGCCTCGCGGCGAGCGCCCGGACCCCAGTCAGCGCACAGACTCCGACACACAGAGCCCCCACCATCCAAAGCAGGAGCTCTGCATGAGCCGTTACGCGATTTGCCCTTCGGCTACTTCCAACCGCCACGTTTGTCCTTTTAGTTCGCGCCGGAGATGCCTGTCCGAAATACCCGAAGCAACGCCGCTCCCAGCAGGCACATGCCACCCAGCATCCAGATCAGCGGCAGCGCACTCGCCGTATGCGGCAGCTTGGCGATCACAGGCTTTGGCTTGTGCAGCCTGGCAACTTGCTGTGGTTGCGTGGTCGCGGCAGGAGCGTTATACGTCGGCTGCGGTACAGTCGGTCCGGTGGCTACACCTGCTGTGGAAGCGGTAGCTGGTGCCGGCTCCACGGCCGCAACCTGCGTCGGCGCCTGCGCCGGTGCCTGGTACTTCTCCGCCTGGATCCCCGGTCCGTCCTTCGGACCAACTGTCGTCGACGACAGTAGCCAGAGTGTCACCACCTCTAGGTCGTCCTTCGACAGACCCTTGTCCGCCACCTTGCCCTCCGACGCCGGATCAATCGCAGGAACCTTCGAGTCGTTCACCTTGGCGATCGAAACAGCGTCCGCCTTCGGATAGACAAACTCGACCACTGACCCGCCGCCCGGGAACTCAAATCCCCGCAAAATCGTCCCGCCCTTCGGGCTCTTGGTCCAGACCACTGGTCCGCTCGCGTTTGGCTTCGCGATGTTGCCATTCTGAATTCCAAGAAACGTCGTATGAGCATCGCCCTGCGCGCTATCCACCCGGACGATCAAACGATCGGAAAGGTGGTCGACGACACGTATCGAATACGTGCCCGGCTTCAATGTCAAACCCGGAACCTTGGACTGCTCCGAGATCGTAAACTGGCTCGCCGCGGGTTCAGCCGCATACATCATGGCCGATCCGGCAAGTAGGGATGCTGCACATACGAGAGACTTCAAACGCATCACTCTTCTCCTGTAGAGCCTCCTGCACATGTGCCCGGAGAGCCCGCAATTTCCTAGCCTGTACAAAATGCAATATCTTACGCATTCTATTGAATGCGACTTATCCTTATCTGTAAACGGCTTTATTTGAGGGAGTAACCCAACGGGAAGTTACCGCGCGCTCAATCACCCGAATACACCCCCTGCCCCACTCAAGCATCCGCCGCGAACCAAAGTAGTTCCCCTGCCGTAAACTATCCTAACGATGCCCGCAATCGACGAAGCCGCCTTCCGCCGCGAGGCCGATAAGGCCCTCTCCTCCCTCAAGCAATCACTCATCGTCGCCGAAGAGGCAGGAGGCTTCGAGGCGGAAGAGCAGAACGGCGTCCTCAACGTCCTCTTCGAAGACCGCCCCGGTAAATTCGTCCTCACACCCAATACGCCTGTACGCCAGATATGGATCTCCGCCCAGTCCACCAGCTTCAAACTCGACTGGTCCGACGCGAGCCACAGCTTCATTCTCCCCAAAACCGGCGAGCACCTCCTCCAACTCGTAGAGCGTCTCCTCCAGGAGCACCTCGACGACCCCTCCATCACTCTCGCTTAGCGCAACTCCTTAATCCCCACCACCGGCAAACCCGCCCGATCCTCCTCCATCGCCCGCCGAAACACCTCCGCGTACACCTCCGGCAGCCGCCTCTTCTGCATGTCCCGGCCCACCACCACGTGCACTGTCTCCCCCGTACACAGAACCATCCCGTCCGGCATCCGCTCCACCACATAGCTGAACCGCACAATCGCCCCCCGCAACCCACTCACCCGCGTTCGCACCAGAATTTCGTCGTCATACCGCGCCGGAGCCTTGTACCGCGCGGTCGCCTCCGCCACTGCAATCATCAGCCCCTCGGCCTCCATCCCCTTATAGTCCAGGCCCAGCGATCGGATCTTCTCCACCCGCCCCACCTCGAACCACACCAGGTAGTTCGCGTGGTACACCACACCCATCTGGTCCGTCTCCGCATACCGCACCCGCACCCGCGCGTCACCCGCCTCCACCTCACCCACCCGCCCCACGAAGTCACTCACGTCCTTTGCTCCACACCGGCGGTCGCTTCTCCAGAAACGCCGAAATCCCCTCCCGGAAATCCGCCGTCTCCCGAGCGACCGCGTTCGCTCGCAAAGCCGCCTCAATCGCCCTATCCAGCCATACCCGGTTCTGCTCCGCCAGCAATCGCTTCGTCGCCCCCATGGACTGGGAACTGTTCCCCAGCAACGCGTTCGCCAACAGCTTCGATCGCTCCCGGAGATCCCCCCCACTCACGATCTCGCTCACCAGCCCCCACCCGAACGCCTCCTCAGCCAGAAACAATCGCCCCGAAAGCAGCAGCCCCCGCGCCCGCTTGTCCCCCACCTGCAGCGCCAGAAACGCACTCACCAGCGCCGGCACAAACCCGATCCGCACCTCCGTATACCCAAACTTAGCCCCCGGCGCCGCCAGCGTGAAGTCGCACAGGGTCGCCAGTCCCGTCCCACCCGCAATCGCCGCCCCGTTCACCGCCGCGATCGTCGGCTTTGGCAACTCGTACAACGTACGAAACATCCGCGCGATCCGCGTCGCATCCGCCGTATGCTCCGCCGGCGACCGGTCCACCATACCTTTCAGCTGCTCCAGGTCCAGCCCCGCGCAAAAGGCCTCGCCCGAGCCCGTCAGGATCACCACCCTGCACTCCGGCTCCGTCGCGGCCTCCTCCATCGCCGCGATCAGCTCCTCCTGCATCCCAGACGTCATCGCATTTCGCCGCTCCGGTCGGTGGAGCGTCATCGTCCGCACCGGCCCCGCATCCTCAATCAGCAACGTCGCCATCCCCAAGCCTTTCTCCGCGAACCCCGGCCATCTCCGCATCCTCTGCGTTCGCCTCTTCCTGCCGCTACTGCACCTTACTCCCAAACCGCCGCGCAATCTCCCGGCTCGCCGCCGCAATCTCATCCAGCGGCCGCAGCTTCGGCAGCTCCGCCCCCAATCGCTTCAGCTCCGCCAGCAACTCCTCCGTTGCAAGATTGCCCACCAGCGCGTCCTGCGCAAACGGACATCCGCCCAGCCCCCCAATTGCCCCATCGAATCTCCGGCAACCCGCCCCGTACGCCGCCGCCACCCGCTCCGCGGCCTCCCCCGGCCGCGCATGCAGATGCACCCCGATCTCGACCCCCTCATGCACCGCCAGCACATCGCTCATCACATCGGCAATCAGCCGCGGCGTCGCCAGCCCCACCGTGTCCGCCAGTGAGATCTGCCGTACCCCCGAGTCCACCAGCAGATCGCACGCCGCCACCACCTCGTCGATCTCCCAGGCCTCCCCATACGGGTTCCCGAATGCCATTGAGATATACGCCACTACATCCAGACCCGCCTTATACGCGATCTCCCCCACCTCCTCAAGCGCCCCCAGAGACTCCTCCGGCGTCTGCCTCTGGTTCCGCTGCAGGAACTCCGCCGAGATCGAGTACGGAAACCCGAGCGTCTCGACCGCGCTCGTCGCCACCGCGCGCTCCGCCCCCTTTCCGTTCACCACAATCCCGATAATCTCGACGCCGCTGTTGTCCTCGGCATCGAAGTCCGGCGGATCCAGGTACTCGAGCACCAGCTCCGAGTCCGCCATCTGCGGCACCGCCGCCTTCGACACAAAACTCACCGCATCGATATGCCGAAACCCCGCCGCCACCAGCACCCGCAGGTAGTCCGCCTTCACCTCCGGCGGCATCACCCCCGGCAACCCCTGCCACGCATCCCGTGGACACTCCACAATCTTCACCGTCGCCATCGCAAGATCCTCATCTCTTCCTAGTCTCTCAGCGATCGCCCCCAGCCAGCCGTCGCCTCTCCATCGAATCCCGCACATCCCCAAACGCATGCAGCGCAAACACCAGCACCGCCAAAAGCTCCAGCAGACACCACGCCTGAACGCCGATCGGCTGTCGCGGAAGCCACTGATCGCACGGTATCTCCAGCACCTCCGATCCAACCTCCACTCTTTGCGTCGGCGGCAACGTCCGGTCACCCGCCAGAAACCGCGCGCAGCCATCCGGATGCCCGCTCAGCCAAACGCTGATGCCGCTCGGAATCAGCAGCGCCAGCAGCAACGACCCCAGCGTCATCCGCGAGATCACGTCTGCAGCACCCCGGGGTTGAACCGCGCCACCTCCCCATTCAACGCACACGCCTCCAGCGCCGTCATCAGCACCTCCCGCGTCTTCGCCGGATCGATAATCGCATCCACCCACAGCCGCGCCGCCCCATACCGCGGATCCGCCTGCGCATCATACGTGGCCTTGATCTCGTCGAAGATCGCCTTCTTGTCCGCCTCCGACAGCGCCTTTCCGCCCCGCTCCACCTGCTTCGCCCGAACCTCCGCCAAGGTCGTCGCCGCGCTCGCCCCGCTCATCACCGCATACCGCGCCGTCGGCCAGGCAAACACGAACCGCGGATCAAACGCCTTCCCGCACATCGCATAGTGCCCCGCGCCGAAGCTCCCGCCCACAATCACCGTGATCTTCGGCACCACGCTCGTCGACACCGCCGAAACCATCTTCGCCCCCGCTCGAATAATCCCCGACCACTCCGCATCCTTCCCCACCATGAACCCATTCACATCGTGGAGAAAAATTAGCGGCACCAGGGACTGGTTGCAATCCATGATGAACCGCGCCGCCTTCTGCGCGCTCTCCGTGTAGATCACCCCGCCAAACTCCGTCCGCTTCGTTCCCGCCTGCGGCCCCACGCTCACCGTCTGCTGCTGGTGCACCTTCTGGTTCGCCACAATCCCCACCGCGCGCCCGCCAATCCGCGCATACCCGCACAGCAGCGTCCGCCCAAACTCCGCCTTGTACTCGTCAAACTCCGACCGGTCCACCACCCGCGCAATCACCTCCCGCATGTCATACGTGTTCGTCGCCGCCCTCGCCGGATCAGGATCGATCAACCCATACATCTCCTCCGCCGCATACCTCGGAGCATCGGCCGTCGCATCAAACACCACCCGCGAAAACACTTCATTCGAGGCCTCCTCACCCCCGGTGGAAACTGACACCCGAGATCTGACAAGCGGCAACCGGCGGCCCAACTTTCCCACCAAAGACCGCAGCCGCGCCAGGCACAGATGATCGTTCGCCTCCTTGAAGTCCACCGTGCCCGAGATCTCCGCGTGCATCTGTGCCCCGCCCAGCTCCTCCGCCGGCGTCCTCTGGCCGATCGCCGCCTGCACCAGCGACGGCCCCGCCAGAAACAGCCCCGATCCCTCCGTCATCAGCACCGTATCCGTCATCACCGGCAAGTACGCCCCGCCCGCCACGCACATCCCCATGATCGCCGTGATCTGCGGTATCCCCATCGCACTCATCACCGCGTTGTTCCGAAATACGCGCCCAAAGTCGTCCTGGTCCGGAAACACATCCTCCTGCAGCGGCAGAAACACCCCCGACGAGTCCACCAGGTAGAGCGTCGGTATTCGGTTCTCGAGCGCGATATGCTGCGCCCGCAGAACCTTCTTCGCCGTCATCGGAAAAAACGCGCCCGCCTTCACCGTCGCATCGTTCGCGATAATCATGCACAACCGCCCACTCACCCGCCCCAGCCCCGTCACCACCCCCGCCCCCGGAGCCCCGCCAAACTCCGAGTACATCCCATGCGCTGCCCACAGCCCCAGCTCCAGAAACCCCGGCAAAGCCTCAGATCCGGGCCGAGCCACCGAACCGGGCGCCCCCGCTAAACCGGGTGCCCCATTCAGGGCAGCCCCAACCCCATGCCTGGGCTCTTGCGGAGAGTCCAGCAGCAGCCCCAACCGCTCCCGAACCGTCAGCCGCCCCTTTGCCCGCTGCGCCTCCGCCGCCTTCGCCCCACCCCCCATCCGAATCGCCGCCTCCCCCTCCCGAACCGCCCCCAGCAGCACCCCCAACGCCGCCCGATTCGCCACAAATCTCGCGGCTCCCAAATCCACCTTCGAGGCCAAACTGTTCTCCAGCTTCAACTCGCCCGTCATCACTCATCCCTTCCGTTCCGCAACCTTACACAATACAGGGCACATGCAAGCATCGGCACACTCGCCCCCAATCGCCGGTCTGTCTGTCCCTCTCGGCTTCCCTTCCGCTCCCCTTCGCGCACCTCCCGCCCTTTCGCCGTCAACCATATTCGCCAGCACACAATCACACCAGCACCTCCGCTCCCCGCACCGCCACCGACCCAAACACCCGCCGGTATCGTTCCACCAGCTCCGCCGGCCCGGTCGCCTTCAGCACATTGTCGCTCAGCTTCACCGTAGGCCGCCCTCCTACACTCGTCAGCTTGCATACCAGGCTCAGCGGCTCGAGCGTTTCGGCGCCCCGCGGATGGCACCCCCGAAAATCATTCGTCAGCAGCGTCCCCCAACCCGCGCTGAACCGGATCCGCCCCCGAAAGTAGCGGTGCAGCGAAACGATGTCGTCCACATCCAGCGCATCCGACGCGATCAGCCGCTTTGTCCGCGGATCCCGCCCGCGCTCCCGCAGCCACTCGATATACTCGTCGCCCGCCACCCGCGGATCCTTGCTGTCCACCCTCTGCCCCGTCCAGTCCGCCACCCACTCCGGCGCCCCCTCCAGAAACTGCTGCGTCCCAAACGTGTCCGGAAGCATGATCAGCAGCGCCCCCCCATAGCTCCGCTGCCACAGCTCCAGAACCCGGTACTGCGACTCCTGCAGCTCCTCATCCGTATTCGCCATCGCCGCCATCGCCATCGGCAGCTCATGCGCATTTGTCCCGATCGCCTCCAGGTCATGCTTGTACGCCAGCGCCGTATTCGAGGTGCCCGTAAACTCCTCCCCCAGCGTCGCCCGCAGCGCCTCAACCGCATACTCCTGCCACAAAAAGCTGTGCCGCCGCCGCGTCCCGAAGTCCGAAAGCCGCAGCCCCTCCACCCCCCGCAGTCGCTCGATCTTGTCCCACAGCCGCGTCTTCGCCCGCGCATACACGATGTCGAGCTCGAGCTCGGTCAGCTCCGCCAGCGCCGCCCGCGTCTTCAACTCGCTCACAATCGCCAGCGCATAGATCTCCCACATCGTCACCTCGGTCCACAGACCGCTGAACCGCAGAACCAACTGCCCGTCGTGCTCAGAGATCTCGTAGTCGCTAAGCCGAAACTCCGTATTCAGCCAATCCAGAAATCCCGGCTCAAAGATGCTCCGCACCCCGTAGAACGTGTTGCCCGCCAGCCACACCAGCTCGCTCTTGCCGTACCGCAGCCCCTTTACGTGCTCCATCTGCTCCGCCAGCGCCGCCGCTCCTACCCGCTCCGCCAGCCGAACCTTCACCGTCCGGTTCACCACCTCGCTCGTTACGCGTGTCCCAGCGAAGTTCTTCCAGATAAACTGCAGCATCAGCAGCTTGTAGAAATCCGTGTCCAGCAACGACCGCACAATCGGGTTCAGCTTCCAGTTATGGTTATGCGCCCGCTCGGCAAAGTTGACGTTCATCCTGGTCCCCCAGACTCACACCCGCAAATCAACTGCCAACCCCCGGCAGCATCCTCACTATATCTAGCCGGCTCGATAGAGCAGCCTCGGAACCCATGCGCGGTCTCCTCACGCGCCTGTCAACCTCCTTCACCCTCTCTTACCTGTCGAAATACCCCCTCCCAGGGAAGACCATCACTCTCATCACGTCCCAAATCGGGAATGTTGGCTAAAGAACATATAAAGATGTACGTCACCACTCAAGTCGGGTACTATTGCGCTTAGTTTTGGTTACTACACTGGTTACCTGGATGTCTCTGCTATTGATTGCCACTGCCGCTACCCTCTTCACGACCACCCTTGTGGCGATCGTAAAACTCGTCCGGAGCCAGCGCTCCTGCCAAAGACTCGCCGCCGATCTGGCCGAGGCCAGAGAGGGTCAGCAACAGAACCAGCTGCATCTCGCCGAACGCTCCAACCTCGATATCATCAAGGACGAGTTCATCTCCACCGTTTCGCATGAGCTCCGTACCCCGCTCACCAGCCTCCGCGGCTCGCTCGGCCTGCTCTCCTCCGGCATCATGGGCGACCTCGACCCCAAGGCCCAAAACCTCCTTCGCATCGCCGTCACCAACACCGACCGCCTCATCCGCCTCATCAACGACATCCTCGACCTCGAACGCATGGAATCCGGCCGCGCCCCGCTCCAAATCCGCCGCTGCTCCCTCCGCGATCTCGTCCAGCAGGCCGCCGACACCATGGGCGGCATGGCCCAGGAAGCCACCGTCCGGGTCGTCCTCGAAACACCGCCCCCAGGCACCAGTCCCGAAGCTCTCTACTTCGACGGTGACTCCGATCGCATCCTCCAGGTCCTCACCAACCTCCTCTCCAATGCCATCAAGTTCTCCCCCCCAGCCTCAAACGTGCGCATACATGTCGACGCCACGCCCGACGCCATCGTGCTCAAGGTCTCCGACGAGGGTCGCGGCATACCCGCCGACAAGCTCGACTCCATCTTCGATCGCTTCCAGCAGGTCGAGCACGCCGATGCCCGCAAAAAGGGCGGAACCGGCCTCGGTCTCGCCATCTGCCGCAGCATCGTCCAGCAGCATAGCGGTTCTATCTGGGCACAACCCAACTCCGGTCCGGGAACCACCCTCTACGTCATGCTCCCCCGCACCGCCCGCGTCACCGATGCCGTTGCCCCGGCCCTCGCCCTCCCCCTCCCCCGTGGAGAAGGCTCCATCCTCGTCTGCGACGACGACGCCAGCATCCGCACTGTCGTTCGGGAGCACCTCACCCGCCAGGGCTACACCGTCCTCGAAGCATCCTCCGGCGAGGAGGCCATCCTGGTCGCCTCCGATAATCCCGTCGAGGCCATTCTCCTGGACCTCTACATGCCCGGCCTCAGCGGTTGGGAGACCCTTCAGCGCCTGCGCGATACCGCCGCCACCTCGGCCATCCCGGTCGTCATCCTCAGTGTGCTCTCCCCCACCCTACGCACCCAGCTCACCGGCGACGCCCAGGGCTGGGTGCAGAAGCCCTTCAACGAAAACCTACTCTTTGCCGAGCTCGGCCGCGTCCTCCATCGCGGAGACGGCCCCGCCCAGGTCCTCCTCGTCGAGGACGATGAGGACCTCGCCAGCGTCGTCATCGCCAGCTTCGGCACCGCCGACGTCAACATCGATCACGCCTCCACCCGTCAGCAGGCCATCCGCAGCTGCGTCTCCCAGCGCCCCGATCTCCTTATCCTCGATCTCACCCTGCCCGACGGCGACGGCTTCTCCTTCGTCCAGTGGCTCCGCGAGCAGCCCAGCCTACGCACCCTGCCTCTCATCGTCTACTCCGGCCGCGAAGTCTCCGATCAAGAAATGGTAAAACTCCGCCTCGGTCCCACCGAGTTCCTCACCAAGGCCAAGGTCCAACCTAAGGAGGTCGAAGAGCTCGTCGTCTCCATGATGCACCGCCTCCGCCGCCTCTCCACTCTGGCCCCCACATCCGTAGCCTGATCTCATACCCAACAGCTTGTGTCCGAACCAAGGAAATCGCCATGCGACGCATCCTGATCATCGACGACGAAGACGATATCCGTGAGGTCGCCGCTCTTTCGCTCGAAGCCACCGCCGGTTGGCAGATCCTCACCGCCTCCTCCGGCGCCGAAGGCATCGCGATCGCCTCCGCCCAGCACCCGGACGCCATCCTCATGGACGTCATGATGCCCGGCGTCGACGGCCCAACTACCTTCCGCAACATGCAAGCGATCCCCGCCGTCGCCGGTATTCCCGTTCTTCTGCTCACAGCCAAGGTCCAGGGAGTCGATCAGCGTCGCTTCGCCAACCTCGGCGTCGCCTCCGTTCTCTTCAAACCCTTCGATCCCCTTACCCTCGCACAGCAGATCTCCGACGTTCTCGGTTGGACCGACTAGCCAGTCCGGAGCTCCCCATGCAGACCGACAACACCACGCACTCCACCAGGAACGCCGCTGCCGCTCAAACCGAGAAGCTCCTCAGCTCTCTTTGGACTCGCAACCTCCCGGTCATTAGGGAGCGACTCCTTCTGCTCGACCGAGCCGCCGAAACCGCCAAATCCGCCACGCTCACCTCACCCCTCCGCCGCGACGCCGCCATCACCGCCCACAAGCTCGCCGGCTCCCTCGGCATGTTCGGCTACTCCGCAGGCACCGAGATCGCCCGCAAACTCGAACTGCTCTTCGACGACCCCGCCGATCCTGATCCCGATCTCCTCTTTGCTCTCGCCGCGGATCTCCGCCGATCGCTGCAGCTCTAGGCATCTGCTGCAGCAACCATTCTTTCAAGCGCCCCGGCCCTCATCTCGTCCTCCAACCCATCCTCTCCGCCCACCGAAAACGTCATTCTTCGCCCGCGAGTCGCCTCCGCGAACACCGCATCTCACCCATCGCTCTAGTTGCACGCCAGCGCGGTCCAAACCCCTGCCGCCGTCCCATTCGCGCCGCTGATCGCGAGATCCACAAAGCTGCCGCTCCCCACCACCAGACTCCCGGTCGCCGTGCAACTCGAGTTCGTCGTCGCCGTGCACGTCATCGTCGTACCCGCCATCGACCCCGGCATCCCTTGCCGCAGCGTCACCGTAATCGCGTTCGCCTGCATCGAGTACATCGTCAGCTTCGTCGCTGTGCAGCCCCCCGGCACCCACGTCAGCATCGATCCTCCCGACTCATTCAGCGCCGAGTTCGCATTGTTCACCGAGTAGTACAGCGACGTGTACGACACCGCGTGGTACGTCGACTGAAACGCAATCCCACTCGTGCCTCCAACCCCCGTCCCACCGCCGCCCATCCCGCTTGCCCCCGCCGTGCCCTGCGGGATCGTGAAGTTCAGCACCGCCGCCGTCCCCGTTCCCGAGTTTGTAACCGTCGCGGAACTCCCCGCCGCTCCCGTCGTCACCGTCCCAATCTGCACCGTCGCACCCGAACCCGTCGGTCCCGTCGGCCCCGCACTCCCCCCTTGCGCCAGCACCGACCACGCGCTCGGCACCTGGTCCGGCTGAGCCGCCGAGTTGCTCATTTGCGCCAGGTAGGTCGTTCCCCCAAACAACACCGCGTCCCCTGTCTGGTAGTTCGTCGGCGAATTCCATCCGCCCCGGTACACCATCCCCGGCTGCCCCGCAGACCCCATCGCCCCCGTCGCTCCGACTGGCCCAGCCGCGCCCGTCGCCCCTACCGGCCCTGCGGCGCCCGCCGCACCCGCCGGCCCGGCAGCCCCGGCCTGCGCCAGCAAACCCCACCAGCTCGGACTTCCATCCGGTACGTTCCCCCGGTTCCCCGCCGCCAGGGAAAGGTACATCGACCCACCCCACACCACCCCGTCGTTCAAGGCATAATTCGTCGCCGAAGAGAACGCGCCCATATAGTGCAGACCCGGAGCCCCATTCGCCCCCGCAGCCCCCGCCGGCCCCGCCTGGCCCTGCTGCCCGGCCGGCCCCTGCAACCCTGCCGCACCCTGTGCCCCCGCTGCTCCCGTAGCCCCCGCCGCCCCGTTCACGCCCGCCGCCGCAAATACGCTCCACACCGCCGGGCTCGCATCCGGCGAGTTGCCCTGGTTGCTCCCGACCGTCGAGATATACGTCGCCCCCCCAAAGCTCACCGAATCGTTCAACCCATAGTTCTGCGTCGAAGCATAGCTCCCCCGGTACGCCATGCCCGCAACCCCCGCCGCCCCCGCCGGCCCTATCGGTCCAGCCGCCCCGCTCGGCCCGGCCGGTCCTACCGGACCCGCAACCCCCGTCCCGCCCGTCATCCCCTGCGGCCCTGCCGGCCCCTGCTGCCCCACACCCGTCGGCCCAACCATCCCTTGCGGCCCGGCGGGCCCAACCGGCCCCGCAGCCCCGGTCTGGGCCAGCAATCCCCAATACACCGGACTCACATCCGGCTGCCGCCCACTGTTCCCCGTCACCGCGATATAACTCGATCCCCCATAACTCACCGCGTCCCCCACGGCATACACCCGCCCCACACTCCATCCTCCCGCAAAGCTCACCGGCGGCCCCTGAGCCCCAGTCGCCCCGGCCGTTCCCGCCGGTCCACTAGGCCCAGCCGTCCCCTGAGCCCCAGCCACACCGGCCACCCCCGCCGGCCCCCGAGCCACCAGCACCGCCCACTGCCCCGGACTCCCATCCGGAACATTCCCCAGGTTCCCCGCGATCAGCGAGATATACGTCGACCCCCCAAAACTCACCGCATCGTTCAACCCATAATTCGCCCCCGACACGTAGCCGCCCACAAAGTTCGCCACCGCCGGCCCCTGTGGCCCCGTCGCCCCGGCTGCCCCGGCCGGACCCGCCACCCCCGGCGACCCGGGCGCCCCAGCGGCTCCCGCTGGACCTAGAGGCCCAACCGCTCCCGCCGCCCCAGTTGATCCCGCCGCCGCAAACATCGCCCACTGCCCTGGACTCCCGTCCGGCGTATTGCCCACGTTCCCGGCCACCAGCGACACGTACCCCGCCCCGCGAAACGCAACCCCATCCCCCACCCCATAGTTCGTGGTCGACGCATAGGCGCCGCGGAACGCCAGCCCCACCGGCCCCGCCACGCCCTGCGGTCCCATCGGCCCCTGCAGTCCCTGTGTTCCAGCAGCCCCGGCCAACCCCTGCGCCCCCGCCTGCCCCGGGATCCCCTGCGCTCCCTGCGGTCCCCTCTCCCCGTTCGGCCCCACCGACCCCGGCAGACCCTGAGGCCCGGCCCCTCCCTGCAGCCCCGGCACACCCTGCACCCCCGCCGGTCCCTGCGCCGCCACCACCCCCCACTGCTGCGGACTCGCATCCGGCGTGCTCCCACGATTGTTCGCCAAGAGCGAGGCATACGCCGTTCCACTCCACAACACCACATCCCCAAGCTTGTAGTTCACCCCCGACGCGTAGCTCCCCTGGTACGTCAACCCCGGCAGACCTTGCGGCCCCACAACCCCCGCCGCCCCAGTCGAACCTACCGGCCCCGCCAGACCCTGGGGGCCTGTTGCCCCCGTCGCACCCGTCAGTCCCGGAGCACCCGCGAGACCCTGCGGCCCAGTCTGCGCCTGCGCGATCAAACCCCACTGCCCCGCGCTCAGCGACGGTGTGTTCCCATGATTCCCCTCGATCAAGGAGATATAGCTCGACCCCTGGTACCCCACCACATCCGCCATCCCATAGTTCATCGTTGACTGGTAAACCCCCACATACCCCAGCCCCGGATTCCCCTTCGGCCCTGCCGGTCCAACCGGCCCCGCTACCCCGGCAGCCCCCGCCGGTCCGGAAGCCCCAGCAATCCCCGGGGCCCCCGCCGTACCCGGCAAACCCGCAACTCCCGGCGATCCCATTGGCCCAATCGGCCCCGCATCTCCCTTCGCGCCAGCAGGCCCAACCAGCCCCTGCGGTCCTTGCGCTCCCGCACCCGCGCCGCCCTGCCCGGACATCGTCACATCGAGCGTCGCCGAATGCCCCGTGAGGTCATTCTCCTTGCTGTCAAACTGCACCGCCGCCGAAGTCGCAGTCAGTGCCAAACCATTATTCGTGGCCGGCGACCGAAGCCATGCCTGCACCACCGTGGTCACATCCACGGTGACATAAGCACCCGCCGACCCAACCGGCACCGTCTGCACCACGCCTCCCAGCGCCGGCAGCCCCGCATACGTCACGCTGTACTCTCCCCATGCCCCGCCCACCGTCGACACCGAAACCTGCCCCGCCGTATCCACCCGGTTGCAGAAGAGCCGCAGCACCGCCTTGGTCACCTGCGCTCCCGTCGCCCCCGCCGGCAGCGTGCTCAGGTCAAATTGCAGCAGCGACGTAAACCCCGCCCCCACATACAGGTTCGAGATCGTGCCGCTGTTCACCGCCGGCCGCGCGCTGCTCACATGCGCGTCCGCCACCAGCGTCGCCTCCGTCGCGCAGGCCGGCAGCGTCGCGGCCAGCAACACCGCGAGCTCCACGAAGACACAAAGCCTCCAAGCCAGCTTCCGCAAACCTCAACCTCATAACACCCGGCCGCCACGTCTCATCGGCCGGCGCCGTCAACCATCCAACTCCGCAGTGCACGTCGCCGCCCGACCCCGGAGAGAGGCCCAACGCAGGAGACCCCACCCTTATAGCCACCGCATCCGGCTCCCACCATCCGACCAAAGTGTGATCCCCATCGTTCGACCCCAACAACCCAAGGGGTAGCGTTCGTGAGCGCAACCGCAGCGCCCATCGCATTCGTCTCCAGCCAGGCACCACCCACCTTCTCTTCTCGGCTCCAACTATCCGCTTTCGCCTCTGTGCCTCCGCCTCTCTGCCTTGCCTTTCTGCCTTGCCTCTCTGCCTTGCCTTTCTGCCTTGCCTCTCTGCCTTCGCTTCTCTGCCTTGCCTTTCTGCCTCGCCTCTCTGCCTTGCCTCTCTGCCTTCGCCTTTCTGCCTTGCACTTCTCTCACCCGGCCCACCCCGCCCCGCCGCTCCCCACCCCGCATCCCATATAGTGTTCTAGCGAATCGTCCAACCCCACCGAGGTCCATCACCGCATGAGCGCCCCCGCCAACACCCCCGGCCAACTCCCTCTCCCCCAAAACCTCGTCAACATCCCCCGCCTCATCACCGCCTTCTACGAGCTCCACCCCGACCCCGGTCTCCCCGCCCAGCGCGTCAGCTTCGGCACCTCCGGCCACCGCGGGTCATCCTTCAACGCGGCCTTCAACGAAGACCACATCGCCGCCATCACCCAGGCCATCGTCGAGTTCCGCCACAACGCAGGCGCCCGAGGCCCCCTCTTCCTCGCCCAGGATACCCACGCCCTCTCCGAGCCCGCCTTCAGCACCGCCCTCGAAGTCCTCGCCGGTAATAGCATCGACACCTTTGTCGAGCTCGCTGGCGGCCACGGAAACGAAGCCGTCGCCTACACCCCCACCCCCGCCCTCTCCCACGCCATCCTTACCTACAACGCCAATCTCAGTGGCGACAAAGACGCTCTCCAGAAGGCTTTTGCGCTCGACGCGCCCGGCGGCTCCATGCATTGGGCCGACGGCATCGTCATCACCCCCTCCCACAACCCGCCCGAGGACGGCGGCTTCAAGTACAACCCACCAAACGGCGGCCCCGCCGACACCTCCGCCACCAAATGGATCGAGAACCGCGCCAACGACCTCCTCGCCGACCTTCGTGCCGGGAACCTCTCCACCATCAAGCGCATCGCTTACCCCCGCGCCCTCAAAGCCCCCACCACCCACCGCCACGACTACATCACCGCCTACGTCAACGACCTCGGCAACGTCATCGACTTCACCCCCCTCGCCAACACCACCCTCAAGCTCGCCGTCGACCCCCTCGGCGGAGCCGGCGTCTTCTACTGGCCCCGCATCGCCGAGCAGTACAAACTCCCCCTCGAAATCCTCAACCCCAACGTCGATCCCACCTTCCGCTTCATGACCTGCGACTGGGACGGTCGCATCCGCATGGACTGCTCCTCCCCCTTCGCCATGGCTTCCATGATCCAGAACCGTGATCGCTACGACGTCGCCTTCGCCGCCGACACCGACCACGACCGCCACGGCATCGTCACCCAAACCTCCGGCCTCCTCAACCCCAACCACTACCTCGCGGTTGCTATCCAATACCTCTTCACCCACCGGCCCGAGTGGTCCCAAAACGTCGGCATCGGCAAGACCCTCGTCTCCTCCTCCATCATCGACCGCGTTGCCCACGGCCTCGGCCGCCCCATGCTCGAGGTTCCTGTCGGCTTCAAGTGGTTCGTCGAGGGCCTCCTCGACGGCGCCCTCGGCTTCGTCGGCGAAGAGTCCGCCGGGGCCACCTTCCTTCGCCGCAACGGGCAAGTCTGGACCACCGACAAGGACGGCCTCATCCCCGGCCTCCTCGCCGCCGAGATGACCGCCCGCACCGGTAAAGATCCCGGCACCCTCTACAACGAACTCACCGCAAAATACGGCAACCCCACCTACGCCCGCATCGACGCCGCCGCCACCAAAGACCAGAAAGCTAAACTCGCCAAACTCTCTCCCTCCCAGGTCACCGCCAACACCCTCGCCGGCGAGCCCATCACCTCCATCCTCACCGAAGCCCCTGGAAACCACGCCCCCATCGGCGGCCTTAAGGTCACCACCGAAAACGGCTGGTTCGCCGCCCGCCCCTCCGGCACCGAGGATGTTTACAAGATCTACGCCGAGTCCTTCAACGGCCCCGACCACCTCCAACAGATCCAAACCGAAGCCCAGCACCTCGTCACCGCCGCCATCACCTAGGAGCTTGTTGAAATAGCTCTCGTCTGTGGACGGGTACGTTTGTTGGACGCGGTTGTTTCTGACTGGATTGGGCTGGTCCGGGACGTTGGGGGGTGCCCGCGGGTGCTTTTCGCAACACTCAC
>JAABUZ0100004333.1_pt1 | contig 19716 bp, 17 predicted proteins | sample 5562091 | NCBI WGS metagenome assembly JAABUZ01 (sample SAMN12813069, study PRJNA571459) | rock metagenome | isolation source: Antarctica rocks | place: Antarctica: Victoria Land, Linnaeus Terrace sud | collected 2015-12-21 | reverse complement strand
GCATCAGCGGTAGCAGGCACTGGAAAGCGCAATGCCACGAAAGCGGCACGTTGCGTTTGGGGAGGGGCCGACGGAAAAGGGTCGCAAGACACCTCGCCGGCGGCCTACTCTACTTGGCGGGGGGAGGATAGAAAAGTGCCTCGTGGTAACTCGCTAGCCTCCTACCCGGTATCGCGCGCTTCCATGGCGCTGAAGGCCTTCGGCGAAACGACTACATGCCGGAGTCCATAATACGGAAGACACTTCCGTTACCGTCGTGGTCCGCTCCGCTATGCCTGCTACCCTCTCCGCGTGATCGGTGACCCCCATGCAGGAAGCACAATGGCGGACACGGGGAGCGAGTGACGATCGTGGTGCGGTGAATAGTTATTCAGCAGCGTCACCACCGAGTAGGCGGCCCATCGACAGTACTCAATCTATTTTCCAGCAGCCGTTAGCATAGCTATGCGAGTGATGTGCGCCGATATCTTGAACAGTTCTAGCACCAATGACGTGTTATGGCACATGTTTCCATCTGCGTCATCTTGGAATGAGTCGGGTAGGCCCTATTAGGCCTAGAATAAGCGAAGCTGTCAGGAAGTGCAAAGTAGGTTTACAAGGAGAGACTCAAAGTTGTCGATGAAGTGCCGAGAATGGACAGTGTCGGTACTTATTCAGGATAAGGGGCGGTCGATAATAGCTCTACGCTGTGCTACTGACCGTCGCAAGGTCTCAAATGCTACATCCAGCAGCACAATCGGCACTGTAATCAACACCTTGAGTGTCCGTCCATGAAGTTACCTTGCCCCTGGTGACAGCTTCGCTTATTCTAGGCCTATTAGGCGCGGATTTACTTATCGGCCAGCACAGGCATCCTCTGGGTGCTCCGCACCGCGGTGCCCTGGCGCGAGATGCCGGCCCGCTTCGGCAAGTGGGACACCGCCTATGCGCGCTATCGCTTGTGGTGTAAGTAGGGCCTGTGGCAGCGCATCATTGACGCACTCGGCCCAGCTCGCGCCACTCCCCATCAAGAACGAGCGTTCACAGGATCCGAAGTGTCGCTGTATGGCCTCGCGACGTGCGTACTCCGCGGCAGAGACGTCGGCACCTCACGGCCACTCCCGTCTCGGGGACGCGCGGTCAGCCGTTCCCGTCGCCCACGATGCCGTTGACCGGCGCTCACGTCGCTGTCCCTGGGACGGGAGCGGCTGGTGTGGACCTGCTCACGGACAGGTTCCGTTTTTGGAAAGATATTTCTCCACACGGTATGTGCATTTTGACATGGGTACGCTTCCATAAAAACAAGCTGCCTTTGCTATATACGCTTAATACATGGCGAAGAAGCCTTACAAATGCGACATCACTATTTGCTCTAGCGGGGATGTATTCCTTCCCAAAAACGGAACCTGTCCGTGAGCAGGTCCACGGCTGGTGTATGATGAATGGACCAGAACCATGGCGCGGGCGCGGCAACCTGGCGTGCGGGAGAGCGGAAGGTGCGATGGACGGATGACCACAAGGATTGTCCTGCGGGAGAGCGGACAGGCAGCTCCCCCCCGGCCGTTGCTGCGTGGCCAGTCGCATGGCCTCGCGGCGGTCGGGGCGCTCGCCGCGCTCGTGCTGCTGCTCCAGGTCGAGGACCTCGCTGCGCCCCAGCGTCTCTCCCTGCTGGTCTACGGCCTCGGCGCGGTGCTGCTCTTCGCCGTCAGCGCGCTCTACCACATGGGTCCCTGGCCACCCCGTCCGCGCGCCCTGCTGCGCCGCTGCGACCATGCGCTGATCTGCGTCATGCTCGCCGCCGGGTACACCCCGCTAGCCGCCACCCTTCCCAACCCCGTGTGGCGCGGCGGCCTGCTCGCCGGCGTCTGGGCCGTGACCGGGGGCGGCGTGGTGCTGGTCGTATTCACGCCACTGTCGCGCACCGCGCGCGTGACCCTCTACCGCACCCTGGCCGCGCTCGCGCTCCTGGCGAGCGTCCCGGCGCTCGCGCGGCTCGGGCTCACCGGCCTGCCCCTCCCGGTCCTTGCGGGGGTCCTATGTCTCGGGGGAACGCTCGTGTACACGCGGCGCTGGCCTGCGCTCTGGCCGCGGGTCTTCGGGTACCACGAACTCTTCCACCTAGCCGTGATCGCGGCACACGTCGTCTTCTTCCTCTTCGTCGTGCAGGACATCGTGCCGCTCCTGCGCCGTCAGATGTGAGCCGGTGGCCACGGTGGGACGTGCGGGTAGACATCCCCTCGTGCAAACCAAGCCCCATTATCTTTCATTAGCTATACTATGCGGATTGCAGTGACCGCCCATGCTCGCAAAGCCATTACAGTCGTCGTGGGATGACGCGAACAAGTCTACAATCGCATGAGATTGCAGATAGTTGAATACTGCTCGATGTCTTGAAGCCAACTCCGTGTCTTCAACTGCGACCGGACCCGCCGGATGTCGAGCATCTCCACTTCACGGCTTCAGTCGCCCGACACGCCTGACTTTGCCTTCTCCGTTGACAGTGCAGAGATAGTGTGTCGTGTTGATAAGACATTCACCTCGACGTTAACCGCCTCAATATGAGCGTACATCTCTGCCGTGGCGGCTCCCTTGTCATGAGTAGCGATAGCCGCGAGGATGCGTGCGTGCTCCTCGTTAGACACGGTGATTCGCTCGGGTACATTGACGACCAGTACACGGCGATACTCGTTTAACAGGCTATTCATCGAGGCAAGGATTCGTTCGAGCAGTCGGTTCCCCGACACAGCCGCAATCTTTGCGTGGAATTCCGTATCGTACGCAACGCGGCTATCCCAATCTTCACACGTCGATTCCATTTTTTGCAGTAACGCGGACAGTTCAACGATATCAGCAGGAGTAGCAGCTTCTGCCGCTAGTCCCGCAATCTCCCCTTCGATGATCTTGCGTGTCTGCTGCAACTCCCGGATCGTGATCTCTCCGCGTAACAGATATTGTGACAAGGGACGAGTCAACAGCTTGTGGCCCGCGCTGTTAGCAACATACCACCCTTGACCATGTCGTACCTCGATGAGCCCAATGATGGTCAACTCGTGAAGCGCCTCTCGTAGGAGTGGTCGGCTGACGTTGAGTTTTTGTTGTAACTCACGCTCGGGGGGGAGCTTGGCACGAGGTGCCAAGCGACCATCTCTGATACGTTCTTCGATTTGCTGGACGACGCTCGCACGCAAATTCGGCTTTTCGATACGAATAAATGAATCGTGCATGGACGAACTCTACTTCACTTATTTTCACCCACTCTACCCACCAATTGATTCGGGTGTGTTTCATTTGAGTTAGAGCCGCAGGTGAGGTGGCCGTCGCAGTCAGGCCAACCAAGGGTCGTCCCAACTCAAATGAAACACACCCAATTAATTCAGCGTTAATGAATCCCTCAGATCCGCAAGTGGTTCTGAAAAACGTACTAAAGGCGCGTGGATGGACTTGACAAGGAGCTGTGACGTCCGCGCTTTGACGCAGAACGATGCTAGCCTTACAACATACGAGGCCCACTTTTTGACTACAGCGGGCACGGCTCAACCCCAGAGGGTGCGTCGCCGTCCGACGTCAAAGCGCGTCTACACGGTCAGACCTCTTACCCTCTGTCGTGATCACTATTATACATGTTGTCCAGTCCGAGAGCAACACTTCCGACAAGGGAGACTATTGCACTTGTCGCGCAATGGTTATATACTACCTGTCAAGCGGTAAGAGGTCCGACCATGAACAGGGAGGTCGGTCTCGTCGGTGTCCCCCTGCCATGTCAAAAGGCCTGAGTGCCACGCCTGCCGCGCTCGTGAGAGGAGCCTTGCTATGTTGGCTTACGTGATCCGCCGTTTAATTGCGATTCTCCTCCTGGCCTTCGGCGTGTCGATCCTTGTCTTCCTCATCCTGCGTTTGATTCCCGGCGACCCAGTCGCGCAAATGCTTGGGACGAGCGCGGGATCATCTGCCGATGTCGCCCGACTGCACCACGAACTCGGCCTCGATCTGCCGATTCCACTCCAGTACATCCATTGGCTGGGCGGGGTGCTTCACGGAGATCTCGGCTACTCGTACACGAACACGCTTCCTGTCACGAGCCTCCTCGCCCAAAATATTCCGTATACCCTAGAATTGACCGTGTCGTCGCTCGTCATCTCTATTCTCATTGGCGTTCCCCTTGGTGTTGTCTCGGCCTATATGCGTGGGCGACTCGTCGATACCGTGTCCATGGTGCTCGCGCTGGTCGCGCTATCCATGCCAAGTTTCTGGCTTGGGCTTCTTCTTATTACCCTGTTCAGCGCGACGCTGCACCTCGTGGCTGTTTTCGGTGGAACCTCTCCTCAGAGCTTGATCTTGCCGTCTCTCGCCCTGGGTGCGGGCGTGGGCGGCGTGACCGCTCGTTTCGTCCGTGCCAGTGTTGTTGAGGCGATGCAGCAGAAATATGTCACCACCGCGCGTAGCAAAGGCTTGATATCGTTTCGGCTATTTCGCCGCCATGTGTTACGCAATGCGCTTCTCCCGATCACGACGCTCATCGGCCTGCAGGTCGGTTATCTCCTGTCCGGCACGGTCGTGATTGAAACAGTGTTCTCGCGCCCGGGGCTTGGCCGCTTGCTGATCGACTCTATCCTCTCCAAAGACTACTTGACCGTCCAGGGGTTGGTGCTGCTGATCACGATCATCTACGCCTTCGTCAATCTCGTGGTTGACCTGACCTACCCCTTTATTGACCCACGGATCGTTTACTAGGACCGACGGATGTCGCTTGACGCGGCCGAGCGAGCTGGAACTCACTGTTGACGGGGTGACTCTCGTCAGATGGATGACTCCGAGCATCATTGGACGTTGCATGACATGAAGGGAGAGATCAATGCAGCCAAACATCCAGACAGATGCGGTTAGTCTGCCTGTCACCGTGGAGGGTATCGATGACATTGTACATCGGCGCCGCTTCCCGCCGATCTGGCGGCATAGCAGCCTTGTCGTCGGCGCGGTCATTCTCCTGGTTATCCTGGTTCTCACCATTGGCGCATCAATCTTCACCAAAAGCGACCCCATCCTGCAAGATCCGAACGCCACCTTCCTGAGCCCTTCCCTGGCACATCTCATGGGCACCGACGAACTCGGACGCGACATGTTCGCACGCGTCCTGTACGGGGGCCGCTGGACTATCGCTGTCAGTGTGGCCGCCATTGTGATTGCAACCCTTATCGGGACGGTGATCGGACTTGTTGCCGGGTATCTAGGCGGCCTCGTCGAGACCATCGTGATGCGCGCGATCGATCTCATGCTGGCCTTTCCGGGGATCTTGCTCGCCCTTTCGATCGCGACCATCACGGGACCCGGCCTGACGGGTATGACGGTCGCCATCGGGGTGTCGCTTATCCCAGGCACGGGCCGCATTATCCGTGGGGTGACGTTGCAGGCGCGTCAACTTGGCTACGTGGAAGCGGCCTATTCTCTCGGTACCCCGCACGCCTCTATTTTAAGGAAGCACATTCTCCCCAACATCATGCCCCAGGTTGTGGTCCTGGCAACGACCGGCCTGGGTATCGCCTCTCTGTCGGTTGCAACGCTCGGTTTTCTAGGATTGGGCTTACAGCCTCCAACCCCCGAATGGGGAGCGATCCTCAACGATGGGCGGGAATACGTCACGATCGCATGGTGGATCACGCTGTTCCCAGGAGCAGCGATATCGCTCTACGTTATAGCCGTCAATCTCCTCGGTGACGGGTTGGGCGAGATACTCGACCCGACCATCTCTATCGGTTTACGCTAGCCAAATTTACGCTCACCAGAAAGGGGGAGTTGCTGCCCGACCGCTATCCCAGGAAGGTTCGTTATCGTCGATCGTGTAGGCCGCGCCCAGTCGTTCGGCGCCGGCAGGAGGTATGATACTGTGTGGTTCAGGATTAAGACATGTCTACTGGTTGCGGTTCTCACTATAATTCCCCTCGCGCCAGGTGTCGTCGGACGCGATAGAGTGTGGGCATCGCGGGCTAGGGCCGGTGGTGGAACGCTGACCATCGCGTACGGAACGGTTCCCGATACCTTGAACCCGGTGACAACGGGGTACACCGCTGTTTGGATCATCGACCGCAACCTCTTCGATAGTCTGACCTATGTTACCCCCGACGGTAAGGTGACGCCATGGCTTGCCACGCATTGGCAGATCAGCAATGGCGGCAAGAGATATACGTTCTACCTGCGCCCAGGCGTCAAGTACCACGATGGTACGTCATTCGACGCTGCGTCCGTGGTGGCGAACTGGACGTACATCGAGAACCCGGCTACCCACTCGGTCGAATCAATTACGCTCCTGGGACCCTATCTCTCCTCGCACGCGGTCGGCAAGTACGAAGTGGTGCTCGATCTGAAGTCGGCTTTCGCCCCGTTGTTGAACTATCTCTCCATGCCCATCATGGGTTTCCAATCGCCAGCAGCGATTAAGAAGTACGGCGCGCAAGTGGGGGACCATCCGGTCGGGACGGGACCGTTCGAATTCGCCAGCTACGTCCGGCCCACGACCCTGACGTTCCAGCGCAATCCCGCCTATAACTGGGGTCCGCCTGTCTTCCATACGACGGGACCCGCGAAGATCGACAAGATTGTGTACGACATCATCACGTCGGGTAAGGTGCGCGTCGACGAGTTGCAATCGGGACAAGCGCAGATTGCCGCCACCGTCCCCCCGCTCTTCTTCAAAACGTTGAAAGGGACCGGCGCCTATCAACCCCTCTATGTGCCCATCGACGGATCGGGCGTCTACTCTATCATCAACAATGCTAAATGGCCGACCAACGACGCCGCAGTGCGCCGGGCGATCGCCCTCTCGATCGACAAGGTGGGGCTCATCAAGCTAGCCGATGCCGGGCAATACCCGCCGACGTGGGGACCATTGCAGCAGGGGACGATTGGCTATGATTCGGCTCTCAACAATATGTACGCCTACAATCCAACAAAAGCGGCACAGATCCTGACCGCCGACGGATGGAAGAAGGTCAGCGGGATCTGGACCAAGGGTGGCAAAAAGCTGACGCTACAGATCACCTCTATCGCTCAGGCCGGCGATTTTACTGACATGGCCACGGCCGAGCAGGGCTACTTACAGAAGGCGGGCATAGTCGCGACAGTCCAGGCGCTCGCGGGCACCGCGTGGGAAGCGAGCAATACCAGCGGGACGTTCAATCTGACGGGCCCGCTCCAGTTCTCGCTGGACGACCCAGACCTTCTGCGCGTCATGTTGACGCCGGGTAGCTTCTTCGACTGGGCGCGTTTCGGCGATCGTCAAGCTCAGAGCCTGATTATGCAGGGCGAAACGACGCTGGATTTGACCCAACGGGTTACCCTGTACCATCAGGCCGAGAAATTGATTATGGATGACGCATCCATGCTGCCCATTCGCTATAACGAGGATCTTGAGTTGACGGCCAAAAATCTGCACGGCGTCGTAGTGACAAAGGGCGGTTTTCTGGACTACTACACCGCGTACTTCCAGTAAGTCGGGTGGCAACCCGTACGGATGAACGAGTCGGCGTGGGCGGGATCGCGAGGACGTATCGCTCCCGCCCATGCTAGTCAGCGATCGAGGTGTGATGACTGGCCGCGCCTATCAGCGACCACGGCCGATCGCATTGTATCGACCGAATATACAGGCGCACGCGGTGATCGTAATCGTAGGGCTCATGAGGGTGTGGGAAGTGTGTAGGAGGAGGCGTTTGTGGTGGACACAATGATCATCAAGGCAGCTCGCTTGATCGATGGCTCGGGCAGTCCCCCGTTGGACGATCCCGTCATCGTGATTCGCGATGGGCGTGTCGCCGGCATCTTCCAGGGGGACGTTCCCGAGGGCTGGGATGATGTGGCACAGGCCACATATCTCGATCACCCAGGAGCTACCGTGCTCCCCGGACTCATCGACTGTCATGTCCATCTCAACCTTCCGGGCGATGGGACGCCGTTTCCCGTGGCCGTCGAGGAGTCGGATGGCGTCCTGGTTGCGATCTCGGTACGCAACGCCCACAAAGCGCTGCGATCGGGTATTACGACCCTGCGCGACTGCGGTGGGCGCGGAGCGACGACGTTTCAGGTTCGCCGAGCGATTGAGCTAGGGTATGCCAGTGGACCCCGGCTCGTGCTGTGCGGACAGCCGATCACCATCACGGGTGGGCACTGCTGGTACTTCGGGGGTGAGGCCGACGGGACCGAGGACTTGCGCCACAAAGTCCGCGAGTTGGCGAAGATGGGGGCGGACTTTATCAAGGTCATGGGGAGCGGGGGAGGAACGCCCGGCACCATGTCATGGCAACCGTCGTACAGCCGGGAGGAACTCACGGCGCTGAAGGATGAAGCGCACCAACTCCTGCGGAAGATTAGCGTGCATTGTCTGTGCGGCGAGGCCATCATGCGGGCATCCGCTGTCGGTGTCGATCACATCGAACATGGCTGGTTTATCTGTGACGAAGCGGGCCACCAGCGCTACATGCCCGAGGCCGCCGAAGCGCTCGCGCGCAGTGGGGCGTGCGTGTCGGCCACCCTGTCAGTCGGCTACCACGTCATCAAAGCGCTGACAGCGCTGGAGCATCGCACGCGCGCGGACCAGGCAAACCTGGATCGCTGGCATGTCATGCTAGAGGATAATCTGACGCATTTTCGGGCGTTGGTGGACGCGGGCGTGCACTTTGTCGCGGGGACCGACGCGGGGTGGGGCTATTCGCCATTCCCCGCGCTGGTGGATGAAATCGAGCTCATGCAACAAGGCGGCCTATCGTCGATGGACGCTATTGTTGCCGCGACGAGCCGGGCCGCTCAAGCACTGGCGATCGATGGGACAACCGGGACGATTCGCGACGGATTGGCTGCAGATCTCATCGTGGTAGACGGTGATCCTCTTGCAAACGTACGGGCGCTGGACACTGTGCGTCTGGTGATGAAAGATGGAACGATTGTGGCCTGATCACCGACGCATCGCCGAACTGGGACAGCCGGCATGTGCATCTCGTCGATCCCTGGGACGCCTCACTCCGATCACCATCGGCGCGTCGCCCGTGACAGACGAGTCATGTCCGTCGATTTTCGAGTTGTGTAAGCGGGCGGAACAGATGTCGCGCGACGCAAGAATGAGATTGACCAGCTCGATATCCTCTATGGGCTGGGTATTCGGATGATGGGCATCGCGTACAGTGAGAGTAATGCCCTAGGATCAGGCTTGCGTGAGCGGCACGATGGCGGCCTGACCGTCTTTGGCCGGCAAGCGGTCCGGCGCATGAACCAACTGGGCATGGCCATCGACGTGTCTCATGCGGGTGACCAAACAGCATTGGACACCATCACGGTCAGCACAAAGCCCATCTTTATCAGCCACGCGGGAGCGCGTACGCTCTGGGGCAGCGCGCGGATGAAACCCGATACCATCATCCAGGCCTGTGCCGCTGCAGGGGCCGTCTGCGGTATCGAGGCCGCGCCGCATACGACCCTCACGCCACAGCATCCCCAGCGCAGCATTGACGCGATTATGGAGCACGTCGAGTATTGCATCGATCACGTGACGTTGGGCCCTGACACGCTGTTCGGCGATCATGTCGGGCTCCATCATGCCTTTGACGCGCGGCTCTCCATTGGTGAGGAAACGGGACCCGCGTACGAGGAGGTTCCCTTTGTCGATGGCATCGAGAGCCCCGCCGAAGCGCTCCTCAACTGCACGCGCTGGCTCGTCGCACATGGCTTTGCAGACGACGATATCGCGAAGTTGATAGGCGGCAATACGGCGCGCGTGCTCCAGCAGGTCTGGTGGGGATGAGCACGGCATGGTAGATCGGGTGGCGCCGGGCGTGCATGGGGCACCTGGTCTCCTCCTCTCCCGACATACCGGGGGTGACCTGTGCGGTTGTAGGCAAGAATGCCAGAGCCGGGGATGTGATCGACGGATGCTGCTGGTATAGATTGATAATCAGCGTCACTGCCCCTGTATTCGCGCCTCTGTGGCATCTGATGGGGTATCTACATAAGGGGTCCTGCTGCTATCTGGTAGAGCGGCGTGTGACCTGGGGTTAACAAAGGGGGCGCACTGTATGAGACACGAACCTGACGCCGTGGAGGAACTGCGGCGACTCTTGGGCCGACAGGGCTTTGATCTACCGGACGCCGAGCTCGATGAGATCGTTCCTGAAACCCAACGGTCTGACCGCGCGGGCGATATCGTGCGGATGCCGGCGATGGCGACCGACGAGTCGGCGGCGCTGTTCCGGCCCCTATCACGACCTGATCGGACCGGGGCACATGGGGAGCTGACGAATGACGCCCGATGACGTCGCCTTTGCGAGTATAAGCGCCCTCCTTGCTCTCCTGGCGCGGCGCGAGGTGACGTCGCGGGAGGTGACGCTGCTTCTGTTAGAGCGTATCCAACGCTACGACGCCCGGATCAATGGCTACATCACTGTGATGGCCGACCAGGCCCTAGCCGACGCCGACACGGCCGATGCGCGGCGGACCGCGGGGGAGAGTGGGATAGTGCTAGGAGTGCCCATCGCTCTCAAAGATCTGTGCGAGACGGCCGGCGTTCGCACGACAGCCGGCAGCCGCATCCTCGCCGAGTACATCCCCGCGCGCGACGCCACCGTCGTGACCAAGCTGCGCGCGGCGGGAGCCGTTGTACTAGGCAAAACGCACATGGCCGAGTTTGCCTATGGCTTCTCCCACCCTGACTATGGTCCGAGTCGCACACCGTGGGACACGAACCGCTCGGCCAATGGGTCGAGCGGGGGCTCCGGCGCGGTCGTGGCCGCGGCACTGGCGTACGGCGCGGTGGGCAGCGATACGGGTGGTAGCATTCGAGCGCCGGCGGCGGCCTGTGGGATCACAGGCCACAAGCCGACGTACGGCCTGGTCAGCCGCGCGGGCGTGGTGCCGCTGTCCTACTCACTGGACCACGTTGGTCCCATGACGCGTACGGCCGCCGATGCGATGGTGATGCTCGAAGCCATGGCTGGGACCGATCCACGGGATCCCTCCTCGACGACGATGATGCGCTGGCAGGCCCCACGAGAGCCGTTGCGGGACTTACGCGGCCTACGTGTGGGGTTCCTTGTCGAGTTGCTTGAGGGGCTGGAGTTGCCCTATCGCCGCGGCGTCGAGGCTGCGGCGGCAACGGTACAGGCGTTGGGCGCGACCGTGGAAGCGGTGACATTGCCCGGCCTCGACACTGTGAGCGCTATCCTGCTGGGGATCATGGACCCGGAGGCCGGCTCGTATCACACGCACTGGTTGCGTGAGCGACCCGGGGACTATGGCCCAATCGTCCGTCGGTACCTGTTGGCGAGTCACGCGATGCCCGCGACGCAGTATGTTGACGCGCAGCGGATGCGTGCGCGGTTCAATCGTGGCATGAGCGACCTTTTCGGCCGTTATGATGTGCTCATCGGCCCAACGGACACGACGGTGGCGCGCTCCATTGATGAGGCTGAACGAGAGGGGGTGGACGACTGGGATTTCCGCTATACGGGTGTCAGCAATGTGACAGGTGGTCCGGCCGTGGCGCTACCGTGCGGGTTCTCCGATGACAACCTCCCGTTAAGTGTGCAAGTCCTCGCGCCTCCGTTTGAGGATGCGTTGGCGCTGCAGGTCGCAGAGGCATTCCAAATGATCACGGACTTTCACACTCGGCGTCCCCCCGACTTCCTGGCAAGGTAGAGGATCGTGAGCGTGGTTCCAGGATCTGACCCACGAGTTGTGCAGAGGAGGATTGTCATGCCCGGTATGATCGTGGCTCTATAGGCTGCGGCAGATGAGAGTGGTCGGGATATTTTGTCGAGCGGTAGCAATGCCGTCGCGGCTGCAGTGACGACAGCGCTTGCCTATACCGCTGCCAAGGTGGAATCTACATTCCCTCGTGCCTGAGGTACGCAGGTCTCACGTTGGCTCTGGTATAGGGTGTCTCGATCCTTAGGGTCTGCCAGCGAATAACGTAGTCACCCTCGTGCCCATCCACGCATGAACGGGCGCAAATAGTGCGAACGTTGTTCATTGACGAGCCCTTAGATGCGCGGGAATGGAGTATGGTAGCTATGTACGACGTCCAAGGCTTATCGTACGCGTAAAAATAGGTGATATGCGCGCATCGCTGACGGCCGCGCCCTGCCGTCGCCAGGGCGATGCGCAGCCCATCCCAACGCCGCTAGGTGTAAGCCGCACATGCATACCTATACGCTGAGATGCATGATCATCCATTGGCGTGAGTGGTCATCGGATCGTCACAACTGCCGCGAGCCGGATCGGGCAGGCGCGACGATGTCGTTCACCCGGCTGTCGCTCTTCCCCTGTGCCGGCGAGTTGGCGAATACATGCCGATCCGTTCATGGTGCGCCTTCACGGTGGGTCATGAAATAGTTGCGCCGAAGCACTGCAACAGAAGCACTGCAACAATAGCATGCGAGGTTGCGAGGTAGCGACTGAGTTGGCTACGTGGCTCATCCTGGCTGTTTTATAGCCCGGATGAGCCGCGTAGCCCGCTCCGCCCGTGCCATCATCGGGGCGTGGCGCCGAGACGACGTGCGGCCTCGCTTGTGATGTCGGGGAATTCGGGAGTGCTGAACTCGCGGCCGCACGACGGGCAGGTCCACAACGTGGGGCTGGCGTCGCCCGACCACATCGCAGCGCGCAAGCGGGCAGGGCAGACGGCGCAATAGGGACCTTGCACGCGCTCCACGGCAGGGGGGACGGCCCAGCGGACGCCGAAGAGGGGATGGAGCCGCACCCCTCCCATGCGCCTGGCGCGTACCCGCCGGTAGAGCGCCGGTCCGGCACGCTCCAGCACCAACACGGCCATCAGGATGCCCACGGCCAGCCAGATGGGCATGGTGAGGGCGACCAGGCGGCTCTCGACGCGCTCCCAGCTCTCCGGGAACAGGTGGGCGACGAGATAGCGCACCAGCGCGCCCAGCACGATGCCTCCGATCCACTTCAGGTAGCCCGGCGTCCGGTTCCAGCGGTCGACCACTCCGCGCCACACCGCCTCACCACGGCTGTCGTGCGGGGATGACTTCATCCCTGCTCCTCCTTCTTGCCCAGGGCCCTGCCCGCATACACGCGCACGCGGCGACGTGGCGCGGTCTCGCGCGCCCCGTCATAGGCAGTCATACGCGGCTAGCCCTCCTGCGCCGTGATGGCGAACTGACAGCAGGCATCGCCGCGCGCCTGGCACAACACCTCCTCGCAGGCGGCGGGGCGTCCGACGATCGCCGTCAGGTACCCCGCCAGCCGTCCGCTGCAGTAGGTGTCGACGGCGCGCGGCGTCCGTACCCAGGCCAGCCCCGGCGCGATGGCCGCCTCGAACAGGTTGTGCCCACGCACCTCGGCCTGGCCGGCCGCACAGTCGAGCGAGAGCAGCTCAAACGTCCCGAACCCGCCGCGCGCGAGGTCTTCGAGCAGCACGAACAGACGGTCGCGTGGGTCGGGGTAGAGCTCCTGCACCTGCCGCGCGATGCTCTCGCCGAGCACGAACCCGCTCCGATAGACGATGTGGCGCAGCAGGTCGGGGCTGGCGGCGTGGATCTCGTTGAGCATCATCTGGTAGCCGCGGACGGGGAAGAAGATGACGCGCTCCCCGGCCGTCCAGACCTCGCCACGGCGCGTGTGCAGGAGCCGCTCGGCGCCGGTGAAGCGCTCCACATTCTCCTGCGTCACCACCTCCACCGCGATCTCCACGCGCGACGCCGGGACCACCCCGCCCCTGTCGTCGGCCCACAGTTCGACGGCACGGCGGCCGATGCGCGCGGGGAACTGGGCCACCTCCGCCCGCAAGGGCGCGCCGCGCATGATCTCTTCGCAGCTCTGCGGTGTCGCGTCGTAGCCCACGACGGCCACGGTCTCCGCGCGTCCGGCGTCGCGCACCGCGTCGATCACGCCCAGGACCGTGATATCGTTGGTGGCGAAGATGCCGGCGACGCGCGGGTGCGCCCGCAGCAGCGCGCTCGTCTCGTCGTGGGCGGCGTGTCGGTCGTACGCGCCGGCGCCGTCGGTGACCAGGCACATGCCCTCGTGGCGCTCCAGCGCGACCCTGAACCCCGCGATCCGGTCGGCGAACGAGGTGCCGGCCGTGCGTCCGACGATGGCCACCTCGCCGGCGCCGCCGAGCAGGCCGACCAGGACGTCGGCGGCCAGGCGGCCGCCCAATCGGTTGTCGGAGGTGACGTGGCAGATCACGGCGGCGGCGGCGGCATCGCCCGCGGCGCGGTCGACGGTGAAAACGGGGACGTGGCGTGCCCGCGCCGCGACCAGCGCCGGCGCCACCGCGTCCGCGTCCAGCGGGCTGATCAGGAGCACGTCGATGCCCGCGTCGAGCAGGTCCACGATATCCGCGGACTGGCGCTCCGCCGACCCGCCGCACTCACGCAGGATGACGTCGACACCCCGCGCCGCCGCCGCCGCGCGCACGCCCTCACCCAGGTCGCGGTAGAACAGGTTCGCGTTGGACTCATAGCTAAGTCCGATGCGCCGGTCGCGCACGGTCTGAGCGGCGGGGGCAGCAGTCATCAGCGCTACCCCTGCAGCGCCGCGTGATGCGAGATGAGGCCCCGGCGCGCGTCCACCGAGAAAATCTGCTCCGCACGCGCCACCTGACCATAGCGGTACTTCTCGATCGCGCCCAGCCGGATCGGCGCGCCGTGGATCGCGGCGAAGCGCAGGCCGATGACGAGGTCGTAGTGCTGCGTGATGGTGGCCATCAGACGGGGATCGAGCACGCCGCTCGTATAGGTGTCGAGGCTGAACACGCCACGCGCGCGCAGATTGTGCAGGTGCGTGGTCACGAAGTCGATCGTCGCCTGGTAGCCATTCGTGGCCAGGATCGTGCTGATGCCGTCGACGCACAGGCGCGCCGTGTCGCCCCGCGCGTGCAGCCGATCGAGCAGCGCGTCCTCCACGTTCAGGAACTCGTCGAGGTTGGCCGGATCGCTCACCCGTGCGCCCTCCCCACCCGCCCCGCCGCGTCCCTGGACGTCCGCCCGGCTGTAGGCATCGACGAAGCGCAGGCGGCCCAAGCGCTCGTGGGCGGCCGTCGGCATCCCAAAATGGGCCAGGGTACGGCGCGTCATCACCGGTGCCTCATCGCAGCCGATGAAGGCACACCACGCGCCGCACTGCAACCCCTCGTGCAGGAACAGCAGCGCGGACAGGGTCTTGCCGACGCCCGTGTCGCCGATCAGCATGACCTGTGTCGGGACCGGCGCCCCACGGCCGAGCAGACCGTCGAAGCCGGCGACGCCCAGGAACGCGCGCCGATCGTCGCGCGGCGGCACGATGGGCCGGGGGCGCGGGCGCGGGAAGACGCGCAGACCGTCGGCCACGAAGGCGTAGGAGTGGCGTCCCGGGACATGCTCCTGGCCGCGCGTCTTGAGGATCTCCAGGTAGCGCTGGCGCTGCCCGCTCCCCTCGTGCGGCGGGACGTAGCTCAGCCGGATCACCGCGTCGACCGCGTACTCTTCGAACGGAATTCCCTCGCCCCCGCGCTCCGCCATCTCCTGAAGCAAGAGCGCGGTCAGTCCCTGGCGACGCATGCCGTGCAGGAAAAGGTTCAGGATCGCGCGCAAGCGCGCCTCGTCGGCGCTGAGCTGCCGGAGATGCGTCACGCTGTCGACGAGCACGCGGTGGGGCACGACGCCGCGGGACAGGCGCTCCCACAGGACGTCCGGGTCGTCCAGGTAGCGCTGCAGCACGTCGACGGTGATGCAGATGACGTTGAGCGTGCCGTCCTGCACCAACCGGCGCAGATCCCACCCGAAGTTGAGCGCGTCACGGTAGAGTTGCTGCGGGGTCTCCTCAAAGGTGATGACGAGGCCGGGCTCGCCGCGCTCCACCACACCGTGGTACACGAACTGGAGGCCCAGCGTCGTCTTGCCCGCGCCCGGCGCGCCTTCCACCAGGGCCATCGTCCCAGCGACGAGGCCGCCGCCACCCAGTAATTCGTCGAGGCCGGGGATACCGGTCGGTACGACGTCCACCATGCCCGCCTCCCACCTAGGGGAGCCGGACGCTGAGGCCACACAGCGGTGGTAGGTCAGCGTCCGGCTCCGCGCACCACCCGTATAGTATAGGGCAACCGCGTCATCGGCAATGGAGAGGTCATGACCAACAGCGGGCGCGTCTACGGGCGCGATCGCACAGGACCACGGCACGCCGTGCGCTATCCCTGAGCCTCCCCTCATTCATGGAGCGACCACCGCCCCCATACGCGTCGATACCGGAATGGGACGGCCGGTCGTCCATGGTGGGATCAGCCGATGGCGCGGCATAGCAGTGCCGGGCAGTGGCGTGCGGTAGCAATGATCCGACCAGGCGCGACGTGCGACGAGTCCGCCATCGTCTCGCAGCCAGACGTCGCGGTCTCCTCCCGGCCGCAGGCCTTGCACGCTGGCTAACGCACACCGGCCCACGCACAGCGTGGCTTCCCAACCGACCATGAAGTAATTGCGCCGCGCCCTTCACGATGCTGTGAACGACATCGGCGAAACGCTTTCGCACCAGGACGCATGGCATAAACAACACGGCAGCTAACGAGATAGCTTTTCCAGCGCCCTGACTACCCCCTGCGTTACCAACGATTGGTGGTCTCGCGTCGCCGTTGGTACGACAACCTTTCACACGGACGAGGCATGTAGCCGATACAGTAGTGCTTGATGCGAACGACGCTCCGCTACCGTCGTGGTTCGCTCCGCTATGTCCGCTACCCTCCCCGTGTGACTGGTGGCCTCCATAAGGAAAGCATGGTGGCGACCGCAGGAGCCATGGATGATCTTGGCGCCATGAATCGTGATACAGCAGCGTCGTGACGGAGTAAGCGGCCCATCTCCCCGCCCTGTCTCGCATCGTGCGCGGCGTGTATCATGTCTATGCCGCGTCACATCGGCGCGATCAACCCATGAGGAGGATCCTTGCGATGGCGTACCTTGGCATTATGGCGACCACCTTTGCCCGCCCGACCCTTGACGCCGTCCTCGATGCGGCGGTCTCCTCCGGCGTGCATGGCCTGCAGTTCGATCTTGCCTGCGCCGGGGAACCAACCCTGCCCACGCACATCGACGCGGCCCTGTGCGACCAGATTCGCCGTGCCTTCGCGACGCGGCACCTGACCATGGCCGCGCTCTCGGGGACCTTCAACATGATCCACCCGGACCCGCGGCAGCGCGCCGCTGGCCTGGCGGGCTTGCGCACGGTCCTGGCGGCGTGCGGCGCGCTTGGCGTCGCGGTCGTGACCCTTTGTACGGGGACGCGCGACGCTGATCACATGTGGCGGCGTCATCCTGACAACGACACACCGGAGGCCTGGGCGGATCTCATCGCCTGTCTGGGCGACGCGGTACGCGCAGCCGAGGGGCACGGGGTGACGCTGGCGTTTGAGCCGGAAGTCGCCAATGTGGTCGATTCCGCGCAGAAAGCGCGCCGTTTGCTGGATGAGATCGCGTCACCGCGCCTGAAGGTCGTGATGGATCCGGCCAACATCTTCCATCGCGGCGAGTTGCCCCAGATGGACCGGATGCTGGCGGATGCCTTCGACCTCCTGGGGCGCGATATCGCGTTGGCGCATGCCAAGGATCTCGACCACGATGGTGAAGCGGGGCATCGCCCGGCGGGACGCGGCGTGCTGAACTATCCGCAGTACCTGGCGCTGCTACAGCGTAGCGGCTTCACGGGAGCGGTCATCCTGCACGGCCTGGAGGAAGACGAGGTGCCGTCGTGCGTGACCTTCGTGCGCGACGCCGCTCCGGCGGGGTGGTGGTCCGACACGGCGTCGGGCGGTTGAGGGGCCGCGCTCCCGCAACCCCAGGGCACCTCGTCTCACCGCCGCCCATCTCGGCCGCGGCCACGTCGACGGTCACCCCTTGCCTGTAGGAGGAAAGAGACGCGATGAGAATCACGGACCTTACCTGTGCCGCTCTGGGCAACAACGTGATCGTGCGCGTCGCGACGGATGAGGGCATCAGCGGCTACGGCCCCCGAGACCGCCGACGACCTCCGCAGGCTCGCCGCGCTCGTCCACGTCTGCGCCGCCTTGCCGTGCGGCGACATCGTCCGTGCGTATCCGATCGGCGAGCCCGGCTCGTGGTACGACATCGTCGACGGGCTACCGGCCCCCACCGTCAAGGATGCGGTCATCGACGTGTGGGACCGCCCCGGAATCGGTGTGGAGTTCACTGTCCGCGCGGCGCGGGCACATGTGATGGACGAGGATCACTCCTTCTTTGACTAGCCTGAGCGCCATTACCCTCCGTTTCGCGCCGCCCTCCGGTCGCGCATCGACCACGCAGCCTCGTCAGCGACCTGTCTGGGCACGGCGGTAGGGCGATAGGGCGATAAGGCGATATGGCTTTAGGGCGCGTCCGGTGGCCGGGGCGTCGGTGTGATCGTGCGCGTTCGGCTGCGTGGACCCGTTCGAGCGGGGCACGCCACCAGGGATAGGAATTGCGGCGGCGCCAGGATGCGTGCTCTGGCTGCTGGCGTGCCTGCGCGCCCGTGTCGCCATCTCCCGCTTCGTTCAGTGGGGACAACGGGACGTGGTGAACACGGGGGTCATAGATATACGGAACGGCTGCAGCCCGTACCACGGGTCGTGTCGTATAGTACAGAGAGGCAGCCAAAGCGTAGGGCCGAGCCACCGGCTGGGCCTCGTGGCGTCTCCGTACGCCGTGGATCGCTAGAATAGAGGGAGGGACTCATATTCATGGACGAGACGGTGCGCGTACAGCGCCTTCAACATGTGAGCGTGCCGCGCCCACATGGCAGCAGTGATGAGGCGCGTCGTTTCTACGGGGGCATCCTGGGGCTTGAGGAAATCGCGGTCCCCGCGACGCTCGCCCACCTCGATCTGGTGTGGTACCGTCTGGGCGACGATGAACTGCATCTGTTCGGGGATGAGCGCGGTGCCGGCCACCCAGCCCAGCATTTCTGCCTCCAGGTCGACGACGTAGACGCGCTGCGGCGTCGCCTCGCCGCCGCTGGCGTGGCGATCGGTGAGGAACCAGAGATCCTGAACCGACCACGCTTCACCATCCGCGACCCCTTCGGCAATCTGATCGAGGCGACCACGATCCTAGGGGCCTATCGGTAATGGGACAGCGCAGGCCCTCCGCTAGACGCCCTGCCTCACGCAGGGCTAATTAGGCCGGCGGCCGGCCGGAGCGTGCGATTGCCACGCCGCGACAAGACGTGCGACGCCGGCCACACGGTCGGCGCGTCCCGGTCATAGCGTCCGATGAGATCAGGCCATAGACGATGAAACCAGGCGACGTATAGCGCCGCCGTGGACAAGGAACAAGGAGCGAAGACTATGCAGTTCGGCGCGTCGATCTGGCCGTTCCAGTGGGAACCGCCCTACGAGCAGGCGCTGCGTCGCATCGCGCGCCTCGGTTTCCACGCTGTCGAGCTCATCGCGTGGGATCGTGATACGCTCGACACCTATTACACGCCAAGCCGCAGCGCTGCCCTGCGTACCCTGCTCGACGGCGAAGGGCTCCACCTCTCCGAGTTCGTTTACACGCCGCCGGGTCTGGCCAGCCCCGATCCAGGGCGTCGCCAGGCCGCCGTGGAGGACTTTCGCCGCGCCGCCGACGTCGCGGTCGCCCTGGGCGCGGACACGATCAACACCGTGGCGCCCTACCCGTGCGATATCGTCGTCCCACCCCTCACCACGCGGCCACTCGCGCAGACCTGGACAGCGGCGGTCCCAGTAGGGCTGGATTGGACGGCCAACTGGCAGCACTACGT
>JAABUZ0100004331.1_pt1 | contig 19718 bp, 17 predicted proteins | sample 5562091 | NCBI WGS metagenome assembly JAABUZ01 (sample SAMN12813069, study PRJNA571459) | rock metagenome | isolation source: Antarctica rocks | place: Antarctica: Victoria Land, Linnaeus Terrace sud | collected 2015-12-21 | reverse complement strand
GTAGTGGGCGAAGAGATCCTCGCTGCCATCCTCAGGGGTGATGAAGCCGAAGCCTTTTGAGTCGTTGAACCACTTTACTGTTCCGTTTGGCATGATGCTCGCTTTCGCGCGATGATGTGTCGCGTGGATACTCAATGGTAACAGGTATCGAGGGGGATGCCTTTTTTTCTCGCGCGGGCTTTGGGGGAAGGGTGAGTTGGGGAGAGAGGTACCCCTCCCCCCTCCCCGTACTTCGTTGTAAAGTCTCTGCTTTGTCTGAGATACAATTTGGGCTCAAGCTAAAGTCTTCCATCCATTGGGGTTGTAGGTAAAGTCTTCAGAGCATTGAGCTTAGCGCGAGCTTCTGAATGGTTCGGACGGGTTGAGGTGGACGATAGCCAGGCGAGCGCTGGCCGCCGGCTCGGGGTTGAACGGACCTCTGACCAGGCTGGGCGCCTGCTTGCGGGTGTGGCGGGCGACGGCCTCGTGGATCGGGAGGATTTTGGTAATCCCAGGATGGTGAACGTAAACGCGTCTCTTGATGGTCATTTCTTGGTTCCCTTCTGGTTCTCTGCTAGTTAATGCCCGGTTAAATGTGACAGGCTGCGAGCGGGGCTCGACCGGGTGGTCGAGGCGCTGGCAGCCTGGGTCTTTGGTACTGCTTTCAGTTTACGTGGGTGGAGGGGGTAATTGCGCCACGGTTTGGACGATTCCTGGAGTGGTGGCGGGTGCGATCGCGCGGCTTAGTGGTTGAGGCGGCGGCGGCGGAGGCTGGTGAGGAGGCCGAGGGAGCCGGTGGCGAGGAGGGCGAGGGTGGCGGGTTCGGGGGTGAGGGAGGTGGCGGCTTCGGGGGTAATAGTGAGGGTGTAGGAATGGCTCGGGGAATTATTCAAATACGGAGTGGTCCCAAACAGGGGATAGCTTCCGGGCACGAAGCTGGCACTTAGGGGAAAGTTAGTAGAAAAGGGGCCGGGGCCGTTTTCCAGATGGATGAAAAAATTGTGGCCTCCGTAGAACATGAAGTGGAAGGGCTCGTTGCCGGGGCTGCTACCCGGTACAAGGAAATCGATATCAAGCTGCGAACTACCGATAACGGTCGCATATACCGGATAAGGGCCTGTGCCATCGACGACTCCGTTGGTAGCTTGTGTGTCGAAACAACAAGCTCGCATACGGTAGATGTAGTAGCCGCTTTCAGGGAAAGAGAAGGTAAACGTGTGGCCATCGCCGGTGAGGACGAAGTCGTCGATCTGGTCGGCGTAAGCAGTCGCGGGAACGGCGGCGAAGGCGGAGGCTAGAAGGAGAGCGGAGAAGAGGTGGCGCATGGTTGGGTGTCCTCTGGTGGCCGTGGGACGGTGTTGACGGGAGGATGCGCCCAAGGTGGATGGGACGTCAAGAGATTTCCAGCGGAGCGGGGCACCGGTGGGTCATGGATTTCCTCGCGACTGTGGAGGAGGGATCAGGAGACGGTGATGGGTGGGCCGGGGCTGATGAATGGGACACCCGCCTCTGGCTTGGCTATGCGTTGTGCGTGGGTTACCCGCCTGGAATCGGCGGGAGCGGTTCGCGCGGGGCGCGAAGGTCCCGCCATCGCGGTGTGACTGCGAGGGATGGGGCACTCGCCTTTGGCTGGGGTGGTGTGGAGGCCACCCGCTTTGGCTCGGCGGAGGGGTACTTGGGCCACAGGCGAAGGTTGAATGCGAGCTTTGGGGGTGTGGATTGCGCGGGAAGGAGTGCGAAGGGCCGTTCGTGAGTTAGATCGCTCTGTCCTCTAAGATTGAGGCCACATTTCGTGCGCTGTGCAGAACGGCATGGATGGTGATTGGGTACGGGTCTGGCTGGTAGACGACAAGGTACGGTCGAGAGAAGAGGAACAGGACGGGGCGACGGGTCAGATCATAACGGGAGTGGCCGATGCGCGGAAAGGTTGCAATCCTCTCGAACGTTGAGAAGATGTGGTCTTCGGTTTGACGTGCGATTCGAGCGCCGGTCTCGCGAGTGAGCCAGGTGGTGATCTCAGCCAGATCGCGAAGAGCCGGAGAGGATATGCGGAAGGACGGCATCGTTTAGTGCTGGGCGCGACCCTCGGCAAGGATCTGGCGGGCCTGCTCGGGGGTGTAAGTTTCACCACGCTCGACTGCGGCGAAGCTCTGTTCGATGCGGTCATGGATGGCTTGCTTCTTGGTTTGCAGCCAAGCCTCTTCGTCCTCGAGGAGATCGAGGGCATGGTTGATGAGTTCGGCGGGCTCGCTGTAGGGCCCGCGGGCGAGGCGCTGGATACGCTGTTCGGTTGCGGGATCGAGGGCGAGGCTCATGGGGGGAGTATAGCGGATGGATGAACCTCAGCACGTAGGTCGGCTGGAGCGGTTCGCGCGGGTCGCGAAGGTCCCACCCATCGCGGTGTGACTACGATGAAATGGGGCACCCGGCTTCGGCTTGGCGGAGGGGATGTGTGGGCCACACGCGGGTCATTCTCAAACTGACATCATGGCTTACTTGGATCGACGGTGCCCTTTTTGCCTGTCTCAGGATTCACATTGCCCTTCGTCGACCAGTTGTTTTCCTTGTTGTGATCAGGTGTCGTCTTATCGTGTGGCGCGACATAAGTGCCGTTCTTGTTCGTGTAGCCGTTGACGTGTTCCGTCCGGTGGGATTCGCTTCCGGAAGCGGATGAACTCTTGCTTGATTTGGCAGAGCTGTGGCCGTGACCTCCTTTAGCATTTGCCGAAGTAAGTGTGACAAGTGTAGTGATCGCCAAGACAGCGGTAAATCGCATAATGCGCATGTGCAGCTCCTAAAGTGGAGTATCGAGACTGAACGAACAATGTCACATGTCTCTTCGGAAAAAGTATGCGAATGGCTTCCACATTCGTGTTATCGACAAAGTCTAGCTGCAGCCGCTAGTGTTGCCGCAGGACATGCAGCGGTAGCAGGAACCGGAGCGGGTCATGATGGCTCCGCAGGTGGCGCAGGAGGGGGCGTCGCCCATGTCGTAGAGGGATTTCATGGCGTCGGCGGCGTGGTAGACAGCCCCAGAGCCGGAGGCACCGGGGACCCCGTATAGGCCGCGGTCGGGGACAGCCAGGTTGTCGGTTGACGGTTGACGGATCTCCGAAAGGCCGGAGCGGGCGGCGAGGTCGGGGGCTATGCCTTGGCGGGGCGGGGTTCGGCCGGCGTTGTTGAAGGGGTCTTCGAGGTGGTCTTCGAGGCCGCTGCCTTCGAGGAGGGAGGGCGGCTCGGGGGTGGTGCTCCCTGGCTGGACCCTCCCCTGCTGTGTGCTTCCCTGCTGGGCAGTTCCGTGCGGTACGCTTCCCTGCTCGGCGGTTCCGTGCTGGGTGAGTTTTTGTTGGGCGTGGATTTGCTGGAGCTGCTGGTTGGCGGCGGCGAGGTTGGGGACGGTGCGGGGGATGTCGGCGCCGATGGTTCCTGTGCTTCCAATCGTTCCAAGGACGGGGACGGAGGGCTGGTTCTGGTTGGGGGCCAGGGTTTGGAAGAGGTCGAGCTGGTGGCCGTTGAGGAAGCGGATCTGCATCCAGCGGAAGAGGTAGTCCATGATGGATTTGGCGTAGCCGATCTGCTCGTTGCCGGTCCAGCCGGAGGGTTCAAAGCGGGTGTGGGCGAACTTTTCGGCGAGGACTTTGAGGGGGACGCCGTGCTGGAGGGCGAGGGAGATGGCGGTGGCGAAGGAGTCCATGAGGCCGGAGACGGTGGAGCCTTCCTTGGCCATGCGGATGAAGATTTCGCCGGGGCAGCTGTTGGGGTAGAGGCCGACGGTGATGTAGCCCTCGTGGCCGGCGATCGAGAACTTGTGGGTGACGGAGGCGCGTTCGGAGGGGAGGCGGTGGCGGACGGCGCGTGGGGGCTCCTGGGCGTCGAAGGCGTCGGCGTTTTTGGTGGCGGCGGCCTGGAGGGTGTGGATCTGGAACTCGAGATCCGAGATGCGGTTGATCTGGGACTCGACGATGGTGGCGTGGTCGGCGTGGACTTGGGCGAGATCGCGATCGGAGGGGGCGAGGCCGGCGGCTAGCTTTTCGCCGAGGATGGCTTCGCGGACCTCGAGAGTGCCGGCGGCTACGGGGGATTTGGCGATGGCGTCGTCCTGCCTGGCGACCAGGCGTTCGACCTCCTTCTTTTTGGTGTCGGAGTCGGCGGAGACGTTGAGGGGCTGGGTGCCTTTGGAGCCGTCGCGGTAGATGGCGACGGCCTTGATGCCCTGGCGCCAGGCTTCCATGTAGGCTTCGGCGACGTCGTCGACGGTGCAGTCGTTGGGGAGGTTGACGGTTTTGGAGATGGCTCCGGAGAGGAAGGGCTGGGCGGCGGCCATCATTTTGATGTGGCCCATGTAGTGGATGGAGCGGGTGCCTTTGGCGGGCTTGAAGGAGCAGTCGAAGACGGCGAGGTGCTCGGGCTTGATGTGGGGTGCGCCCTCGATGGTGCCGGTGGCGTCGATGTAGGAGACGATGGCGTGCCTTTGGACGTCGGTGTAGCCGAGTTTGCTGAGGGCGGAGGGGACGGTTTGGTTAACGATTTTGATCATGCCGCCGCCGACGAGTTTTTTGTATTTGACGAGGGCGAGGTCGGGCTCGACGCCGGTGGTGTCGCAGTCCATCATGAAGCCGATGGTGCCGGTGGGGGCGAGGACGGTGACCTGGGAGTTGCGGTAGCCGTGGCGTTCGCCGTGGGCGAGGGCGCCGTCCCAGGAGTGTTTGGAGGCGGCGATGAGCTCGTTCATCTGGGGGACGGCGAAGGGCTCGTCGGAGTGGAGGGTGGCGAGGCCGATCTTGTTGACCTCGGCGCGGTGCATGCGGATGACGTCGAGGAAGGGCTCGCGGTTGACGTAGAAGCCGGGGCAGGCGCCGCCGCGGGCGTGCCCGCCGGGGACCCCGGATTCGGCTCCGCCTGACGCCGAGCTTGAAGAGCCTGGGGACGCGGTCCAGCCCTGGGCCTGCTGGGTGAGGGGTGTGGCGGCGCCGAGGGCGGGGCAGGTTTCGGCGATGCGGGAGGACTGCCAGTAGCTGTCGCCGCAGAGGATGGCGGTGAGGGCTCCGGCGAAGTCGCGGCCGGCGTCGGAGTCGTAGGGGAGGCCGAAGGACATGAGGAGGGCGCCGAGGTTAGCGTAGCCGAGGCCGAGGGGGCGGTAGTCGTGCGAGTTCTTCGCGATCATCTCGGTGGGGTAGCCGGCGGAGTCGACGATGATCTCCATGGCGGTGGTGACGACGGCGATGGCGTGGCGGTAGGCGGGGATGTCGAACTGTCCGCCGGGGGTGACGAATTTGAGGAGGTTGAAGGAGGCGAGGTTGCAGGCGGAGTCGTCGAGGAACATGTACTCCGAGCAGGGGTTGGAGGCGTTGATGCGGGCGGTGTTTTTGGAGGTGTGCCAGCGGTTGATGGTGGTGTCGTACTGCATGCCGGGGTCGCCGCACTGCCAGGTGGCTTCGGCGATGGTGTGCATGAGGTCGCGGGCGCGGAACTCTTTGACGGGGGTGCGGGTTTTGACGGCGCGGGTGGTGAAGGAGAGGTCCTGCTCGACGGCGTGCATGAACTCGTCGTTGACGCGGACGGAGTTGTTGGCGTTCTGGAAGAAGATGGAGGTGAAGGCCTCAGAGTCGGGGCCGGAGCCGTCGTAGCCTGCCTGGACGAGGGTCCAGGCTTTTTTCTCCTCGACGACCTTGCACTGGATGAAGTCTTCGATATCGGGATGGTCGATGTTGAGGATGACCATTTTGGCGGCGCGGCGGGTTTTGCCGCCGGACTTGATGACGCCGGCGAACGCGTCGAAGCCGCGCATGAAGGAGAGGGGGCCGGAGGCGGTTCCGCCGCCGGAGAGGGTCTCCATGGAGCCGCGGATGGCGGAAAGGTTGGAGCCGGCGCCCGAGCCCCACTTGAAGAGCATGCCCTCGGTCTTGGCGAGGGTGAGGATGGAGTCGAGCGAGTCCTGGACGGAGTTGATGAAGCAGGCGGAGCACTGGGGCTTGGTGTAGCCGGTGACGGAGAACTCGACCTCACCGGTGGACTTGTTCCAGTGCCAGTTCTGGGCGTCGGAGTTGGGTTCGAGGCGATCGCAGCCGACGTTGAACCAGACGGGGGAGTTGAAGGCGACCTTCTGGTTGAGGAGGAGGTGGCAGAGTTCGGCGTAGAAGATGCCGGCGTCGGCGTCGGTCGCGAAGAAGCCGTCGCGCATGCCCCAATCGCGAATGGACTCGGCGACGCGGGTGATGAGGGCGCGGACGCCGGATTCGCGTTGGTCGGTGCCGTTGAGGCCGTGGAGATATTTGCTGGCTACGATGTTGGTGGCGGTCATGGACCAGTCGGCGGAGACGTCGACGCCTTTCTGTTCGAAGATGACCTTGCCCTTGAAGTCCTGGATGACGGCGTCGCGGAGCTCCCAGGTGATCTCGTCGTAGGGACTGACGCCTTCGCGGGTGAAGAGGCGGCGGAACGCGAGGCCGGGGGAGGAGCGGCGGCTGTTTTCGCGGGGCGTGTTTTCGCGGGGCGAAGGAGCGGCGGAGGAGGCGGTGGGGAGGGGGCTGTGGGTCGTGGACATGAGGGTGTTGCTCCTTCGCGGAGATCGCGGACATCGGTTGAGGTGCTGCGGGCCGCTCGTAGGCGGCGATGCGTCCCGGATCCAGGTTGCGGGATCGCGGGATGAAGAGGTTCGTGGGCTCGAGGCCGGGGCCGACGTTCGGTGGCACGGGGCTTACGCGGTGCGGGAGCCGGCTGAGTGAATCGGTCGCTGGGAGGGCGGTCTCCGGAGCCTGGTTCGCTGCTGCCCGGGAGGTGTTCTGTGACGAGGTGCGAGATACAGCGTGCTGCCAAGGTGTTGTTGCAGAGGTGAAGGTACCGCCCTCTGTGGGGTGAGTCAAGTATAAAGCACAACCTGTAGTGCTCGCTGTGCCGTTACCTGTGTTGGCGCGGCGTTTCGGAGGGGGCTCTCGGAGATTCAAGGGATTTTGCTGTGGAAGACTTTCTCAGGCGCTTGCTGGCGTGGTTTCGGGGTAGGTGGATCTGTCCCGAGGGTAGGCGCGGTGGGGGAGGGTGGCAAGGTGGAGGGGTGTGGAAGGGGTGGAAAACGGGAGTGGGGGGGTGTCTAAGGCTGGGTGGAAGGCGTATGGAACGGGCTTTCAGCCTGAGGTTGCTTATCTGCTCGAAACCCAGGGCTTCGCCCTAGGCTGGGGTATAGGGCGGGCCGTTGGCCCTGAGTTCCGGGGATTGTTGCGAGTCAGGAAGTGCAGACAGAACGGACCCCATCGAGCGGGGCTAGGGGTTGCGGGGTTCGGGCTTCATCTCCTGGGGTTCGGGCGTGATGGTGGTTTGGCCGTCGGCTCTGGTCATCTGGTGGCGGGCGTAGGGGGCGAGGATTACGGCGGGCGCGGTGAGGGTAAGGCGCTGGTGACCGACGACGGTGTGGGCGTTGAGGGTGACGGGGGTGCCGGGGCAGAGGTAGGCGGCGCGGGTGTTGCCGGTGCGTTCGCGTTCGATCGAGAGGTGGAGCGGGCTGGTGACGATGGGGTCCAGGTCGTAGCGGAGGAAGGTATCGTCAGTGCCGGTGAAGATGGTTTGGGGGCGGATGGTGGCCGGGATTGGGGTTCCGCAGAGCTGGTCGGAGATTCGCAGGGAGAGGTCGATGGGGGCGGGTGGGCGGAGGGGGAAGAGGCAGTTGGAGGTGACGCCGAAGGATACGACGGGGCAGAGGCCGCGACCGGGGACGGCGAAGGCGGGGAGGTTGGCCGTGACGGTTTGCGGGGCGGCGGTGGTGGAGCGGTCGACGGCGAGCGAGAGGCGGAGGTCGGCGGGGGTGTTCTTGAAGCGATTGAAGATGTCGCCGGGGATGGGGACGTCGATGGCGGGGTGGGCGTTGCGGGTGGAGAGGTCGGCGTCGACGCCCTGGTAGGGGGAGGTCCAGTGGAGGCCGGAAGGGGTGTCGAGGGTGAGGGAGATGGCTTTGCCCTTGAGGCGGAGACCGGGAGGGAGGCCGGGGATCTGGACGGGGAGGCTGAGGATGATGTAGCCGTCAGGGAAGACGAGAGGTGGCTGGTTGGAGTCGGGCTGCCGGCGGGCGGGGTCGGGATCGAAGAGGAGGGTGGTTTGGGGCGATGGGGCGTTGGAAGGGAAGGCGTGCTCGATGAGGAGGCGGGCGGGGGCGGCGAGGATGAGGATAAGGAGGACGGCGGGAAGCGCGGCGAGGGTGATGCGGGCGAGACGGGTTCTGCGCCGGGCGTACTGGAGGAGGATGACGGCGAGGTTGGCGAGGGTGAGGAGGATGAGGGCGGTGTTGAGGATGCCGGGGGCGAGGAAGCGGTGGGACATCGCCTGGCCACCGATGGCGAAGCAGCCGACGACGTAGAGGAGAGCGACGAGGGCGACGAGGAACTGGCGCGCGAAGGACGAGGTGACGGTGGCGATGACGAAAAAAGGGATAAAGACGATGGCGGCGAGGCGGAGCTGGAAGAGGAGGAGGTCGGGGAGGGCGGGGGCGATGGCAAAGGTTGCGTGATGGAGGAGGTAGAGCTGCATGAGGACGAAAGGGACGACGAGGAAGGCGAGGACGAAGAGGAGCTTGGCGAGGAGGAGGGTGGGCCAAGTGTAGGGGCGGGAGACCCAGAACTGGCGGTCGCCGACGAGGGACTCCTCGTAGACGAGACGGGCGATGAGGATGAGCCAGGCGATGGGGAGGAGGATGCGGAGGAGGGGGGCGATAACACCGAGAGAGGTGATCCCGAAAGCGTACGCGATGGAGCCTCCCCACTGGGCGGGGGCGGTGGCGGCGAAGGCGACGGTGAGGGCGAGGTTGAGGAGGATCTCGGGGAAGAGGTGGCGGATGTCTTTGCGGAGGATGTGGAGGGCGAGGCTCATGGGCGGCTTCCCTTCTGGGCGGCGGAGGTGAGGGGCTCGGCTGCGACGACGGTGCGGTTGGATTTGGCGAGGGCGAGGAAGATGGAGCGGAGGCTGATGGGCTGGGCGTCGATGGCGGCGGCGTTGGGGAGGTGGGCGGCGATCTGGTCGTGGACGGGTTCGGTGTCGGCGTGGGCGTGGATGAAGCGGAAGAGGGAGGGGCCGGGCTCGGGGAGGAGCCAGGAGGCGGGGTAGGTGGGAGTGGTGAGGGTGCGCGATGCGGTTTGCTCGGGGTCGCTGGCGAGGACGGGGTGGGGCGGGGGGTTGAGGGTGACGGTGATCTCGCGGAAGCGGGCGGAGAGGGTGGCGATGTCTTCGGAGAAGAGGAGGCGGCCGCGATCAAGGTAGCCGACGTGGGAGGCGAGGTTTTCGATCTCGGCGAGGTCGTGGGAGGAGAGGAGGATGGTGGGTGGATGGTGGCGGCTGGCGGCTTGGTTCGCGGCGGGCTGGGTGGCGGGGTTGGTGGGGATGGGGCGGCCGGTGGGGGTGACGCGGTCCAGGAGGCCTTCGATGAGTTCGTCGCGGACGAGGGGGTCGAGGCCGGAGAAGGGTTCGTCGAGGACGATGAGCTCGGGGCGGTAGGGGAGGACGCTGAGGAGGGCGGCCTTCATGCGCTGGCCGCGGGAGAGGTGTTTGAGCTTGCGGTCAGGAGGGAGGTCGAACTGCCGGAGGAGCTGGGCCTCGAGGTCGAGGTCCCAGCCGGGGTAGAAGGGGCGGAGGTAGCGGAGGAGCTGGGGGACGGTCATCCAGTCGGGGAGCTCCTGGTTTTCGGAGACGTAGCCGATGCGGGTGAAGGCGGCACCGGCGATGCGGGTGGAGGGGAGGCCGAGGACGTTGGCGGCGCCGGAGGTGGGCTGGAGGATGTTGAGCAGGAGCTTGATGAGGGTCGACTTGCCTGCTCCGTTGGGGCCGACGAGGGCATAGATGGCGCCCTGGGGGATGTCGAGGTCGAGATCCACCAGGGCGGGTGTGCGCCCGAAGGAGCGGGCGAGGGCGCGGGTGGAGATGGCCGGGGCGGCGGGGCCTGGGGGATGGGGGGTGGATGGGGGCGGCTGGGGTGTTGGGGTCATCGGGGTTTCGGACTTTTGTCGGTGGGATCGGGGGTGGGGGGTTTGGGGGTGGGGGTTTTGGGGGCGGGGGGGATCGGTTCGAGAGGGTTGAGGGCGGGGGAGAGGCGGGCCCAGTGGGTGGAAACGGCTTCGAGGAGGTCGGCGAGGTCGATGCCGAGATGCCTCCCTTCGAGGGCGAGGGCCTCGACTTGGCGGTTGAGGAGCTCGGAGCGCTCCTTGCGGGTGGAGTCGGGGGGTGTGGCGACGACGGTGCCGATGCCGGGGCGGGTTTCGAGGAGGCCTTCGGCGATGAGGTGGGTGACGATTTTGTGGGCGGTGTTGGGGTTGATTTTGAGGTCTTTGGACAGGGCGCGGACGGAGGGGAAGGGGTCTCCGGGGCGGAGCTGGCCGGCGATCATGGCCTTTCTAGCGGCGTAGACGACCTGCTCGAAGAGGGAGAGGCCGGGCTCGAAGTGGACGCGGAACGGGATCACGTGTGTACTATGACACGTAGTACGCATATGGTGTAAAGATTTTTTGCGACGGATGAACGTGGGGGTGTCCGGAGGGTCGGGTGGAGGCGTATTGTAGGGCCACGTGAAGTGATTCCGAGGAGGTGAGCGCGATGCTGAGACGAGACTTTTTGCGACGGACGGCGGGCACGATTGGGGCGGCGTGGATGGGTCGCGGTGTGGGCCGGGCGGCCTCACTGGTGGGTCGGAATGAGCCGGCGCTGCCGCAAAGATTCCAGGCGCATGACGAGGTGGTGCTGGGAAAGACGGGCATCCGGACGAGCCGGCTGGCGATGGGGACGGGGACGATCGGCGGAGGTGGGCGGTCGAACCAGACACGGCTGGGGAACAACCCGTTCGTGAAGCTGCTGGCGGATGGTTACAACGAGAATGGTCTGCGGTTTTTCGATTCGGCGGATTCGTATGGGAGTCACCCGTATGTGCGCGAGGCGCTGAAGGGTCTGCCGCGGGACAAGGTAACGGTGCTGACAAAGACGGATACGCGGGATCCGGCGGGGGTGAGAGCAGACATCGACCGGTTCCGGCGGGAGCTGGGGGTGGATCATATTGACGTGATGCTGATCCACTGCGTGACGGAGGCGGATTGGACGACGCGCTACCGGGGCGTGATGGATGTGCTGTCGGAGGCGAAGGAGAAGGGCGTGATCCGGGCGCACGGGGTGTCGTGCCACAGCCTGGAGGCGTTGAAGGCGGCGGCGGCCTCGCCGTGGGTGGAGGTGGACCTGGTGCGGCTGAACCCGATCGGGTCGCACATGGATGCGGACCCGGCGACGGTGATCCCGGTGATTCAGCAGATGCGGGCGCGGGGCGTGGGGATTGTAGGGATGAAAATCCTGGGGCAGGGCGACCTGCGCGATCGGCCGCAGGAGGCGATCCGGTATGCGCTGGCGTCGGGGGTGCTGGACTCGTTCACGATCGGGGCGGAGTCGAAGCGGGAGCAGGCGGATCTGGTGCGGAGGATTGGGGTGGCGGCTTAGCGTAGGGAAGCAGGAAAGGCAGAGGAGCGGAAGGCAGGAAGCAGAACAGAGAAGCGGAACACAGAAAGGCAGAACAGAGGAGCAAAGTAGAGAAGCAGACGCAGGGAAACGGCAGCAGAGAAGCAGGAGGGCGGCGGGTTTGCAGGGGGCAGAGGTGGGCTTCTTGGACCGGCTCAGGGCAGGCTCTCCGATAACACGGCGCCTTGCTCTTCGATTGCGGGGCGTTTTAACCCGCGATAACAACTCGGCCTGGGATCGGGATGCCGCCGCTAGCGGGCGCGGACGATGAGGGTGGCGACGGCGAGCAGGAGAAGGACGACGAGGACGAGGGTGGAGGCGCGGAGGGCGCGCAGCTGGCGCTCGATAGCGACGATGGTGTGACCGAGGGCGACCGTGACGCGCCGGGCGCCGTCGGCGGCTTCGCCGACCGTGGTGACCTGGGCGGAGAGGCTGTCTATCTGGCGGGAAAGGGAGAGGTTGGCGGTGTCGACGCGGGCGAGGTCTTTGCGGATCTGATCGGCGAGGGCTTCGCGGGCGGCGTGGGTGACGGCGCTTGCGGCATTGGTGGCGGTGTTTGCAGCGGTGTTGGCGGAGAGCAGCCGGTCGGCGGCCGAGCTGAAGCGATCGAGGTGCGGGACGGCTTCGAGCACTTGGGGGAGGAGATCGATGAGCCTGGACCACATGCCGACAGTGTACGAGAAAGGTAACGGTACGCGGGTGGGTTGAGGCTACTGGGTGGCGAGGGCGGCGGTGGGCCAGCCGTCGTTCCAGGCGAGGGTGGAGATCTGCATGGAGGGCTTGCCGGTTTTGGCGTCGTAGGCATGGAAGATGATGAGGTCCTTGCCGCCGAGGTGGAGGCTGAGCACACCTTTGTGGGTCAGGACACTCGCGCCGCCGGGACCGAGCCAGCGGGCGTTGGCGGTGAGGAGCGGTGTGCCGCCGCCGTCCTCGAGCTTCTTGCCGGAGCGGTCGAGGTAGGGGCCGGTGATGGATCGCGAGCGGCCGACGACAGTGCGGTAGGTGCTGTGGGTGCCGCGGCAGCAGAGGTCCCAGGAGGTGAAGAGGTAATAGTAGCCGGCGAAGGGGACGAGGAACGGGGCTTCGATGGCTTCGGTGTCGGGAGGGAGGCTGGTGATGGTTTCGTTGAGGCCGGTGGCGGTCTGGGTTGCGGCCTGGGCAGGGGCTTGGGAGTTTCCGGTTGTGAGGGGCCGGGTCTCGGAGGCATGGGAGCGGCGGGCGAGGGAGTAGATGCGGGTGTCGGTGGTGCTGGCTAGGCCGGTGGTGTCGTCGAGGCGGCGGAGCTTGATGCCATCCCAGAAGGAGCCGAAGGCGAGCCAGCCGTGGCCTTCGGCGTCCTGGACAAAGTTGGGGTCGATGGCGTTGAAGCGGTCGGTGGCTTGGGATTCGAGGACGAGGCCCTTGTCGACCCACTTGTAGTTGGGGCTTTGGGGGTTGAGGGTCTGGTTGACGGCGAGGCCGATGCCGGAGGTGTTCTTGCCGAAGAGGGAGTAGCTGTAGTAGAGGCGGAACTGGCCGCGGACATAGTGGACGTCGGGGGCCCAGAGCTCCTTGGTGCCGGGGCTTTTCTGCTTGACCCAGACGGGGATGTCGTCGAAGACCTCCCCGCAGAGCCGCCAGAGTTTGAGGTCGTCGGAGCAGCGGATGGCGAACTCGCCACCCTGGGCGGTCTTGCCGGTGCTGAAGACGTACCAGGCGTCGCCGTCGCGGGCGATGGAAGGGTCGTGGGTGCCGGCGACGTCGCCGGAGAGCGGGAGGACGAGAGGCTGCTGGGCTTGCGCGAAGGCCGCCAGGGGAGAGAGCGCGAGGGTGACGAGCAGGATGAGGGCGGCTGCTTGCATGGGGGTGCGCTTCCTCAGGCGGCCGTGGCGACGTTGACCTGGTGTGGGGAGCGGCGGCGGGCATACCAGCGGGCGGCGAGGGCGCCGGCGGTGAGGAGGAGGATGCCGGTGACGATCAGCTGGGACCAGAGGCAATAGATGCACCACTTCTGGATGACGTAAGCCTCGAGGTAGGTGAGCATGGAGGCGAAGAAGAAGCCGATCTGGGCGAGTTCGAGGGTGATCCACAGTCTGCCTGACAGAGCCACGGCAGCAATCAGGGCGTAGCCGACGATGCCGAGGGTGGCGATGGGGAGGTGGGGTTTGGGGGAGTTGGCGGGCTCGTCGAAGGTGCGCGGGGGGAAGACGGCGTAGCGCGAGTGGTTGACGGCGCCGCAGTCGAACTTTTCGGTGACGGCGCAGGGCGGGGCGGCCGAGGGGTCCTGATTGTGGACGCGGAGGGCGAGGACGCTGACGACGATGCCTGCGACGGCGAGCAGGGCGATGAGGTACTTCATGAAGGAGAGTGTACTTCGGTTGGGGCTGGCAGGTCCTAGGTGGGAATCGGGCGCACTTTCGTCAGTGTTCTACGACCGCTTCTGTTGATGTGGATTGTCCTCCTCCCGCTGCTGTCCGAACTCTGTGTCTGTTAGGTAGTAGCCAGGCAACCTGCTTCTACGTTGGAGAAGCGGAATCATCCAAGGCTGTTCACTACCGGCGAAACACCACAGGTGCGAGTTCTCAATGATTCTCAGATTGAAGTTGCTTACCGACTTCTTTTGAATCGTCCGAACCTCTATTCCACTTGGAACCTCATTCAGGATCTGGTAAGCCGTCTACCGCAGATTAGGCGGATTCTTCATAACCAGAAGAGCATTGGCAGCCAAAGGGCAGCAAATGTGGCAGTCGGGGCGGACTACTGTCTCGTCCCCTCCAGAACCCCTAAAATACTTGAAGACCGGGTTGTCAGATGTGATGAAGCTGGTTTTGGGTGGAGCCAAGAGAATAGTCCAATCCATCCTGAGATACCAGTCTGTCGCCCTAGTAGCCAAATTAATCATGGATTCCAAATCATAGCTGGTCGGGTTCGCAGAGATGTTCTTGGCGTACGCTTCCACTTCTTCGCGAGTTATCAACGTTGGTGGACCTGCGTACAAGCCCTCCCTTCCCGCCCACTGTTGGGCGAGAACACTGCGCTCGCGGGTTCTGTCAAACCTATCGAGAAGCTGCTGGATGAATTTTGCTGTAAGACTCCGGTGAGTTTCCCTCGAATAAGGAACGCGCCACTCCTGAAAAGCTATGTAGCGCGCAATCGCAAGTCGTTGCTCGAAGATCGGCGCTCGTTGCGCGGCTAAGAGGTGGCGCACTGCAGACAAGCCGGGGTTCTCGATTGTCCGAGCAAGGAAGCTCTCTATGCTTTCACCCGCGGGTGCATTCGGGATTGCATAGAAATCTCGCTGCCGGGCGATCTCGTCGGGGACCCCTCGGTGGGAGTTAACGCGCTTTCGTCCGTAAACCCACAGCATTGTGTCGGGCGGAGCTAGAAATCCGTCCAGGTATCGAGCTTGAACGTAATGGTGTTGGCGGGGTTTAGCGGTAGGCATTGGAAGTGTGTTTGCTCACCTCATCATGACTCGTGATGGGCCGCGGAAATGCTGGAAACCGTGACACGTGGAACGATGAACCTGTGCCGCCCTCCGCACCGATCATTGGGAGATGACGGTACTGGCCACGCCTCCAACCTTCGCCACCCTCTTCAGTGGTCTAGATGCTAACCATGACTTCAGTCAGCCCGTAGCTCCTGAAAATCCGCTCTTCGTACAGTTGCCAGTTGAAGATTGTACCGGGAACGCGCTTATGGGATTTGGGAATGGTGGATAGGTCGCAACACGCAATGGGGTGTCGCTGCAGAGCTCTGGTGGCGCGGTTACTGGCCGGGCTTTCCGGTGAATTGGGCGCTGGTTGAGGACTGGGGGGCGTCGAGCCAGGGGGCGAGGCGGCGGTTCATGATGTGGATGGCTTCGGGGTTGGAGTCGATGAGGAGGAAGCGGCGGTTGTTGCGGGCGGCGGCTTCGCCGGTGGTTCCGCTGCCGGCGAAGAAGTCGAGGACGAGGTCGCCGGGGTTGGAGTGGACGCGGATGATGCGTTCGAGGATGCCGAGGGGTTTTTGGGTGGCGTAGCCGGTTTTCTCCTTGCCGGTGGGGCTGACGATGGTGTGCCACCAGACGTCGGTGGGGGTTTTGCCGCGGGCGGCCTTGGCGGCGCCGACGAGGCTGGGGGCCATGTAGGGGATGCGGTCGACGGCGTCGAGGTGGAAGGTGTAGCGGAGGGGATGGCGGGTGTACCAGAGGATGTTGTCGTGCTTGGCGGGCCAGCGTTTCCGGGAGCGGGCGCCGTAGTCGTAGGCCCAGATGATCTCGTTCTGGAAGGAGGCGCGGCCGAAGATGGTGTCGAGCATGACCTTGCAGTAGTGGACCTCGCGGGGGTCGATGTGGAAGAAGAGGCTGCCGGTGGGGGAGAGGATGCGGTGGGCCTCGACGAGGCGGGGGCGGAGAAACTCGGCGAGGTCGTCGAAGGTGTCGTGGTAGCCGGGCGGGAGGTAGCCGGGGGCGCTGCGATCTTCGGGGGGAGCGACGTGCTCGGTGCGGTAGCGGTGGCCGCCGAAGCCGGTGCGGTCGCCGGCGAGGTCGCGGACAGTGCGCAGGTGGGGACGGTGCTGGCGGCGGCCGGTGTTGAAGGGCGGGTCGATGTAGATGAGCTGGGCGGAGCTGTCGGCGAGGCTTTGGAGGACGGGGAGGTTGTCCCCTTGCACGATCTGGTTCTTCATGGGTTTACCCCAGAATAGGGCTTGGAGGAGGTGGGCGGCGGCTCCCCTCTTTATACTTCGGAGAGACTCGGTGACGGCGGCGCCTCGAGGGGTGCACCTCGCCTACTTCCCTGCTTGTTGAAGAACCCTGGATACATCCCGACGCTTGATGGCTGGAGAGCGCTGGCCATCGTTCTGGTGCTCCTTGGGCACTATGCGCCGCCGCTGGGGTTCTTTCCGCGGGTGCTGGGAGGTGTGGGCGGCATTGGGGTGACGGTGTTCTTCGGGATCAGCGGTCTGCTGATCGGGACGCTGCTGCTGCGCGAGCGCGAGCTGACGGGACGCATCGATTTCAAGGGATTTTACCTTCGACGCTGCTTCCGGATTCTGCCCGTCGCGTGGGTCTTCTTGCTGGTGGTGGCGGTGGCCCGGCAGCTGACACCGTTGCCGACGAACGATCGGGATCTGTGGTCGGCGGGGCTGTTTCTGCGCAACTATGTGGGCGCGGATACGGGGACGGCGCAGCACTTCTGGTCGCTGGCGGTGGAGGAGCACTTTTACATGATCCTGCCGCTGCTGATGGCATGCTTCGGCGTCCGGTCGCTGCGGGGGGTGTGCCTGGGGGTCGCGGCGGGGACGCTGGTGTGGAGGCTTGCCAACACGGCGCATCCGATATGGACGGGACCGGCGGACCTGTTTCGAACGGACTACCGGATTGATGCGCTGTTTGACGGGGTGTTGGCGGCGATAGCCCTGCGGCAGCCGTGGAGCCGGAGGTTTCTGGAAGCTCTGCGACCGGCGCCGCTGTATGGGGTAGCCCTGGCGGGCATCGGGATTTCGCGGCTGGTTTCGTCGGTGAACGTAAGCCGGAGCCTGGTGGCGGCATCGATCCCGCTGCTGCTGCTGGGCGGCGTTTTGTTTCCGGCGACGCCTTTGGCGCGGGTGCTGGAGCTGCGGTGGATGCGTTTTGGGGGCCGGATCTCGTACAGCCTGTACATCTGGCAGGGGCTGTATACGAACAACGGGCTAGGACTGCTGGGTCCGGAGCGGATGTGGGTGCTGAACGTCGCGGCGCTGCTGGGAACGGCGTTGATGAGCTACTTCCTGCTGGAGCGACCGCTGATCCGGGTTGGGCATCGCCTGAGCCGACCGGCGAGCCGGGGGCGACCGGAGCTCGACTAGCGGCGGGGGGATGGCCGGTCCGGCGGGGCGAGCCAACGGCCAGCGAGCTACGTCGACGGGTCCGCGGTGTACCACGTTCGTCTCTTTGACGGCTGCATCTGAGTCTGTAGAGTTCTGGTTGCACCCTCTGTAAAGTTCTGCTTGCAGCCTGTTCGACCCTTCCCTGTGCCCCACGCCCGACTTATTCACGCTCTTGCCACCGACGTTGGACGGGTGCGCAGCCACAACGAGGACGCGGCGGCGGCAGCTCCGGGGCTGGGCGCGTATGTGGTCTGCGACGGGATGGGCGGAGCGGCGGCGGGCGAGGTGGCGAGCCGGCTGGCGATCGACCACTTTTTGGAGCATTTGACAGGCAGTGCGCCGCCGGTTGGCGGGCCGAGCGAGGGCGGGGCCGCGGGGGTTGGATGGCGGCCGGACAGCATCCGGGCGAAGCCGCAGAGCCGTCTCCACGCAGCGGTGTACGCGGCGAACGAGGCTGTGTTTCAAAGGTCGGGAACGGCCGCGGAGATGTCGGGCATGGGGACGACGCTGGTTGCGCTGCTCCACGTGCCGGGACCGGGGAAGGACCGGAGGCTGGCGCCGCGGGAGCTGAAGCCGCGGTTTGTGACGCCGCCCACGCTGTTTCTGGCGAATGTGGGGGACAGCCGCTGCTACCGCCGGCGGGGTGATGCGTTGCAGCAGCTCTCGACGGACCACTCGTTTGTGGAGGAGCAGGTGCTGGCGGGGCAGATTACGGCGGAGCAGGCGGCGGCGTCGCCCTTGCGCAACTACATCACGCGGGCGATCGGGCCGCAGGGGCATGTGGAACCGGATATCCAGAGCTATCGGCCGCAGACGGGCGACGTCTACCTGCTGGCGTCGGACGGGTTCACGCGGGAGCTGGAGAAGGGGGCGGTGGCGGAGATCCTGCGGGCGCGGGTTCCGGCGGTTGGGCCGACGCAGACCGAGCTGCAGACGGGGTGCCAGGCGCTGATCGCGGCGGCGAACGAACGTGGCGGCGCGGACAATATCACGGTTCTTCTGCTGGCGTTTGTGTAAGCGATCAGGCAGCGGTGGAGGCGCGGACGCGACCCCGGCTGCGCTCGACGGCGGGGCGAAGATTTGATCTCTGGAGGCGGCGAAGGATGGTCTCCTCGGCGATGAGGGTGGTGGAGCAGACGACAAAGGGGATCAACTCGCCGAAGACGCGCGTTTCGACGAGGATGCCGAAGGCGAACATGAAGACGAGCCAGATGGGGATGAGCCAGAGCCAGGCACGGAGACGGGGGTCCGGGATGCGCTGGCGCATGGTGACGATGAAGAGAAGGAGGTACCCGCAGGCGCTGAGCAGCTGAGGCCAGGCCTGGGGAACGATGAAGGATTTGAGGTTCCAGTTGAAGCGCGGGTAGAACTCGGAGGAGTTAGCGGCGAAGGCATGGCGGACGGCGAGTTGCCAGGCGGCCCAAAAGAGCGCGAGCGGGAGGACGACGAGCAGGGTGCGGGGCTGAAAGGCTCGCGACCAGCGGATGCTGCCGTCGCCGGCGGAGGCCTCGTTGATGAGGTAGAGCGGAAGGAGCAGAAGGGTGGTTTCGCGGTTGATTGTAGCGACGAGGAAGAGTGCGACGAAGAGGCTCCAGTGGCGGCGGAAATAGAGCAGGTACATGGCGGCCGAGAAGAAGGCGAGGCTGGGCAGATCGTAGATGAAGCGGAAGTTCTGCACGGTGTGCATCATGTAGGTGGCGCCGCAGACGACCAGGAGCAGAGGGTAGACCATCGGCGTGAGCAGGCGGCGGCGGGAGCTGGCCTGGTAGATGCGAGTGGTGAACCAGCCGGTGAGAACCAGGCAAACGACGTTGATGGCCGCCTGGACGAGGACCTCGGGCTGTACCGGACGGGGAAACCAGAAGTGCGACAGGGCAAAGGGCTGGGCGACAGAGTGGAGGAGGCTGCTGCTGTGGGCCCAGCGCATGGGCAGCATCATGAGGCAGCGGCCCTGGAAGGGCATGCGTTCGAGCCCCTGCTCGTAGAGGGCGGTGTTGACGTAGGGCCGGGTGATCCAGAGGTAACACCAGGCGAACTGGATGGTGGCCACGAGATAAACGGCAAGGAGGTACAACTGCCTTTTCTTCGGCATGTCAGCAGACCCTCCGTCTCACCCGGACGCCATGGCTTGCTTTGGCTGCGAAGATTGGTGCGAAACGATACCTGATAAGACGGGCTACGGGGGACCGGGGTTGCCGCCGGCCCGGATCGCGGCGGCAGAGGCGAGTGGGAGATCGCGAGCGATGTGGCTCTCCGACGGGGACCAATGTGGCGCTGCAACCTAGACGAGCTCCGAGCTTGACGGGGGCGCGGGTTCGGCATTGGATAGGGGGACTAGGAGAACGCATGCCGCAAGAGCTTTATTTCGAAGACTTTCATCCGGGCAAGATCTTTCACTCCGTGAACGGCTACAAGGTGACGGCGGAGGAGATCAAGGAGTT
>JAABUZ0100004329.1_pt1 | contig 19726 bp, 17 predicted proteins | sample 5562091 | NCBI WGS metagenome assembly JAABUZ01 (sample SAMN12813069, study PRJNA571459) | rock metagenome | isolation source: Antarctica rocks | place: Antarctica: Victoria Land, Linnaeus Terrace sud | collected 2015-12-21 | reverse complement strand
CGTCCGCTGCAACCGGCGGCAAGCGACGCTGGCGCTCTCCCGGCGGACGCCGGCAGCACATCCCTGCAGGTCCAACGCGAGCGGCGAATGTACCGCTCACCGCAGGGAAGGTGGACCAATGAGCGACCCGGCACGGGTGGACCGCGACTTCGAGATCCCGGCGTGCGTCCAGTGCACGCCGGAACCTTCGCGCGCCATTTGTTTATCAGATGGGCACGCGCTTGCGTGCGTAGTCGCTCCCGGTCGATAGGCCCGCCCACCTCCGGAGGAGTTCCGATGCACCGTGCCGCCCGCACCTTCCGCACCGCCTCCGTCCGCTCGGTCGTCGGCCTCGTCGCGCTCGCGTTCGTCGGCGCGTGCGGTCGCCAGTCGGCCCTCGACTCGGGGCTGAACAAGGATCTCGTCCTCGCCGACCAGCTCCAGCAGCGCAACGCGCCGGTGCTTGTCGTGCCCCAGGATACGGCCGCCGCGGCGGCGCCCGCGCCGGCCGCGGCGCCCGGCCGTGAGGTGGTCCGCACCCGCGTGGTCACACGCACGGTGACGCCCACCGTCGCGCAGCCCCCCGCACCGTCCGCCGCGCCGGTCGCGGGCGCTGCGACGCCCGCGGGCGGTTCGCGCGTCGGGAGCTACACCCCCGGCCACGCGGCCGACGGCGAGGTGGACGTCACGGGGTCCGGCGCCGGAGCGGACGTCGACGCGGCCCCCGCCGGGACCTACGGCGCGGGTTCGTACGGCGCGGCCGGCTCGGGCACGAGCACGCCCGTCTACCGCCAGCCGCAGGCGCACGCCCAGCGCGACGCGATCGTCGGTTCGATCGCGGGCGCGCTCATCGGCGCCGTGGCGAGCCACGGCGACCGGGTGCGCGGCGGCCTGATCGGCGCGGTCGCCGGCGGGGCACTCGGCGCCGTCTACGGCCACACGGCCGACCGCACCTTCTCGGGCTACCCGACCTACGCGGGCACCCGGACGTCGCGCGGCTACCGCACGACCCCGGGCTTCATCCCGCCGACGTACCGCTCGTTCTGACGAGCGCCTAACGCGGGTCGCTCGCCCCGGCGGACGTCCGGATCGCGATCACGACGTCCGCCACGTTGGTCCCGCTCGGGGCCGCCGGCAGCAGCGCGCCGGCGGCCCCGAGTGCGTCGTAGCTCCGGTGCGCCGCGAGGTCGGCCGCCGGGTCGCGCGCGGCGGCCCGGATCGCGCCCCAGGTCCCGCCGTCGACGACGGCGCCCGCGGCGTCGGTCGGCCCGTCCCGCCCGTCCGTGCCGGCGGCGAGCAGGACGAGGCCGTCGGCGGCCGTCCCCGCGTCGTGGAGCACGGCCGACGCGGCGAGCGCGAGTTCCTGCATCCGCCCGCCGCAGGCGTTAGGCGCGGCACCGAGCGTCACCGCGGGTTCGCCGCCCCAGACGTGCGCGGCGCCGGGTGGGCTCGCGAGCACCGCGGCCGCGAGCGACCGCCCGAGCGGCGCGGCCTCGCCGGCGAGCCACGCGTCGTGTGCGACGACGTCGAACCCCGCGGCGCGTGCCGCGGCCGCCGCGGCCGCGCGCGCGTCGGCGTTGGACCGCACCACGGACGTGCGCACGCCGGCGAACACGGGATCGTCCGGCTTCGGCGTCTCCGCGTTCGGGTCGAACGCCGCCGCGTCCGCCATCACGCCGACGTAGCGCCGCACCGAGGGCGGCAGCGCGTCCCACACTCCGCGCGCGGCGAGCGCGTCGCGGAGCGCGACCGCCGTCCACGGGTCGGGCGCACAGGGGCCCGACCCGATCACCGCCGGGTCGTCGCCCGGCACGTCGCTCACCGCGAGGCAGAGCACGCGCGCCGGCGCGAGGGCGCGCGCGAGGCGACCCGCGCCCCACCGGCTCACGCGCTTCCGCACCGCGTTGACGAGGTCGATCGGCACGCCCCCGGCGAGCAGCGTGCGTGAGGTCGCGGCGACGTCGTCCGGGGTGATCCATCGTGGCATCCACGACGCGCCGACGAGGCTCGACGCGCCGCCCGACAGCAGGACGACCGCCGAGCGCCTCGGCCGCGGCGGTCGAGCGCGGGCCGGGGATCGGGTGGTCGCCGGTCTCGACGCGGAGTGCGGGGGCGGGCGGCGGGGCATCGTGGTGGGCGACGACGAGCCCGCCGGACGGGGCCATGCCGCGGGCAGCGAGCGCGTCGGCCGCGGCCCGCGCCATCCCGTGCGCCGCCTTGCCTAACGCGAACAGATGCACGCCGCCGGGCGCGGGCGGGAGGGAGCACGACGCGACCGCGGCCGCGACCGCGGGGCCCGGTTGGGCGCCCGCGACCGCGGCCGCGTAGCACGTTTCGACGGTCGGGCGCCCGCGCGGCGCGTCCGCCATCGCGCGGGCGGTCAGCTCGCGCGCGTGCCCGTCATCATCTGGTCGTGGATCTGCTTGATGCGCTGCAGGTGCTGCACGACGGCCGGGCGCACCGTGTCGCGGAGCATCGCCTTCAGGTCGGCGTCCGTCGCCAGCGGGATCAGCGAGGTGTCGAGCGTCTTGAGCGTGATGTCGTGCGATTCGATCTGCTGGAGCACGTACGCCTTGTCGAACTCGGCGCCCGTCTTGGCGCGCAGCGAGTCGAGCGTGGGCCCGCCATTGCGCCTGAGCTGGAACGAGAGCGCGTTGTCCTGGACCGGCATCTTCTTCTTGTTCAACATCTCGCGCATCGTGCGCTCGAAGCGGACGTGCTCGTCGACCATCTCGCGCGCGTAGTCGCGCACGACCTGGGTCGTGCTCTTCGCCAGCGCCATCTGGCTCGGGTCGATCTCGTTCATGTTCGAGACGGAGGCGACGGCGGCGATGTGCGCGTCGATGAACATCTTCTCGGGCGCCTCGGCCTTGACGACGGTCACGGACGGGAACGTGATCGCGGCGGCCGGGGCCGTCGGGGCCGACATCGGGGGCGACGTCGAGGGGTTCTGCGCCGCGGCCGAGCCGGCCGCGGCACCGAGCGCGCAGAGCAGCGTGGCGCTGGCGGTCAGGAAACGCATCGTATGTGTTCCTCTTGAAAGAGAGATTAGTCCGAAATGGGCGCGGGCCGGGCAAAAACGGTGCATGCCGTGCGGCGACCCCACGGTTCGCGATCAACGCGGGCGATCACTGATTGGTGCCGCACGTAGCGTTACATCCCCTCACGTCGGGCCGTCCTCGCGCGGGGACAGCCCTGGATACCATCACGGACGGTGCTGCGTTCCGCATCCGGCGGCGCCGCGTGGAAATCACGAAAATTTACGTGGCCCGGGCTATGCCACTATGAGACCCCGTAACCGAACCCGACGTCTGGAGGATTTCTCGATGCTACAACACGCGTTCATTGCTCGCCCCGCCGCGCGCTCGCGCGCCGCGTTCGCGATGACTGCCCTGACGCTCGCCGCCGCGTGCGGCGGGCAGCGCGACGCCCGGTCCGACGACGCGCTCAAAAGCGACCTCTCGCTCACCGCGCGCCAGCCCGCGGGACAGCAGGTCGTCTCGCCGCAGGAGCTCACGCCGGGTGCGACGACGCCGGCCGGCTACGCCCCGGGCGCTGTGGGCCCGAACGGTGCGCCGGTGACGGCCCTCGCGCCCGCCGCCCCCGCGCCGGCGCCCGCGCCGCGTGTGATCGAGCGCGAGCGCGTCGTCTACCGCGACCGGCCCGCGCACCATTCGTCCGGCAGCGGCGGCTCGTACAGCAGCGGCGGCAGTCAGACCGTGGTGCGCGAAGAGCCGACTGTGCGGAAGAGCCACACCAAGAACGGCGCGATCATCGGTAGTGCGGCGGGCGCTGCGATCGGCGTCGCGACGAGCCACGACAAGCTCAAGGGCGGCCTGCTCGGCGCCGTGCTCGGCGGCGCGGCGGGCGCGGTGATCGGCAACAACACCGGCGTCACGCACGAACGGCCGTAACGCACACGCAGTCGATCGCGAGACCGGGGCGCCCGCCACGCTGAAGAACAATTCAGCGGCGGGCGCCCCGGTCTATCTTTGTCGCCCATGCCGTTTGCCTCTCGCGCCGCGCATGGGCCCGACGGCGCGGTCGCGCGCGGCGTTTCCGAGCGTCGCGCCCGCCCGCGCCCGCCCGCCGTGCCGTCGTTCATGAGCTTCACGCGCGCGCAGTGGGCGACGCTCCGCGCCAACACTCCGCTCCCGCTGAGCGAGGCCGAGTTGCTCCGGCTGCGCGGGCTGAACGAGCCGATGTCGGTCGAGGAGGTGGGCGAGGTACTGCTCCCGCTCACCCGCCTCATCAACCTCTACGTCGTGGTTGCGCGCGAGCTGCTCCAGGTCACCGACACCTTCCTCGGCCGTCCGTCGGTGGTACCGCCGTTCGTGATCGGGATCGCGGGGAGCGTCGCGGCCGGCAAGAGCACGGTCGCGCGCGTGCTGCGCGCCGTGCTCGCACGCTGGCCGGCGCACCCGCGCGTGGAACTCATCACGACCGACGGGTTCCTGTATCCGAACGCCGAGCTCGAGGCGCGCGGGCTGATGCGGCGGAAGGGGTTCCCGGAGAGCTACGACGTCGGGCGCCTGCTGCGGTTCCTGGCCGAGGTGAAATCGGGGGCGCCGACCCTGGACGCGCCGGTGTATTCGCACCTCGTCTACGACGTCGTCACGGGCGAGCGCGTGGTGGTCCGGCGCCCGGACATCCTCATCGTCGAGGGGATCAACGTCTTGCAGGCCCCGTCGCGCGGGTCCGACGATGGTGCGGCGCGCCCGCGACAGGTGGTGAGCGACTTCTTCGATTTCTCGATCTACGTCGACGCCGCGGAGCCGGACTTACGGCGGTGGTACGTGGACCGGTTTCTCGCGCTGCGCGACACGGCGTTCCGGGACCCGCAGTCGTATTTCCATCGGTACGCCGCACTCAGCACGGCCGAGGCGACGGAGACGGCGGAGCGGATCTGGGAGGAGATCAACCTCGTGAACCTCGTCGAGAACATCGAGGGAACGCGGGAGCGGGCGTCGGTCGTGTTGCGGAAGGGGCCGACGCACGCGGTGGAGGAGGTGCGGTTGAAGCGGGCGGCGATGGAGCCGGGGCCGGGGCGGCGCGGGAAGTAGGGTTGGGAATTCGCGCCGGGCCGTGACGGACCCGCCCGGGGACGCGCTATTGACGCGCCCTTATACCGCTGCCGTCCGCCCGACCAACGACCGCAGCACGTACGGCAGAATCCCGCCGTGCTTGTAGTACCGCAACTCCTCCGGCGTATCGATCCGCGCGCGCACCTGGAACCGCGTCTCCTTGCCGCCCTCCCCCGTCGCGACGACCGTGAGCACCTGCCGCGGCCGGAGCCCGTCGTCGAGCCCCTCGATCGCGAACGTCTCGAATCCCGTGAGGCCTAACGTCTGCCGCGTGTCCTCGCCGGTGAACTCGCCGGGCAGCACGCCCATGCCGACGAGGTTCGAGCGGTGGATGCGCTCGAACGACTCCGCGATCACGGCGCGCACGCCTAACAGCACCGTGCCCTTGGCGGCCCAGTCGCGGCTCGAGCCCGTGCCGTACTCCTTGCCCGCGACGATGACGAGCGGCGTACCCTGCTGCTGGTACTGCATCGACGCGTCGAAGATCGACACCGGCGCGCCGCCGGGCTCGGCCGTCGTCCAGCCGCCCTCGGTGCCGGGGACGAGCTCGTTGCGGAGGCGGATGTTGGCGAACGTGCCGCGCATCATCACCTCGTGGTGGCCGCGGCGCGCGCCGTAGGAGTTGAACTCGCGCGTCTTGACGCCGTGCGCGATGAGCCACTTCCCGGCCGGGCTCGCCGCCGCGATGTTGCCGGCGGGCGAGATGTGGTCGGTGGTGATCGAGTCGCCTAACATCGCGAGGGCGCGCGCGCCGCGGACCGGCTTCACGCCGGGCGGCTCCATCGTCATCCCCTCGAAGTAGGGCGGGTTGGCGACGTAGGTCGACCCCGCGTCCCACGCGTACGTCGCGCCCGTCGGCGCCTGGAGCGCGCGCCATTCCTCGCTCCCTTCGAACACGTTCGCGTACTGCCGCGAGAACAGCTCGCCGTCGACACTCCGGTGGATCGTCTCCTCGATGTCGGTCGACGAGGGCCAGATGTCGCGGAGGAACACGGGCCCGTCGTTGCCCACGCCGATCGGCTCGCGCTCGAAGTCGACGTCCATGGTGCCGGCGATCGCGTAGGCGACGACGAGCATCGGGCTCGCGAGGTAGTTGAAGCGCGTATGCGGGTTGACGCGCCCCTCGAAGTTGCGGTTGCCCGAGAGCACCGCCGAGACGACGAGCTTGCCCTTCTCGACCGCGTCGGAGATCGGCTCGGGGAGCGGGCCCGAGTTGCCGATGCAGGTCATGCAGCCGTAGCCCGCGAGGTAGAACCCGAGCTTGTCGAGGTCGTCCGTGAGGCCGGCCTTGTCGTAATAGTCGGTCACCACGCGCGAGCCCGGCGACAGCGTCGTCTTGACCCACGGCTTCGTGCTCAGGCCCTTGCGCACCGCGTTGCGCGCGAGGAGCCCGGCGCCGATCATCACGCTCGGGTTGGACGTGTTGGTGCAGCTCGTGATCGCCGCGAGCACCACCGCCCCGTGGTGCAGCTCGAACTTCTGGTCGAGGTACTCGACGTCGACGCCCTCGTACTCGACCTCGTGCGGCGCGGTCGCGACGACGGCGGGGGAGAGCTCGGTGGCACCGCTGACCTTGGTCGCCGCCGCGAGCTCACCCTTCCCGCTCACCGTGCCGGCCCTGGCGAGCGTCTCGTTCAGGTGCAGCTGGTACGTGTTCTTCGCCTCCGAGAGCGCGATGCGGTCCTGCGGCCGCCGCGGTCCCGCGATGCTCGGCACCACGGTCGCGAGGTCCAATTCCAGGGAATCCGTGTAGACCGGGTCCGGCGTCTCGTCGGTGCGGAAGAGCCCCTGCGCCTGCGTGTACGCCTCGACGATCGCGACCTGCTCCTCCGAGCGTCCCGTGAGGCGGAGGTAGTTGAGCGTCTCCGCGTCGACCGGGAAGAAGCCCATCGTCGCGCCGTACTCGGGCGCCATGTTGGCGATCGTCGCGCGGTCGGCGAGCGAGAGGTTCGAGAGCCCCGCGCCGTAGAACTCGACGAACTTGCCGACGACCTTCTTCTTGCGGAGCATCTCGGTGACGACGAGCACGAGGTCCGTCGCCGTCGCGCCTAACGGCAGCCGCCCGTTCAGCTTGAAGCCGATGACGTCGGGGACGAGCATCGAGAGCGGCTGGCCTAACATCGCGGCCTCGGCCTCGATCCCGCCGACGCCCCAGCCGAACACGCCGAGGCCGTTGACCATCGTCGTGTGCGAGTCGGTGCCGACGAGCGAGTCGGGGTAGAGCAGGGGCTCGGCGGCGTTCTCGCCTTCGCGGTTGACGAAGACCACCTGCGCCAGGTACTCGAGATTCACCTGGTGGATGATGCCCGTCCCGGGCGGGACGACGCGGAAGTTGTTGAACGCGGTCTGGCCCCAGCGCAGGAAGCGGTAGCGTTCCTGGTTGCGCTCGTACTCGAGCGAGACGTTGTCGAGGAACGCCTGCGCGGTGCCGTACTCGTCGGCCTGCACCGAGTGGTCGATGACGAGGTCGACGGGCTGCAGCGGGTTGATGCGCTGCGGGTCGCCGCCTAACGCGGTGATCGCGTCGCGCATCGCGGCGAGGTCGACCACGCAGGGCACGCCGGTGAAGTCCTGCAGGATCACGCGCGCGGGGCGGTAGGCGACTTCCTTCTCGGCGGGCGTCGCGACGTCCCAGCGCGCGAGCGCCTCGACGTCGGCCTTCTTGACGAAGGCGTTGTCCTCGCCGCGCAGCAGGTTCTCGAGCAGGACCTTGAGCGAGAAGGGCAGGCGGTCGAGGGTGCCGCCGGAGAGCTCGCGCAGGGCGTCGAGCCGGAAATAGCCGTACGTCCGGCCGCCCGCGGTGAGCGTGCTGCGGGCGCCGAAGGAGTTGGGGTGCGTCATGCGGTGGCCCTTGGGGCATGGCCCGGTGGCCGCGGCCGACGGGTCCCTGCCCGCGTCGGGGCCGCGATGTTCTGGACGGAGCCGCTGCGCGGCGGCCGCGCAGGCTACGTCAATGTACACCGCGCGGCCCGGGGGTGTCCCCTCGTGCCGCCTACGTCGTCGCCCGCGGGAAGTAGAGGGAGAACGCCGTTCCCTCGCCCGGCGCGCTCTCGACCTCGACGCGCCCCCGCGCCCCCGTCACCACCCCGTCCACCGTCGCGAGGCCGAGGCCGTGCCCCTCCGTTTTCGTCGTGAAAAATGGCTCGAACAGGTGCGGCCGCACCTCGGGGGCGATGCCCGCGCCCGTGTCGCGTACCGTGAGGCGCACGTCGCCGTCCGACCGCGCGGTCTCGACCGTGACGGTGCCGCCGCCCGAGAGCGCGTCGCGCGCGTTGGTCACGAGGTTGAGCAGCACCTGCTCCATCTGACCCGGGTCGGCCGTCACCGCGCCCGCATCCGGCGCGAGGGCGACCGAGAAGCGCACGGTCGGGCCCGCGACGCGCCGCAACAGGTCGGTCATGTTGCGCACCACGTCGTTCAGCGGGAACGTGGTGGCGCGCGACTCCTGGCGGCGCGCGAACGTCAGCAGCTGTCGCGTGAGCGCGCGCCCGCGCCGCGCCGCGTCTGCCGCGTCGGCGAGGTCCTCGCGCAGCGGGTCGTCGTCGGGCACGGCCGCGGCCGCGGCCTCCACCGCGATCAGCATGACCGCGAGCAGGTTGTTGAAGTCGTGCGCGACGCCCGCCGCGAGCCGGCCGAGCGCCTCCAGGCGCTGCGCGCGCAGGCACTCGCTCTCGATGCGGCGGCGCACGGTCACGTCGCGCGCGAAGCAGTGCACCGCGGGGCGGCCGTTCAGGCGGACCGCGATCGCCGTCCCTTCGACCTCGACGCGCCGCCCGTCCGGCCAGCGGAAGTGGTTCTCGAACGCGCGCGTGGTCCCCTCGGGCGCGGCCTCCACCTCGGCGAGCATCGCCACGTACGACGCCCGATCCTGCGGGTCGACGAATTCCGTCCACCGATGTCCCACGACGTCGGCGGGCGTGTAGCCCGGCCCGCGCATCGCCGCGCCCGCCGGGTTGATGAACTCGCAGCGGCCGTCGGCGAAGATCGCGACGCACTCCGGGAGCTGCTCGACGAGCACGCGGTAGAGCGCCCCGCCCTCGCGCAGCCGCTGCTCGGCCGCGTGCGCCTCGCTCACGTCCTGCGCGTTGGCGAACACGCCGACGACCACTCCGTCGACGACGAGGGGCATGACCGTCGCGCGCATCATGACCGCGTGCCCGTCGTGGTGGCGGATCGCGCAGGTACACACGGTCGCGCGCCCCGCGAGCGCCTCGGCGAAGGCGCGCGCCGGCCCGTCGTCGCCCGGCATCTGCAGCTCGGCCAGCGGCCGCCCGCGCAGCGCGTCGGGCGTATAGCCGAGCACGTCGACGACGCGCGCGTTCACGCGTCGCACGGTGCCGTCGGTGTCGAGATCCCAGACGAGATCGGGGTTCGCTTCGAACAGCGCGCGGTCGAGCGCGGCGACGTCGACAGGCCCCGTCTGCGCAGCCGTCCACGACGGCGCGCTCCCATTCGCCTTCAGTTCGGTGGCCGTCTCCTGCATCGTTCCTCGGCGTTCGCCCGCGTGCGTGACCGCTCCCCGTCGGCGTCCCGGCGCGGCGATCGAGGTGGCGTTGCAGACGCCGTGCTCGTACCGACCGGTGCCGCCCAGGTGAGCGGCGCTCTTGCCCGCGTTTCGCCGGGACCGTTTGCTTGTGCCGCATGGATGATGCCGCACACACGACGCGTCCCGGTGCCACGCTCGACGTGGTCGACGTTGCCCTCCGATTGCTGCGCGCCGAGTCGACGAGCGGCGCCGAGGCGCCCGCGGTCGACGCCGTCGACCGCCTGCTCGGGGAGCGCGGGTGGCGCACCACCCGGATCCCCGTGAGCGAGGCACGCGACGACGTGTTCGCGGAGGCCGACGACGCGCCCGCGGAGATCGTACTCTCGACCCACCTCGACACCGTGCCCCCCTACCTCCCGCCGCGCCTCGAAGGCGGCGACTCCGCCGGCGGGCGGCTCTGGGGGCGGGGCGCGTGCGACGCCAAAGGGATCGCCGCGGCCATGATCTGCGCGGCCGAGCGGCTGCGCGCGCGGCGCGTCCCGGTCGGCTTGTTATTCTTAATCGGCGAAGAAACCACGCACGACGGCGCGCACGCGGCCGACGCGGCGCGCGCCGCCGTCGCGCCGCGCGTGCGCGTGCTCGTCAACGGCGAGCCCACCGAGAGCACGCTCGCCACGGGCACGAAGGGCGCGCTCCGCTTCCGGCTGCGCACCACGGGGCGCGCCGCCCACTCCGCCTACCCGCACCTCGGCGACTCGGCGACGAGCCTCCTCGCGCACCTGCTCGTCGAGCTCGAGGGCGTGCGGCTGCCGCACGACGCCGTGCTCGGCGCGACCACGGTCAACGTCGGCGGGCTCGCGGGCGGCGTCGCCGACAACGTGATCGCGCCGTGGGCGGAGGCGCGGTGCATGGCGCGGCTCGTGACGAGCGCGGACGACGTGCGCGCGGCGCTCGACGCGTGGCTCGCCCCGCACGTGGCCGCGGGGCGGGCCGAGCTGACCTACGGCATCACGGTGCCGCCGGTGCGGCTGGCGACCGTGCCGGGGTTCCGCACCGACGTCGTCGCGTTCGCGACCGACATCCCCGCGCTGCCGAGCTGGGGGACGCCGTACCTGTTCGGGCCGGGGTCGATCCACGTCGCGCATACGGACGGCGAGTACGTCGACGTGGCCGAGCTGCACGCGGCGGTGGACGCGTACGAGCGGATCGCGGTGGCGGCGTTAGGCGTGGCGACCGGTTAGGCATCGCCGGGTTCGGCCCCTCCCCCGTCGTCGTACCCGTCGTACGCTTCGTACGCCCCGGCGGGCTCGCGCACGCGTCGGAGTCGGGGGCGGGAGGGCGGCTCGGGGGGTAAGTCCACGCCCTCGTAGATCTCGCCGAGGGTGAGCGCGCCGCCGGCCGGGCAGGGCAGCGGGACGACGCCTTCGGCGCCTGCAATGACGTCCCTCCGCCACGCGCCGTCGGCGTCCCGCCAGTGGCGGTGCACGGCGCGCCAGGTGGTCTCGATGATCAGGTACGCGCCGAGCGTGGGCACCTCGGTGTAGCTCTCCAGCTTCTCCGAGTAGTCGGTCCGCTCGGTGCTCGGCGATAGTACCTCGACCGCGAGGCAGGGGTCGTCGAGGTACAGCGCATCGCCCGGCGGTGGGGGGCCGCAGGACACCATCACGTCGGGGTAGTACGTGTCGCCGCCAGGGGTCTGGAGCTTGAACCCCTGACTGTGCATTTCGCAGGTGGTCCCGCGCGTGGTCCCGCGCGTGCGCAGCCAGAGCTGGCCCGCGACGTTACCGATGATCTTGCTGTGGCGCCGCGTCCCCCCGCTCATGGCGGTCGTGTTCATCGGGAACGCGTAGCCGTTGACGAACTCGTGGCGCGTCTCGGACGCCTCCTCGAATTCGAGGTACTCCTCGAAGGTCATCGGGCCGACGGCGCCTTCGGGTTCCTCGTCGGGCGCGGGATGTGACGCAGGAATCGTCATCGCAATGCCTCGGCGTGCAAGGGGCAGGCGGGCGGCGGGTCGCCGCGGGCCGAGACAATACGCTCGGCTCGGCGCGGTCCGCAACTCGGCCCTGTCGGCGCAGGCCCTGTCGGCGCAGGCCCGCGCGCTCGCTGGCGCGCTCGCTGGCGCGCTCGCTGGCGCGCTCGCTGGCGCGGCGGGCCGAAGCGCGGGACAGCCCTTACCGGATGAACTGATACAGCCCGACCAGCCCGACCACCGCGCCGCCGACCGCGATCGCCGTCCCGCCCGATCCGCCGATGATCGCGCCGAGGATGAGGGCCGCGCCGCCGACGACCATAAGTGCGATGGGGCGTCCGGCGCGGGGGCCCGGCACGGGATCGGCGGCCCGTCCGGCATCGGTCGCCGACGCGGCGCGTGTGGCGCCTGCGCGCGCGCCGTCGAGCGTGGGGCCGACGGGCGCGACCGACGCAGCGGGCGCTGCCGGCGTGGCCGGTTCGGCCGCGAGCGGGGCGGCGATGGTGGAGTCGTCGGCGACGGTCTGCGCGCCGGCGGTGGCGGCGGTCGTCAGGACGGCCGCGGCGAGCGCGGCACTGAGAACGCGACCGGCGCGGCGGCCGGGAGAGCGACGGGGCATGGACGAGCGGGTTGGGGTGAACGGGACGGCGGGACCGCGTCGGAAAGAACCGCACCCGACGCCCCGAGAAAAGCCACCCAGGGCCTCGGCGGGAACGTCGCGTCGGTTCAGTTCGCTCCGTCGACGGCACCGTCCTGCGGATGACGTTGGTTGCGCGCGCGCTGCACGGGCCCCAACGTCCTCCCCGGTCCTGTTCCATCCGTTCCTTACCCCACGCACGGAGGTCCGCATGTCTGCGACGATCGAGCCGACCACCACCGGAACCGCGGGCGCCGACGACGTCGTCCGCCACGCCACGCTTCCCGAGGGCGCGCGGCGGTACGCGATCAGCATCCCGATCAAGGCGCGCTACGACAACTGGATCGGCGGGAAGTTCGTCCCCCCCGCGCGCGGGCAGTACTTCGCGAACCCGTCGCCGATCACCGGCCAGCACCTCTGCGACGTGGCCCGCTCGACGGCGGAGGACGTGGAGCGCGCGCTCGACGCCGCGCACGCCGCCGCGCCCGCGTGGGGCCGCACCTCGCCCGCGGAGCGCGCGAACGTCCTGAACAGGATCGCCGACCGCGTCGAGCAGAACCTCGAGGCGCTCGCGGTGATCGAGACGATCGACAACGGCAAGCCGGTGCGCGAGACGGTGAACGCGGACATGGCGCTCGTCGTCGACCACTTCCGCTACTTCGCGGGCTGCGTCCGCGCGCAGGAGGGCGGGCTGTCGCAGCTCGACGACGACACGGTGGCCTACCACTTCCACGAGCCGTTAGGCGTGATCGCGCAGATCATCCCGTGGAACTTCCCGCTGCTCATGGCGACGTGGAAGCTCGCCCCCGCGCTCGCGGCCGGGAACGCCGTGGTGATGAAGCCCGCCGAGCAGACGCCGGTGAGCATCATGGCGTTCGTCGAGCTCGTCGCGGACCTGCTGCCGGCGGGCGTCGTGAACGTGGTGCAGGGCTTCGGCGTCGAGGCCGGCAAGCCGCTCGCGTCGAGCAACCGGGTCGCCAAGGTCGCCTTCACGGGTGAGACGACGACCGGGCGCCTCATCATGCAGTACGCCTCGGAGAACCTCATCCCGGTCACGCTGGAGCTGGGCGGCAAGTCGCCGAACATCTTCTTCAGCGACGTGATGCGCGAGGACGACGACTTCTTCGACAAGGCGCTCGAAGGGTTCGCGATGTTCGCGCTGAACCAGGGCGAGGTGTGCACGTGCCCGAGCCGCGCGCTCGTGCAGGAAGACATCTACGACCGGTTCATGGAGCGCGCGGTGAAGCGCGTGCAGGCGATCACGCAGGGCCACCCGCTCGACCCGACGACGATGCTCGGCGCGCAGGCGTCGAACGACCAGCTGGAGAAGATCCTCAGCTACTTCGACATCGGGCGCAAGGAAGGGGCGAAGGTGCTCACGGGCGGCGACCGCGCGCGGCTGGACGGCGAGCTGGCCGAGGGGTACTACGTGCAGCCGACGATCTTCGAGGGGAACAACCGGATGCGGATCTTCCAGGAGGAGATCTTCGGGCCGGTGGTCTCGGTGACCACGTTCAAGACCGCGGAGGACGCGCTCGAGATCGCGAACGACACGCTCTACGGGCTGGGCGCGGGCGTGTGGTCGCGCGACGGGACCACGGCGTACCGCATGGGGCGCGGCATCAAGGCCGGGCGCGTGTGGACCAACTGCTACCACCTGTACCCGGCGCACGCGGCGTTCGGCGGCTACAAGCAGAGCGGCGTCGGGCGCGAGAACCACAAGATGATGCTCGACCACTACCAGCAGACGAAGAACATGCTGGTGAGCTACTCGCCGAAGGCGTTAGGCTTTTTCTGAGCATGACGACGCCCACGCGGGTCGAGATCACCCCCGCGGCGGCCGCGCTGGTGGAAAAGCTCGCGGGCCTGCACGGCCCGCTGCTCTTCCACCAGAGCGGCGGGTGCTGCGACGGCAGCGCGCCGATGTGCTTCCCGCGGCGCGAGTTCCGCGTCGGGGCGCGCGACGTGTACCTCGGCACGATCGCCGGGGCGCCGTTCTACATCGGCGACCAGCAGTACGAGTACTGGAAGCACACGCACCTCACGATCGACGTCGTGCCGGGGCGCGGGAGCGGGTTTTCGGTGGAGGCGCCGGAGGGGATGCGGTTTCTGACCCGGTCGCGGTTGTTCGAGGACGCGGAGTGGGCCGCGCTCGAAGTGGCGGGGCCGGCGCCGCGCGGGCCGGAGGCGATGCAGGCCGCGTGATCCAGGGACCCAGCGGCTTGACGCGACGCGGTAATCTGGGATATTCCCACAATTGGCCTTTCGATTGGGGGGTGGGATGGCACAGGTGCTCGGATTCGTGACGGTCGACAAGCGAGGGCGCGCGGTGTTCCCGCTCGCGCTGCGGCGCGAGTTGGGCCTCTCCGAGGGAGCGCACCTTCGGATCGAGCGAACGGACGACGGCGCGTACGAGCTCGTGCCGGCCGAACTCGTGCCGCGCGACCAGCTCTACTTCCACACGCCCGAGGTGCGCGAGCGCGTCGAGCGTGCGGGGCAGAGCTTCCGGGACGGGACCTCGACGCGCACCGAGGGCGAGGAGGAGACGCGGCAGTTGCTCGACGCGCTCAAGTCGCGCTGACCGATCGGCTGTGTGGCGCGCAAGCACCCGTTTCTGAACGCCGAGTTCTCGGAACCGTGGAAGGAGAGCTATCAGCGCCTCCAGCACGCCCAGCAGCTCGGCGTCGACAAAGCCGTGATGGCGCTGCGCAAACAGCAGCCCACGCCGGGGCTGCGCGTCAAACCGATCGAACCTGACAAGTACTACGACGAGGCGCGCGTCAACGACGGCGACCGCGTGATCCACCGAACGCACGAGGGCACGATGTACTTCGTCGACATCGTCCGCCACGACGACGTCGGGAAGTACGCCAGGGCCCCGAGGCGCGCGCCGGGAACGGGGCGATAGCGGTCCGCTCGCGGACGGCGTGCGGGCCCGTGCGGGCCCGGCTAGCGCGTACGCCATAGGTTGCATGCGCGGCAGCGCGCGCCGCCTCGGCTTCACCTCTCGCGTCTCCTGCGCATGCGTCCTTCCCTCGCCCTCGCGGCGCTCCTTCCCGTGCTCCTCGCCGGCGCCCCCGCATCGCTCCGCGCGCAAGCGCCCGCGCCCGGCACCATCACCCCCGCCGAGATCGACGGCGACCTCAAGTTCCTCTCCTCGGACCTGCTCGAGGGCCGCGCCCCCGCCACGCGCGGCGGCCGGCTCGCCGCCGACTACATCGCGAGCCAGCTGCGCATCGCGGGCGTCTCGCCCGGCGTCGGCGACTCGTCCTACCTGCAGCGTGTCCCGATCGACGTCGTGAAGGCGAACCCGTCGACGATCCGCGTGACGGCGTCGGGCAAGGCGACCGCGACGCTCCGCTTCACCGACGACGTGGTCGTCTGGGCCGGCTCGGCGACCGAGGCGAGCGCCGCGCGCGGCGAGGTCGTCTTCGTCGGCTACGGCGCGGCCGCCCCCGAGTACAGGTGGGACGACTTCAAGGGCGTCGACGTGAAAGGCAAGTGGCTCATGGTCCTCGTCAACGACCCGCCCGCGCCGCCGAACGAACCGACCCTGTTCGGTGGCAAGGCGATGACGTACTACGGGCGCTGGACGTACAAGTACGAGGAGGCCGAGCGGCGCGGGGCGGTGGGGATGCTGATCGTGCACACCACCGAGCGCGCGGGCTACCCGTGGCAGGTGGTCGTCGGCTCCAACTCGGTCGAGCACCGGCTGCTGCCGCGCGACCCGACGGGCCCCGCGCCGATCGGCGTGCGGGGGTGGATCAAGGACACCGCGGCGGCCGCGCTGCTCAAGCAGGCGGGGCTCGACTTCGACGCGCTCCGCGCGCAGGCGGCGCGCCGCGACTTCCGCCCGGTCAACACGGGCATCGTGCTCGACGCATCGTTCACGAACGCCGTCTCGCACCTCGCCTCCGAGAACGTGGTCGGCGTGGTGCGCGGGCGGGACGCGGCGCGGCGCAACGAGTACGTCGCGCTCTCCGCGCATTGGGACCACCTCGGGATCGGCCCCGCCGTGAACGGCGACTCGATCTACAACGGCGCGCTCGACAACGCGTCGGGCGTGGCGGACCTGCTCGCCGTCGCCCGCGCCGCGGCCGCCGGGCCGAAGCCGGCGCGCTCGCTCCTCTTCGTGTTCGTGACCGCCGAGGAGTCGGGCCTGTTGGGCAGCGCGTGGTTCGCCGAGCACCCGACGGTGCCGGCCGGGTCGCTCGTCGCGAACGTGAACCTCGACGGCGGCAACCTGTTGGGCCGCGTGCGCGACCTCAACGTCCTGGGCGACACGAAGAGCGCGCTCGGCCCGATGCTCGGCGCGTTCGCCCGGCCGCGCGGGCTCCGGCTCGCGCCCGACGAACACCCGGAGCAGGGGCACTTCTACCGCTCCGACCACTTCTCCTTCGCCAAGGCGGGCGTGCCGGCGGTGAGCGTCGGCGCGGGCACGGACTACGTCGGGCGGCCGGCGGGGTGGGGGAAGGCGCAGGACGAGGAGTACACGGCGCGCCGCTACCACCAGCCGAGCGACGAGTACCGGCCGGACTTCGACCTCTCGGGCGCGGTGCAGCTGTCGCAGCTCGTGCTCGACTTCGCCCGCTCGCTCGCCGACGCCACGACGTGGCCGGCGTGGAACGCGGACGCGGAGTTCCGCCGCCCGGCCGGCGCGCAGCGGCCGGGCGCGCCACGCGCGGCGGCGCGCTGAACGGCGCGCTGAACGGCGCGCTGAGCGGCGCATCGCGTGGCTGACGCGGGCGCGGCCGGGCGCGCCCCCGGGCCCGGCCTCGTCCGCGCGCTCGGCCCGTTAGGCCTGGGCGCCGCGGTCGTGAACGTGACGGTGGGCGGGGGGATCTTTCGCCTGCCCGCGGGCGCGGCGGCCGCGTTAGGCCCCGCCGCGCCGGTCGCCTACGTCGCGTGCGCGGCGGCGATGGCGCTCGTCGTCCTCTGCGTCGCGGAGGCGGGGAGCCGCGTCGCGCGCACGGGCGGGCTCTACGCCTACGTCGAGGTCGCCTTCGGCCCGTTCGTCGGGTTCGTCACCGGCGCGATGCTCTACGCGTGCATGGCCGCCGCGCTCGGCGCCGTCTCGGCGTTCCTCGCCGACTCGGTCGGCGCCGTGCTGCCGCCGCTCGCCGCGGGCGTGCCGCGCGCGGGGGCGCTCGTCGCGATCCTCGCCGCGTTCGCCGCGGTCAACGTGCTGGGGCTGCGCGCGGCGAGCCGCACGAACGGCGTGCTCACGGCGGCCAAGCTCGTCCCGCTCGCGCTCTTCGTCGGGCTCGGCGCGTTCGCGGTGCGCGCGCCCAACCTCGCCGTGCACGCCGCGCCGGCCGCGGGCGACGTCGCGCGCACGGCGACGTTCCTCATCTTCGCCTTCCTCGGTACGGAGAGCGCGATGGCACCGAGCGGGGAAGTGCGCGACCCGGCGCGGACCGTGCCGAGGGCACTGTTCGGGGCGATGGCGGCCGTGGCGGTGGTCTACGTGGCCGTACACGTCGTCGCGCAGGGCGTCCTCGGCCCCGCGCTCGCGACGAGCCGCACGCCGGTGGCGGACGCGGCGGGCGTCGCGTTGGGCGGCTGGGGGCGCGGCCTCGTGCTCTCGGGGTCGATCGTCTCGATGCTCGGCTACGTGGGCGGGATGACCTTCGCCGCGCCACGCATGCTCTACGCCTTCGGCCGCGACCGTTTCCTCCCGCGCGCGCTCGCGGCGGTGCACCCGCGGTACCGCACGCCGTGGGTCGCCGTGCTGACGCAGACGGCGGTTACGGCCGTGCTCGCCCTCGCGGGCGCGTTCGAGCGGCTCGCACTCGTGGCGAACGGCGCGGCGCTGCTCGCCTACGCGGCGTGCTGCGCGGCGGCGTGGGAGCTCCGGCGGCGCGACGTGCGGGAGGGCGGGGGGGAGCCGCTCCGGACCCGGGCCGGGGCCGTCGCGCCGTGGGCCGGGCTCGTGGTGATCGCGTGGCTGTTGAGCGGGTTGACGCGCGCGGAGTGGACGGCGATCGGCGGGACGGCGGCGGTCGCGCTGGCGGCGTACGGCGTGGCGCACGTCCGGCGCGTGGTCCCTACGTTTCCCGCGCATGGATGACCCCCGCGTCGACCCGCTCCTCCGGTTCCGCGCCGAATTCCCGACGCTCGCGAATTCGACCTACCTCGTCTCGAACTCCCTCGGCGCGATGCCGCGCGCCGCGCGCGACCGGCTGAACGACTACGCCGACGCGTGGGCCGGGCGCGGCGTGCGCGCGTGGGCCGACCGCTGGTGGGAGCTCCCCGTGTCGGTCGGCGACGTCGTCGCCCCGCTCCTCGGCGCCCCCGCCGGCACCGTCGCGATGACCCCCACCGTCACGCTGGCCCACGCGGCGGTCGTCTCCGCGCTCGACTTCTCGGGCGGCCGCGACACGATCGTGATGACCGCCCTCGACTTCCCGAGCGTGCGCTACGCCGTCGAGGCGATGGCCGCGCGGCTCGGCGCGCGCGTGGTGGTCGTCGAGAGCGAGGACGGGATGACGGTCGACGCGGACGCGGTCTGCGCCGCGGTCGACGAGCGCACGCGGCTCGTCGCGGTGTCGCACGTGCTCTTCCGGTCCGCGTACGTCCTCGACGCCGAGCGGGTCGTGCGGCACGCGCACGCGGCGGGCGCGCTGGTGATGCTCGACGCGTACCACTCGGCGGGGGTGATGCCGGTCGACGTCGTCGCGTTAGGCACCGACTTCCTCGCCGGCGGCGTGCTCAAGTGGCTGTGCGGCGGCCCGGGCGGGAGCTTCCTCTACGTGTCGCCGGAGGTCGAGGCGCGCGCCGGGGCGCCCGTCCGCCCCGCGCTCACCGGCTGGCAGGCGCACGCGCGGCCGTTCGCGTTCGACACGGCGATGGAGCGCGCGGGCGGCGCGTGGGGATGGCTCGGCGGGACGCCCGTGGTGCCCGCGCTGTACGCGGCCATCGAGGGGCCGCGGATGCTGGCCGAGGCGGGGATGGCGGCCGTGCGCGCGAAGAGCACGCGGCAGACCGAGCGCCTCATCGCGCTCGCCGACGCGCGGGGCTACCCGGTGCGCGCGCCGCGGGACCCGGCGCGGCGCGGGGGCACGGTCGCGTTCGACGTGCCGCACGGGTACGAAGTCGCGCAGGCGCTGCTCGCGCGCGACGTGGTGATCGACTACCGGCCGGGGGCGGGGATCCGCGTCGCGCCGCATTTCTACACGAGCGACGAGGAGCTCGAGGCGGCGGTGGGCGCAATCGACGAGATTCTGGCGGCGGGGACGTGGCGAGAGTTCGAGGGCCGGCGGGCCGTGGTGACCTGACCCACGCCGCGTCACCTTGACGCATCTTCCCCGCGGCCACTGCTTTGTGCTGCCTCAGCATCCCGGCCGGCGCTCCCCCCCCTCCCACGCCCGCGACCCATGGCTACCGCCCCGAAGCGCGTCCGCAAGCAGTACGTCAACCACGACTACCCCCTCGTCCTGCTGCGCTTCGAGGACGGCCACGAGATCAAGGTCTACAAGGGCACGGGCAAGGAGTTCGACGCCTACCCGGGCGAGATGGTCCGCGTGCTCGCGATGTACGACCCGACGTCGAGCGACCGCGAGCTCGTC
>JAABUZ0100004326.1_pt1 | contig 19729 bp, 17 predicted proteins | sample 5562091 | NCBI WGS metagenome assembly JAABUZ01 (sample SAMN12813069, study PRJNA571459) | rock metagenome | isolation source: Antarctica rocks | place: Antarctica: Victoria Land, Linnaeus Terrace sud | collected 2015-12-21 | reverse complement strand
CGCGGAACGCGGCGACCTCATCGGGTGAGATGACCCCCGGAATGTGTACGAAGCCTTGCCGCCGATAGGTCTGGATCGTGTCATCCGAGAGTGTTTCGGGCGTCGTGCGATAGACAGCGCGATAGGATGTGGTTGTCATGGCGTTCCCTCCTAATCGTCAAGAGCCCTTCCGCTCTTACAGCCAGTATGAGGGCCGATGGACGGCCGGTGTTAGCCCCTAACGCGCGGCTCACTAGCACAAAATTGACAACCGCTCGACAAGGGCTATGCTTAACGGTATGGACGATCAGACGACACCCGTACTCTATGCCCGGCGGCGGATCTTCGCGGCCGCGCACGCGCCGATCTTCGCCAATCGCGTCGTGCTCGACGGCGACTTCGAGCTACACAGCCACGATTTCATCGAGGTCATGGTGATCGGCGCGGGGCACGGCGTCCACCAGACGATCCACGGCCACCAGTCCCTCCAGGCGGGTGATATCTACATCCTGCGGCCGGGGGTCTGGCACGCCTATCGCGCCTGCCGACATCTGGAGGTGTCCAACTGCTGCTTTGGGCTCGAACTGCTGCAACGCGAGCTTGTGTGGATACGCGACGACCCGCTGCTGAACTATCTGCTCTACAGCGGGCCGTTAGGCCTGGATCGACGCGGCATCTTGGCAGCGCGCCTGTCGCCCACGGCGCTCGCGGACTGTCTCCACCACATCGACGCGCTGCATCGCCTCGGTGTGGCCGACAGCCCGGACACCAAGGTCGATCTTATCGGCCATCTCCTGCTGGCGCTCGCCCAGCTCGCCCATCATGTCAACCCGGTTGGCGAGGCGGGGACGCGCCGCCCAAAACCCGTGCATGACGCCGTCGTGCACGGCATGCGCTTGCTGGAAGAGGACCTCGCGCACCCATGGTCACTCGCGGACCTGGCGGGACGCCTGCACATCGACGGCTCCTACCTCGTGCGCTTGTTCAAAGCCCACACGGGCTTGTCGCCCATGGCCTACCTCGCCCACCAACGGGCCGAGCGCGCCGCGACACTGGCGCTACAGACCGATTATCCGATAGCGCGGATCGGCCGGGAGGTGGGGTGGCCCGACCCGAACTACTTCGCGCGACGTTTCAAAGCCTATTTCGGGGTCAGCGCCACGGCCTATCGCGCGCGGTACGCCGGTGAGGTCGGGATACCTGACGACCACACACACCACTATGCGGAGGGTTCAACCGGAGGATGAGCGATGCCGGGATCGCTTAACCAGCATATCCACCGCCAGCACTCATATCCACCGCCACCATACCTCACGGACCCCACCCCCATGATATAGCGACGACTATGAAACCGATGTCACAATCGTCACTATGCGGCGCTTTGTTAAGCCACTAGAACGGCATGATGTGTAACTGGTTGCATATCCGCCCGTTTTCTTCTATACCACACGAAGCCGATGGATAGAGGGCCTCGTGGCGCGTGCACGCACTGGCCGTGGGGGTGACATAGGCGCTTGCGCGCCTGTCACGGGAGGAAACACGGCTTTTGACCGTCAAGGGGTCGTGAGCGTCGCATGAGGCCGGCCACCATCCCTCACCTCTTGACAACGATGCGGGCAATCGTCTATGATAGGCGACATGAAACAGGTTACATCTTCCAGCGAGTCCGCGTCGGGTGTCACGATCTACCACGTCGCTGAACGGGCGGGGGTCTCGGTCGCCACCGTTTCCCGCATGATCAATGGGAGCGGGTACGTCGGGACGCACGCACGTGAGCGCATCCAGGCGGCCATGGACGCGTTGCGCTTCGAGCCCAACGGCCTGGCGCGCAGCCTCACCACGAAACAAAGCGAGTTGGTGGCGCTACTCCTGACCGACATCGCCAATCCTTTCTCCGCCCAAATCGCGCGAGGCGTGCAGGATGTGGCCCAAGCCGCGGGCTATATCCCCATCATCTGCAGCGCCGACGACGCGGCCATCGAACTGAAGACGGTGCGGACGCTGCGCCACAAACGCGTCGACGGTCTTATGTTGACGCCGACCGAGGGGGAGCGCAACGCCGAGAACGAACGCGTCCTGCACGAACTCTGCGACCGCGGTCTAGCCATGGTCTGCATCGGTCGCCGCCCCGTCCATCCACACGCCGACGAAGTGAGCACCGACACATTCGGCGGCGCCAGGCTGGCGGTCGCCCACCTCGCCGCTCTGGGTCATCGCCGCATCGCCTTCATCGGCGGCCGGTTCAGCCGTGGCATTGCCATGGGACGGCTCGGTGGCTATCGCCAGGGACTGGACGAGGCCGGGTTGCCCGCGCCGGTGCAGCTGGTGCGCGAGGGCGATCTCGATGAAGAGAGCGGGCAACGCGAGGCGCGGGCGCTGCTCGCCCTGCCCCAACCGCCGACGGCGATCTTCTGCGTCAACGACCGCACCGCCTTCGGCGTCATGGCCGCCGTGACCGCCCAGGGGCTGCGCGTCCCCCACGACATCTCCATCGTCGGTTTCGACGACATCCCGCTGGCTGGCCTGGTCGCCCCGGCGCTCAGCACCGTGCGCCAGCCCGCGCAGGAGCTTGGCCGGTTAGCGGCCACGTTCCTGCTCGAACGGATCGCCCATCCCGACGCGCCGCACCAGCGCAGCGTCCTGCCGTGTGAGCTTGTCGCCCGGCAATCGAGCGGCCCGCCCTCCGCGGGTGGCTAACTATGTCATCACCCCCCGCCGCGCCCGTTGTGGCGCGCGCGCTGTCCCAACGTGAAAGTAAGGAGGAGCCGGAACGATAGAGTAAGTATAGAGACCATCGCTGTGATACAGCTGATGACGCGCGCGTCCATTCCCGTATAGACCAGTAGACCTTTCCAATGTAGACCAGTAGACCTTATTTGACTCGATTCTCGCGGAGGAGTATCCCCATGGATGTGATGAAGCCTGTCTCACGCCGCACGCTACTTGCCGGCGCCGCCGCTGCCGGCGCCGTTGTCGCCGCCGATTCTCTCCGACCGGCGTCCGCGCTGGCCAGTCGCGCGGCCGCCGACCAGGTCACGTTGCAGTTCTGGACCAACCATGACGCGGTCACCGACGTACCGCTCTTCAACAAGGTGATCCAGAACTTCCAGGCAGCCTACCCTACCATCAAGGTCAACCTGACCAACTATCCAGGCACGAACTTCGACTCCGCCGTCATCCCGACGCGCGCGGCCGGCGGCACGCTCGCCGATGTCTTCTATAATCGCACCTTCGCCACGGCCGATCGCGCCAACCGCGGCTGGACCCTCGATCTCACCTCCGACATCGCGCGCAACCATGTCACCGTCAACGACTTCTGGTCGGCGGAAGTCGCGCAGATGACCTGGAAGGGCAAGCAATATAGCCTGCCCTATGATTGGTCCGACTGGGGCGTCTTCTACAACAAGACGATGTTTGACAAGAAGGGCATCAAGTATCCGCCATCCGACGGCAGTTGGACCTGGGACGAGTTGCTCGCCATGGCCAAGGAGTTCGTGACGATGTCCGGGTCGCGGCAGACGACGTGGGGCGTCGACATCGCCAGCGTGCTCGGCAGCGGCTGGGGCACGGTTGGGTATGTGCTGGCCTGGGGCGGCAAGTGGGTCAGCCCCGACCTGCGTTCGTTCATGGTCAACACGCCCGAGGCCGTCGAGTTGTTCCAGAAGATGCAGGACACCATCTACGTGACGAAGGCGGCCCCGCGCAGCGGCGCTTTCTCCGCCGGGTTCGACCCCTGGAGCAGCGGCCAGTTGGGTATGTCGGTCAATGGGTCATGGGCCACCCTGCAGATGCGCAGCACCATCGGCAAGCGCTTCGACTACGACGTGGCGCCGCTGCCGAAGGGGCCGACCGGACGCCGGCCGATCTCGCCGGCCGGCGGGGCCTGGTCCATCCCATCGACGTCGAAGCACCCCAACGAGGCGTTCGCCTTCCTCAACTTCCTCACCAGCACGCGCTCGGACCAGATCCTGATCTCCGAGCCAACGCGCAGTATACCGGGCCGCAAGTCGGCGGTGCCCCTCTGGGTCAGCACGGCCAAATCCGCCAAGCTGCCGCCCGCGCACGTCTCGGTCTTCCCCACCACGATCAATGAAGCGTTCACCGTCCCAACGGTGCCGTACTACAACGAGTTGTCGACGATCACCGCGAACGCCGTCACCGCTATGCTCGGCTCGAAAGCCAACGTGAAGCAGACGCTGGCCAAATGGCAATCCGACGGCCAGACGGCGATCAAGAAATATCGCTTCTAATCGGCGCCAATCCGATCAGCCTGGGGCCGGCGGCCGCGACGGACGGCCCCGGCGCCCCTATCTATCGGCGCCACTGTCTAGCAAGGAGAAGGAGAGAGACCATGGCAGTCACGGGCGTGCGCGCTGTCACGGGACCGCATCGGCCGCGGCGGCGCTCGACGCTGGCGCGGAGAGAGGCCATCTACGGCTACATCTTCCTGCTCCCCTGGCTTATCGGCTTCCTGTGGTTCACGGCCGGTCCGGTGCTCGCCTCGCTGGGCCTGAGCGTGACCAACTACAGCGGGGGGAACGCGCGGGTGTCGTTCGTGGGGCTCGGCAATTACGCGGATATGCTCGGCAAGGACCCGCTGTTCTGGCAATCGATCAAGGTCACCGCCATCTATTCCATCCTGGCCGTCCCGCTCGGATTGGCGTTTTCACTGTGCATCGCTCTGCTGCTCAATCGCCGCATCCACTTCCTGCCGGTCTGGCGCACGCTCTTCTACCTGCCCGCGCTGATCACGGGCGTGGCGCAGGGCCTGCTCTGGCAGTTCATGCTCAACGAGCAGTTCGGCATCATCAACGAAGTGCTCAACACGGTCAACCTGCCGTCGATCCCCTGGCTGTCGAGCGAATCCTGGATCATTCCGTCGCTCGTCCTGGCCACCTTATGGGGTAGTACCAGCGGCATGCTGATCTTCCTGGGGGCGGCTTGCAGGGTATCCCCACCGAGTTGTATGAGGCCGCCGACCTCGACGGCGCCGGCGCCCGGCGCAAGTTCTGGAACGTGACCCTGCCCATGCTGACGCCGACCATCTTCTACAACCTCATCTTCGGCATCATCAGCAGCTTCCAGGTGTTCACGTTGATCTACGTCGTGACCAGTAACGGCGGGACTGTTGGCGGCCCGAACTACGCGAGCTACGCCTGGTCGGTCTACATCTATCAGACCGCCTTCCAGTTCGGGCGGATCGGCTATGCGGCGGGTCTTGGGTGGGTCCTGTTCGCCCTGATCCTGCTGCTCACGCTGGGCGTGTTCCGGTCGGCGCGAAGGTGGGTGTTCTATGCCGGCGAGTAGAACGTGTGGGCAGTCCCACCATGAGGGGCGCGGACAGGACGGAAGGCGGATATATGACCAATAGCAGCATCACTCCCGCCGTCGGGGAACGGCGGCCTATGGCCCACCAGAGCACCGCACGCCAACCACTGATCACCGTCCGCCGCGGCGCGGGGCGCCTGCTCACCTATGTGGTGTTGATCGTGTTCACCGCTGTGTTGCTCTTTCCCGTCTATTGGCTGGCGTCGGGCAGCCTCAAGACGCCGGACGCAATCGCCGCCTATCCCGTCATCTGGTTCCCGAGCCCGCTGGCCTGGGGGAACTACAGCACGCTCTTTCAGAGCCTGCCTATGGGAACCTACTTCTTCAACACCCTGTTCGTCGCCGTCTGCGCCACGATTGGGACAACTTTCTCGTCGGCGATCGTGGGCTACAGCTTCGCGCGCCTGCGTTTTCCGGGCCGCAACGCGCTCTTCGTGTTGGCCCTGAGCACGCTCATGGTACCGAGTTTCGTGACGTTGATCCCGCAGTTCGTCATGTTCAAGAGCTTCGGCTGGCTCGACACGTTCGCGCCGCTCATCGTGCCGCAACTCTTCGCCAATCCAGCGTATCTGTTCCTGACGCGCCAGTTCTTCCTGACGCAACCGCGCGAATTGGAAGACGCGGCCAAAATCGACGGCTGCGGCTACGTCCGCACGTTCTGGAGCATCGCGCTGCCGCTGATCAAACCCGCGCTGATCGCCGTGGCCCTGTTCACGTTCCTGTACAACTGGAACGACTTCCTGGGGCCGCTCATCTACCTGCAGAGCAGCAACCACCTGACGTTGCAGCTCGGGCTGGCGCAACTCCAGAGTCAGTATTCGACGCACTTTGAGTTGATCATGGCCGGAGCCGTCGTGAGCACACTGCCCGTCATTGCCCTGTTCTTCATCGGGCAGCGCTGGTTCATCCAGGGCATCGTCGTGACCGGGGTGAAAGGGTAGTGGTCGCGCGATCGGTGAACACAATGCGTGGGGTAAGGATTGGATCAGGTAATGTTTAACGTGTGTCCGCAATGCGGCCAGTATAGCGACGAGAAGACGATCGATCCCCAAGGGCCCTTCGCCATTTGTCCGTTCTGTCACCATCCACACCGATTCGTTCAGCTCCCCTTGTTCGTCGTCACCGGGGCCAGCGGAACGGGGAAGAGCACAATCGGGCTCAACCTCGTGCGGATCTTCGACCGCTGCGTGACCATGGACAACGATATGCTGTGGGGCGCTGTCCCATGGTCCCAGGGCGACGACCATCGGGGCTATCACAACACCTGGCTCCGCGTCGCGAAGAACATCGGGCAGTCGGGGCGGCCGGTTGTCCTCCTTGGAACCGCCCTGCCCGAGCACTTCGAGCCATGCCCCGAGCGGCGCTACTTCGCGCAGACCCACTACCTCGGCGTCGTCGCGGACGACACTGTCCTGGCCGAGCGTCTGCGCGGCCGCCCGAACTGGCGCGGTTCCGGGACACCCGCCGTTGTCGCTGACATGCTCCGTTTCAATGAGTACTTGAAGACGAACGCGCGGACCCTTTCGCCGCCCCTATCGTTGCTCGATACGACCGCGATGACCGTCGCGGAGAGCACGAGGGCGGCGGTAGAGTGGATCAGCGCGTGGTTGCCGCCATGAGACGATTACCTCCTCCGCCGCGAGTGGCGACGACGGTTACGTCCCGCGATCAAGAAGTCACGCGGCGTTGCCACACCATCGCCAAAACAGTAGTCGCGGGATGCTGGACCACGCGCACCCGCGCACCCGTCCGTTGCCATGAGGCCCCGCGTGCGGGGAGGGCAGTCGCAGGCATGTCCCGCACATTCATGCTGAAAACATTTAGGATTAGCAGGGGGATAAAATGGTCACGTTGAGCAGAGACGAGTATCGGGACAAGGTCTACGCGTGCTGGCTGGGCAAGAACTGCGGCGGCACGCTCGGCGCGCCGCTGGAGAAGGCCTTCGCGCAGGAGGAGCCCTTCGCCATCGACTGGTACCCCGAGCTGCGCGAGGGCGGTATCCCCAACGACGACCTGGAGATGCAGCTGATCTGGCTCAAGGCCGTCGAGGAGGTGGGCTTCGACCTCACGGCGCGCGACCTGGCCCAGTACTGGCTCGACCACATCGGCTATAACTGGGACGAATACGGCCTGAACAAGACCAACCTGCGCCTCGGATTAGAGCCGCCGGTCTCCGGTCACTACAACAACTGGTTCGTCGATTGCATGGGCTCCCCGATCCGCAGCGAGATCTGGGCGTGCCTCGCCCCCGGTCTGCCCGCGTTGGCCGTGCGCTACGCCTACGAGGACGCCAGCGTCGACCATGCCGGCGGCGAGGGCGTCTGGGGCGAACTGTTCAACGCCGCCGTGCAGTCGGCGGCGTTCGTCGAGCGCGACCCGCACACGCTGCTGGATATCGGTCTCTCCTACATTCCCTCCGCGTGCGTCACGGCCCGCGCCGTGCGGGCGGCCAGGGAAGCCCACGCGGCCGGCGTCGACTGGCGGGCGGCGCGCGAACGCGTGCGCGCGGCGGCCCCAAGTTATGTCGCGCAGTACGCCCCGGCGAATATCGGCTTCCAGGTGATCGGCTGGCTCTATGGGCGCGACTTCGGCGACGCCCTCTGTACAGCGGTCAACTGTGGCTATGACACGGATTGTACGGGGGCGACACTCGGCGCGTTGCTCGGCATCATCGGCGGCCGCGCGGGTTTGCCAGAGCGCTGGACCGCGCCGCTCGGCGAGACCATCGCCACCAATGAAAGTTGGGGCGGCCTGCGCGCCACCTCAACCGGCCGCAACCCCGTGCCGGCGACCCTGGGCGAGTTGACCGACCGCGTATGCCGGCTGGGCGAACGCCTGCTCGCGTCCCGTGGCGCGTCGCTGCGGATCGGCGACGCGACCGATCTACACGGCGCGGCGGGCGATACGCAGCAGGACGAGGGGGAGCGCTGGCAAGTTGCCAGCGTGTCGCAACTGGAACATCGGCTCCAGACGGTCGTGGTCCGTGTCGACTATGGCGGCGATCCGGTCATCGCCCCCGATCGCCCCACCAACCTCACCGTCCTGCTGCGCAATCAACGGAGCGCCGCGCTCACGCTCGACGTCGCGCTGCACGCGCCCGCGGGCTGGGTGGTCGAGCCGACGCCGCCGCGCGAGGTAGCGCTGGAGACGTATGGCGACGCGACGCTGCGCTATACGGTGCGCGTCGCCGACTCCGCGGCCATCGACAATAGCAATACACTCCAGCTCGATGTGCGGCCACACGGCCGGCCCGCCGAAATGGCCATCCCCATCGTACTCATCGGCGCGCGCCGCTGGTTGTTGTGGGGTCCGGAGGGCGCCGCCGACGCCACCGCGCTACTGGACCAACCGCTGGCCCCCGAACAGCGTCTGGACGCCCTCCCCACGCACGGGCAGGCCACGGAGGAGGGGTGGCGCGTCACCGCGGCTAACGGAAACGCGCTCCCCGACGAGATCGGAACGAACTGGACGGGCGCGCTGTACGCGCGACTGTTCCTGTGGAACCCCGAGGCGCGGGAGGCGCGGCTGGGCGTGCCGGCGACATGCCCGCGCAAGCTCTGGCTCAACGGGCGCCTCGTCCACGAGGTCCGCCAGCCGGCGCTGTTGCGGCCCAACTATGGCGGCGATAGCGTGTCGTACGTGGACGTCACCCTGAACCAGGGGTGGAACGCGGTGTCGATCAAATATACGCGCGACGCCGCCCTGCCGCCCTTCGCCGCGCACCTGACCCTGAGTACGACGGGGTTGTACGATGGCTTGACCGATGTACGCTGGACCCTTGTGCCGTGGGATCATAAGGAAGCTAAAAGGAAGTAAGTAGGATCAGGATGCCGATACACATAGGATGTCATCTATGGAGTTTTGGACGGTGTACCGTCGCCGAGGCGGCGGCGATGACGCGCGCGCTGGGACTTGATTGCCTCGACCTCGGCAACGCGCGCGATCTGGACCCCGCCTACATCGCTACACACGTCGACGAGGAAGCAGAGCGATTCAACCGGATTCGCGCGGAGACCGGCATCGCCTACATCGACTGCTTCCCGCAGGTCGACGAGGATGGGCTGCCCTTCACCAATAACCCCCCTGATCCCGCCGTACGCGAGCGCTATCGCGCCCGGTGGCGGGGCTTCTTCCGCTTCGCGGCCGCGATCAGGCTCGGCGGCGTCACCTTGAGCCCCGGCCGTTATTGGCCGGGAGAGGCGCCCGGCGCCAGCTTTGACCGCGCCGCCGCGGAGTTGCGCTGGGCCGTGGACGAAGGTGGCGCGCATGGATTGAAGGTGCGCATCGAGCCGCATATCGAGAGCGTGACGTGGCGTCCTGAGTTGGTCCTGGAGATGCTGGACGCGGTACCGGGTCTCACCCTCACTCTCGACCACTCGCACTTTATCTTTCACGCGCTGCCGTTCGAGCACATCGCCGTGCTGCACCCGCATGCGACGCACTGGCACGCCCGGCAAGCGCGTCCGGGCAAGGCGCAGTGCCGGGAGCGCGACGGACGGATCGACTTCGCACGTATTGTACGGGAGTTGCACACCGAGGGCTACGACGGCGTGGTTTGCCTGGAGTATGTGCACGGCGCCTGGCTGGACCAGGACAACGTGGACTGCCTGACCGAAACGGTCACGTTGCGCGACACGCTGCGTGAGTTCCTCGCGCCAGGACCTTGACTCGTGACGACCAACCTGGCGCCAACGCGCCCGCACGGCGCATACGTGACTAGCCCGGTGGGAATCGGCGCCTGTCTTCCAGACGCGGGGCATATGCGTCATCACCCCCTGCTGTCCTCCCATCAACCGCACGACACACGTCAACCGCACGACGCGCGCACCACCAAGCGACAGGGCAACCGGATGACGCCGCTCTCTCGCTCCCCCTTCATCAAGCTCAACATGCGGCTACCGGCCCGCCGCCCTAACTCGTAGATTTGCATGTCGACCGTCGTGAGTGGGGGCCGCGTTTCTTCCGCGAACACCTCCCAATTATCGAACCCGACGACGGCCACATCATCGGGAACGCGCCGCCCGCGCGCGCGCAGGGCCTCAATCGCGCCACTGGCGAGCTGATCGTTGCCGCAAAAGAGCCCATCGATCCGGGGATCCACGTCGAGTAGCTGGCCTGTCGCCTCGTAGCCCCAGCGCTGGCGCCATGCTCCCGCGCGCACATGGTCGTCCGGGAGCGTCAGGCCGTGTTCAACGAGCACATCACGCATGGCGTCGCGGCGCAGTCGTACCGCCCCCCAATCCTCCGGTCCCGTGATGTGGGCCAGGCGGCGCCGGCCGGCGTGGAGCAACTGCATGGTCGCGAGACGCCCGCCCTGTGCATCGTCCGGCAGTAGGCATAACGTATCAGGCCGATCCACGGACGTATACACGTAGAGGATAGGCGTGCGTGCGCGGCCGATATCGATGGGCGGCCGGGGATCGATCTTCCACCCCAGCACGATGATGCCCTCGACGTGCTTCGCGAGCAGCGAATCGATGTGTTGCCGTTCGCGCGCCTGCGCGCCAGGAGAGTGATGGGGGGCGGGGCACAGGAACACGGACATATGCTCCGCGGCCAGCGCGTCCTCGACGCCCAAGAGGAGCGGCATGCTGAAACGTCCATCGTCAGTGGTGATGAGACCAACGGTGTGGGTGCGCCCCCGCAGCAGGCTCTGCATCAGGTTGTTGGGCCGATACTCCAGGCGTACGGCTGTGGTCTGCACGCGCTCGACTGTTTCCGCGCGCAGCTTGCCCTGGCCGTTGAGCGCCTTGGACGCGGTACCCACCGACACACCAGCGACGCGGGCGACATCCTGGATCGTCGCCGCGCGGCCAAGTTCTGGCTCGAGCGACCGCTCATCCATGTGGCCGCCCATAGCCCATACCTCCGTCGCGCGTTTGATCGCCTATCACCACGCCACGATACCCTCCCACCCCTGATCGATCGTGCCGGGTACGCTGGCTTACGCCGGCGCTGTACGCCCATGCCCGCTCACCAGTCTCGCGCGCATCACACCGCACGATAGTTCTTGCAAAGTGTAGCACGCCACGCGGTGTTGGGCAATTAGTTTTCTTAGCGGGAGTCCTTCCGACGGATGCATGTGGCTGATCGGAGCATGACCGGGTCGCAAACAGCCCGCATCTGGCCTCATCTTTCAGCCTTGACAATAGTGAGTGTCATGGTGTACTATCGTGATCAGTTAAGGAAAACTATTTTCCATATCCGCGGCGACGCGAAGTAACGCCCGACCCCGTGGGCGTCAATGAGTCACATGTGCGCGCCGCTATGTGGAGGAGGTGAGGCAGCGCGCCACGGAACAGAGCAGGGCGTTCATCGGGGGCGGCTCGCGGGGCAACCACACATGCATGATCATGGCCTGCCCCGCCTGGAAATCATTTTCGCGTAGCAGTATCGTCGTAGTAGAGTGAGGACGTTCGATGAAAAGACGACAGTTCTTGGGGCAATCGGCGGCGCTCGGCGCCGGCCTGGCGCTCGCGTCGCGCACACCATTAGCGCTGGTCGAGGCGAGCGCGTCGCGCGCATCCGTTCCCGCGACCTTCACGTTTTCCACCTGGGGCGACTACCGCTTGTACCAGGACGCTTTCCAGCGCCTCCAAAAAGCTAATCCACACTACGCTTCGGTCCAGTTCACGAACCAGGAGGCGGCCGCCCAGGGGTCGACGGCCGGCGCCGACGTTCTGACGCAGCGCCTGCTCGCCGGCTACGTCGCCAAGGCCTATGCCACCATGCCGGACGTGTGCGAGCTCTCGAACGGCGCCCTGCCGGAGCTCGCGGCCGCCGGCCTGCTGGTCGACCTGACGGACCGCTTCCGGCCCTATCTCAAAGGCTTGGCGCCCGCGGTCATCCAGGCCGTCAGCTACAAGGGACGGATGTACGCCTGCCCGTGGCGGGCCAACACCTCCCAGCTCTACTACCGCGAGGACATCTGGAGCCAGGCTGGGGTCAGGGCCGATAATATCAAGACCTGGAACGACTACATCGCGGCGGGCAAGGCGATCAAAGCCCACAAGTTCTCCGACGGCGTGCAGCGCTACATCACCAACAGCGGCGCCACGCCGACCTTCAACACCAATCTCTTGACGCAGCAGGGCGGCCAGATCTTCGACCAAAACGGCAAGCTGCTGATCGACACCGACCCACGGTTCCTCCGCGCCTTCCAGACGCAGGTCTCGCTCATCCAGGCCAACGTCACCTCGCAGGTGACCTCGTTTACCCCTGCCTGGTTCCAGGGCTTCAAAGACGGCTCCGTGTCGTCCGTCTACCTGGAGGTGTGGATGGACCAGATCCTCCAGGAAAACGCGCCGGACACGGCGGGCAAGTGGCGGGTGATGCGCTACCCTGCCTTCTCCGCGGGCGGCGGGCGTGACGTGGTCGACGGCGCGGCCATCGTGGTTGCGATCAACAAGCCGGGCCTGGACAAGGACCTGGCGTGGAGCTTCATGCAGCACAGCTTCCTCAACCCCGCTGTGACCGTTGCCCTGTGCAACAAGTGGTTCTTCCCGCCGGCCTATTTGCCCGCCACGTCGAGCGCATCGTTGATCTACAATCGCCCATCTGCCTTCTATGGCGGCCAGGTGCTCGAGACGCTCGACCGCACGGTGCAGCAGCACGCCTATTCGCCCATCTACAATAAGAACTACCCGACGGCGCTGCAGGACATCAACCAGGCGTTTGCCGATGCCGTCGTGGGGAAGCAATCCGTGAGCGCGGCGATCAAGAAGGCGGCGAATAATATCCGGAACGCCACGGCATAGTCCGCCTGTTCCGGCATGTCGCGGGGTATCTCAGGCGCCGCGTAGGGGATGCCGGCGTCCAGCCGGCATCCCTCACGCGGGCCGTGCGGTCCGACAACCGGGCGAGCCTAGCCACAGGACACGGCGCTGTATGACGATCGTGAGGGGGAAAGCGTATGCAAGCAAGAGGCGTGAGGGCGGGAGCAACCCCCACGACGCATCGACATGGGTTGCGCGCGCGCATGTGGCGCGCGCGCAACGCCTATCTGTTCATCGCCCCGTTCTACGTGGCGTTCCTGATTTTCGGTCTGGGGCCTATCCTGTTCAGCTTCTACTTGAGCCTGGTGACGTGGTCGGGCTTCGACCAGATACGCTTCGTGGGCCTGCATAACTTTCAACTCCTCTTCAGCGACGACCTGTTCTGGACGGCCCTGGGCAACACAATGTACCTCTGGCTGGGCCACATCTTCATCATGCTGGCCCTGGCGCTGGTGCTGGCGCTCCTGTTGAACGCGCGCTGGCTGAAGTTCCGCGGCGTGTTTCGGGCCCTTGTCTATCTGCCCAACGTGGGCGCCGCCGCGGCCGTCGCCCTGGTGTTCGCCATGATCTTCGACACCAACTACGGCATCCTCAACCGCCTGCTCCACCTGGTCGGCCTGCCGGCGGTCAACTGGCTGGGCAGCGCGGACTGGTCCAAGCCGTCCATCATCATCCTCAATATCTGGAATATCACCGGCTGGTTCATGTTGATCCTGCTGGCCGGTCTGCAGACCGTCGATCCCGTGCTCTACGAGGCCGCGGCGATCGACGGCGCCAACGGCTTCCGCAAACTGCTGCACGTCACCTTGCCCGGCTTACGCAAGATCCTGCTCTTCTGCTTCATCATCGAGACGATCGGCTCGCTGCAGGTCTTCGCCGAGCCGCTCGTCCTGACGCAGGGCGGCCCCGATAACTCGTCGCTCTCGCTGGCGTTGTACCTGTACCAAACCGGCATCACCAACCTGCGCCTGGGCTACGCGGGAGCAATCTCCCTGGCGCTCTTCGTGCTCACCGTCACATTTTCGCTCGTGCAGGCGTGGTTCTTCCGCGGGGAGGCAGGCGCCGAATGAACAGCATGACCCGGCGCATCGACCGCGCGGCCGCGCGGCGACAGGTACGACGTGGGGCCAGGGGCGCTACATGGCGTACGGTCGCCGGTCATGCCGTCGCCTACGTCGTCCTTAGCGCCCTCGCCATCGTCTTCGCCTTCCCGCTCGTCTGGATGATCTCGACGGCCTTCAAACCGGCGGGCGAGATCTTCAATCCCGGCATCAACCTCATCCCCACCCACCTCACGCTGGACAACTATCGCTTCGCGTTCAGCGCGGCCCCGCTGTTGCGCAACTTTTTCAACTCGGTGTTCATCGCCGCGACGACGACCGCGCTCAGCCTGTTCGTCAGCTCGCTGGCCGGCTTCGCCTTCGCGAAACTGGAGTTCCCGGGCAAGCGCGGCCTCTTCCTGATCATGATCGGCACGCTCATGGTACCGAGTTTGGTCGGCATCCTGCCCCTGTTCGTCATCATCAGCAAGCTCGGCTGGGTGGACACCTACCAGGCGGTGATCGTGCCGAGCATCGCGAGCGCCTTCGGCATCTTTTTCATGCGCCAGTACATCCAATCCATTCCAAATGAGTTGCTCGACGCCGCGCGCATCGACGGCCTGCGGGATTACAGCTTCGGCCTCTACTGGCGCATCGTCGTCCCGCTCATCAAGCCCGCGTTGGCAACATTGAGCATCATAGGCTTCATGGGATCGTGGAACAACTTCATGTGGCCGCTCATCGTGCTGCGCAGCAGCGCGATGTACACCATCGTGGTGGCCGTGGCCGCCCTACCGTCCGCGCAGTTCAACACACCCTACGGTCCGATCATGGCCGGCACGACGATCGCCGTGGTCCCGCTCATCATCCTGTTCCTGGTCTTCCAGCGCCAGTTTGTGGCGGGCGTGATGCGTACGGGACTAAAAGGCTAAGAGTAGATGAGGAGAGAACCATGACGAACTGGGCGAAACATCCCGACAACCCTGTTGTAGGCCCCGGCTATTGCCGGCAAGCCGTCTTCGATTGCTGTGTCATGCCGCTCAAGACCGGGCTCCGGATGTGGCTATCCTGGCGCGACGTGCAGTCCATCGCGGTGAGTGACAGCGCCGATGGCGCCCAGTGGGCCGCTCCCCGCATTGTGCTGGAACCGGACCCCGCGAACGCCTGGGAGCGGGATGACATCAATCGCCCGCATGTGCTGGAGGTGGATGGCCGGTGGTATATGTGGTACACCGGCCAGAATCGTGAGCGGCAAAGCGGCGCGATCGGCCTGGCGACCAGCGCGGATGGTCTGCACTGGGAGCGTGTCGGGGCGGAGCCCGTGCTGGAGCCGGCCGGTGGGTGGGAAAAGAGCAGCCTCATGTGCCCCCACGTCCTGTATGAGCAGGGCCGTTTCCGCATGTGGTACTCCGGTGGTGAGAAATATGAGCCGGACGCGATTGGCTATGCCGAGAGCGACGATGGCATCCACTGGCGACGCGAGCCCACGAATCCCGTCATCCGCCCCGCCGGCGGATGGGAGTCCGACCGGGCCACGGCGGCGTGCATTGTCCCCTACGACGGCGCCTATCTGGCCTTTTACGTCGGCTTCGCCACGGGGTTTGAGGAATCGCGCATCGGCATCGCCCGCTCCGTCGATGGCGTGCATGGCTGGGAGCGCTACGGCGGCAATCCCATCATCGGACCGGGGCCCGCGGGGAGTTGGGACGATTGCAACGTGTACAAGCCATACGTCGTGCGCTTCCGCGATCAGTGGTACCTCTGGTACAACGCCAGTCGGTTCAGCGATCGGCGGGAACAAATCGGGCTGGCCACCACCCCCGGCCTCACATGGTAAGGCGACAGGCGCGGCCGTGCGGAGCGTGCCGCGCACGCATAGGTGAACGACGGTGGCGCGAAACGACGGTGGCGCGAAACGAGAGGATAACGCCGTGTCCATGCTGACGTCAGACGATGTCCCGGTCGTCAGGGGGGACGATGACGGGTGGCGTGCCCGCAACGTCCCGTCCTTTGACTGCCCCGACCCGGACATCCAGCGGGCGTACGACTTCCGTTGGGATGTCTACCGCAAGCATATCAAGGAGACCCCGGACGGCTATGTCGTCACCGAGTTCCTCCCGGACGTGCCCTGGGCCGGGGCGTACAATACCATCAGCGCGTCGGCCGGCCATCATCTTTATGAGGGGCGGTGGCTACAGCATACGAGCTATCTCGACGACTACGCGCGCTTTTGGTTCGGCCCGAAGGCTGAACCTCGCCGCTACAGTTGCTGGCTGGCCGACGCCATCTATGCCCGCTATCTCGTCACGGGCGACGCTCGCCTCCCGCTGGCCCTCCTGGACGACCTCGTGCGCAACTATGAGGCGTGGGAAACCGAGCGACGCGATGCGAGTGGCCTGTTTTGGCAACTCGACGACCGCGATGGCATGGAATATCAGATCGGCGGCAGCGGATACCGACCCACCATTAATAGCTACATGTATGGCGACGCCGTGGCCATCGCGCACATCGCGACGCTGGCCGGTCAGGTCGACGTGGCCGCCACCTACCGCGGCAAGGCGGCGCGCCTCAAAGGGCTCGTGCAAGCGCGCCTATGGGACACGGACGCGGCCTTTTTCAAGACGCTGCCCACGGCGATAGCGCTCGCACAACAGGCGGTCCGCTACGACGGACGCGCGATGGGGCCGCGCTACGCCCCCGGCGCGTTGGTCGATGTGCGCGAGCTGCAGGGCTACGCGCCCTGGTATTTTGGGCTGCCCGATCAGGGCTACGAGGCGGCCTGGTCGCAAGTGCGCGCGCATGGGGGCTTTGGGGGAGCCTATGGCCCAAGTACGGCCGAGCGGCGACACCCCTACTGGCAGGCTGCTCCATTCGTGCGGGATCACGACTGTCTCTGGCGCGGGTCGTCGTGGCCGTATGCGACAAGTCAAACCCTCGTCGCCCTGGCCAATCTGCTCAACGACTACCAACAGAACATCATGCGTCAAGCGGACTACCTGGAGATACTCCGCGGCTACGCGCAGTCGCATCGCCTGGCCCAGCCCGACGGGAGCGCTATCCCCTGGATCGACGAAAGCTTGGACCCCGACACGGGCGAGTGGGTCACGCGCGCCACGCTCTACGCGCGTGATAGGCGGGATAAGGATCGGGGACGCGACTACAATCATTCCACCTACTGCGATCTCGTCATCACAGGCTTGGTCGGCCTGCGCCCACGCGCCGACGAGATGATCGAGGTGCGCCCTCTTGTCCCAGAGGGGCAATGGGACTACTTTTGCCTGGATCGTGTACGCTATCACGGACAGACCCTGTCTATCATCTATGACCGTACGGGGCATCGATACGGCAACGGACCCGGTCTGAGCATCTATGCCAACGGGCGAGAAATCGGCGCGGCGAACAAGCTCCGCCGCATCGTGGCTCCCCTCCCAGCGCGCTAAATGCGTCAATGCATCGTGCTGAAAGGCGCTAGTGCCCCGCGCGCGTGGAACAACGCCACACACCTGCGTCACACCGGCGTCTCTTGCCCCCAGTCCGCTTGCTGTTGCGCGCGGAATCGCGTCGGCGCCATCCCCTCCTTATGGCGAAATAGGCGCGAAAAGTAATAGGGGTCATCGAAGCCAACGGCGGCGGCGATGTCCTCCACGCTCCGCGACGTCAGCGTCAGCAACTCCTTAGCCCGACTCAGGCGTATGCGCAGCACGTACTCCTTTGGCGAGTAGCCGGTCGCCTCCTTGAAGCGCCGCCGCAACGTCGAGTAGCCCATGCCGCTCTCGCGAGCGATCGCCTCGACGTCCAGGGGCAGAAGGGCCTGCGCGTCGAGCCGCGCCAGCACGCGGCGCACGCCCCGCGACGACGGGGTATCGCCGGACAGCGGCGCCCGGTCGACCCCATGAGCCACGACGATCAAGCGCTGCGCCAGCGTCGCGGCAAGGAGACCGGCGAGTGGTCCTCCGGCCAGGAAGTCTGTCTGTATCTGGGCGAAGAGCGGCGCGATCTCCGGGACGGCGTCCACGGGGGTCACGGGTCGCGCGGGGGACAGGAAGCCGAGGCGCGCGAACGTTTCGGGGAGCGTCCCCTCGAACATGATCCACTGTTCGGTCCACCCGCCCCCATCGGGAGCGTAGGTGTGCATGACGCCGGGGAAGAGCCAGACGAGGGCGTGGCCCCTGATCGGCAGGCGGCCGGTGGTCGCGGCCGTTTCGATCCACCCCGATCCAGCGCTCACGTAGACCACGGCATAGCCGTCCAATGTGCGCGGCTCGCACGCCCATGTCTTGCGCGCCGTCGCGCCATAGCCCGTGCAACTCAAGCCCAGCAGGCGGTGTGTCGCGGCCGGTGTCTCGTAGCATACGACATCCCGCATCGATTGGCCCTCCGTGATGTCATACGCTACCACGCCGGTGAGCATAAAATCCAGGCGTAGAGCGATTGGTGCATGGCTTTGCCGCGCGGGCAGTGCTACCATGGTCGTATCGGCCGTCGAGTTGTACGCGCTCACGAGAGCGAATTATCCACGCAATGGCGAGAGCGAGAGCGATATCGTAGAGATATAGAGGAGGACGCATGACAACAGCAAGTCCCAACATTTCGTTGACCAGCAACGGGTTCCCCTTGTCCACAGCCCCCAACAGATTAGGCCGGCTCACCCCCACCGACCCCGCGCGGTCGCGCGACGACCTATGGGAGCAGTACCGCGCACAGGGCTATCTCTGGCTCAAGGGCATCCTCGACCAACGGGAGGTGTTGGATTTCCGCCGCCGCTACTTCGCGGCCTTCGTCGACGCCGGTCTCCCGATGATCGCGCCGGGGACCGACCCGGTCGAGGGCATCTTCGACGATGGGGCGGAACCGGCCGACCCCGGCCTATACAACAAGGTCATCATGGAAATCGTACGGTGGGCCGAGTACGAAGCGTTCTGCTTGATGGCGCCGATGCGGCGCTTCTACGAGACGTTCCTGGAAGGCGCCCCTTATCTGCACAAGCGCAAGCTCATCCGGCACGGCAAGCCCGGCGACCGCCAGAGCACGGGTGCCCACTACGACCTCATCTACCTACGCGGCGGGACCGACCGCATCTGCACGAGCTGGATCCCCATCGGCGACGTGCCCGTGGAGCGCGGGGGCCTGGTGTACCTCGAAGGCTCCGATGCGTGGGGCCGCACGAAAGAGGCGGAGTTCGCCGCCCGCAACCGCGACCTGCATCCCGAAGAGCGCATCAGCGCCTATAACAAAAACATGGAGGGCGGGTGGCTCTCCAACGACCTGGCGGCGATGGCCGACGACCTGAACACGCGCTGGCTCGTGGCGAACTACGAAGCGGGCGACATGATGGTCCATAGCCCCTACATGGTGCATGCGTCCACCATGAACGTCGACCCCACGCGGCGCATCCGTCTCTCGACCGACATCCGCTATCAGCGCGTGCGCGACGAGATCGACGCGCGCTGGGGCAATCACTGGACGCTCGGCGACATGCTCTAAGTACTACAGTTGTAGATAGTGGTATAATGAGGGTGCAGACTTTATGCCCCCTCCAAGGATACCTCGATGCCCGCTGTCTCTCCCCTCACTACCCCGACGTTTTCCCCTACGGCACCCACTCCC
>JAABUZ0100004324.1_pt1 | contig 19743 bp, 17 predicted proteins | sample 5562091 | NCBI WGS metagenome assembly JAABUZ01 (sample SAMN12813069, study PRJNA571459) | rock metagenome | isolation source: Antarctica rocks | place: Antarctica: Victoria Land, Linnaeus Terrace sud | collected 2015-12-21 | reverse complement strand
CGGCGACTACTTCCGCAAACGCGACCCCGAACGCATCACCAAACGACTCATCGCCCAACTCGAAGCGCTCGGACACCACGTCACCCTGGAGGCCGCGGCTGCCTGAACGCTATTTTCCTGTCAGAGCAGCGCTGGATCGCGTAGGCGGTCGCCTCCCTGGGCGGAAAGGTTGTCGCGGCGCCCGTGGGCTGCGCGACCGTGACCTGCGGTTCTGCACCACCGCCCCCGCTACCTTGTGATCTGAGGATGCCGATGCACGACCACCATGGCCATGGGACAGTGAGCGCGCCGACGCGCTCTCCCGTCCTGGCCCCATGGTTCGCCTGTGATTTCGAGCACGACCGCGTCACCTTCAGGAACGGCGACATGGTCGCCGTGATGGCCGGACCCGCAGTGAGCCGATACGTCGCGCCCGTGACGAGCCTCCTGGATGGACAGCGCTCGGTGGAGGAGATCGCTAAGGCAACAGGTCTGAGGGTCGACCAGGTGCGGGCCGTCATCGCCAAGCTCGAGGACGCCAACCTGATCATCGACGGAGCGGGCATCCCGCGTTCGAGCCCGTCCTTCCAGGCCGGCGCTGTAGCGGCCTCCTGCTGGGGTCAGCTGGTGGACATCGCCGAGGCCACCGACAGGCTGAGCAGTAGTCGCGTGTCGATCGTCGGTTACGACGCCGTGACGAGGCAGGTGGCGCAGCAACTGGTCGACCTCGGAGTCCAATGCTCACTGTTGAACATGGATGCGACTCCAGAGGACGAGTTGCCAGACGAGGCTCTGAGCTGCGACCTCCTCATCGTCGGCCCGAGCAGGGTCCACATGCTGGCGAGATCGGTAAATCAGCTGCTGTACGAGGCCAAGGTGTCGTGGCTGCCGGTATTCCCCTTCAACGGGCGGTATGCGCAAGTGGGGCCGCTGATCGTCCCGCCCGACTCCGGTTGCTTTGAATGCTTCGTCCTCCGGCGCCAAGCCAACGTCAGCTACAATCCGGATGTCTACGACTGGATCGAGCGTGCCGGCGTGAAGGGGCCGCTCGACTTTGCCCCAGTGGACCACGCGTCGGCCGCCACGGCCGCGTTCATGGTGCAGCAGTGGCTGGCCGTCCGCCATCCCGAGATGCCCGGACTCTCCTACCTCGAGCGGGCGGGTACCTGGGAGCGCGAGGTTCACCACCTGCTGCGGGTACCGCGGTGCCCGGTGTGCCGGGTCGTGTCGGAGCGCGGCATACCCGCCGCTTGGTGGTCGACGCCGTGACAAGCGGTCTCGTCCCACCGGCGTTGGCCTGGGTCGTCTCGCCGCACATGGGAATGGTCCGGGAAATTCACGAGACGACGGTGGAGGCAGGCCTTCCCCGGTTCGTCAATGTGGCCGTCTCGGCCTCGCGCACGAAGCCGATCACGGGCGCGGAGGTCAACACGCGAGCCGGGTCCTGTCACTTCTCGCGCAGCGAAGCCTGGTGTGCCGCCATCGGCGAGACGATCGAGCGGTTCAGCGCAGCCTACGTGTCGCCGGAGGCGATCCGCCTCGGTACGGCCGCGGAGATCGGACCCGAAGCCGTCGGCCCGGACGTGTTGCGCCTCTACCGTGCGGACCTGGCCGCCGGCAGCGGGTATTTCAACGCGGAAGCGCAGACGGTCCTCGGCTGGTGCTCCGGAACCCGACTGTCCGACGGAGCGCCGCGAGCGCTCCCGGCCCAGATGGTCTACCTGGGTTACCACCGCGGCGCCGGCGAGCCGCGTCTCGGGATGTTCACCTCCTCGGGACTGTGCTGCGAGCGGAGCCTGCCGGCAGCGGTCCTGGGCGGGCTGCTCGAGCAGATCGAGCGCGACGCCATCATGCTGACATGGCGGCTTCGGATGTCCCTGCCGCGTCTCGATTGGGAGCGCGACCCCGCCTTCGCCCGGATCGCCGGCCTGATGCGGGGAGTTCGCCCCGAGCTCACGCTCCTCGACGCCAGTGCGTTCCTCCGGGTGCCTGTCGTGATGTCAGTGCTCCGCGACCCGCACGCGACTTACCCGGTCGGGGTGGTCGTCGGAGCCTCGGCGGGCCTCACCGTCGCGGACGCGGCACTGAGCGCGTTCCGCGAGGCGTTCCAGACGCTCCTCATGGCATCGCTGATTGCTCGCAACGCAGACGCGGAGGGGACCGGCGAGATTCTCGACGAGCACGTGGCGCGCTTCGTGCCGGCTGACGGGGCGCGCCGCGCGGACTTCCTGACCGAAGCCCCGGATATCGTCGCGGCCGAGAGTGTGCCGTCGATCTCGGCCACCGGGCCCTTGGAGGCGCTCCGCAAGGTCACTCGGCGTCTCGACGACGCCGGGGTCGAGGCGGTCGCGTTCGATCTGACAACCACCGACGTGGCTGGGCTGGGACTACACGTGGCGCGCTTGTTCTGCCCCGAACTCGTCTGGCTCGACGTCGACTTCGACCACCCTTTCGACGGACGGCCCCGGCTCGACACCGTGGCGCGTGAGCACGGACTCCCGCTCGACGCGGACGGGCGAGCGCGGGTGAATCCTGATCCTCACCCGCTCCCGTGAGCCCGAGGTCCTAACGCCATGAATCAGAGAACCGATCTCAACCTCTGGGTCAAGCCGACCCACGGCACCGAAGCCCCGCCGCTCGACGACCCGCTGGAGTCCTACCACGAGGCGTCGAGCCTGTATCCGTCCACGATGCTCGGCCAAGGGGGGCCCGGTGCCATGCTCTACGCGCCGAACTTCAACCCGGAGCGAGATCTGGGCAAGCCAACCACACCGTCCGGCCACGAGGCCGTTCGCCTTCCCCCGCCGGGGCCGGTGCCTGGCGAGTTGGCGACAGCTCTCCATCGCCGTCGGTCCAGTCCTCAGCTCGATGCCTCGCGCCAGCTCTCGGCCGACCATCTATCGGCCCTCCTCGCCCACTCGTACGGGCTGAGCGACCCTCAACCTTACGGAGCAGTCCAGAGCGCCCGCGTCGCACCATCTGCCGGCGCCATGTATCCCCTGGACGTGTTGGTCTCGGTCCGTCGGGTGGACGGAATCCCGGCGGGGACCTATCACTACAACCCCTTCATGAGTCGCCTCGAGCGTATTCCGACTACTGGGCCGGAGGCCGACCTGTCGCGCCACACCGTGATGCCGGAGCTCGTGGACCGGGCGAGCTGCGTGTTCTTCATCGTGGGATCGCTCTGGCGGTGCCGCTCGAAATATGGCGCTCGCTCGTATAGGTATGTTCTCCTCGAGGCGGGGCACGTCGCTCAGAACCTGCTCCTGATCGCCACCGCCCAAGGGATGGGCGGAGTGCCGTGGGGCGGCTTCTTCGATCGCCACCTCAACGAGCACCTCGGTCTTGACGGCCTTGCCCACATCGCCTTGTATGCCGTGTCGGTGGACGGGGCTCCAGCGTGAGCATCACGATGCTCCGGACGCGCGCCGTCGTTTGGGCAGCGATCACGCTGGTGGCTCTCGCGCTTCCCTGGACGCGGCAGTACTGTGACACTGGGGACCTAGCGGTCGTCGCCGCGGCCGCCGTCGCCGCGGCCGCCGTCGCCGCCGCGGCGCTGCTCGTCCTCGTGCTCCGCCGCTCCCGAGGCTGGGTGCGGCGACATGCGCTCGCCGACGTGGCCGTCTGCTGGCCCCTCCTCACGGTCGGGGCGGTCGGTGAGGAGGTTCTCTTCCGCGGAGTGCTGCTCCGCCTCGTGGCTTCATGGTGGGGCGCCTGGTCGGCGGTTCTCCTCTCCGCCGCGGTCTTCGGGGCCGCCCACAGGCCCAACCGCCGGTCGCGCGACGCGGTCGTCCACGTGTTCACGGGCTTGGTTTTGGGTACCATCGCGTGGCTGACCGCTGGATGGCTGGCCGGCGCGGCGGTCCACGTCGCCTACAACTGCGTCGCATTCGAATGGGGCCCAGCGCGAGCCTTAGCCGGCTCCGGCGCCCCTGTGATAGAGGTCTCGTGAGCGAGAGGCCCGCAGTCGATCGGCGCGTGGATATCATACGGCGACCGAGCGCCCGATCCAGGGAGCCTTGTCCGACGGCGCCAATGACGCGGTAACACAGGAGGGAGATATGCCCGAGCTGTCCACGACCATGCTGGCCGCGTTGAAGCGTGGCGACTATCGCATCGAACCGGAGCGGAGCAGTATCAGGATCAAGGTGAAGGCGAACTGGGGACTGCAGAAAGTGCAGGGCGCCTTCCGGGTCGTTCAGGGCAGCCTGCACGTGGACGATGGCGGGACACTGTCGGCTGTGTCCGCGGTGATCGATCCCGCGAGCTTCGATTCCCGAAATGGGAAGCGAGACAAGCACATAACGTCGGCCGATTTCCTGGACGCGCAGCGTCATCCCAAGATCTCGTTCGCTGGTGACCGGGTTCGCAGCGAAGGTGATGGGCTCGTCCTGACCGGGACGCTCACCGTTCACGGGGTTACCGAGTCGGTCGACGTGCATCTGGTCAAGGCGAGCATGGAAGGTGACGCGGTGCGGTTCGCCGCGACCGCGCGCCTGGACCGGACGCGCTTTGGTGTTTCGCACATGCCCCGACGGGTCGGCACGGACGTCGAGCTCGCCATCGAGGCCGTGGCAGCGCCGACGTGATGCAGGCAACCCGGTTGCACGATCCCGCCGCGGTGCCCCCCGGCGGCGGGGGCGATCGAGAGGCGCGCAGGCCCCCGGCGATCGTCGTGCGAGACCTGTGCAAGAGCTATGGCGGCGTCGAAGCGGTCGGAGGCGTCGATCTCGAGGTTGCCCAGGGCGAGATCTTCGCCCTCCTCGGCCCCAACGGCGCCGGCAAGACGACCACCATCGAGATCCTGGAGGGCTTCCGCGCGCGTGACGGCGGCGACGCGGAGGTCTTGGGCTTCGATCCCGCGAACCGGGCCACCAGCCGCCAGCTGCGCGAGCGAATCGGCGTGGTCCTGCAAGAGCCCGCGATCGAGCCTTTCCTCTCGGTGCGGCACGTTCTGGCCCGCCAGGCTGGCTACTTCCGCCGGCCGCGGGCCGTCGCCGACGTCGCCGTCCTGGTCGGCTTGACGGCCAAGATCGACGCGCGCGTCAAGACTCTTTCCGGCGGACAGCTCCGAAAGCTAGATCTTGCCCTCGGCGTAATCGGAAATCCGGAGCTGCTCATCCTGGATGAGCCCACGACGGGGTTCGATCCGGCGGCTCGACACGAGGCCTGGAATCTCATCCGGGCGCTCGCGAGCGAAGGAGCGACGGTGCTCCTCACTACCCATTACATGGACGAGGCGCAGGCACTTGCCTCGCGTGTGGCCATCATGAGCGATGGGCAGATCGTCGCCGAGGGAAGCCCCGGCTCCCTGGGCGGGCACGCGCAGGACAGTTGCCGCATCCGCTTCGCGCTACCGGCCGGCTTGGACGCGGGCGACCTGCCAGTGCCAGCCGAGCCCGCCGGTGATAGCCTCGAGATCCGGACCGGTGACGAGATCCGGGTCCTGGCCGAGCTCACCGCCTGGGCACTCGAGAGTGACGTCAAGCTGAAGGGCCTGACCGTGGAGAGAATGACGTTGGAAGATGTCTACCTCCACTATGTGGGGCAGGCAGCGGCGGCCGGCGAGGAGGACGGCAAGTGACCTCCGCCATCACCCCAACAAAGCGAATGAGCTCGGCAGAAGGTGTCCGGCTCGTCCTGCATCAGGTCTACTACGAGCAGCTGTCCTTCTGGCTCAGCCCGGTCAGCGCGGTGTTCACCATCGGGTTCGCTGTCATCTTCCTTGTCGTCCTGGGTTTGACGACCGGCGACACCCACGTGAAATTCCTCGGGAACGTCCGTGAGGTTGAGTATTACGTGCCGGCGTTCGCGGCGTACGGGATCATGTCGACTTGCTTCAACACGCTGGCGATCGCCCTGGTGATTCGCCGTGAGACCGGCCTCCTGAAGCGTCAGCGGTTGTCTCCTCTGCCCGTGTGGGCGATGATCGTCGGAATCAGCGGGAGTGCGCTGCTGATCTCGGCGATACAGGTAGCCTTGCTGCTGGCCATCGGCGGGCTCGGCTTCGGGGTCGCTCTGCCCCACGACTTTGCCGCCCTCGTGCTGGTGCTCGTGGTGGGCACGGTAGCGTTCACCTGCATCGGCGTCGCCACGTCCACCGTGGTGCCCAACCAGGAGTCGGCCGGCCCGGTCATCTCGTTGGTGTTCTTCGTCTTGTTGTTCGTTTCGGGTCTGTGGTATCCGCTCAAGCCGGGATCCACGCTCGACCATGTATCGAGTTACTTCCCGATCCGGCACCTGATCAGTGCCATGTTTGCTCCCTTCGACGTCCGGCCCGGATTCAGTCCATGGGCGTGGAAAGATCTCCTCGTGGTGGCCGCCTGGGGAATCGCCAGCGCGCCGCTCGCCGCGCGCCGGTGGCGCTGGGCGCCGCGGAGGGGCTGACGCGTCAGCCGAGCTGGGCGCGCAGATCGGCGACCAAGGCCTGAAGGCCAGCGCGATCGCGGCCGACCCCGAACACATAGAAGTCCGGTCGTATCAACGCCCCGGCCGCATTGCCGAGCGACGTCAGCCAGGGTAGATAGAAGTCGTCGAGGTCCACGACGGCGAGGTGTGTCGCCGGAGCAGGTGTCTCGCTCCCCGGGCCCACGATCTCGACGACGCTCACGTCTAGGCGCTCGAGGTCTGCCAGGTGGGTGTCGCCGACGAGCGTCGAGAGGGCACCTCCGACCAGGAGGACATACCGGCGACCGAGTCCCGCGATCTCGTCGAGGCCGGCGACGACCCCATTGCAGGCCACGCGCGCCAGTGGAGTGAGGCGTCCGGCGAACCGAGCGACTGCCCCGGCCTGACTGCGGTGCAGAAGTCCGCTGGCCAGGGAGTCGGGAACGCCGGGTGCCGGCCGGCGGGCGGAGCGGAGCATCGCGGTGTCACGGCCGGCGGCCGCGGTTGGGTCTGTCGTACAGATGACGCGTCCGAGGCGCACAGATATGTCGATCGCGCCCTTGACCCTCGGTCTGCGCTCCTCCCCGTAGGTGTCGAGGATCCGCTCAGCGGCTCCGGACAGGACGGCGTTGAGCTTCCACGCGAGATTGGCGGCGTCGCCGATGCCCGAGGACAGCCCTTGCCCGGCAAATGGCGGCATCTCATGAGCCGCGTCGCCGGCGATGAGGAAGCGCCCGGACCGCCACTGCTCGGCGCAGCCGGACCGAATCCGGTACACCGCATAGCGCTCCAATCTGGCATTGGCGTGGTCGACCCCGAACGTCGCGAGCCGTCGCCAGGCCTCCTCCGGGGTATCGAAGTCCTCGGGTCGCTCGTCGGCGAGGCGCAAGAACTCAAAGCGAAGGTGTCCCGGTCCGGCTGACACCGACACCCGCGGGCAGGCGGGGTCGGCGATGTGCAGCGTGCACGCCGGAAATGCCGACTCCTCGAGCGGCAGCACATCGCACGCCATCCAGTCGATCTCGAAGCCGTAGTCCTTGACGGAAACGCCCATGCTCTCGCGGACGGTGCTGTTGGCTCCGTCACACCCGACGACCCATCGAGCCGTCAGTTCGGCACACGAGCCCGACTCGCTATCGCGCGCGGCGACGCGCACCACCGGTCCATCCTGGGCCATGCTCACGACACGATGCCCCCGCATCAGCCGCAGGGTCTCGAGTTGCCCTCCCCGCGCCGCCAACGCGGCCTCGAGCCCGGGCTGGTACATGGATGTGGACTCGGGCCACCCGTTGCGCCCCACGGCCGCCAGGTCCAGGCGCATCAGCGTCTGCCCGGCGGCGTTCTCGACGATGTAGTCCGGCGTCGGCTCTCCGATCTCGGCCAGCGCCGGGGCGACACCGGTCACGGCCAAGACGCGGGCGGCGTACCCGTCCACCGCCACGGCTCGCGGCATCGGAAAGGGCTTCGGCCACTGCTCGGCCACGATCACCCTGCGGCCGTACATCGCCAAGAGCGTCGACAGGATCTGCCCGACCGGGCCGTATCCGACGACGAGCACATCGGCATCGGCACCGACATCGGCTGCGGCGCCAGGGGAAGTTGTGTCGATCATCGTGCCATTCTGCCTCGCGCCCGTCTGCGAAGGCGAGCAGGGGCCCGCCACCGCCGAAGCAAGCGGCCCGCCGGAGGCGTCCACTCCTGCCCGGCCACCACCCGCCGCGGGGTCGCCGGTCCTGATCCGCCGGGGCTCCGCAATAAAGCGCCACCCCCGGTACCCTGTATCAGCGGCTCGCTGTTGTCTCTGGCGACTGCGCTCCTCCGATCGGCAAGGGGCTTTATGACACTGTGTTGGATCGACGTTCGAGAAGCCGGGTCGGCCAAGCGGGCGATAATCGAGGAGGCGATCCACCAGCGAGTGGATGGGATCTTCAGCTCCGACCTGGGCGACCTCGCGGACGTACCGCCGACGGTCCATAGGGTCCTCCTCGTGGAGGACGGCGCAGCCGACGTCGGGGAGCAGGTCGACATCGTGATTTGGGCCAACGGAAATGGCGGGCTTCCGGCAGGGGATGGGTCCGGGCCCGAGGTCGGCTACCTGATTGACGTCACGGACGCGGAGACGCTCAACCACGCGTCGGCAAGCGCCCGCCAAGCCGCGTGGAGTGTTCTGCGATTTCGCGATCCGACCAAGATCCCGCTGGAGATCGTCCTCGCCGCGGCCGCCGGGGCCACGGGACGCACGATTACGGTGTCGAGCAGCGTGGAGGAAGCCAAGATCGTCGCCGGTGTGCTCGAGCGAGGCCCCGATGGCGTCATGCTCGCGGTGAGAACGGTCGGCGAAGTAACGGCGCTCGTGAAGGCGTGCAACCGAACGGCCGGCGAGATAGCTCTCGTCGACCTCGAGGTGGTCTCGACGGCCCACGTCGGCATGGGCGAGCGCGCGTGCGTCGACACCTGCTCGATGCTGGCCCCGGACGAAGGCCTCCTCGTCGGGTCGTACTCCAAGGGCATGATGCTGTGCGTCAGCGAGACGCATCCGCTGCCCTACATGCCGACGCGCGATTTCCGGGTCAATGCCGGAGCTGTACACTCATACACCTTGACCGGCGTCGGCCGTACCACCTATCTGAGCGAGCTGAGGTCCGGCGCCGAGGTGGTCGTCGTCAATGCCAGGGGCGGAACGCGGATCGTGCCGCTGGGCCGGATCAAGATCGAGACCCGGCCCTTGCTGTCGATCGACGCGGTCGGCCCCGGCGGCGTCGAGGTTAACCTCGTCCTCCAGGACGACTGGCACGTACGGCTCCTGGGTCCAGGCGGCGTGGTCCTCAATTGCACGGAGCTGGCTCCCGGCAGCAAGGTTCTCGGCCATCTGCCGGCGGCCGACCGCCACGTCGGGTACCCGATCGATGAGTTCTGCGTCGAGCAGTAGCGCCCGCCTGAGCTCTCGGTCGGCAGCCTCCCCCGGGCCGCCCTGGGTCGCGATCATCGGGGGAGGCATCGGCGGGCTGACCACGGCGCTGGCTCTCCTCTCCAACGGGATCCCCTGCCGGGTGTTCGAGCAGGCGTCCGACTTCGCGGAGGAGGGGGCCGGCATCCAGCTCTCGCCGAACGCGACGCGGCTCCTCCGGCGGCTCGGCTTCGAAGGTCGACTTCGCCAGATCGCGGTGCGCCCCGACAGCTTGGAGATCCTCGACGGAGCGAGCGGCCGGCGTATCTTCCGCGTCCCCCTCGGCGACGCGTGCGAGGCGCGGTTCGGCGCACCGCTGTGCACCATGCGGCGGCACGCCCTCCACCGTGCCCTGCGGGAAGCGACGGCCCCGGGCACCGTGGTCACCGGCTCGCGACTGACGTCGCTGGAGATGGCGGGCGAGCGCGTCGGCCTCTCCTTCGACGAAGGCGCGGCGTACGAGGCGGACGTCGTCGTCGGGGCGGACGGGCTTCGCTCGACGGTTCGAGGCCTCCTGGACGACCGTCCGCCGGTGTCCTCGGGAAAAGCGGTCTTTCGAGGGGTGGTGGCGGCCGCGGCCGGCCCGGCGCCGCTCCCCAGCCCCTCGATTCGCGTGTGGACGGGCCCGGACAAGCACTGCATCGCGTATCCCGTGACCGGCGACGGCACCGTGTCCTTTACGGCCGTGGTCCCCTCGGGTGACGGCGGCGGCGACGCCGCGGGTTCGACGCGCGGCCTGGAGGAGCTGCTAGGGGCGTACGGCGGTTGGCACCGCGACGTGATGGACCTGTTCAGGGCGAGCCGAACGCGCCGGCGATGGGAATTGTACGATCGGCCGCCGATCGCAACGTGGGTGTCGAACCGCGTGGCGCTCCTCGGTGATGCGGCCCACCCGATGCTGCCGTTCCTGGCGCAGGGAGCCAACGCCGCGATCGAGGACGCATTCATCCTGGCGGGCTGTCTCGCCGAGTCGTGGCCGGATGAAATCAGGGACTCGCTGCACAGATACCAGGCCCTGCGGGTACCGCGGGCGTCGAGGCTCCAGGCCGAGGCTCGCGCGCGAGCAGGCGAGCGGCCGCGGCCGGCCGGTCAGCGATCTCCCGCGCCTGCGTCGGGCTCCTATCTCGATCGCCAGGAGTGGATCTTCGCCTACGATGCCGAAGGAGCCCTCCCCGGACCTGGGGTAGCCCTCCTCGGTAGTGGATGAGAACGTCGTAACCGCGCCGCTGGCGTCTCAGCGGCCGGGCATGCTTTGTTCACCTCGAAGGGAATCGGAGAAATCGCCAATGGGACAACCCGTAGTCATGTTCGAGATCATGGGCACCGATGGTGGTGCGCTCCGCTCCTTCTACACGGAGCTCTTCGGCTGGGACATCGACGCCGACAATCCGATGAACTACGGCTTCGTCGAGCCGACGAGCACCAAGGGGATCGGCGGCGGGATCGGGGTGCTCCCCGAGGGCTATCCCGGTCACGTCACCTTCTATGTCGAGGTGCCGGACGTCGAGGAGGCCCTGACTCGGGCGGAGAGCTTGGGGGGGGCGCGCGTGATGGGGCCCGAGAGCATCATGGATCGGGTGGACGTCGGGCACTTCACCGACCTGGAGGACCACCTGATCGGGCTCATCAGCTTCAAGGCCGCCGGCCAGACGCCCGGGACGGCGGCGCAATGACCCCGGGTTCGCAGGCCGCCCCGACCGAATCGGTGGACGTTATCGTCATCGGCGGCGGTCCTGCCGGGGCGAGCGCCGCCGCGCGGCTGGCGCTCGACGAGCGATCGGTCCTCGTCCTCGAGCGCGCCCCGATGCCCCGATTCCACATCGGTGAGTCGCTAATACCGGGAGCGTTGGCGGTGCTCGAGCAACTGGGTGTGCTGGATCAGGTAGTCGCCGAGGGCTACCCGGACAAGTTCGGCGCCGAGTTCTGCTCGACGTACGGCTTCACCACGCGTATACCTTTCGACGAGCAGGGGCCCGGCCGGCACCCACAGGCCTTCAACGTGGAGCGGGCGCACTTCGACAAGCTGATGCTCGACGCGGCGCGCGCCTACGGCGCCAAGGTCATCGAAGGTGCGAACGTCGAGTCGGTCCAGATGCACGAGGGCCGCGCCATCGGTGTTTGTTACCGCCTCGGTGCGGAGGCGCACGAGGTCAGAGCGCCCTACGTCATCGACGCCGGAGGCCGTGCGAGCAGGATCTCGCGGATGTTCGACCTGCGCAAGAAGATCGACGAGCTGCGAATGGTCGCGGTGTTCAAGCACTACGCCGGCTTCGACGATGCCAACCATCACGGCGTCGCCGGTGATCTCCAGATCGGACAGCACCGGGATGGCTGGGTGTGGGCGATCCCGATCAGGTCCGACGTAATCAGCATCGGCGCGGTCATGCCCGAGGAGGTGTTCCGGGCCGGCAAGCCGGCGCACCTCTTCGATGATCACCTTTCCCGCATCAAGCGGATCTGCGACCGTATCTCCGGTGCGGAGCCCATCGTGGACGTGAGGGTGGCGAGGGACTACTCCTACTACTCGGATGTCGTCGCCGGGCCGGGGTGGCTGATGGTCGGCGACAGCGCCTGCTTCATGGATCCCTTGTTCTCCGGCGGGTTGACCTTGGCGCTCACGACCGGGGTGCGAGCCGCCGAGACGGTGAGCGAGCTGCTCTCCGAGCCGTCCCGCGAGGCCGCACTCCTCGAGCACTATTCGAACTTCCTCAAGACCGGCTACGACATGTACGCCCGCTTGATCCGGTCCTACTACGATCACAACTACAGCCTGCTGCCGCTCATGGTCGCCGTCGGCATCGATGTCCGCAAGGGCCACGTGACCGACAGCAAGGACCTGGTCAAGCTCATGAGCGGGGACTTCTGGGACGCCGGCAACACCGCCAACGCGATCCTGCGGGCCGACGCGAGCATGGACACGTTCAGCCCGTTTGCACCCGTGTTGGAGTGTCCGCACTATGCGGCGGGCGCGACCCAGCCGGACGGCAGGTTGGCCAAGCCCCTGCGCATCCGCAACGCCTCGGTAGCGGTTCGGGGTACGTAGGCGGCGGTGCGCCGACAGTCATCGCGCGCCCGCCGGCATCGGACCCGGGCGGGCGCCGCCGAGTCAGGATCGACGCAGTCCCAAGCGGGGCTCGGTCACCAGGTAGAAACCTTCCACGGCACGGCGCGGATCGGTGGGTAGCGCCTCGCTGCGATAATTGTGGTTGGCCAGTGGGTTCGACACGCCCGTCTGCGCGCCTGTGAGCTGACTGGCGATGAGCTCGTAGGCTCCGTCGCGGGCGTCCGCCACGTCCTCCATGCCGGAAGCGATGTTGAGGAACGACTGTTGCAGATCGAGGCCGACGCGGTCACGACGTGTGAGGGTCTGCGCCTGGAAGAAGTGCGAATCTCGCCCCTGGTAGCTCTGATAGAACACGGATACCAGGACGAGCAAGCGCTCGTACGCATGCCTATAGGCGGTGCCGTAGAAGGCGAACGCATCCTCCTCAGCCACCTCGCCGCGGAGAACGCTGGAGATGGCAGCCGCACCCAGCATCCCGCTAAACGTCGCCAGGTGCACACCCGTGGACAGCAGGGGGTCGAGGAAGCAGGCGGCGTCGCCGGCGAGCAGGTACCCCGGACCGGTGAAGCTATCGCAGACGTAGGAGTAGTCAGCCTCGACATTCACCCCCGGGACCAGCTTCGCTTGCGCGAGGACCGTCTTGGCCAGGCGGCATGTCTCTATCTTGTCGCGATAGTAGCCCGCAAGATCGCCGTTGCGCTGCGGGCGCTCGGCGCTGAACCGAGCCTTGGTCGTCACCAGGCCGACGCTCATCGAGCCATTGTGGAGCGGGATCAGCCACACCCAACCGTCCGGGATCGAGCAGACGCCGATGGCTCCCTCGGGGCCTCGACCCAGCGGGTGGGCTCCCTCCCAGTAACCCCAGACGCCGACGTTGCGGAATGCCTCGTGAAATCTCCTGGTGCCAAGATGGCGGGTGGCCAGGACGCCGGTCCGGCCCGACGCGTCGACCAGGAAGTCGAAGGAGATGGTGCCGTCGTCATCGCCGCTCGTGTTCGACCAGCGGGCGGCGACCGCGCGTCCTCCGTCATCGAATACCACCTCGTTGATGGCGGCGCCCTCACGGACGTCCACTCCGAGGCTGTGCGCGTGCTCCAGGAGGATCTGGTCGAACTCGGAGCGCACGACCTGCCAGCTGTACTGAGCCTGACCGGCAAGACCGCCGAAGGCCAGCTCCCACTCTTCCTCACCCCACTCGAAGTAGGCGCCCCCCTTGCGTTGGAAGCCGTGCTTCTCGACCTTGTCGCGTGCCCCGGTCAGGTCGAGGATCGGGAGGCAGGACGGAAGTATCGACTCGCCCACGTGGTAGCGAGGAAACCGCTCGCGCTCGAGCAGGGTCACGCTGTGGCCCTCCTTGGCGAGGAGAGCGGCGACGGTCGATCCGGCCGGACCTCCGCCGATGACGAGAACTTGAGTCGATTCTTCCATCAGGATTCTCCCTGCTGCTCCGGTGGGACCGGACGGCGGTGTGCCCACGGGTGGTCGGCCTCCAACTGCGACGCGAGTCTAAGCAAGAGATCCTCTCGACCATAGTGGGAGGCGAGCTGAACGCCGATCGGTAGGCCCTCGGCGCTCCAGTGGAGGGGCAGGGACACGGCGGGGTGCCCCGAGATGTTGAAGGGCAGCGTGAAGGCCACGAACGGGCGGGAGCGCTCGAGAGGCCACAGGGGATCGGAATCCCGGCGAAAGTCGCCGAGCCGGGGCGGCGGCTCGGCGATCGTCGGCGACAGCACGATGTCGAAGTGATCGGCGAGCCACGTGCTCAGGCGGCGCCCGTGGGACTGAAGGGCACCGAGGGCGCCGGCCAACCGCGCGGCGGAGTGGCCGCGGGCCTGGCGTGCCAGCTCCCAGGTGGTCGGCTCGACGTCCGACTCGGTGATGGCTCGACCGGTGCGGGCGGACCACGCGTCGAGCGCAGCCGCGACGTTCACGCAGTTGCGGACCGCGAGGTGGCCGTCGATCTCCTCCGTGCTCAGGACCGCCGCCGCGTCGGCGATCTCCACGTGATGGCCACGGTCGGCCAGCAGGCGGGCCGCGGCCTCGACCGCCGCAGCGCATTCCGGGCGAGTGGCAAGACCGCCTGGAGCCTCCGTCACCAGGCCGACGCGCAACGGCCCGGGGGCGGTCGTCACCTCTTCGGCGAAGGGCCGGACGGGCGCCGGGGCCACGCAGGGATCTCCGGGCATGGACCCCGCCATCACGTCGAGCATCGCGGCGGTGTCGCGAACACTGCGAGTCAGTCCCCCCTCGACGGCCAGGAGCCCGAGACTCTCGCCGACATCCGGTCCCAGCGACATGCGTCCGCGGGACGGCTTGAGTCCGACCAGCCCGCATGCGCTCGCCGGCACGCGGATCGATCCGGCGCCGTCGTTGCCGTGTGCTGCCGGCACCAGCCCGGCGGCGACGGCGGCGGCCGAGCCGCCGCTCGACCCCCCCGCCGAGTGGCTGAGCTTCCAGGGATTGCGCGTCGGGCCGAACGCCAGCGGCTCCGTGGTCAACATGAGGGCCAACTCGGGCGTGTTGGTCCGACCGACGATGACGAAGCCCGCCTGCCGCAGACGGAGCGCCAGGTAGCTGGTCCGCGGCGCGCGCCAGCCGCGGTCGCGCAGGCCCTTCATGCCGGCGAAGTACGGATCCCCCTCGGTAGCGCAGAGAAAGTCCTTGACGAGAATCGGCACGCCGGTGAACGGTCCCCGCGGCAACCCTTCCCGAACTCTGCGCCGGGCGTCGTCGAACAGGGGCGTGACAACGGCGTTGAGGGTCGGGTTGGCCCGCTCGATGCGATCGATCGCCAACTCGACCAGGTCGCCGGGAGCGATCTGGCCGCTGCGCACCAGCCTGGCCTGGCCGACGGCATCGTGATCGTCGAATTCGCGGTCTTGGGCTTCGATGGTCATGAGGCGGCTATCTCCAGTCGTCGATCACAAAGGAGCCAGGCGTGCTGTAGAAGGGCAGGTTGGGCCTGTGCATGCTCACGCCCTGGATCTGCGGACGGAAGCCAAGCCCGCGCAGCGCCAGCCACGCCTCCGCACGTCCGGCGTTCACTCCGGCGACCATGAAGGATGCACCCCGCTCCGCGGCGAGACCGCGGCAGGCATCGATCAACCGCACGAATCGAGAGTGGGCGGCGCGTCCCGGCCGAACGGCCCCGAACTTGATGTAGCAGTTGCCGCTGCCGGCTTCTGTGCCCGCGCCGATATGGCACACCGCCAGGCCGGCGAGACCGGTGCCGTCATCGATCACGATCGTGTCGCCCAGGGAGAAAAGGGCGATCGTCTCGATCTCGCGGCTCAGGTCGAGGCCCGGATGAACGGCATCGGTGAGCGAGCGGGCGGCCGCCATGATGCTCGAGCGCTCGGCGCGCATGCACTCGGAGAGGACCGTCCCCGATCCGGCGGCTCGCGCCGCGACCGGCGACCGCATCACGGCGGTCAGGAACCGCGGCCAGAACCCGAAACCCTGGTACAGGGCGACATGCTTCGGGGAATCGCCGAAGGTGAACAACCCGATGTGCTCGGTGCGCAGGCGGGCGAAGATGTCCATCGTCGACCGCAGCAGGCTGGTCGCGACCGATTGTCCCCAGTGGTCGGGATGCACGGTCACCGGGCCCAGGAAGCCAACGCTGCCCCAAGCGGTGGCGAAGGTCGAGCCGACCACGGCCCCGTCGATCTCGGCCGCGAGAGCCGCCGACGGATCCGACCTCCAGCGGGTACGGACCCACTCGGCGTCCCCGAAGAACCGCTCGGGTCGCTGCATCCCGGCGAACGTGCCGAACGCGACCCGTGCGACCCGGTCCGCCTCGTCCAGATCGGACTCGAGCAGTGGGCGAACCAGCAGCGGCGGTCCGTCGCGCTCTGGTGGGACGATCCTGTGCATCGCGCGAGCGGCGTCAGTCGGCTTGGAGGAACGCGGCGATGCGCTCCCACGCGTCGCGGCATGCTTCCGCGTCGGCCGCCGAGTTCCCGCCGAAGTCCCACCGGAGCCTGACCGGCGCGGGCCGGCTTTTCGGGTCGAAGTGGAGGAAGGTATGACCCGCGCCCTGATAGATGACGCAGGAGCTGTCCACATGACGGCCGTGGGCCTGCATGCGATCGGCGATCTGGGCGGCCATGGGCGCGGATGGCCACATGTGGTCGTCGTCACCGGCGAGGATCAGGATCGGCCCGACCGCGCGCTCGACCGGGAGACGCGCCGCATCGAGCTCTGCCGGCGGGTAGCGGGAGGGCTGGTAGCAGGCGTCCACCCGTAGACCCGAAGCCGGGACGTACCTCGGTGCGGCGTCCTGCCGGAAGGGCAGGAAGGGCACCGGTGATCCTTGCCAGGTCCAGCTCGAACGCCGCAGCGACGGCCGGCCCCGCCCGTCGAGTCCGTACCAGCTCACGCTGCTCGGGGACACCGCGATCACCGGGCCGACGAGCTCGCCCACCCGGGAGGCCAGGCAAAGCGCCAGCTCGGCGCCCTTGGACGAGCCTACGAGGCCGACAGGTCGCTGGATCCCGTACCTGCTCTGGAACAGCTGGATGGCTCGCTGGAGCCGCTCGAGCGGCATGTCGACCAAGCTCGGGGACAGGCCGGGCGCACCGAAGTAGGCAACGCCAAACGCCGTGACGCCCGCGCGGGCGACTCTCTGAGCCATGCGCTCCGGCACGCCCCCGCCCGATCCGCCCAAGACCACCGCGTAGCGAGGGGACGGCCGCTCCGGCTGATACACGACTCCGACCACGTCACCGTCCTTGATCGTCACCGTCCGCACTGATTGCGGATCATGCCACCTCTTCACGATCGCGCGGCATGCCCGGGCGGGCTCGACCGCGCCCGCCGAGGAACTCGGATACGCGTTGCTTTGGCGATCACCCGTGCGGCGGTAGCATGGCTGGCCTTGACCGCGCTTGCGCGCGAGGGCCACCGGGGGCGGTTCGGCGAGCGTGCGACGTGTTGCCACGCCGGCCCGGGTGCAGCCAGGTCAGTGCTGCCCCGCGGCTGGTCGGAGCCTCAGACATCACAGGCCATCAAATCACATTCCTGCTGGCAGACATCGCGCTGATCGCGCTGCTGGCGCGCCTCTTCGGTGTGATCGCGCGGTGGCTGAAACAGCCTGCGGTTCTCGGCGAGATCCTCGCCGGCATCATCATCGGGCCCTCGTTCTTCGGCGGTTCCATCGCCCGCGAGCTGCTGCCGCCAGACGTGAGACCAGGTCTCGGGGCGCTGGCGACCATCGGGATAGTATTCTTCATGTTCTGCACGGGTCTCGAGCTTGACCAGCCGCTCCTCCGGCGCCGGAGCCGTGCCCTCACCGCCGTGTCGATCGGTTCAATCGGTCTGCCGCTGGTGCTCGGCGCGACGCTTTCGCTGTATCTCGCTCAGCATTACGCCGCCAGCCAGCACCATCTGACGTTCGTCCTGTTCATGGCGGCAGCGATGTCTGTGACCGCACTCCCGGTTCTGGCTCGGATCCTGGCCGATCGCCGTATGGGCAGCACTGAGCTAGGTCAGGCGGCGCTCGCCTGCGCCGCCGTGACCGATGTGGTCGCCTGGATCCTCCTGGGCGTCGCCATCGCCGTCTCACGGGGAGGGGGGCACTCGTTGTGGCGCATGCTCGCGGTGGGACCGTACATACTGGTCATGCTCGGGCAGGTGCGGCCGGCCCTGCGCCGGCTCACGGACGACAGGATGCGCCACGCCGACCATCCGTCACTCGCCATCGGACTGGTCATCGCGACGGTCATCGCCTCCGCGGTCGCGGCCAATTGGATGGGATTGGGCCCGATCCTCGGTGCCTTCTTCGTCGGCGCCGTCCTGCCCCACACCACGCGCGTGGCGGTCCAACCTCTGATCGCCGGAAGGGCCGGAAAGCTGTCGAGAGCGATCCTGCTCCCTGTCTTCTTCGTAACCGCCGGCCTACAAGTAGACCTCACCGGGTTCGGCGGCCGCGCGGCGACGGATCTCCTCCTAATCTTGATCGTGGCGATCGTCAGCAAGTTCGCCGGGACGTTCGTCGCGGCGCGATGGACAGACATGACGTCACGCGATGCTGCCGGCCTGGGTGCCTTGTTGAACGCCCGTGGCCTGACGGAATTGGTCGTTCTCAGCATCGGGCTGCAAGTAGGGGCATTGAATCGCAGCGTGTACTCGCTGATGGTGGTCATGGCGGTGATCACGACGGCGATGGCCGGTCCGCTGTTAGACGTGATCTATCCGACTCGTGAGCCCCGGCCGGACACCGACGAAGCGGCCCCGGCCGAGGCGAACCGCGTGGCAAGCCCAGCCGGGGCGCAGGCCGACGGACTGGGCTGAGTCACAGGGCTGGCGCAGTTCGCCGCGGCGGCCGTGGCAGACCTCGCGGGAGAGTCCGTGGCGGCCTTCGCCACGGTTGAGCTGGATGAGGACAGCCGAGACGTCATCCGCGGGCCGGTTTAATCTGACCCGAGATGACCGGTCTCGGAGATAGGCGACAGCTTTGACCAAGCAAGAGCTCGAACTGGTCCGCCAGGGAGGAGCTCGTCAACGCCGTCGAGATCCTCGAGGCGGCCGCGGTGGGGGAGGGGGAGACCAACGTCGCCGTAGCGATCGACGGGGTGGCCCGTGAGACCCCGCTGCTGCAGCGCAACCTCTTCGGTGAGGCTGAGCGGATTGCTGTGCGGGCCGCGACCGTGGGGACGCGGCGACAGTACGCAGCGATCTACCGCGCGTTCGGAGACTGGCTACGTGAACAGCTCGGCCGCCCGCCGGTCGTCGGAGATATTGACGCCGATGTGATCGCCGCGTACGGCCGCCATCTGGCGACGAGCGGGGGGAGAGGAGGAAGACCGGCGGCGCCGGCCACCGCGCGCGTGTATGTGTCGATGGTGCGCGCGCTCGCTCGCCAGCTCGGCCGCGAGGAGGCGATCGTCGATGTGCACGCTCCGCGTCACGAGCCCGGGCCTCCCGAGACGCTGACCGACACCGACTACGCCAACCTGCTGCGCGTCCCGGACCGCCGCTCGTTGGCGGGCAAACGTGAACCCGGGCGATCCAGATGTCGCCGATGCGCTCGTCCGGGCGGCGCTCATCTTGACGATCGCTCCCGAGAAATGCGATCGTCGCACCGGGCAACTCGCGACCGCAAAGACCGGGCCGCTCGTAACGTCTGGCCGTCCCAGGACGACGAGATCACGCGGGTGCTCCGCGAAGCATTTGAAGACCTCGATCGTCGGACCGGGCGGCGCACCATTTCAACGGGGGGCACGGATGCAGAGGAATCGTGTAGCCGTTCAGTCCTCCGGGCTTTCCATAACAAGGTACGTACGGGTGGGTGGCGAACCTTCTCAGCGTGGAGCGATCTGAGGCTGAGGCAATCTATGACTCGGGGCGCGAGTCATGCGTTGAG
>JAABUZ0100004321.1_pt1 | contig 19753 bp, 26 predicted proteins | sample 5562091 | NCBI WGS metagenome assembly JAABUZ01 (sample SAMN12813069, study PRJNA571459) | rock metagenome | isolation source: Antarctica rocks | place: Antarctica: Victoria Land, Linnaeus Terrace sud | collected 2015-12-21 | reverse complement strand
CGGCGCGCTGGTGCGCGAGGTGCCGCTGCCGGGCCTGGGCAGCCTGGGCGTGTCGGGGCGGCGCGAGCAGAGCGAGGTGCTGTACACCTACACGTCCATGACGGAGCCCGGCTCCACGTACCGGTGCACCCGTGTGGGGGACGGGGATAGGGTTCTGGGAAAACTAGGGGAAGCAAAGCATGGTGCTGCACACCTGCATGTCACATGACGGAGCCCAGGTTAATCTGTCATTACACGGCGGGGCGGCGCATGGCCTTGCTCTTGCGACAGGCATGCCATGGCGCTTCGGCCGAGGTCATGGGTGATGGGGGCATGCAAGCTTGGCTGAGCTCAGGGGCGGACGCCTTTCCGCGCACCGACGCCGCGGGCGTGCGCAGGTTTGACACGGCCACGCCCGCAGTGGACCCCACGCTGCTGAGCCGCGTGGAGCTGCCCGGCGGCTGGAACCTGGACGACTACAACACCACCCAGGTGCGCTCTGTCCGCATGGCGCAGATGGCACTTTACTGAGCGCGCATGTGCGTGGGGTGTGAAAGGTTCCCCACACCTGTTTGTTGTGGCTGCGAGGTCAAGCCCCATGTGGATGAGGGTCTATGGGCATCAGCCGGACGTGGCGCGCGGCTGGTCACATCAGGGTCCAGGGTATTTGCGGGCCGACGCTGCAGCCAGCGCGCAAATCAGGGGCTGGCGCGTACTTGCGCGGGCGCCCGCGCCTGAGCCGCGGCCGCCGCCGCAGGTGTTCGTGCCCGGCAAGGACGGCACGCGCATCCCCATGTTCATCGTGGCGCGCAAGAACCTCACGCTGGACGGCAGCCACCCGACCTTCCTGTACGCGTACGGCGGTGCGCCGCCGGGCCCGGCCGGCGGGCGCAGGCCGTCTGGGCCATGTGGGAAATTTAGTAATGTGGGCGGCGTCAGGCTCAGCGCCCAGTTGAGCAATCCGCTGAGCCAAGCTTGCGTCAACTGTTTTGATCGACGTGCACCGCGGCTGCTTGTGCTGCGCCATTCCCGGCTGGACGGTGCTGGCAGCGCGGCGGTCGCGGTGCTGGCGCCGACTCCAAGGCGCGCGCGCCGCGCAGGCTTCGACATCACCATGTTCCCCACGTTCAGCACGAGCCGGCTGGTGTTCCTGCGCGCGTTCAACGGGGTGTACGCCATCGCTGGCATCCGGTGCGCCGGTGCCCAGCAGCACTTGCCGAGACGTAATGTCTGGCTGCGTTTGGCCGCACCTACCCGCACTCCACAGCTGTTCACTGTACAAGTGTTTCGTGCTCTGCAGCTCCACGCCATTTGCGTCACTGACTGTGCGGACCGCAGTATTGATTTACTAACACGCCCTGCTGCGCGGCGCCGCAGGGGCGGCGGGGAGTATGGGCTGGACTGGTGGGAGGGCGGGCGCCTGCACAAGAAGCAGAACGGCTTTGACGATTTTGCATCGTGCGCCCAGTTCCTGCACAGCGCCGGCTACTCATCGCCCGCCAAGCTGACCATCGAGGTGCGTCGCTGCCCCGCCTGGCCGGCCAGCCTGCATGGGAGGGAGGGGTGCAGGGAACTCTATGTCACCATCGAGTATGGCATTCACAGCATGGTGGTCGGCGTCGGGTGCGATTTCGCACGCGGTCGGCCCCGTGCACGGCTTGTCTGGTGCGCATGCAGGCGCCCGGACTGAGGGACTGGCCCCCTGCCCATGCATCAGAGCCTCTCACGGTGCTGACACGGTGGTGGGCCGCGCAGGGCGGGTCAAACGGCGGGCTGCTCATGGGCGCAGAGGTCAACCAGGTGCCCGCCCGCCCTGCACGCCCCGCACGGCGGCCTCGGGCCGCTCAGCAGCACGCCGCCAGTCTTGCAAAAGCCGGCGACACCATTCTGCCTGACTTGACGAAATCTATTTCATTCCGCGCTTGTTGTGCTGGTGCTGGTGCAACCCGGCAAGCAACCCAGCCTGACAGGCGCGCCTGCGCGCGCAGCACCCCAACCTGTACGCAGCGGTGATCGCCCAGGTCGGCGTCATGGACCTGCTGCGCTACCCGCTCTTCACCATTGGTGCGCGCACTCTGGCGCCGCTCAAATCTGCTTGTTTCAGCTCCAGATACGCCGCTCACATCAAACTGATCTACCATGGCGCGCGTGCGCGCTATCCCCGCTGCAGGGATGCTGCGTCCTGCCTGGCATGCACAGCCGGGACCGAGCGCGAGCCGCCGCGGCAGGCCACGCGTGGGTGACCGAGTACGGCGACCCCAACAACGCCACCGACCTGCCGTACCTGCTCGCCGAGTCGCCGCTGCAGAACGTGGCGGTGCCCGCCGGCAGTGGGCAGTACCCGGCCACCATGGTCACTACTGGTGCGCCCGGCCCCGCGCCCGACAGGTTAGGGTTCGAGATAGCTTAGGTTTGTGGGTGGTGATATGATAAGTAACCCTACCCTACACTGTAATGAATGCTCACAGAAGCTCAGAGTCTCACAGCCTGCACAACACGGTCATGGCGGTCGCGACCGGCGCGCCCAGCCTCGCACACAACCTGCTCTGAGCGTTCTGTGCGCGACTAAGCCCGTTCGGCCTGGGGCGGCAGCGGACCACGACGACCGCGTGGTACCACTGCACAGCTACAAGTTTCTGGCCACGCTCCAGCACGTGCTGGCCGGCTACCCTGGCTCGCCGCAGCGCAACCCGCTCATCCTGCGCGTCGACGTGAACGCCGGCCACGGCGGCGGTGCGCGCGCGCCCGTGCCTGCATGCAGCGCCCTTGCTGCCCCATGTCTCAAGGGGCTTTCGCACAAGGTGGTGGTTGGTCCAGCGGCTGTGTTCCGGTGCTGAGTGCATGCTGATGATCAGTGTCCTTTGTGCGTCTCTCTGGCCCGAACAGCAACAACAACAAAGAGTACTGACATACTTGCGCGCTTGTGGTGAAGTCCCTGGGCCGCCGCTTCTCGCATGCGTGCCGGCCATGCATGATTGCCATGCGTAATGGGAGGCTGTGCTGGATGCGCAGGCAAGCCGACAGCCAAGACCATGGACGAGATCACAGACGAGTATGCGTTTGCAGCGGCCGCGATGCGCGCGCCCTGGGTGCTCACCCCGCCGCCGACACAGGCGCCCGTGCCCCACCACGCCCGTGTCGTGCGGCCAGCTGCGCCCAGCCCGGCTGCCGCGGCTGCCCTGACGCTGTCCAGGCCGGCGGCGCCCGCCCCATCAGTGCGCCTGCAGGCGGCGTCAGTGGGCGGCTGAGCGCTGGCTCTCTCCCGTGGAGCACAAACCTGCCCACCTGGGATAGCCGCGGCGTGATTGGTGCCGCCCGGCCAGGCAGCCCCTGCCCCGCCCCCACGCCTGCAGGCAGCCAGGTGGCTGCTATATGCTGGCACATTTAAGAGGCAGGCTCAAGCACCCCATAGTGTGCGAGTGCAGCATGGCTGCAGGCGGGCGCGCAGAATTTAAGGCGGCATCATGTGATTGTATAAGGTGAGTGCAGCGGCTTGTCCTGGGCGCGCATTTACATGCGCAGCTCTTCAGACGCATGTGGCCGCACGCCTGGTGCCGTGCAAAGGCGCCGTGGCAAATGTGGACAGTTTTTGGTGTGTGTCTTGTCAACAGAACAGCCTTCGGTGTGCAGTTTTAGCTGTTTTGTGCAAAATGCGCGGCGCTGCTGATGGCTACGCTGTGGCCTCGCTCCAGCAGTCACGCGGCGCGACTCACGTCTGCATGGTGCTGGCATGTCTTGCTGCTAGCTACCCCTCGAGCGGGCATGCCAGCGCCGACAGAGTGGATGGGGCTGGCGGGCATGCCTTTGCGGCCCTGTCAGCCCCATGCGGCCTCTGGGCACCCCTCATGCAGAATCGAATCGGGTGCTGTCCTATGTCCTGGGGCTGCTTGGCCCTTCGTCGAAACGTCTGAACCTAGCAGGGACTGCGCAATTGGCTGCCGTGGGCCTCCCTGCTTGCTTTCTGAGGCCTGCATGCAGCCAGCGCAGAACACATGGCTTGCTCAGCAGGACGGGGCTCTTTGTGTGTGAATTGCTAAATTGCCTGCCTGGTTGGCAGCAGGAAGCTCCTCCATGGATGGTAGGCGCCACACTAATACTTTTACACATGTAAATAGGTGCACGTACGTCACAGTGGCACCCATTGACTCAAAATCAGGATCGGGTTTCCAGGACAGCCATACAAAGAACATAAATGCATGAACATCTCCAGACACTTTGGTATGGGGCAGGTGAAGCACTATGTGTGACCTCGTACGCCCCGGCGTACATAGCTAAGACGCAACAACAGCCAACTGCACAAAAAGTGATAAGGGCACATGCACATGCATCTACAGCAAGCATCCAGAGGTAAACGTCACATCGGGGGCAGGCCGCAGGAAAGCCCCAACACACATTGCAAATCGCTTCATAAGGGCATCATCAGTCTATTAGTGTATAGGGCCAGGTCAAAACCGGCTGCCAAGAGCACAGACATACACCCGTGTGCTGTGCCCACTTGGGCATTCGGCGCTCTTGGCGCGTCACGGGCATGACACCCCCACCGCTCACATCACCTGGCGGTGTTCAAGCGACGCTACGCATGCCAACACATTACACAACATCACGCAGTGCAGCAAAAACCAAAGAGCCCAAGCCGCTTGTGGAAAGCCCCACTCCCCTGCCCCCCACCGCCCCATATGAAATTGCTGCACCCCACTCCTTAACACACCATGCCCTAAGCGTTGTCACAGCTCTCCACACCAAGCCTGTGTGCCCACACAGCTCCGCGGCCGCCCACTCCGCAGCCGGCCAGAGCGCCCGCGGCAGGCGCGGGGCGCCGCGTGGGTGCTACGCCCCAGCGTCCACCGCCATGAGCGCCGCCAGGTTGCTCTGCGTGAGCGCGGAGCGCGCCTGGAGCCCCTCGGCGGCCGCGCCCAGGTCGGCCGGCGCGGGCAGGTCCTCGTCAGTCACGGAGCCGCCGTTCAGCGACCCCGCGCCCGCGCCGCCGGACAGCGCGCCCAGCTCCAGCGTCTCCACGCCAAAGTCGAGCCCGAGCGGCGCCGGCGGCGCCGGCAGCGGGTTGAAGTCGCGCAGCACAAACAGCTCGTCCAGGAGCGCAGGGTCTGGGTTCAGGCTCTGCGCGCGCGGCGGGCGCCGGCCTCAGCGCGCGGCGGCCTGCTGAGCGCGTATGCAGGCCCCTGCCAACGTGGGCGGCCTGCACGGCTTTGCAATGCTTTCTACGCACACTGTGCGCGTCCGCACGCACTGCATCTGGCCGCCCGTGCATGCCAGCCGTGGGCGCCACGAGGAGCTTGCGGCCGAACTCTCCGGCTTGGCCGCCAGCAGACATGCCATTTGCAGCAACCCATGGGCGAGCTTCGGGCGGCGCGCGCGCGCGCCTCAAACAGCTTGTAGCAGAAGCGGCCGGTCTTCTTGGAGACTAGCTTGCCGGCGAGCACGTCGATCGCGGCCATGGACAGGCAGGTCTGCATGTACGCCTCGATCAGGTCGTCCAGGCCGATGCCGACGCTGTTGAAGTCGCGGCTGTCCATGAGCAGCAGGCGCTCGGTCGCCGTGCGCCAGCCGCCGTCCTCCGTCTGCGAAGCCGGCGCGGGGTCAGTGCCGACCGGCGCGCAGGCAGCTGCGGCACGACACGTGTCCGATATGTGCTGCCCTGACACGCGAATGCAGGCAGGGCAATTAAATTGACCAGGAGTCGCCACCAGCATTGCAGGCCTGAAGGCCGTGGCAAACTTCCGCTGTGATTTGGGCATTGAGCCGCAAGGCAGCCTCACAGCCTCGAGCGATGGTGAGCAGCCGCCCAACTGCTCCATGGCGTGCGGCCAATTGCGGTCAGCTGCCTGCCTCCCGACAAGCCGCCCGGGTCCTGCCATCTGCACTCCAAATCAGGCAGACTGCCTGCCGCGCGCGCGCCGCGCGCCTTGATGCTGAGATTGGTGCCCAGGATGTCCCAGGACGACGCGCCGGCGACGAGCGTCTCGGGCAGAGCGCGGCGCGCGCGGCGCGCGTAGATCGCGACCGGGAAGAAGCCGCCGGCCGGCTCCGCGCCGACCATCATGCGCAGGTCGAACGCGTGGATGTTGCCCTTGGCGTTGGGCACGGTGCCGACATGGTACAGCTGCGCGCCGCCGCTGCTGCGGCTGCTCCAGCCGCTGTTGCCGATCAGCGCCTGCGGGCCAGGGGTTGGGTATATGGCATACGGCCTCGCTCCGGGAGGTGTCAAGAGCAGTGGCCGGACTGGCCGTCAGCGTGAGCCGCATCGGAGCACCCGCCGCAGCCGCTGCTCACCAAGAAGGAGGGTCGGCAGCGCCCCCGTGCAGACACCAGGGAATTCCAGCGCACGGCGTGGGCGCGGCACAGGGTGGGTGCTGGGCGAGCGGCGCGGACGGCGGTCGGCGCGCGCCTGCACGATGAAGGACTGGTAGTGGTGCTGGATGAGCATAAAGGCGGCCAGCTCCTCGTCGTTGACGATGGTCCAGACGCCCTGGCCGGCGTTGGCGTAGGGCACCTTGACCACCGCCATGCCGCCCATGCGCTTCACCCACAGCGGGATCTGCGGAGTGCGGAGCGCCCCGCGCTCACCGTCGCGCCATGAGCTCAACCGGGTGCCAGGCGCTCACCGACCAGCATCCGCGGCAACGCAAAGTGCAGGCACAGCGAATGGCAAGCGCACAGAGCTCGCTTGAGGGCTATCTAGCCGCACGAGCGGCAGGCACAAGCAGTCGCGCCAGCGAGCAGGCCAGCGCTGCCAGAGGCTCGCGGCAGCGACCGCCCTCAGTGGCACGACACACGATGGGCAGCAAGCAATTGCTTATAGAGGCAGTGTTGCATATGCCTCTCACAAGCTCAAGCCATGCGCAGTGAGGCGGCGTGCGCGTTTCACGAAGGCCCCCTGTGCAACACAGTTGCACATGCCTCATACAAGCTACATTGCCACGGATGCGCAGCGTGCCACCAGGCGCGCGGCGGGTGCGGGGACCGCGCCTCTGCTAGCGGCACGTTCCACATCGTCTCCGGCGTGTTGATCGTTAGGCCCGTGCCCTGCAGCTCCGCGTTGTGCAGGTCGTACGCCTTGGCCGCCAGCATCTGCGTCGCCCGCCCGCCCGTGAGGCCCTGTCTCGGCACAGCCTCTGCCTCAGCACACATGTGGGACGTGGCGCCACTCTTGACATGCAGGCTGGTGTGCTGCACCATCCGGGTCGATCAAGCTGCTGCGTGCAGCCTCCGGGCGAGCCGGGCGCATGGACGTGCACGGAGCGCGCGCGACGGCTGCGGCGCGCCTTGTTGCGGCCGCCGGCCAGGCAGGCGAGCACGGGATTGTAGATCAGCGTGCGCGTGATGGGCGGGATGCGGTTCCACGGCTTCTGCGTCACGTAGCGGATCGCCGCGCGCACGACCTCCCACGTCTGCCCGCCGCCGTGCTCGCCGCTGCTGTTGCTGTAGCCCTTGGGCGAGTCTGCGGATGTGTACGACAGCGCATCCTCCGCGTCCACCAGGTCCAGCATGCAGTCTGCGCGCGTGCGGCGTGCGGCCCGTCAGGATAGGGTAGGGTAGGACTGCAACGCAGTGGAGCTGCGGCGGGCGCCCACATGGCGCGCAGCGCTGCACGCGCGGTCAGCGACATGAGGCTGTCAGCGCGCAGCACAATGGTGGCGCGGGGGCGGCGCAGCCGCCGTTGAGCCAGCCCAGCCGGCGCCTCAGGCCGCGGCAGCGCCGGCGTCTCCTGCCCCGCCTCCACCGTCGCGCATCGATTTGGCAGGCACGGGGCAGGAGAGGCGGCGTGCCCTGCGCGCCTGGTGGGCATGGGGCCGCGGTGCTGCTGAGGTGTCAGCCGTGCTGCGGGGGCTTAGGTGCTCGGCAACGCCCAGGCCAGCCCCAGCAGTGCTCGCAGTCGGCGCTCTGGCCGCTGGCTGCTGCGCCATGCGCACGCCAGCGAGCCCCGCGCGGGCGCCGGCCAGTTAGCAGCAGCGCCTGCCAAGGCCCTGCATGTGGCCGTGCGTGCCCCACAGCAAGCGGAGCTGGGCGCCCAGCGGCCTCGAGCGCCGCCTCCGCCGCACCCGCCCTGCACGGACCGACGCGCATGTTTGTCAGGCCAGTCTCTCGGCTGAGCCAGCGCGCGTCCTGCTGTGCGCTGCGCCCATGCAGCTGGGCCAGCCTTCGGCCGCGTGCGCACCCGCAGAAGGTAGCCGACGGTTGGGAGGGGCCCCATGTGCCGGGGGCTGCACTCGCGCACCTGCTCGCTTCTGAGGAGCATCTCTGTGCTCGGTTCCTCGGAATGCTATCTAGTGTGACGGCAATGATGATCGGCGCCTGGCACACGGGGAGGGTCTGCGAGGCACGCACCCGTGCGGACCTCCAGCACGCCGTCGCCGGTGAAGCGCGCGCGCTGCAGCTCCTGCGGCGTGTTGTCGAAGAACGGCACCAGCAGCACTGCCTCGCCGGTCAGGTCCGCCAGGGTCGCCGCATACCCGCTGGCCTCCTGCGCACCGTCGGCAGCGCACACGCCTCACAGCCAGCTTTGGGAACGCCGCTTGCAGGGACCCTGGTCAGGTCTGCTAGGGCTGCCGCACAGCCGCTGGCGTCCTGCGCCCATCCAGCAGAGCACACGACATTTCGACCTGCACATGGGACACTGCTTGCAGAAGGCCGCACATGGGCCGCCAGGTGGCGCCTTGTGCACTGCAAGCCGCAGTGCAGGGCAGGGCGTGACACCACTCTTTGTGCCCAGGCCACGATCTGGAGCATGCGCGACCTAGCAGCGTAAGGGCTGCCCGCGCACCATCTTGTTCTTGTCGTACAGCACCGCCAGGCGGCCGTGCGGCAGCGTCGGCTCGGCCGCGTGCAGCACCGGCATGAAGCTCTGTTCCAGCAGCGTCTTGTACCCGGACTGCCGCGCGCAGCGCCGGGGTCAGCAGGTGCGGGGCAGCACTACAAGACTGATGCCAGCCTGCTCCGGGCGGACAGAGAGGGAAGTGAGGGACTGCAGACAAGAGGCGTATGAAGGGAACCCTAATCCTGGAATCCTCTGGCAATGTGCAGGGCAGCGCGGCACCATGCGTGTGATCCCACAAGCTTCCACGCTCGCTTGCATGCGCGCTGCCCAGTGCAGGTGCCAAACTCGGTTGCGTGGAGCGCGCCGCAGCGCGCCTGCTCGGAGGCGTCGTTCACGAGCGGCTGCGACTTCTGGCCTGAGGGGCACGAGTTGGTCTCCACCACCACGCAGCGCCGGTTGCCGAGCGCGCTGGCGGTCACAAACACGTCCGCGCCCGCCCACTTGAAGTGGTGCAGCACCTGGGGTAGGGTTAGGGTAGGGTCAGAGTAAGGTCAGGGGTTGGCCGGCATCGCTAGCAGGCGCGCAGCGGTGCGACACTGTCGGGTGCGACGCACGGCGGCGCGCGTGCACTGCTGCCCCACCAGCTGGCAGCACAGCCCCGCCTGTCCGCTGCGCCTCCGCCGCGCTGGCGCAACGCGGGCAGCCGCCTCCAGTCAGCAGCCCGGGACCTGTTGGAGCGTCGGCAGGCGGGGCCAGCGCTGTCACCCAGGCAGCTCCCGCCTCTGCGCGCGCAACGTGCCCTGCAGGGCACGCGGGGGCGCGCCTTGCGCAGCGCGGCCGCGACGCCCGCCGGCTGCGCCTCCGGGTGCAGGTGGCAGTAGCGCTTGGCGATGCGCGCATTGCCCAGGCTCAGGAAGGTGCGCACGACGGGGTGGATGTGCGCGTTGAGCACGCGCGGGTAGAAGTGCGCGGTCGGCTCGAAGGACCCCGGCGTCACCGCCACCACCTCCTTGACCTGCTCGGCATGGCGGGGTCGGGCCCTGGCTTGCTGGTGCGCTGGGTTCGGTCTGGTTGACTGGCTGTGCTTCTGTTGCAAGACAGCTCCCACTTCCCCGTCGGGACCTGGATGCCCGTGCGGGGAACCAGAGAGCGCGGCATGCTGCCACCTGTCCAGGTGGCAGGCAGGTGCAAGCCAGCGCACGGAACACCTGCGACTAGTCTTGCTCATAGCCAAGCAGCAGGGCACGCATACGCGGGTATGTGCGCGGGCACAGCAGGGTGCACCACTGTTTGGCAGTACAGCGCAAGCGCCTCTCCGACGTGTGCAGCGAACAGGACGGAACGAGGAGCGACTGCATTGCCCCGTGCCGGACAGGGACTGGAGGCTGTTCACAGTGTTGCGCACCTCTGAAATGAGCGGAGAGATCTCGGCACGCAAAGCAGCAGCGGGCGGTGAGCCCCCGTGCACCAGCGCGCCAGCTGCTGCGCTGCCCTCAACTGCTTGAGGAATATCCACTGTCCCGCTCACAACAGGAGTGCGCTCCATCCTGCGCGTCAATCCGCGGTGAGTGCTCAAGCGCTCCATCGGACACAGGCTCGCGGGCACAGCCTGAGACACGGAGGTCAACACCAATGTGCTTGGCCCAGGCCCCTGAAGCTGCCTGACCGGTATCTGTACATGCAGGGCTGCACACCTGCCTTGGCTGTCGGAGCTGCGGTGCGCTCCCCGGCCCGGCTGGCGGCAAGGGGTTAGCTGTCGCACGACGCTGCACTCGCTTGGAATGTCTGGCAGGTTGTCACGGAAAAACCCGGCTCCTGAACGCGCTCCGACATTTCCGCAGCGGGACCGAGGCGCCTCCGCACGAGTCGGCAACTGTCACTGTGCAGTGACAGTGCTTCAGTGAGGAGCATGAGTGCACTGCTCAGGGGTTTAACGAGGGCTTCAAAGGCTTTGCACTGCCCACGAGCGCGCCAACTGAAGAGCTGTAAATCTAGCAGCAGGGCAGCAGCTGGCGACCATGAACGTTGTTTCTCTGTTTACTGGGGCCGGAGGCCTCGACATGGGCCTGCACCAGGTGCACTTGCGCTGCTTGTTCCTGCTCTGCTGCTGCGGGCACTGTAGAGCGCATCACAGTCGGCCGTGCTTCTCCTGCCCTGTTTCTGACAGGTCTGGTCTCATCAACGTATTTTCCAAGATGCGGATGTCCGGGTGATGGACGGCAAGTATATGGCACGGCAAGAGCTTTCTGCATCGGCACGACCTGACAGTGTGTCAGACTGCTCGACAGGCGGGCCACAGGATCATTTTGCAGTGCGAGAGCAATCCGGGAGCACGGCAAGTAAGTCTTGCCCGCCACATCACTGCAACTGCGATTCACGCCAATGCCTCACCACATTTCTGCAGGTGCTGCGGGCAGCCTTCCCAGGCACGCTGCTGCTGCCCGATGTGTGCGCCGTCACAGCGCTGCCAGAGGTGAGGTCGCGCTTCAAGTGATGCCAAGCTCTGGGAGCAGACATTGAGAGCAGCGCAGGCCCTTGTAAGGGCCAATGCCTACACCCTCAACTTGCACAAGGATCCAACAGGAAACCGAGCTTCTGGCCGCGGGCTTCCCGTGCGTCGACATAAGCCGCGCTGGAAACCGCGCCGGGCTCGATGGCCAGGTGCGGCGGCCCGGTGTGTCAATCAGCATACGGCGAGGCGCCCCGCGCGTGAACGCTACGGAGAAGAGCTGGCTCTGGCAATACACCCGAAGCACCCATGAGGCTGCCTGAGTGAGCAGGCGGCTGATGCAGATGCAAAAAGCCATAGGGGGCTCCATGTGCATGCAGAGCTCCGGGCTGGTCCGCCACGTGTTCCGGCTGCTCGGCAAGGCGCGGGACAGCTGCCGGCCGGTGCCATGGGTGCTCCTGGAGAATGTGCGGGCCCCTGCCTCGCTTCCTGCGCCGGGGTAGCAGTGCGTCAAATATGACAGCACAGCTGGCCGCCGCGCTCGCTCAACAGCTGAGGGGCAACACCGGCTCGAATGCTTGTGACTGGCATGCACTGGCCCACCTCCGCATCATGATAGTGCCGTTAAGTGTATTGATGGACGTGGGCCCTCTGTGTAAGTGTGATAACATCAGAGCCGTGTCAGGCCAAGTACGCGCCAGAGCAGGCCCGCTTGCACCCATGCAGCACACTAGTGTTTCTGTTGGAGGATCAGTCTAATATCATGCATCAGCCGCATCGCGCTGTGTCACAGCCGAGTCCTGCATGGTCACGAGCGTGGTCTGCACAGATTGGACCTACTGCCGCTTAAACCAAGGGTGCGGGGCCATGGCATGCGCTGCTGCACCTCGCTGCCAATCATCTCCATCGCCTCGCTAGCCATAGGCAAGCATGGCCGCGCAAGGAAGCAAGGTGTGCACAGTGCATGCAAGCTCCTATCGTGCCAGTCGGTCTTGCTGCGCCAGGTCGAGGCGCTGCTGGACCGCGCGCGCGGCGAGCCGCCCGCCGTGGCCTGGCTGGGGCAGCAGCTGGAGGGCCTCGGCTACAGCAGCTGGGCGTACCGCGTCGTCAACACTGCGAGCGCGCCCCGTGCCTTCCGTGGCAGCGCACTGCTGACTTCTGGCGCCTAGGGTAGGTCAGGTAAGGCTGGGATGGGTTATAATAGGGTGAGCCCCCACCTGCTGCAACGTGCACACACAAGCGCCTCGCGCTGACCTGCCGACCCGTGCCACGCTTCCAGCACATTGCGTGAGCCGGCACGCCCATGCATGCCGCAGCCATGTCAGCTGTGCACATTTCAATCTGACAATCAGTCCCAGAAGCTCGTGCGTGCGCAGGCTTCGGCGTGCCAAATCGGCGCAAGCGCGTGTTCCTGGTCGCGAGCTTCTACGGCGACGCGCGCGACGTGCTGCTGTCGCAGGTGCCCAGGCGGCCGCATGGCCGCCACCTGCTGAAACCGTGTCGCGAAAACTCTGCGCGAGCCTGTGCTGCTGATGCAGGGCCTGCCATATGCTGCTTGGGGCCGGCCCAGCCTGCCACGTCCGTGCGTGTGGCCTACGCAGCGCCATCTGCGCGGGCCAGGGCGGCGAGTTCTGCCGGGGCGCCTGCCGCCTGCTGTTCGGCGGCCGGCCGTGCTTCCCGTGCCACGACCCCTGCCCGGACGCGGCGGGGCCCGGCGGCTGCGCCTTCGCCCTGGACATGGGCAACGCGCAGTGCGCCGGCGCACTGTGTCACTTGTTAGCGCGTGCCCGCCTCGGACCGTGCGTTGCCAAAGCGATGCGCCCTTTTGTGTGCGTAACCGCAAGGAGGTTGTTTCAGTAGCGCGGGCCAGTAGTATGGCTCCAACTGTGCATGCACTGGTGGCTGAAGCGATGGAACAGTGGCATCAGCGTGCTCGGCGCTGGCACTCAGCGTAGAGAGGCTGCGCCACGTACGAACCCCGTGCGCAGGAGCGCGCCGGCCGTCGACTGCGTGCCGACGCTCAAGACAGCCAACTCGCGCATCTGCCTGCTTCTGCCGAGCGGGCAGGTGGGCCTGCTGCGCATCGACGATGCAGAGCGCCTCCAGGTCGCGCCCGCCGCGTCGCACCCCCTGATGCCTGTGGTCGTCTCGCATTGCCGCTGTACACTTTGCTTCATGCACGCTGCTCATAGGAGTAAACGTGCGCTCGCGGCGCTGCAGTTTTTGAGCGCACTGCGCGACAGACGCACATCAGATGCCAACACGCAAGGGGGTTCTGCGACCGTCGTGTGCACTAGCAAGGCGTCGCCTGCCAGCGAGCCGCGCCACGGCGGAGGGCGCTGACGGGGCACGCATGCCTTCAGGGCCTGCCGGAGGGCCACACCCGGCCGTGCTGGCCGGTGCGCGCGGACGGCGCGGCCGCGCACCGCGCGCGTCTCCAGGACTCCGACGCCGAGCGCCGGGAGGTGGGGGGCCCTGCCACACTCGCGCTCTCTGGCCTGCGCCGCACGGCGCCCGCCGGCGTGTGAGTTGGCGTGCGGCGCGCGGCCCGGCTGACAGGCAATTGCCAACAGGCGGCAGGCTGTGACTCTTCTATACCTGCGCACGCGACCCATGGTCGGGCTCACACGCCGTGGCGCTTGGGCCGGCACGCGCCGTGTGCCTACGGCCGGTCACAGGCGGCGGCGGCTGTGTGCGGTGCCCGGGCTGGCGCGAGCGGTGCGCGCGCGCAGGCGCGCTGCATGGTGCCTGCAGAGTCCAGCGCCCAGCCGTGCTGCGGGATATGCATGCGCGGCCCGCCACGGAGCTCGATCGGGGCGCGGCCGGGCGCGGCAGGCGGAGCGTTGGGCGCTGGTGGGCAACGCGGTGTCCGTGTCGGTCGCGCGCTGGCTGGGCGCGCGGCTCGCGCAGCCGCACCGCCACAAGTACTTCCTGGGCGCCAAGGACCGACGCATGCTGCACGAGACGCGTGCGGCACACGGCGCACTCTCCAGCGCTCCTTGCAAATGCGGAGGCTGCAGACTGCTTGGCGCCTGCCGCGCGGCCTCCTGTCTGCCCTCAGCTACATCGACCGCCGCAGTCTGCCTACATAAGGTGGTCTTGCTAGGACATGGGATTGGAGGCGCTGCAGGCCTGCGGGGCTGCAGGGTCTGTGCTTCCACTGTGCTGTCACAATGGGTACGTCTGCAAAGGCGCACAGTGCACGCTACCCCGAACAGCAGCGACCGTGCAAGCACAGCGCATGCCGAAAGATGCAGCTCGCTCGCTGCTGTGCAGCAGCGGCTGGCGCTCCTGCGGCGGAGCCCGGCCTCACCGCGTGTGGCGAAGAGGAGGCGCTGGAGGACGGCGTCCTCTATGACCAGCACGGTATGGACCGCCGTAAATATAAATAGGGTAGGTTCAGCTCAGCGAGCGCAGCCGCCGCGGGCTGGGGCTCCCAGCTTGCTGGCGCCGACTGTTGCCTTCTGTGTGCGCGCCTGGCTGGCCTGTGCGGCCAGGCAGCGCGTCACAATTGGCCTGTGAGGCCAGGCACTTCCTGTCCATTAACTCGCTGCAGGGGGGGTCTGACAGCCTGCAGGCGAGCATGCTGCAGTGGCATGCATGCGTTGCGGCTGCAGGTCGCACGGCGGTGGTGAGAGAGCAGTGCGAACAGCATGACAGCCTGCGGGAGATATCACGCCCGCAGCTCTCGCCCCCGCCAGCTAAGGAGGCCAGCTGGCTGAACGAGCGATCACCGCACCTGCCTGCATGCGCAGGCTCGGGCCGCTCGGCCGCCAGGCCGACCAGCTCATCCGGCTCCGATGGCACCGATGGCACCGATAGCGACGCGCCTGAGACGCCTGCGCAGGTCTGGCCAAATGCTGGTCCCTGGTCCCTGATCGTTCCTGACAGCATGCAAGATGCACTGCGGCAAAGCCGTGTCTGACGCGTAGGTGTGGTTGCATCTTCCCACCTGTGCAGGCGCTGGTCAGCGCCAGCATGGGGCGGGTGCACAGGCCAGCAAAGGGCGGCTCTTGCGAGCTCGGAATGTCATTGTTGCCTGCGGGCGCCACCGGCCCCGCGCCTGGCTGCAGGCCGGCGGCGGCGGAGCCGCTCCCGGAGCCAGCCGCAGCGCGTGCTCGCGCGGCGGCCGCCGCGGCGCGTGGCCGCGCGCGGCATGGTTCGTGCGGGGCATGGGCAGGCGCGCCCCCTGTCGCTGCGTCGCGGCACGAACGCTGCACCGCCGTGTGCGCGAATCACTCAGAAGCACAGCACTGCCCTCAGCATGTGGTCACTAGGCCGAATGTGCAGGCTGCGCTGGGGTTCATGTGTAGGGTAGGGTTCATACCCTATCCTGACGCGCGCGGGGTCGCGCAGGCACGCCGTGGACGTCATGAGCGACGCGCCCGTCATCACGCCGCTGACGCCGCTGGCGCATTTGTGACGCGCGTGGGCCGGCACCCCGGGCAGGCCGCGCTGGCGACGTACCTGGCGCGGCTGCGCGAGCAGGCGCGGCGCGGACGGTGCTCAATTGCCATCCTGCGTGCGTGGCACCGGCTTGAACACCAATCAAATCTGCTGTGTCAGTAAGGGATGGTCCCCATGGATGCTTTGCATACCAGCCTGCAAAGCGCGACGCCTTGCACTAAGCTGCACCGAGGGTGCCGCTGCAGCAGCGGGTCCAACAGCAGACCGGCCGCGCCAGGGCTGGGACGTGTCCGCGACCGTGCGCAAGGTGGAGCAGTGCGGCGGCCAGCTTGACCCCCAGGTGCTGCTACTGCCCGCACACCCAGCGCTCTGTCTCACATGTTCACATGTGGCTGGGCCTGGCTCCGGCCTGGCAGGTCCCCATGCGCCTCAATCAAGGCGAGCTAGAGTTTCTCTACCACTCATCCTTGTCTCCTGGTCAAGGCGCGGCGGGGCCATGCAGCGTCATGCCTGACCGCGCTGGACCCGCGGCATGGAGGCAGCTGTGCGAGCAGCCTCCATAGTCCGGCGCGCCGCACCGCGCACAGCGCATGCGGCCGGCGGGCAGCCGCGCGCCTGGAGTGCGGCAGCCGAACGGGCGCCGGGCGCTGGACACGCTCACGGCGCCCGGCCTGCGAGCACCGCCTGGCCTGGCGGAGCAGTGCAGCCGCCTCTGCAGCCGCAGTGAAGCCAGCGCGCATGAGCGCCTGAGGCTAGGGCGCCTGAGGCTGACCCTCCCCTTGCCGCAGGCGGCGGCCGTCGTGCGCCTGGAGGGCGGCGGCCAGGCGGATGCGGAGACGCTGGGGCCGGCGGTGTGGGCGGCCGACGCGGCGGGCGTGTTCTGGCCAGGCGAGGCGCTGGACCCGTTCCGCCTGCCGCGCACGCGCGCGCTGCCCGCGGGCGCCGCCGCGGGTGCGTCTCGCGCGATCACCAGGCTGACACCCTGGGGCGCAACCTGTCTGAAGCCCTGGCTGCTCCCATGAAGATGCTGCCCGCGGCGACGGCACACAGGTTGAGACCATAGGTTGGGCAGTGGTACTGGCTAGCGCTTGGAAGGCAATTTGCTCGCTTAGAGCGTGTTTACAGGTCGCATGTGATCCACCCATGACACAACTATCGCCGGGCGGCTGCCCCCGCGGCCCGCCCAGTCTGTCGCACGACCGACCGAGGGCCGTTGCGCGCGCATGCGCAGCGCTGTCGCTGGAGGAGCACCGCGCGTCCATCCCCGGCCTGGGCGCGCAGCGGCGCGCTGCCGCCGACGCGGCGCTGGCCGATGCAGACAGGGCGAGCAGCGGGGAGGCCCCTCAGCCGGGCGCTCTGGGCACAGAACAGAGCAACACCTGCGACCCAAATCGAAAGGTGCGTCCCTGCGCCCTATTGTGTAGCACGGTCAACGATCCGCAACAAACAAGAGCGAGGGATGAGATGCAGGCATACAGCAGACAAAGTGCTGCTTTGAAGCCACCGCACGATGGGCTGTTTCAGCACCTGCTCTGACTAGGCACATGCCTCAACATGGGGCTCTCTGGCAGGCAGTCACATGCGGGCTGGTCTATAGCCAGCAGCAAGACGCTGTGACAAGAGCCGCCGATGGTCCTCCGGCGCAGGTGCTGGTGATACATTTTGGCGCGCGCGCGAGCGTCTGGTGCCGGCCAGGCGAGCTGCTGCCGTACGCGGCGCACCGCGCGGACAAAGAGGCGGCGGCGGCGGCGCTCGCCCTGGCCGGGCGCTTCCACCACGCCGACCGCTTCCAGCTGGCCCTGCAGGCGAGCTAGGGGAGGGTCCAGGGTGGCTAACCAGCTGGCCCTGCAGGCGCGCGCGGCCTGCCATGCAAAAGCGACCTGCGCACAGCCTTGCACTTGCTTCCTTGCCCGTGGCCGGCCCCCCCGTCGTCCGCGGCCAGCGGTCCAGCCGTGCGCCCAGCGGCAGGAGTGCAGGCACGCGCGGCAGCGGCATCGCAGCGCCACCCGTGGTGCGCAGTCCGAGCGGCACATTGTCATACGGCATCACATGGCTTCAGCTGCATGCAGGAGGCCGCCGCGCACCAACGGCTCGCGGACGGCGGCGCGCCTGCGGCCGCGGTGGCGGCGCATGCGGCGCTGCGCGCGACGCGCGCAAATGCAGCGCTGCCGCGCTGCGGGCGCTGCGAGGCGTGCGCGACGGCCGCGGGCGCCGCCTCACGCCGCTGCCTAGCCGTGCGCGCGGCAGCTGCGGCTGCCGCGGGGCACGCTGGCGCGCAGGTGCGCCCCCGGGCGGCCCACAGGCATACATACATGTGCTGTTTGCGGCCAGCCTGCATGCCGAGCGCTCGGGCGCGCAGGTAACGCGATGCACCACGCGGCCCGCAGGGTCACACTGCATGCTGTGCCTTCTGCGGCTTGCAGCCCGCCTTTTCACACTGGGATTGTTGGCTTGGCAAATGTGTACACCTGCGCGGTGGCGCGGTGCTTGTCGCCGCGGCCCATGTGCAATTGTGCTGCACAGTGCCCAGCGCGGCCCCTGCCGTGCAGGTGGCAGTGCTAGGCGAGCGAGCGCTGGGCGCGCACGTCGCCGTGTTCTGGCCGCTCGACGAGGACTGGTACACGTGCGCAGCCCCCAGCCCAGGCGTATGAGCGCGGCCTGCACGACATGCGCGGGATATGCGGGGCTGCACCCGGCGCCGCCATCCTGACGCGCTCACCGCGGCTCTGTTTCTCCTGCGTGCGGACGGCTTTGCGCCCACGCCGAGAGGCGGAGAGCTTGCCTGGCATGCGCTGACCAGGCACAGACGCTCGTGTTTGTTGCACGGCCTCCGGCGGCATGCATGCTATGCGGTCGGGCTGCTGTTCCAGGCTCCCGTGCGGCGGCCGCGCACGTGGCAGGCGCCTGGTGCCGGTCGCGCTGGGCAGAGGCACTGAGCGGGCCGGCGCGGACACGCAGGGGTTGGGTGACGGGCTTCGAGTGGCTGCGACAGCGCCACACGGTGCGCTACGAGGACGGCGACGTCGAGATCCTGCCGCTCTGGGCGCCCAACCAGATGGCGCGTGTGACCTCCCCTGCATAGGGTCAGGGGTGTTGCTGACCCCTACCCTATCCCTCACTACTGCCAGTCGCCATCACTCTCGCCCGCGCATGCCGTCCCTGCGGCCCAGCTGCACGGACATCAGCTGTTCCTTGTTGTTTTGCACCTCCTGTGTGATAGGCCAGCGTCGCACTGATGCCTGCCTGCCGCGCTGGCCCATGCCGGCGCCGCCGGGTGCTGCAGGCCTGCGTCTCTGCTTCCTGTGCAGAATGCCGGCCATGCTGACCAGCGTGGCGCTGCTCGGCCCCAGCCCCTGTCAGGCTGCGGGACCGCGGGCTGCCGCCCCTGCCGCCCGCCCTCGAGAAGCAGCGTCGGCGTCCCGGCTGCGGGGGCGCTGCCGCACGACCAGCGCAGGGCGAGAGCTGTCGGCGCGACCGCTTCGCCTGAACAGGCCCGGCGTTGCGGCGCAGGTGCGGGCGCTCAACGCGCCGGCGGACTGGCCGGCAGAGGCCCGCCGCCTGGAGCGGGAGTGCGGCGCCCAGGCGCGACCACGGTGATCTGGCGGTCCAGCTGCCCCGGGAGCATGCAACCATATACCCTATACCCTATACCCCATATGTATCACCCCACCAGGCCTCCTGCTGCGGGACCGGCCTCCCTGCGCTGGCATCAGGGGGGCCTGACTGCGGCGCCTGGCAATGCCCTGGGCGGCCCGCCTGGCTCCCCAACAGTCGCCGCTGGTGATGAGCTTGAGCGCGCCCGCCCCTGCAACGCACGACCTTCACTGCTCAGCCTCAAGGTGCCTGAGAGACGCGCTAGGTGAGCATGCGGGGGCCCGGGCTGCACCGATAGGGTAGCCTCTGCTGCGCGCGCAGCCCGACGCGCTCGCACAGCTTCAGCCCTTCTGATTAATGACCCAACGGGAGGCGCGCGGCCGGCGGGTGTCAGCTCCGCAACACATGCATGGCCCCTGTACACGTTACTCCGCCGCTCGGGCGCGCAGGGCACGGCGCACCTCGAGGCGCGCGCCTCAGGCGGCCGCACTGACGGGCGCAGCCGCGGCCCCGCCGCGCCTGCGGCGCCCGGCGCCGGCGTGTCGCCCAAT
>JAABUZ0100004320.1_pt1 | contig 19755 bp, 20 predicted proteins | sample 5562091 | NCBI WGS metagenome assembly JAABUZ01 (sample SAMN12813069, study PRJNA571459) | rock metagenome | isolation source: Antarctica rocks | place: Antarctica: Victoria Land, Linnaeus Terrace sud | collected 2015-12-21 | reverse complement strand
CTTGGCGGGCACCGCCGGAGCATGCCCGCTTCCGCCTGCTGTGGCTGCCCAAGTACGCCGCTCACGAGCACAACCCGATCGAGCGGGTCTGGGGCTTGCTCAAGGACGCGGTCGCCGCCAACCGCCTGCATGGCAGCATCGTCGCCCTGGTCACCGAGGCCGAGCGGTTCTTCGCCACGCGCCGCTTTCAGGCGCCGCATCCGCTCTCCACCCCGATCACCTCACTCGCCCACACTGCTTGAAAGCATGCCTTTTCTCTTCCCACGTGCTTAGCCAGCCAGCGCAGATCGAGGAGGGCAGTGCGTCAGTACACGCCGGCGGGCCCGTGGTGCAGATCGCGCAGCATCACGGAGGGCCTGGAGGGAGGTGGCCCGGAAGAGCCCGCCTGAGGCCGCGCCGACACGGCACTTCCCGTAGAGTGCGGGAACTGGTGGGGTGCTCCGAGGGGGCGCGACATCTATGTCCAAACGATTCGAAGCGTGTGCGCGGCCGCATGGCGGCGTTCGCCGCATCTGGCCGCGCGGCAAGCGCCGAGACGAGTGGGCGCTCGACGGCTGGCTCAGGGACGTGGCGCCGAGCACCGAGCTGCGCACATAGTTCGGCCACGATCTCGCACGCTGGCCCGAGTTCCAGGGAGCGCTACCGACGCGAGCGGCGGGCCCACCCGGAGTGCTTGTCCGAGTTGCTAATTTTGCACGCCAGGGCGACGTGACAGTCGTCTACGGCGCCCGCGACAAGGAACACAATCACGCGGTCGTGCTCAAACAGGTGCTCGAGGAGCTGCTTGCGCGTAGCCCTGAGCACGCGCACTGACGTCGGGCGCGGGCGACAACGGGTGGCGGTGGCGGGCGGTCCGCTTGCCACATGTGGACGGCGGTGAGCCGAGGCTCTCTCGACCTGGCCGTGATTGACGGCGCAGATTTTGTGAGACGCCGCACGGCCTGCCGAACGCGGGCCGCCGGTAGCCGCGGCGCGCCGACCGGCGGCAACTACACCAAACCGCTCATCCCATCTCCTACGACAGGTCAGCGCGGACGATCTTCTCCCGGGGCCTCGCCTTACCACCACGGTTCCTTACCACCGCTTTCGGCTGTGCTCCAGACTCTTCAGATGGTAGGTTGCGAGTGGAGGTGTGTAGCACATGATGACCATCGTGACGCACGTCACCCTCAAGGAGGGGACTGAGCCCGAGTGGGACGCGGCCATGCGCGAGCGGCTCGCGGCCGCGAAGCAGCACCCCGGCTGGCTCGGAGGGCAGCTGCTGATCCCGCTCGATGGGCTAAGTAAACGCGTCATCATTGGCACGTGGCAAAGCCGAGCGGACTGGGAGGCCTGGCACGGCGACAAAACCTTCACCGAGACGCGCAAGCGGCTGGAGGGTCTCGAAACGAGGCCCGGTCAGCGCTGGTGGCACGAGGTGATAGCAGACGTTCGGGACTGAGAGGACGACGATGACAAACAGTCCCACGGGGCCGGCCGCGGCACCAGGGCTTCCCCTCGCTCTCCGGGGCTGAGGCGAGCTCGCGCGCTCGTATCCTGTCACAGATCAGGAGGTACGGCCAGGGCTCTTGATGGCGCGGAGTTCCTAATCCGGCGGGCTCAGGTCATGGGAAGGTGGCACAGCTCGAAGACGCGTTACGGGCACTGCCCGGTGTGCAGCGGGTGAGGACCATCGACGAGAACGTGTCGTCCATCGCGGCGCGGGTCCGCGTCGACTTCGACGCAGCCGTGACCAACCCCCCGGTCATGCGCGAGGCGCTCGCGCGCGACGGGCTGACCGTCCTGTCGGCCGCCGAGACAACCACCTCCATGGGCAAGGGGGACGCGGCGTCCGCAGGGCCACCAGTGAACCCGTAGGTCGGTCGCCGGCGGCGCCGCCAGACGCGATGCGAGGAGATCCAGTGCCCAGGCGTGCCGCCGGACCGGTGCCCCACGTCGGGCTCTGGGTGCTCGAGCGATGCAGCGACCCAAAGTTCCCGTACCTTTCCGTTGCGGTCGCGCAGGCCATCTCTTCGCTGATTACGACCCAACGGCACATGCGGCCAACGCCCCGGCACAAGGAGAGCTTGGCGCGGAGGTGAGGGGCCCATGTTTACGACTGTCAGCCCGATGAACGGACTATGACGCGGCGTCGGAAGGTCGTCTGGGTCGTGCTGATCGTCTTTGTTCTTGCGACCCTCGCCGCTGGGCACAGACATGCGCCGCCCAGCATCCCCGTCGCGTCCCACATCCGTGCCTTTCTTCTTGGTCAAGTCATTGACCGCACAGCGTGCTACAGTCTGGGCGGCGTGCGGCGCCGGCAGGGGCTGCACGTGGGGGTTCCTTTCTAAGTCACTGGCCTGCACCCAGTCGATCTGAGTAGCGCATCCGTACGAGGAGAAGCTATGAGATCCACCGGTGGGCCAGCGAACGGGTCCGACGGCCCGTTCCATCCCGGCACGCGCTCATGTTTCCGCTCACGCGCGGCGGCGGCTGTAGTCTTCGGGCTCGGTCTCCTGCTGGTCGCGAGTATGCTGCTCGCGCCGCTGGCGCAGGCGGCCCCGCCAGCCGGCTGCACCGTCGCCGGCGAGGCCTACGGTGCCCAGGTCACCGCGGCCGGGGTCTTGAACCTCGCCAAGGTGGCCGACGTCATCCTGCCCGGTGCGCCCATCACCGTCGCCAGCATCTCTGTGCCAGGGGCACTCACATCGGGCACCGTCACCGACAGCAGCACCGACGCGTCGACCGCGACGCAGGCGTCGGCCACCAGCAGATCCACGGTGCAGAGCGTCGCCTTTCTGGGGACGGCGATCACGGCCGATGCTGTCACGTCGGTCGCGACCAGCACCGCCAACGGAACGACGGCATCCAGTTCTCCCGCGGGCACGACGTTTGTCAACCTGCGGGTCAATGGCGTGGCGCAGGCGAACGTCGCCGCAGGCACGACCGTCGCTTTGCCCGGGGTAGGCTCCGTGGTGATCAACGAGCAGCTGCCGTCAGGCAACGGCACGACAGGCAGCAGCTTGACCGTGAATGCGCTGCACGTGCACGTCACCACGCTCGGCGTCTTGCCCGCGGGTTCCGACATCATCATCGCCTCGGCCACGAGCACCGCGACCTGCAACGGACCCGTAGCGACGACGACACCGACGCCCACGAACACGCCTCTACCCACCGCCACAGCGACGGCGACGAACACGCCAGTGGCAACGGCGACGGCGACCAGAGGAGGCTCTGGTGGTAGCGGGGGCGGCGGCAGTAGTGGGCCCTCAGGGACTGCCACCCCGGTCCTCACCTCGGCCGAGGCGACAGCGGCTGCCGGTGGCAGCGGAGCAACCGCCACCGCGACTCCGAACGGTGGCACTGGTGGCGGCAACGCCGCCGCAACACCCGGTGCCGTCAGCACAAATGCTCCAGCGGGTGCTGGTGGCGGTACCGGTGGCAACCCCACGGCAATTCCGAGCCCTGGGGGAGGAAACGCCACGGCAACCCCTGTCGCCAGCGGGGGAAATCCGACCGCGACCCCTGGTGGCGGTACGGCGGGCGCAGGCCCAGCGGCCAGTAGTGGTCCGAACTTGGTGCTGAACATCACGCCGCCTCCGCCCTTCACGCCGGGTGGCAGCGGCGCAATCGCCCTCACCGTGGCGAACCAGGGTCCGGCTGGCGCTCCCGGACCGATCATCGTGCGCGACACGCTGCCGCCAGGCTTCGCCTACCAGGGAGCCACCGGCGATGGCGCGGCCTGCTCGGCCACCGGCCAGACAGTGACGTGCACCCATGCCGGACCTCTGGCAGCCGGCGCGAGCCTCGGGCTGTCCTTGCAGGTCGCCGTGGACTCGTCCGCGGCGCCGGTCAGCACTGATCGGGCCACCGTCAGCGATGCGTCGGGCACGCCTGGCGCGGAGACGGAGGCGCCCCTGGTCGTCCAGGGTGCGTCAGGGGCACCGGATCTGGCGATCACCGTCGAGCCACCCGGACCGTTCAGCGCCGGCGGGACGGGCAGTATTGGCATAACCGTGACCAACGTGGGGACCGCCGAGGACCCTGGGCCCGAAACCGTGACCGACGTGCTCCCCGCGGGCTTCACGTACCTGGGGTCAACGGGTGGCGGATGGGTGTGCGCGGCCAGTGGCCAGACAGTAACCTGCACGCGTGATGGACCGCTGGCAGTCGGCGAGAGTAGCCAGTTTTCCCTCCAGGTCGCTGTCGACCAGTCGGCGTCCACCGGGATGAACCGTGTCACGGCGAGTCCGCCGCCGGGTGGTCTGGGGGGTGGGATGGAGTTCCTGCTGGTTGTCGTGGGGACCCAGACCTCAACGGGCGACGGTATCCCGTCAACCGGCGGGGTTGGTGGTGGCGCTCCTGCCCCGCCGGCAGCGTCTACGGACAGCTCTAGCGACGCACGTGGCGACGAGACAGCGCCAGCGGGGCTGCCCGCCGCTCAGGGTCCGGGAAGCCCAGCGCGCTTGCCCAACACGGGCTCGGCCGGGGTCGACAGCGACCGAGCTGCCGATGCTGCGGGACTGGTCGCCGCTGGTTTTCTGGCTCTCGGCTTGATGCTCCGGAGGCGGGCGCGGCTGCCGTCGCGCAGGAGGGATCCCGGTCCCACCGTCTGAGCTCGCGAGTGATGCCGCCTGTCCGGGGCGCCCCCGGACAGGCGGCCTCGTCCATGCCTGACAAGCCACCCGCGTACGCCCTACTGGCCGTGGCCCACGCGCGCGTGCCCATAATAGTGGAGCGCCGACTGGAGAAGATTTGAGAGTGGGCACACCAGTTGATGTGGTTCATCATCTCATTGCCGGCTCGATAACGTCGTTAGCACCGTGGCGTCGCAGGATGCGATACACCTCGTCCTGTCGAGGGCCGGCCCGGACGAAGATGACCACACGCGCGGTGCAAGAACAATGCCGTGCCTGGCGCTTCACCAGGGTGCCCAGCTTCCAGCCTGCTAGGCCCCCACTCACGATGCCGACTATCTCCTCAAGGATAATCGACGGCGCGACGTGTCCAGCCTGCACTCCGGTCAGTGCCATGATGAGCTCACCGCTCAGCGCTCCAAGGAAGCTGCCAATCAGCGACGCTTCTGCCGCCCAGCTCTCCGCGGACGTCGGCTTCTCGCGCATGGCGAGGCGGCATGAAGCCTCAACTGGTCCAGGCCAGACCCGCATCTGTTTGTGCGGCAGGCAGACCCGGCACAGGTCCGCGCACGCCTCTTCCGCGCCCCGGTCATCAACGAAGCATCCAATGACGACCGCTGGCTCGCGCCGCGTTTGCCGGCATACCGTTTGGAACAATCTGCTCACCGCGTCACTCCGCGCCAGCGGGCGGCTGGTGGGTGGTCACCCACCCGGGGACCGCACCGGTGTCGACTGGCCGCTGGGGCCGTGCGTCCGCTTACGCACCTCCAGGCCGCATAGCCAGCCAGGGCGGCCGCCAGGGTGCGCAGCAGGCTGGGCACTGCCACCGCTGCCCACCGACCCGCGTCTGGCCATCCCGTCGCGCCAACTCGCTTCCGCACCGCACGCATGCCATTACCTATCTCCGCCAGCCTCGCCAGCGTACTGCCCTCTCAGGTGCAACAAAACCTCCCAGTGGCAGCGAACGCCTACCTCGACCGCCCGGCTCTTTTCTCCCGGCCGTCCCCGGCGACCAGCACGAGTTGGCGCTGAAGCGCAGGGCCATGCGGCGGCCTTCCAGGGCTCGAAGATCGGCCGACTCGACCCTCCACTGGCCGCCCACCTGAACGCCTGCCCAGTTCTTCATGCTCTCCGGCTGAGGACACCTTGAGGCGCACCGCGGCCACGTTCCGGTCGTTCTCCGCAACAGCATGCAAGCCGCTCACCGGTCCAGAGATCGCGTGCGGAGCATGTTTGTCCGGCCCACCTGCACTCCATGCGCACCGCCACAAGCCAGCGCCTGACGACGGGTATCGCGCACGTTGTCCCGCCTGGCACACCGTACTGCACTCCGCTGCTGGTGCATGCGTGTCACCTCGCTGCCGCTGCCCCCAGTAGGCTGGTACTCTCGCCACACTGTGATACGCGCGCGGCTGTTTCGGAGTGAGCACCCGCCGGCTGATGCCGCCGTCGCTGAGTGGCCCGCTCTCTGCCTGGATGATGCCAATATCCTCTGGGTCGACGCACACGCACCTTCCGAGGCCGAGTTCGCGGACATTACCCGGCTATTCCACATCGATCCACGAGCCGCCGAGAGCGCCCGCCAGGTCAGTCGCCGTGCGACGGTGCGGGTCTTTGAGGAGCAGCACCTGGTCACCGTCCTGGCGGTTCAGGTGGACGAGGCGCATGGCAGCCCCCGTATCACCGTCATTGAACTCGACGTGTTTATTGGACGGAACTTCCTGGTGAGCCTGCACAGGCGTCCGTTGCCTTTCACTGACGCGTTCGACGAGCGTACCGTCAGCAACCCACACGTCGGGCATTTCGACTCGGCGTACCTACTCTACCTGATGCTCGATAGTCTGGTGGGCGACTATGCCCGCGCCTTCGACCAGGTGGAGGACCGGGTAGAGCACCTGGAAGAACAACTCCTCCACGAGCCGGGGCGTGGCGCCCTGCACGACGTCACGCTCATGAGACGCCATCTGCTGCGGCTGCGCCGTCTCGTCTCGCCGCATCGCGAGGCGTTCGGCACGCTTCTGGCAGTGGACCCGCCGCTGATCCGCCAGGAGGGCCTGGAGTCCTATTTCCGCGACCTTTTGGGGCACCTCGACCGGGTCATCGAACAGCTCGATCACACGCGGGACGTCGTGAGTGGCTCGTACAACCTATACATCTCGAACATGAGCCACCGCACCAACGAGCAGCTGAAGGTGCTGACGTTTCTGTCGGCGGTGCTGCTGCCCATGACAGTGATCACCGGGCTGTTCGGCACGAACTTCAAGGTCCCGGCCTTCGAGGATGAGACGTTGTGGCCGCTATATTATGTGATGCTGGTGGGGATGGGGCTGGTGGCGGTCGTGATGTTGGCGTTCTTTCGCTGGCGGCGGTGGCTGTGATGGAGCTGGAGCACTTCCTCACCGGTGGCCTGCCTATCCTGATCGGGCTGGTCTTCGTCGCCGCGTTCACCCTGGTCACGTTGCTGCTGACCGCGAAGTCCGATGAGTTGACGGCCCCGCCGCCCAGGCAGCGGAAAGGGGTGGCTCTCGGGCACGGCGCCGGCCCCGATCGGGCGCCGCCGATCACCGTGCGACCGACGCCAGTCGGCGCTTCGCCAAAGTCGGTCACTCCAACAAATGTTGAGCGGACCTCCTGATCTGTCGGGGCGGTCGCGCGCACGGTGCGTTGCGGTGAGCGGGCCGGCGAGAGTAGCGGAGTCAGACTCATGATGGAGCCAAGCCGGGCAGCCGTGATCGGCGGCTTCCGCGGGTGCACAGCGCGCCGCACGCTCGCTATCGTTCGAACCGACAGCCGTTCCCGAGAGGCACAGGTGATTTCGCGCGACGGGGCGGCCTGTGACGGGGAGAGCTTGGAAGTCGGCGTCCTGTCAGGAGGACCTGATGAGGCGCCTCAGTCCTGCCGCTGGACGGCGCGTCCCCCGGCGCAGGTCAGATAGGGGAAGGACCGTACGGACGTGGACTGGTGGGGCGAGGTGCGGCTGGCACTGCAGAGTTTCCTGGATCAGCACGGCGTGCTGGCCGGCTTCGTGCTGATCCTCATCGAGGAGGCCGGCGTGCCCGTGCCCATACCGGGCGACTTCCTGATGCTGCTGCTCGGGGTGCACGCCCGGCAGGGCCAGGTACTTCTGTGGCAGGCGCTGCTGGTCATGGAGCTCGCTACCCTCATCGGCGCGACCGCCCTCTACCTGGTCGCGGCGCGGGTCGGGCACGGTCTGGTTTACCGCTATGGCCGCTACATGCACCTGACACCCGAGCGCCTGGACCGGGCCGAGCGTTGGCTGCGGCGCCGCGGCGCCCTGGCGATTGTGGCGGGCCGCTTAACACCTGGGCTGCGCATGGCCACCGTCATTGCCTGCGGCGTCTTCGGCGTGCCCCTCTGGCGCTTCCTGCCGGCGCTGGCCCTCGGTTCGTTCCTGTACATCTTGCTGTATACCCTGCTCGGCTACTTCCTGGGACCGCCCGTGCTCGCGGTGATCGAGGGCATCCATCTGCCGCTGGGTCTGCTCGGATCGCTCATTCCCCTGGTGCTCCTGCTGGTGTGGATTGTGCGCGCCCGACGCGCCCTGCACCTCCGCGCCGCCAACAACGCCAGCGTCGTCGACCACACCCACAGAGTCCGCGATGGCGCCGTGGCCGGGGCGCTGGCGACGGTTGTCTCCAGCCTGCTCATGAACGTGCTAGTGCATGTAGTCGGCGACGCGGCCGTGCTGGCGCCAGGCGAGCTCGTCGAGCACACCCAGGCGCGCCTGGCCGCCTTTACCCTGGCGCGGGCGGTCGCGCCGGTGCTCCTGCTGGCGGCGACGCCGGCGTTTCTGGTCGTGGGCGTGGTGTGGGGAGCGGTCTACGGGGCCTGGGCCGAGCCCCGGCTTGCCCGCCTGCCGGATGGGCTCAGCGGGGCGCTGTTCACGCTGCTGCCTCTGGGGCTGGCGTTGCTCGTCGTGCCAGCAATCATCGACGCAGTGCTGCCCCACGCGGGACTGGCTGGACTCCTGGCGGTCGCCAGCGAGACCGTCCGTCATCTGGCGTATGGGGTGATCCTCGGCCTGACGTACCCCCTCCGCCTCGCGCGGCGTGCCCCGGGCCCACGGCCGCCCTCCCAGCAGCCCGTGACGCTGCCACCGGGGCTGCGGCCAGCGCGCTCGCCGAGCGTGGGCTAGGCCGAACAAGTCATCCACGACGGACGTCGACCTGCGTGCGGTCGCGACAATGCATTTTTTGGTCAGCGCCGGCCACAGTGGACGCTCGCATGCCCACGCGCCAACTTCTCCGCCTCCTGGCCAATCACCGTCCGGTTGGATGTCCCTGCTAACGCGGCTACGCGTCGCTAACGTCGTCCGCGGTGGACGGCTCTTGGGCCAGAAGCCGCACCAGCGCCACGCGGCGCCCATCGAGCTGCTCCACCCGGAGCCGGCGCCCGCTTAGGGAGACTTCCGCGCCCTCCACAGGGAGGCGGCCGAGACGGGCCATCACCAGTCCGCCTAGGGTCTGTATGCCGTCGTCCTCGGCCGACGCGCCGAGCGGCAGTCCCGTGATTTTCGCAACGTCGTGCAGCCGCGTCAGGCCGTCCAGCACTAGGGACCCGTCCGGCTCCGGTCGGGCCATCGCGGGCGGGTCGGGCTCACGTCCGTGGGGTGACTCCTCGTCGAATTGCCCCACCAGAGGTTCCAGCAGATCTTCCAGCGTCACGATCCCGGCCGTGCCGCCGTACTCGTCCAGCACGACCACGAGCTGCCGGCGGAGGGCACGCATCTCCTCAAGGAGAGCGTCTGCCGGCTTACCCTCGGGAACTACCAGCACCGGCCGCATCCAGGCGCGCAGAGCGAACTCCGGCGCGCCGCGGACCAGGACGACGAACAGGTCCTGGACGTGGAGCACCCCCTGGATGTTGTCCAGCGAGTCCTCGTACACCGGAAGTCGCCTGTGCCGGGTGGATGCGGCGCGGGCCAGCAGTTGGTCCAGCGTCGCCTCCACGGGCACCGCCTCTATCTCGGTCCGCGGCGTCATGAACGCCCCAGCGGTGGCGTCGGCAAACTCCAACGCCCGGCTGGCGATGCGCGCCTCCGACGCTTCGACCACACCGGCCTGATGACTGCCCGCGACCAGCAGCCGCAACTCCTCGACACTGTGCACGTTCTCCTCCGCGGCCAGCGGCTCCAGGCCCAGGACCCGGAGCGCGCTATTACCGAGGGTGCTGATGAGCGTGATCGGCCAGCTGAACACCACCCGAAACAGCCGGATCGGGCGGGCCACGAGCAGCACGATGGCCTCCGGCCGCTGCAGGGCCACACCTTTGGGCACTAGCTCGCCGGCGATGATGTCCAGGGTCGTAATAGTGATGAAGGCGACACCCACAGCCACGGCGTGCGCGGCCACCGGCGCAACCCGGCCGAGGAGCGTTTCCAGGGGGGGCTCAATGAGGTGAGCCAGCGCTGGCTCGCCGAGCCAGCCGAGGCCCAGGGATGCCATCGTGACACCCAGCTGGCACGCGGCGATGTACGGCCCCAGGTCGTCCACGACTTCCTGGGCCCTCTTTGCGCCGCCATGCCCTTCCGCGACCAGGTGCTGCAGCCGGCCGCGCCGCACCGTGACCAGCGCGAACTCCGTGGCGACGAAGAAGCCGTTGATCACGATGAGCACAGCGACCGTCAGGAGCTCGAGGCCTGCGGGGATACCCATCTGTCTTCAAGCTGCGTTCCGGCAGAATTGCATCTGCCGGCTGGCGACGGCCACGACGGAGACCATCGGTAGAGTGTCTGGCGCGGGCGCGCGAATGGCGGCGGCGTTCATCAGCGTATGTACGTTATGCCACGCATCCGGAAGCGGGGTGCGCCGCTTCCGCGAAGAAGCGGATGCGAAAGCGCCGTCCCACCCCACCGTGCGTCGCCTGGGACGCTGGCTCCGGTGCGGACATCGCTGGGACGGCTGCCGCATCGCCATCCGCTGACACCGCTTGGCGACGACGAGTTCGGAAACTCGTGGAGTGCTGGGACGGGAACTGGCTGTCGCCCGGCGCCAGAGCGCTGGCCTAAGGAGCCACGGCCGGCCGCTCGGGCTAGGGTCGACGCAGGCCGCGGCCGAGCGCCTCGATGGCAGCGACGACCTCCCGGACACGCGCGTGGGGTGCTGAGCCAGGTACGAGCTGCCCGGCGCCCGGTCTGCCGCCTCGCCGTAGGTGGCGCACTGCTTCGAAACCTTCCAGGAAGCGCTGCCCCGTCTCAATGCGCTTCCGTCCACGGCTATTGCGGAGTCGGTCCCGTGTGGGCACGTGACTGCGCTCCACGGCCTTGGTCGTCTCGCCGCGCGCCCGGTGCAGCCCCGTCCGCACGTGCTGCGCACCGGGACATGCAATCGCCACGGCCTTCACATACGGCTGGTGATAGTCGGTGATGATCTCCTCCGGGATCAGCTGCGCGCGCTCGATGGCTTGCCAGAAGAACGCCGCGGCGCTGGCTGTGTCCCGATGGTCGCGCAGGAGCACGTCGACGACCTGACCATGCTCGTCGATCGCACGGTACAAGTACCGCTTCTCGCTCCGTCTAAAGAGGAAGACCTCATCCACGAACTAGCGCCTACCGACCCAACGGCGTCGTCGGACCTCGGTCGCTAGCAATGGCCCGAACACCTGCGCCCACATCAGGATAGTCCGGTGCGAGACATCGACGCCGCGCTCGGCTAGCAGCTCCCGTACCTGGCGACTGGACAGTGGGTACGACAAGTACCAGCGCAGCGCTGTCAGGATGACGTCCGGTGGCCAGCGGTACCCGCTGAAGGCTGAGGTCGTGTTCTCGGTGAACGTGCGGCGGCAGGGGCGGCAAGCGTACTTCTGGCGACCGCGACGATCGCGGCCATTGCGCTTGGTGGCGGGCTCCTGACAGTCTGGGCAGGGTGGCATGAGCCGCCGACTCTATCAGCACTCCACCAGTTCCGAACTCCTCAGGAGCGACGCTGCGCATGGCCTGTGTCGGGCCGACCACCAGGTCGATGGCCTGACTACCGCGGATGGCCTGCTGCTACCGTCCTGCGTCCAGCGCGTTGATGAGCCCGAAGGCCTTGTCCGTCACATCGCCCGCAGGCCGGAGGGTCTGGTTGTTGGCGGTGTACTCGCACGGCTGACAGCCGACGAACCCCGGGTGACATTGCTGGTGAGGCAAACTCCCCTGGCCGGGTGACTTTTCCGGCGAGTCAAGTCGGCGGACAGACCTATTGACGTTGAACAAGGCATCGAGGTACTCAACGAGCGCCTGCGTCTGTGCTGACGCTCGGCAGCGGTCACCGTCTTGGTGGTTCGCAGCTCGGGAGATGCTTTCTCAGAACGAACTGCTGATCCAGTGTGCGCCGCTCGCGGTAGGACGGGCTGGGGTGGGAAAGTGATCTGACTGGCCGATGCGCGGGCCGCGAGGGATCAGCCGTCCATCGCGGTGATGCCGGTGTCGCTCTTGATACCGCGAGCGACGTCGGTGGCGTAGCTCCGATCGGTCAGCAGGCCCGCTGCGCCGCCCGTGCCATAGGAAGTAGCGGGTGTCGTCCTCTCTCACCGTGCTCCGCAGCGGTATCCCGCCACACCTGCACCAGGTAAGCCATCGGGCAGGACCTCCGTCTGTCGCCCAACCCGCCACAGCCACACCGGATGTCGCCCACCAAGGACGCCGCTATCTCTACCCGCGCCATCGCCCGATCTTCCGTCTCTGTGGAACGGATCGTTTCCAGATAGCGAATGGACTGGCCTTGACCCGTTTTGGTGGAGAGGTTCGTTAGGCGGTGAGGGTAGCAGGTAGGGTGCGCCGCGCGACTTCGGCGGGGCTGGAGTAGCGCAGGGTGGAATGAAGGCGGTGTTGGTTGTACCAGCCGGCGATGAATGCGAAGATTGCCAGCTGCGCATGGCTCCGGGTGGGCCAGACGTGGCGGTAAATCAACTCATTCTTGAGGGTGGCGAAGAAGCTCTCGGCCACGGCGTTATCCCAGCATGTTCCAGGTCGTCCAACGCTCTGGAGTGCCTGGTGAGTCGACAGCAGGTCGCCGTAGGCCGTGCTGGTGTATTGGGCGGATTCAAGGCATCGTCGGGTAGCACCGCAGCGAACCGTGATCAGGCTGCCACTGGCATCGGCGGGTGGTGAAGGCGCTTGGGCAGATGGCCGCGGTGCTTGGGAGCGACCCAAGCGGGCGGCGGGACGTGGTAGTGCAGGACATCGCGGAGCGCCCACGGATGATCGGTCAAGCCGGCTGCCATAGCTGGGGTGCGCTCCAGCCAGGTGCGCCGGACGTTGGCCGCGGTCGCGAGGCGGAGGCTATCGTGCCGCCAGCAGAAGTTGTAGCTGACACCGACCAGCCACATCCCAGCTTCGAGGGTGGCGGTGTGACAAGCGAGCGCGCGGCCGCGGCGGATCAGGGGCGGCAGATGGCTGCGGAACGTGGCGTTGAGTCGTTCGATGTACGCGGTGTGGATGCCGTTGCCGGTCGCTGTTGTGGTGAGCACCGCACCAATCGCCTTGGCCGTCCCGCGGACCACGCGCTGGCTGGTACTGACCACGCGGCGGGCGGCGTAGCGTTTGACCACTTGGCCGATCAGCAGTCCTGGCTCGACGACCAGACGCGGCCGGCCGCGACGGCCGGTGTAGATCGGGTTACGGAAGACGCGGAGGAAGGCGGTGATGTAGCTGGCCAGACCATCCACGCAGACGAGGATGTCCCCAGAGACGGCGCACGCGCGGACCTGCTGCACCACCGCGGTGATGAGCGCCTTGTCCCGCTGCGGGCTGATGACGCCACCCAGCCACAAGCGGCTCGGTGCGGCCAGCGCCAGCGCCTGCCACACTCGCTTGCCGACCAGCTTGACCCACAGCTCATCGGCCTGCACGTGCTGGAGGTCGATCTGCCCGTGCTGGACCAGATGCTGGTGCACTTGCTGACAGTGCTGCCCGGCCCGTCGCAGCCAGGCGGCGACCGTCCGCTCGTCCAGGCCAAAGGTAGCGACGATGGCCTGCAGCGGGCAGCCCCAACTGAGCAGGTTCAGCACCACGATGACCAGCACTGCCTCGGTCTGCAGGCCGTAGAACGGCGTGCCGCGGGCGTTGACGACCAGCACGTCCAACGGGAGCGCCTCAAGCACGTTGAACACGGACTGCCAGTACACGCCGGTGCTCTCCATCGCGACGTGCGTCACGCCTTCGGCCTCCAGCCAGCGCCCCAGGGCCGTCAGCTCCGCCGTGGTCGTCCCGAACGTGCGGACGTCCTTCCGCTCCGGGAGCAGCACGCACGCGACGACCGTCCGCAGGTGCACATCCAACCCGGCACACCGTTCATAGACCACTTGCATGGTGGACCCTCCGCGCCCCAGCTACCGGTCAGGGGCGGCCTGTGGGTTCGAAGACTTTCCCCCGCGTGCTCCCATTGGAATGGGGCGACAGTGTGTGGTGCCTGTAGGCCACCAGCTCAGTTTTTTCAACGGGCTCCCAGCACCAAGAAGCGGCGAGCATGCACGCTGACCGGCGCACCCTCATTTTCATCCCGCGTGGCGCCGCGGTCGAGCGGCATGCCCCGTTTTTTCAAGATGTCTCGTTCTTCGCGCAGCACGCGGTTCTCGCGTCGTAGGCGAGAGAGCTCCTCGCGCTCGGCGGTCGTTGGGCCGTCACGCCGGCCCGCATCCATGTCGGCCTGGGCCAGCCAGCGGCGGACTGCCGTTTCGGTCAGGTCCAGATCGCGGCAGACGTCGCCGACCGACTTGCCGCTGGCCCGCACCAGCTCAACGGTCTGCGCTTTGAACTCTGGCGTAAAGGAGCGTCTCCGACGCCCTGTCATCATGGACATTCTCCCGGGTCTCAGCCCGACTCATCAGGAATGTCCACCGAACTGGGTCAAGCCCAGACACCTCCCGTGGCCGCCGGCGTTTCCCTTGAGGTAGCCGCCGCCAGGAGCCGATCCCCCCATACCCATGCCAGTAGGCAAGTTTCGGGACGAAGATTCTGCGATGCGTTTCGGCACCGGCCCAAGCCTGCTGCCGAGGGTATCGAGGTGGCCGCCCGCCGCGTGCCACCAACGGACCTTTGCGGGACTGCCTCAGCAATCTCAGCCCAGCCGCTCCCCGCCTTCTTCATGCTCTCCAGGTGGCGGCGCCAACCCTGTTCATCTGGGTACCGCTGACCCCTTCCGCACGCCCGGCGAGGCGCGGCCCTCCATCGAGACGCTCCCGTCGGCGACACTCCACGAGGTGCCGGGCGGCCACGCTCCCTGGCTCGATGACCCGGCAGGCTGCGCCCGCCTGATTGTTGAACACTTGCTCTCTACTAGCGTCAGACCCGCCCTGCAACCCCGTTGAGCAAGACTAAGATGAGCGGCTTCTGGGGTCGCCCATCTTAGTCTCGTCCAGCGTGTCCCTTCAGTCTATAGGCACTTCCATTTCGGAGCAGGCCATGTCAGTAAATAGAATGGCATTGCCGCGTCACAAATGCCCCACTCCTGAAGAGCTCCGCACACGCCGTACCACGTCGGACAACTCCTGGGTAGACAGTGGGAGCGTAGGCCCAGGTGTCACACCTATACTGCGTGTCAGTCGGGATGCGCCGATATTCCCTGCCGTTCTCAGCATCTCGGTAGACGTAGTCGACGCGCCAGTTACAGAACCCTGGTCCCGTCGTGATGTGCGCCCACTCCGAGTCAATGCGCGTGCCCGAGCCATTTACTTTGTGAGCGAGCTGGCCGGAGGGAATGCCGATGTTTTGGCCGCCGATGTTGACGGTGAAGGCGCCCCAGTACTGGATGCCGTACGCACTGGCCGCCGCCGAGCTGGGCGCCAACGTGCTGACCAGTAGAGCGACGGGAAGTACGGCCAAGACCAGACGCCGCCGCACTGATGGGAAGCGGAGTGGATGGTGGAGGGACATACGTGCTCCTTCAAGGAGATGCGGGTGGTGTCCTCAAGGCTGCAGCCGAGGACGGTGCCGTGATGTCAACTGTTCCCGCCTCCATGTGGCTGTGGCGGCTCGGCCGTTGCTGTCATTGCATGAGTGGGGGCTCGTGGACATGCCACCAGGCGGCCCCGACCGGCCGCATGGCGTCGTCTGACGCGATCAACGCTCCATCGGCTTCGTGCGGGAGCACAGCTGGATAGCCAGAGGCATCAGCAGCGCTCCTGAGAATGGCAGCGCTCCGAGCCGACGGCGCTGGCTTTCCCACATCACGTTCATACTCCATTCCTTATCCACAGTTTCTCCTTCCTGCCGTCCATGCTGGCCTGTTGTCGGGCGAGGCGCATCGTCGAAAGTGCGTACTTTCCGCATACGTAGGAGCGGCGCAGTGTGGCAGCGCCTGGTGCGCGCCTCACCCCAGGCCTTGCTCCAGCGCTGCGCGGATGGCTTCCGTGCGCGAGGTCACGCCCAGCTTGCCGTAGATGGCGGTGAGATGCGTGGTGACCGTGCGCGAGCTGACCGAGAGCCGCTCGGCCACGGCGGCGCTGGTCAACCCGCGTGCGACCAGCCGCAGCACCTCCATCTCGCGGCTGGTCATCCCGGCGGGGCGGGGAGGGACGGCGACCGACCCTGATGAGACAGCTGCAGCCGCGTGGGCCAGCGCGTCGTCTACCACCGTCTCGGGGGCGAGCCGCTGCCCTTCCGCCCAGTAGGCGGCGAAGGCAGCGGCACCGAGGCGGCCCCGAGCAACCGCGGACGCTCGCTCGACCTCGTGACGGTCGAGCGGCTCCAGCACATATTCGCCGGCGTCTAGGAGTGCCTGGGCAGCCCCGAGCTCACGCGCCGCGCGCGCAGGCTGTCCGATGGCCGCGCTGACGCCGGCCAGGCCGGCCAAGCCCAGGGCGAGCATGGGCCGGGCTCCCAGCTGCCGGGCGAGACTCAGGCTCTCGGCGAAGGCGGCGGCGGCTGCGGGTGCCTCGCCTTGCCGCAGCGTGGCGTGGCCGAGGTTCAGCGCCGCGATAGCCATGCCCTGGCGATCGCCGAGTTCGCGGTAGGCCGCCAGACTCTCCGCGTAGCAGGCCATCGCCCGCCGGTAGTCGCCCTCCCGGCGCGCGAGCTCGCCGAGCCCGTTGAGAAACGTCGGGATACGCCCATTGAACGCCAGGCGACGCGCCAGGCCCAGCCCCTCGCTGTAGTGGTCCTCGGCCTGGTCGTGCTCGTCACACCGAAACGCGAGATTGCCCAGGAGGATCAGCGCCTGGACGACCCCGTGGGCGTCGTCCGCGTCTCGACACAGCGCAAGCCCTTCCTCGAGGTACGCGGTGGCACCCGCGGCATCGTCCTGCAGCGTGGCCAGGTGGCCAAGCTGGGCGAGGGTGCGTGCCATCTGGGAGCGCTCGTTCGCCGCGCGCGCGTGTGCCAGGCTGTCCACGAGGCGCCGGTGGGCGAGCCCGTAGTCGCCCTGTACGCAGGCCACCTGCCCGAGTACCGCGAGCGCGGCGGCAACCGGCCAGCCGTCGGCATCGGTCGGGGCGGCGACGCCCCGACCGAACGTCGCCGCCCCGACCACATCACCTTGCTGGAGCGCCAACTTGGCGGCGCGCGCCAGAGCCCAGGCCCGTACGCGGGGAGTCGCGGTCGCATCGCGCTCCAGAGCGTCGGCGAGCCACGCCCGGCCTTCCCCGCTGTAGCCGCGCATCTCCCAGAATGCCGACAGCGCGACGCCGAGACGCAGCCCGACATCAGTCCAGCCAGCGGCCGCCTGCCCCCAGGCGAGCGCCGCCCGCAGATTAGCCTGCTCCGTCTCCAGGCGGTCCAACCAGGTACGCTGCTCCGGCCCCCACAAGCGGGTCGCCGCCGCTTCGGCCAGGCCAAGGTAGTATCCCGCATGGCGCTGCTGCACAGCTTCCAGTTCGCCGGCCGCGCCGAGTCGTTCCAGGGCAAACTCGCGAAGCGTTTCCAGCATCGCGAAGCGCGGCTCGCCGTTGGCATCGGCGTCACAGCGGATGAGGTTGTGGTCGACAAGTGCTGCCATGCGATCCAGGGCTTCGTCTAAGGACGGTTGACCCCAGTCCGCTTCAGCGTCGGACACGTACACCGCGATGTCTTTCTGGCCGCCGAGGCCGGCGGCGGCCGCCAGGGTCCACCCCCCGCTGAAGACCCCAAGCCGTCGGAACCAGGCCTGCTCGTCGGCGTCCAGCAGCTCATAGCTCCAGGCTATGGCTTGGCGCAGCGTGCGGTGGCGCTCCGCTGCGGAGGCCGTCCCGTCGGTCAGCAGGGCCAGGCGCCGGTCAAGGCGCCGCAACAGTGCCGCCGGGGTCAGGACTCGAAGCCGAGCCGCTGCCAGCTCGATCGCCAGCGGCAGGCCGTCAAGACGTGCGCATATCTCTGCCACGACCGGGGCATTCACCTCGTCCAGAGCAAAGTCCGGCCGGAACGCGTGCGCCCGCTGGACGAACAGCTCGACCGCCGGGTACTCCTTTAGAGCTCTGGGATCCATAACACTATCTGGAGTGGGGCAGGCTAGCGGTGCGACCGGAACGACCTGCTCGCCCGCGACGCGCAGCGCGACACGGCTGGTGGCGAGGACAGTGAGACCCGTCGCGCGTTCCAGGAGCGCGGCGATCGTGGCTCCGGCGTCTGGCACCTACTCGAGGTTGTCGAGCAGCAGCAGTGTCCGCCCACTCTGGAGCGAGTCAAGCACGACTTCGAGCGGCGACCGCCCAGCGGCGGCGCGGATGCCGAGCGCCTGGGCGATGGCGACCGGCAGCATGGCGGCCTCGGACAACGGCGCCAGCGGGACGAAACGTACTGCGCCGTCGAAGGTCGGCTCATGATCGGCAACTGCCTGCACGGCCAGGCACGTCTTGCCAACGCCGGGCGGGCCGACGAGCGTCACAAGCCGGGCGGTACCGCGCTGCAGCAGGGTCCCGACGGTCGTGAGGTCGCGCGTTCGGCCGACGATCGGAGTCAGCGACAGGGGCAGCCTGGACGCAGGCTTCTCGCCCGGCCGCCCATGCCCGACCAGACGCGAAAAGGCGGGCGCGACGGCCGCCGGCCGTGACCGAGCCAAGCGCTCGAAGGCGCGCCGCTCGCCGGCCGAGAGGCCCAGCGCGGCAGCCAAGCGTCCGGCAAGGTGACGCGACGGCCGAAGACGATCCGCTTCGATCTTGCGGATGGTCTCAGCGGAACAGGCGGCCCGGTCGGCCAACGCGGCCTGCGTGAGATCCCCGTCTTTGCGCCGCTGCTTCAGCCAGCCACTAAACGAGATCGCGGCGTCCATTCGATCTGCCCATCGCGGCGACGCTGCGGGCGCGATGCGCACCGTCCGTACCGCTTCTTATCCCGCTGAGTGTACCGCCCGAGGGGAAGCGCGCCGCGTGAGTAACACCGCACGAGCCCCGCTCAGGCCCAGCTGGCGCGTCCAAGACCAACGGCTGCAGAGCGGGCCTGGTGTCGGCCCAGTCTTCTCGGCGACGCTGCGCGCCGAGTCGGGTCGCGCACGGGGCGGCTGTTCGGCGCACGCCGAGAGCCCGCAGTGGACGGCCTTGCGTACAGGTCTGGCTAGATCCTGGACGACCATCCAGTGCGCCAGCACGCTCTCACGGCCCAACTCAGGCGTCGCCATGGCACCTGGGCCAACTGCCCCCGCCGGCGCGTGAGCTCGCGCAGGGCCTGCGCCGTCGGCCGGCGCGGCGACACCATTGGGCGTGACCGGTGCACGGGTCAGAACAGCGGCCCCGGTGCTTCGCCGCGCATCAGCAGCCAGTCTGGCGTGCCGCCAGCCCACCACCGGTGATGTGGCCGAGCCGCTCCTTGTTCCCTTGCCGCAGACGGTGATCGTGCCGTGCTCCCGGTCCACATGCTCGAGATCCAGAGCCACCACCTCGGCATGCCTCAAGCCGGACCGGTATTGGCGGTGGCCGGCGCATGGCGGCCGTCCGCCAGACATGACCGGACAGCCGACGTGTGCGGATAGCGGAGCGCCGCCCAGTCCAGGGTGAAGGCGTCGCAGCGACCGTCACTGAGCAAGCCGGCGATGGCATCCAGGGCGCCGCGCATGAGAGGTCGCGAGCTGCCTCCCAGGCGGGCCAGGTAGGGGTCCGACAATCATCGGAACGTTGCGACACGAGGTCGCGCATGGAGCTGTCAGGACGGAAAGGAGGACAGGACCTGACCTGGGATGCTGCTCCCAGTGCCCTACCGAGACATGCGTCGGGTGCAAATCCGGGGTGTGAA
>JAABUZ0100004318.1_pt1 | contig 19756 bp, 23 predicted proteins | sample 5562091 | NCBI WGS metagenome assembly JAABUZ01 (sample SAMN12813069, study PRJNA571459) | rock metagenome | isolation source: Antarctica rocks | place: Antarctica: Victoria Land, Linnaeus Terrace sud | collected 2015-12-21 | reverse complement strand
AGTCGCGCCAGTGTTGCCATGTAGGCGTAGCCCAGCACCACCGCCGGCAGCACCAGGTAGCGCAGGCTCTCGACCAACACGCCCCATTCGCCGCTGAGCAGGCTGTCCACCGTGTACATCCCGGTGATAGTCGGCGGTGGCGGCGTGTACGTGCCCAGACGGCCGGCCCCTGGCAGCCAGCCCAACTTGGCGTACAGTAGCCAGATCAGCATCAGCCCGGACCAGAAGACGGGCATCGACAGTCCGCCGACACTGAGGACCCGCACCACCTGGTCGACGGCGGTGTTGCGCTTGACCGCCGAGATCACGCCGAGCGGAATGGCGCCGGCGAAGGCGAACAGCAGGCTGGCCAGGGTCAGCTCGATCGTGGCGGGGAAGCGCTCCATCAGGCTGTCGAGGACTGGCCGCTTGGTGGAGTAGGAGATGCCCATGTTGCCGTGGGCCAGGTTGTCGACATAGGCCGACAGCTGGACCGGCAGCGGCTGGTCGAGCTGGAACTCGTGGCGCAGCTGCTCGAGCACCTGCTTGTCGGCGGCGTCGCCGGCCATCATGCGGGCCGGGTCGCCCTGGATCGACCGCGACAGAAAGAAGATCAGGACGACGACCCCGAGCAGGGTCGGCACCATCGCCACGAGGCGGTACAGGACGTAGGAGGACCGCCGCACCGGGGCCGGGCTACGTCTTGGACAGCTTCTCGAAGCTGAGGTAGTGCGAGCCGCCCGGCTTGACCTCGAAGCCCTGGAGGTTGTCGCGCATGCCGAGGATCTGGTTGGCCTGGTAGAAGAGGATGTACGGCGCCTCGTCGACGACGATGCTCTGGGCCTGGCGGTACGTGTCGATGCGCTTCTGGGCGTCGAGAATGGTGGACGCCTGTTTGATGAGCTCGTCCACCTTCGGGTTGCCGTAGAAGGCGCGGTTGGCGTTCAGGCCCTTGTTGGTCGACAGACACCACTTGTCCATCGTCCAGGGCGGCGTCGGCAAGGGCGGCGTCCAGCCGCCGACGCTCCAGACGAAGTCGCCCTTGTCGATGCGCTCGCGGCGGGTGGGCTCGGCGACCTTCTCGATCTTGACGCGGATGCCGACGTCGCCAAGGTTCGACTGGGCGGCCTGGGCCACGTCGTCAGCCCCCGCCGCGCCCTGGGAGGAGTAGGTCAGCGTCAGGTCGAAGCCGCTGGGGAAGCCGGCGTCGGCCAGGAGCTGCTTGGCTTTGGCGGGATCGTAGTCGTAGCCCTTCAGGCTGTCGTCATAGCCCTCCATGCCAAAGGCGAGTGGTCCGCGTAGGCGCCGGCCCTTGCCCTGGATAAGCTCCTGGATGATCTGGTCGTAGTTGATGGCGTAGCTCATCGCCTGGCGGACCTTGACGTTGTCAAGCGGCGGCTTGGTGGTGTTGAGGTAGGCCAGGCTCAGCGACAGGCTGGGCACCTCCTCGATGCGCACGCCCGGCGCGCCCTGGAGGCTCAGCATCTCGGGGATGCTGATCGGGGACATGAAGTCGATGTCGCCCTTCTGGAGCTGGAGCTTCAGGTTGGTCGACTCGGGGACAATGTTGAGAATGACCCGTTTGATGGCCGGCTCCTTGCCGTACCACTTCGGGTTGTAGTCGAGGGTCATGCGTTGGCCGCGCTGCCAGTCGCTGATCGTGTATGGACCGCTGCCCAGCGCGTTGTTCGACAGCCACTCCTGGGCCTGATCGTTGCTCGACGCGTGCTCGGCGACCTTCGGATTGACGACGGCGGCGGCGTAGGTGCCGAGGCTCGGCAGGAAGTAGGCGAACGGCTCGCTCAGGGTCATGACGACGGTGGTAGCGTCGGGCGCGTCGGTCGACTTGAGCTGGCGGATGTTGGCAGCCCCGGACTTGTTGATGCCCATCAAGCGATCGAAGGACCACTTGACGGCTTTGGCGTCGAGCGGCGAGCCGTCGGCGAACGTGAGGCCCGGGCGCAGCTTGAACGTGTTGCGGAGGCTGTCGTCGGACACCTGCCATGACTCGGCCAGGTCGGGATCGACGTCGAGCGGCGCGCCGGGCTTTGGCGCGCCAGGCCTGAGCTGGACCAGCATGTCGTAGACGCGGCCGACAGCGAGGATGGCGTTGCCGTCGACGGACTGGTGCGGGTCGATATTGGTCGGGTCGGCCGAGATGCCGTAGACCAGGGTCGCCGCCGATCCGGGACTGGCGGCGCCAGGTTTCGCGGCCGGGGCGGCGGTGGCCGGCGCGGCGGTTGGCCCACTGGGTGCAGGGGTAGCCGCGCCGGCGCCGGCTGAGGTCGGCTGGGATGGCGCCGTGGCAGCGGCGGGTCCGGCTGACGGCGCTGGCGCGCAAGCCTCGAGCACGCCCACCGCGGAGGCCGCGACGAGCAGGGCCAGGAAGCGCCGCCGCGAGGCGGCCACGGGACCAGCTAGGTGCATCCCAGTTCTCTCATCGGCATTAGTCAACAGTGAACACCCACGCGTCCCCACTAGCAAGGACCTGCTCGACGCCCACCTCACGAATCGCCGCTCCGGCGGATCTCAACCTCGCTCTCCATCTCGATCACGGCCTAAGCAGGTGGGCTGAAGTCTTGCTCCGTTCTGATCACCTGAGCTCCACCTGCTCAGGCTCTTGCCTTTGTTCGCGCTACGCGCTTAGGCGAGCCCACCGCCACCCAGCTCCCGTCACGACCGCCGTGGACGATGGCCTCGATGACCCGCATGTTGGCGACCGCGTCCTCGAGCGGTGTTGGGACGGGGAGGTCGTCCATGATGGCGCGCGAGAACGCGTCGCCCTGGAGTGTGTACTGGTTGCACACTGCGAAGACCTGCTCGTCGATGGTCGCATCGTGGGCATGCCACAGACGACATGCGCGATCGGCGGGCGCATTGACTGGTATCTCGATCTCGATCCGTCCCGCCGTTCCCAAGATGTTGACGCGCTGGTAGGGCGAGAGCTGCGTCGAGCAGGTGAACGTCGCCGTGCCACGGCCGAAGTCGAGCATCGCCGAGACGAGCCGATCGGTGTGGAACCGCGGGTCGTATTCGACCATGCTGCAAACGCGCCGCGGCTCGGCGCCGAAGATGAAGCGCGAGAAGGACACGTTGTAGCAGCCGATGTCCATGAGGCCACCGCCGCCGTGCTCGGCCTGGTTGCGAATGTTGTTCGGGTCGACGTTGGAGTACGAGAAGAAGGATTGGATCGTGCGCAGCTCGCCGACTGCGCCGGCGTCCACCAGGCCCTTCGCCCGCTGCCATTGCGGGTGGTGGCGATACATGAAGGCTTCCATCACCTTCAGCCGGGGGAACCGGGCAGCGGCATCGACCAGCGTCTGGGCCTCATCGGCCGTCAGGGCGAGAGGCTTCTCGCACAGCACGTGCTTGCCGGCCTCGAGCGCTTTGATCGACCAAGGCACGTGCTGCTCGTTCGGCAAGGGGTTGTAGACAGCGTCGATCTCCGGGTCGGCGAGCAGAGCGTCGTACGCTCCGTACGCCCTGGCGATCCCCAGCGTCCGGGCGGTTGTCTCGGCACGCTGCCGGTCACGAGAGGCGATCGCCGTCACCTCACTGTTGGCGCCCAGCTGCATAGCCGGAATGACCTGGGTAGTGGCAATTCTGGCCGTGCTCAGGACACCCCACCGGATTTTGCCCATGTCTCTCTTCCCTCGAGCAATGTGACGCGGCACGGAGTGGACCTCAGCAGGCAGCGCGCTCGCGTCTCCAGACTGCGCCGCTCAGCGGGCGGAGTGAGCGCCGACCATGTGGGCCGCGACGCCGTCGGTGAAGAACCGCGCCGTGGCGGCGAAGTCGGCCGAGCCGACGACGACGTGGCCGAGCTTGCGTGGGCGGACGGGCGACTCGCGCAGGAGTCCCGGAGCGCTCGGGCTGCTGGAGGCGCGGGCTGATCGCCACGGTGGCCCGGAACCCGACGACCGGTTCCTCAGTGGTGACCGACGACGCGTCGCGCCGGACGTCGACGTCGAGCCCGCGCAGCTGGGCGCCGACGCGGTCGAGGTTGTCGGCGTCGTCCGCGTCAACGCCGATCTCGACCAGTCGGCGCACCGGCGAGGACACGAGGCGCAGCTGCTGCCCGCTGTCGACGGTGGCGAACGCGCCGTCGCCCAGGGGAGTCAGGCCAAACTCGGTGTAGTAGTCGGCGACCTCGGCGACGTTCGGCACGCCGATGGTGACAGAAAAGAGCCGATGGAGGGTCATGGCAATGTCAGCCACTTTCGTCAGACAGGAGAACGAGCCTCATGAGTGTGTCTCCGAGGAACATCCCCGACCGCTCGCCGTGGTTCGCGTATCAGCATACAGCGCATCTGGGCGAGCGGCGCTGCCACCGACCGCCGGGCGGCCTGTCAAGCCAAACGTCACGCCGAGCGAGCGGCTTGACCCTTAACCCCTTTAAGATGCGGGTGGAGAGCTGGGTTAGGCGGCCTTGTGCGTGCTCGACTTGCAGGTTCCTCCGTACGGGCAGACCACCTTAGCCGACCTGGTTCCGTCGCTGATGAGTGCGCTGGGTGCTCCGGGCTTCACGGACACTCTGCAGCTGGCGCCCCTCGCCGGCGTCTGCCTCCTGGTTGTCGACGGACTGGGCTGGGAGCTGCTGCGGGCGCATCCTCAGGACGCGCCCTTCCTGAACAGGCACGCCGCCACCGCTCGCCCTCTGGCGGCCGGCTTCCCCAGCACGACCGCGGCCAGCCTGGCGTCCGTCGGCACCGGCTTGCCACCGGGCGAGCACGGCCTGGTTGGCTACGCCATCGCCCTGCTCGGCGAGGAGCGCGCCATGAACCTGATCACCTGGCGGGCGTACGGCCCAGGGCCGAGCATCGACCTCCGCGACACCGTCGTGCCCGAGCGCTTCCAACCCCGGCCGACAGCCCTGGAGCGGGCCGCGGCCGAAGGTGTCGCGGTGTCCCTGGTCGGGCCCGCGGTCATCGCCGACTCCGGGTTGACCAGAGCCGTGCTGCGCGGCGGCGAGTACCGCCCGGCCGTGGGCCCGGACGACCTCGTCGCTCAGGCGGTGTCCGCCCTCGGTAAGGTCCCGCGAAGCTTCGTCTACGCGTATCACTCCGACCTGGACGCCACCGGCCACGTGCGCGGCGTCCAGTCCGAGGCCTGGCGCCTCCAGCTGGCGCGCGTCGACCGGCTGGCCGAGGCCCTGGCGGACCGTCTCCCGCCAGACCGCGGCCTGATGGTCACCGCCGACCACGGCATGGTCGACCTGCCCGGCGCAGGGCGCATCGACCTTGGCGACGAGCCGGAGCTCGCCGCGGGTGTGCGCCTGCTGGCGGGCGAGGCGCGCGCCCGCCACGTGTACACGAAGCCTGGCGCCGCCCCAGACGTGTTGGCCGCCTGGCGCGCCGTGCTGGGCGACCGCATGGTAGTGGTGGCACGTGACGAAGCCGTCGCGGCTGGCTGGTTCGGCCCGACCGTCCGGGACGAGGTACTGGCGCGGATCGGCGACGTCGTGGCCCTGGCGTGCGCTCCGGTTGGTGTTTTCCAGCGCTCGGTCGACGCTGTCCAGGCGCGGTTCGTCGGCCACCACGGCTCAGCGACGCGGGCCGAACAGCTCGTTCCCGGAATCCTGATTCGCCGCTGAGCGGGTGATCTGGTCCATGCGAGCCCGCCGTCGGCGCCGGGTCGTCATCTGAGCGCGGGCGATGGCTCACGATCAGGTGACCGAAGGAGCCGCTGCCGCAGCGGCGGCAGCCGGTCGGCGACGCGCAGCGCTGTCTTGAAGGCGGCGCGACCGAACGTGTTTGGGGACGCCGTCTGCTGGGCGATCCGCAATGAGCGCCGCACGGCGTCGAAGCCGTAGCTGCGCATCGCTACCTCGTACGCGTGGATGGCCGGCAGCAGCTCCGCGCGGCCGCGCTGCACGTCGGCGAGCTGGTGGCACAGCAGAGCAGCGTCACGGAGAGCAGTGTTGCCACCCAGGCCCTGCAGCGGCGTCATGGTGTGGATGGCGTCGCCGAGCAGCGTCACGATCGTGGTCGCCCAGGGAGAGACCGGGACTGACGACGCCAGCGGCACGCTCAGCACGGTTGCCGGGTCCGACTCTGCGACCAGCCGTTGCAAGGCGGGATGCCAGCGGTCAACGAGGCGGAGGGCGAGCCCCTGGAGCGCCGATCCGTCCTCGCGCCGCACCTTGCCCGTCAGCCCGATGGCGTCGGGTTGGCCGAGCAGCGCCCAGAACAGATGCTCAGGCAGATCGACGTCGGACTGCGGATCGGGCGCCGCGGCGCCGGCCGGCTGGTGGAGGAAGGACGCAGCAAACAGGGCCGGGCCGCGCGGGGGCAGGACGAGGGTCATCTGGCTCAGCAGCTCGGGCGGCAGGCGGTCGCGGGTGCGCTCGGTCAGGTAGAACTTGCCGGCGATGCCGGCCACGCCGGTATCCACCACGCGGGCGTGTGGCAGATACTGCCGCCGCACGGCCGAGCCGGCGCCGTCGGCCCCGACCAGCAGGTCGCCAGTGGCCGTGCTGCCATCGGCGAAGAACGCCGTGACGCACCCGTCGGAGCCCTGCTCGTAGCGCACCAGCCGCTTGCCGAAGAGGACCAGGTCGTCGAGCCCCGTTAGGAGCAGCTGGCGTAGGCCGGCGCGACTGATGGGGTGGGCGCGATCAACGGCGGCCTGGCCCGGGTCGGGCTCGTCGACGAACGCCAGCTGGCGCAGCCGCTGGTCGACGAAGGCGATGCCGCGGGGTGGGCAAGCCGAGCGGGCCGCGAACGCCTGCCACAGGGCCAGCGGCAGACAGGCGTGCAGGGCACGGCTGCCGCTGGCGTTGACGTGGATGCGGTAGCTGAGGAGCGGGTCGGGAGGGTGCTGGTCGCGTTCGAAGACGCGGACGCTGAGGCCGGCGGCGCGGAGGCCGTGGGCGAGACAGAGGCCGCCGAGGCCGCCGCCGGCGACGAGGACGCGGAGAGGTTCGGACATGGCCAATCCACCGTTCAACTAGATGGTTGAGACAGTACGCCGCGCTTTCAGCAATGTCAACCATCTAGTTGAAAAGTCGCCGTTGCTATCATGCCCGCCGTGGCCTCGCCCTCCGCCACAGCCAGCCGCCGTCCGCGCGCCGACCGCCAACGCGCTCTCGTCCAGGTCGCCTACCGCCTCATCGCCGAGCGCGGCCTCGAGGGCCTCCGCTTCGGCGATGTCGCCCGCCAGGCCGGCATCAACAACGGCACCCTCCTCTACTACTTCCCTAGCAAGGAGGCTCTCGTCCAGGCCGTCGTCGCCTACCTCATCGAGGAGTTCAGCGTCAGCCAGGCGCCCAGGCCGCCCGCCGCGCAGCTCGATGCTCTGGCCGAGCTGCGGGGCGAGTTCGAGGACGCTCGTCTGCGCCTGCGCCAGCAGGTCGGCATCGTGTACACGGAGCTGCTGGTGCGCTCGCAGCGCGACCCGGCCGTTTTGGCGTCGCTGCGGCACATGGACGACGCCTGGCGCGGCTGGCTGGCCACCATCCTCGACCGGGGCCGTGCTCAGGGCGTCTTCCGCTCGGACCTGGACACAGCGCTGGTCACGACCACAATCATGGCTGTCATCAAGGGCGTCGGCCTGCAGGCGGTCACCGCGGGCGACCCCAACACCGTCGACAGCGCCATGTCAGCCGTCGCTGGCCTGATCGAGCGGTGGCTGGTGCCGCCGCCCGCGTAGGCCAGCGCTACCCGCGCCCGCCGAGCCTCGGCAACCCGTCGAGCTGGACCGTCGCCTCGACAACGTCGGCGAAGGCGTCGTACGGATCGCTCACCGATGCGGCAGCAGAGCGCCAGCGAAAGCCGCGCGTCGCGGCCAGCGCTCGGACCAGCGCCTGGCGAGGCTCGGGCGGCTCGAGCAGCCCATGCACGTGAGTCCCGACCACGGCGGCGTCCGCGCCGACGCTGCCTTCGCGCCCCTCGTCAAGCTCCAGGAACGCCCCGCCGCCCGCCTGTCCTGTTGTCCGTCCCAAATGGATCTCGTAGCCCGCCACGGGCAGACCGGCCAGGGACTGCCAGACCCCGACGCCACCATCGAGCACCCGCCCTTTCGTTCGCGCAAGTCGCTTGGCACCGGCGAGCTCGGTCGCGATGGGCAACAGGCCAAGCCCTGGCGCGGTGGCCTGGTCGGACTCCACCCGCCGCGGGTCATGCACGACGGTCCCGAGCATCTGGTACCCGCCGCAGACGCCGAGGACCGGTGTCCCCGTCTGGGCCAACCAGCAGATTCGCTCGGCCAGCCTCCGCTCGTGCAGCCACAGCAGGTCAGGGATCGTCGTCTTGCTCCCGGCACAATCACCAGGTCGGGCGCACGCAGCTCCTCGGGCCGCGACACGTAGCGGACCTGCACGCCCGATTCCGCCGCCAGTGGGCCGAACTCGTCGAAGTTCGCCAGGTGCGGCAGGTGGATGACCGCGATACCCACCAGCGCATGAGCGGCCTCCCGCTGGCTGAGGCTGGCGGCGTCCTCCTCGGGGATCACAAGCCCCTCCACGTACGGCACGACGCCGAGCACGGGCACACCGGTCCGGCGCTCCAGGAGCGCCGGTGCCGGCGCCAGGAGGGATGCGTCGCCACGGAACTTGTTCAAGACGAACCCGCGCACCAGCGCCCGCTCGTCAGGAGCCAGCCACTCCCACGTCCCGAGCAGCGACGCGAACACGCCACCGCGGTCGATGTCGCCGACCAGAAGCATGTCGGCCTGGGCGTGCAGCGCCAGGCGCATGTTGACGATGTCGCGCGCCCACAGGTTGATCTCCGCCGGACTACCAGCGCCCTCGGCTAGCACGAGGTCGAAGCTGGCGCGCAGCCGATCCAGCGCGTCCGTGACCACCGGCCAGAGATCGCGGCGCTCCGGACCTGGATCTGGATCTGGATCTGGATGAAAGTACTGCCGCGCCGTCTGGACGCTGTGCACCTGGCCCCTGACGACGACCTGGCTGGCACCGCCCTGCGGCTTGAGCAGGATGGGGTTCATATCCACCGTGGGGGTGACCCGCGCTGCCACGGCCTGGGCAAACTGGGCGCGCCCAATCTCCCCGCCACCGGGGCAGACCGCGGCGTTGTTCGACATGTTCTGCGCCTTGAACGGCGCCACGCGCACGCCGCGGCGCGCGAACAGGCGGCACAGCCCGGCGACCAGGGTGCTCTTGCCGGCCGATGAGGCGGTGCCCTGTACCATCAGCACCGGGGCCAGGCGGTCAGCCACGTCCGAGCTGGGCCACCGCCGACACCAGGCGCCGACACTCTTCGGGCAAACGGCACGCGATGCGGACGCACGCGGGAAGTCCGAACGAGGCGCAGTCGCGGACCACCAGGCCGTGCGGCAGGAGGGCATGCCGGAAGAGGGCCCCGTCCGCCACGTCCACCAGCACGAAATTCGCGGCGGCTGGCGCGGCCTCCAGGCCCAGGCGCGCCAGCCCGTCGGTGAGCAGCCGCCGCGACTCGTGCTCGGTCCGGCGGTGCTGGATAGCTGCACGCCTGACCTTGCCGGACGTCGGCGCGCCGCCCGCGCCAGATCGGCCGTCGCTGGCACAGGCAGCAGCACCAACGCTGTTCAGCATGAAGAAGATGGGAGGACGGCACGAGCCGCGCTCGCGGCCGGGCGATGCGGAAGCGCTGGATTGGCCTCAGAGCTGGGATTTCTGCTCGTGGGCCACGTCGGGCGGCGGGCCGGCGGGGTGGCGCACGTCCCGCGCTGACGGGGCCTCCCCTGGCGGGGAGCCTGCGGCGGAGGCAACCTGGTGGCGGTCGGCACGCACCTGGTGCCGCACCAGCCAGAGGGCGGCTACCAGCACCAGCGCACCCAGCGAGTTGATGGCCAGGTTCGTGACGATATCGCGGGCGTCCCCACGCGTGGCGGCGATACCCAGCCCGTGCCGGATCGCCGCCGTGATGCCGATCACCAGGAACTCCTGGAGCTGCTGACTGATCGGCCCACGGCTCAGCGTGGTGTGCAGGAGCTCCAGCAGGATAATCGCCAGGAACGCCGCGTCGATGCCCCGCAATGTGGCCCCGGTGAAGTCGTGGTCGACCAGCAGGGGGTCCTTGACCTCCACGACCACGGCCACCAGGGCCACCAACACGAAGCCGATCAGCATGAGCGACACCACCGCCGTGAGCAGGCTCTCCGCCCGCTCGAAGAGCCCGTTCAGTCGCTCTTCGAGCGGGGTTGGCTGCGCCCGGAGCGTCGGCTCCCCCTGTGGGCGGCTCATCTCTGAACGGGCCTCAGGCGGCACACGTGGCCTCGACCGCCGGCCCCGACTCGGACAGCGCCCGGAGCAGGGCCACGACGGACGGCTCCGCTTCCGACAGGCCAGCCGGCGCCTTGGTCAGCGCCGCCTCGGCGAGCGACGCGTCGACGTCTGGCAGCCGGCCCTGGATGTAAGCGTGGACCACGGCTGGATGGATGTACGCCTTCCGACAGACGGCCGGAGTGTTGCCCAGATGCTGGGCGACCTGGCGGATGGCTTCCACGACGCGCTGCTTGCCCGCCTTCTCGGTCTCGGCCGGCTGGCACAGGCGCAGATGCCCGAGGGCGAAGACAGTGCCGTTCCAGGTGCGGAAGTCCTTGGCGGTGAAGTCGGCGCCGGCTATGTCGCGCAGATAGGCGTTCACGTCGTCGGACTCGACCCGGTGTCGCTCGTCGTCGTCGCCGACGTACTGCAACAGCTCCTGCCCGGGGAGCTCCTGGCACTGTTTGATGAGGCGGGCCAGTCGGCAGTCGTCTACGCGCACGGTGTGCGGCTGCTTGGACTGGCCGCGGAAGCGGACCTGGGCGCGGCCACCGGCGAAAGTGACGTGGCGATCGCGCAGGGTGGTCAGCCCAAAGGCGCGGTTCTCTCGTCGGTACTCGTCGTTGCCGATACGCATGGAGGTCTGGTCGAGCAGGCGCACCACGAGGGCGAGCACCTTCTCGCGGGGGAGACCTGGCCGGCGCAGATCGCTGTCCACCTGAGCGCGGATCGCTGGCAGCGCCGCCCCGAACGCCTCCATGCGGTGGTACTTGGCGGCGTCGCGCGCGGACCGCCATTCGGCGTGATAGCGGTACTGCTTACGCCCGCGCGCATCGCGCCCCGTGGCCTGGATGTGGCCGCCCGGGTCGGGACAGATCCAGACGTCGGTCCAGGCGGGCGGGATGGCCAGGCTCTTGATACGCCTGATCACGGCCGGCTCCGAGACGCGGCGACCGTCGGGGAGAAAGTAAGCGAACCCCGTGCCGTAGCGCCGCCGCCGAATGCCGGGCTGGCGATCGTCGCTGTAGGCGAGCCCGGCAGCCGCCGCCGCGTCCACCGACTCCTTCGCCGCTTGAGCACCGGACTGCACGGCGCCAGTGTCGCAAACCACGTACCAGCAAGCCACTTTCCGGACGGCAAACCATCGAGGCACACTGCAAATACTGGTTCACCGGGTGCCCCAGCGCGCACCACCCGGCGGACGGCGGGGCGTCGTCGGCGTCAGGTCACGAGCTCGGCGGTGAGGCCCTCGGTGCGGGCGGCCTGTGCCTGCTGCTGTCAGCGGTCCAGAACTCGAGCCCGATCGGCGAGAGCTGCGCGGCGACGACGAGGGCACAGCCGACGTGTATCGCGTCGAGGGCCCGGAGCGGGGAGTGGAACAGCAGCCGCTCGGCCTGGGAATAGACGCCCTCCGTCACTGCCACCGTCTGGTACCGGTCGCGCCAGTGTGCCCGGAACAGACGCCAGAGGCGGTCCCGGTCGGCCGCGAGTACGGTCCCATCGCGCACCTTGCGGGCGAAGGCCGAGGCGACTTCCACCGACGTGACACGCGCCAGTAGCAGCGTATGCCCTTGGGCGGGCGCGCAGATCGCTCGGACGCACCAGGCGCCCGGCTCAGACCGGCAGTAGCGCCGCACGAGTGCCGAGGTATCGAAAAAGATCGCCGCCATCAGCGGCCGGAGCGATCCTCCAGGCTGGCTTCAGAGGGTCCGAGACCGGTCGGGCGCGCGGCCAGCCAGGCTTCGACCTGGGCTTCGAGCCCGTAGCCGCCGCCCCGTGGGGAGCATCAGGGTCGTCCCTCTTCGGCACGAGCAGCCCGGCTGCGGCTAGCTGCGCTTCCACGCTGCGGTCGGGGTCCGGCAGCCGATCCAGGGCCTCGCGGATGATCGCCGCTTCGGTGCAGCCGCGTCGGGCGGCCAGCGCCTTGAGCTTCCGATCCTGTTCGCGGCCGAGGTAGACCTGCTTCCTGATCATCGGCCCCGACATACATCGCAAGTGTACGCCGCAAGCTGCTACCAACGGCCCGAGCCAGGAACGCGCCGTCTTTAGGGTGCGACCCGCCCGACGCGAGCCGCTGATTCTGGAGATCGCCGACTGCTTCGAGACCAGGTCCGTGCCGGCACAAAAGTTACGATATCCAGCATAATCAGCTTATGCTGAACGTCCCAAATTTTAGTCTGCGCGCCGAACAGCACCGCTTTGTCGACGATATGGGCGCCTTCTTCGCCAGCTACGGCCTCGGCCACGCCCCGGGCCGCGTCTACGGCTACCTGCTGCTGTGTCCCGGGCTGGCCAACCTGGACCAGATCGCTACCGAGCTCGGCATCAGTAAGAGTGGCGCGAGCACTGCCGCGCGGCTGCTCGAGACCTGGAACCTGGTCCGCAGCGTCCCGGAGCGCGGCAGTCGCCGCATCCGCTACGAACCTACCACCGCCCTCGACCGCCTACTCGTGGCCGGGATCGCCAAAATGCAGGCGTTCCGCCAGACGCTGGAAGAGGGGCGGCAGGTCGCGCCCCCAGGCCCGCCGATCGCGCGACTGGAAGATCTGTCGAACGCCCTGGGTTTGTACCTGGATGCGGTCGAAGAGGCGCTCCGACGCATTAGAGGGGGAACGACGCGATGACGGCGACGGCGATCTCGGTGTCCGATCTGGTCAAGTCGTTCGGCCGAACGCGCGCCTTGGACGGGCTCGGTCTGTCCGTTGGCACGGGCGAGGTGCACGGCTTTCTCGGCCCGAACGGCGCCGGCAAGACCACGACCATCCGCATCCTGCTCGGCCTCCTGCGGGCGGACGCCGGCCAGGCTCGCCTGCTCGACGCTGACCCCTGGCGGGATGCCGTCGCACTGCACCGCCGCCTCGCCTATGTACCCGGCGACGTCGCCCTCTGGCCCGAGCTCTCCGGCGGCGAGGTGATCGACCTGCTGGGCCGGCTGCGCGGCGGCCTCGACCCCAGGCGCCGGGCCAGCCTGCTGGAACGCTTCGATCTCGACCCGCGCAAGAGGTGCAACACGTACTCCAAGGGCAACCGGCAAAAGGTCGCTCTGATCGCCGCTCTCGCCTCAGACGTTGAGCTGCTCCTGTTGGACGAGCCGACCGCGGGCCTCGACCCTTTGATGGAGGTTGCCTTCCGCGACATCATCGCCGAGGAGCGTCGCCGCGGGCACACGGTCCTGCTTTCTAGCCACGTCCTGGCCGAGGTTGAGGCGGTCTGTGACCGAGTCACCATCATCCGAGCCGGCCGCACCGTCGAGACCGGCACGCTGGCCGAGCTGCGTCACCTGGCCCGCACCTCCATCTCCGCCGAGCTGGCGGGCCCACCATCCGGGCTGGCGGCGCTGCCCGGGCTGCACGACCTGCAGGTCGACGGTGCCCGTGTGCGTTGCGAGGTGGACGCCGACGCGCTGAACGGCGTGCTGCGCCATTTGACCTCACTCGGATTGCACAGCCTGATCAGCCAGCCGCCGACGCTGGAGGAGCTGTTCATGCGCCACTACCAGGTCGAACAACCCGCGGGCGGCGCCCCAAGCGACAGGTAGGTAGAGGTGGTGCGATGAACGAACTGACAGGCACCGGCGCGCTGATCCGGCTGATCCTGCGCCGGGACCGCATCTGGTTGCCGAGCTGGATCGTGGTGGTGGCCCTCGCGCCGATTGGCATCGCGGCCAGCTTCGCCGCACTCTACCCCACCGCCGAAGCGCTGGCGGCGTACGCCGCCGGGGCCACGAACACCCCGGCGACAGTTGCGATACTCGGTCCCCTGTTCAGCCCCACCCTTGGCGGACTCGTCGCCTGGCGGACGGGGTTGCAGAGCGCGATCCTGATCGCACCTGTGAGTATGCTCTTCGTCATCCGCCACACGAGGACTGAGGAGGAGAAAGGGCGCCGCGAGGTGCTGGGCGCGACCGTGGTAGGCCGGCAGGCGCCACTCACGGCGGCGCTGAGCGTGGTGTTCGGGGCCAACCTGGTGAGCGCCGCGCTCATCGCGACAGGACTGATCGGTCTCGGACTTCCCACCGCGGGGTCTGTCGCCCTCGGCCTGTCGGCAGCGGCCACTGGGTGCGTGTTCGCCGCGGTCGCAGGCCTAGCTGCGCAGCTGACGGAGAGCCCCGGCCCCGCGCGGGGCATCGTGCTGCTGGTCTTCGGTCTCTTGTACGTGATGCGCGCCGCCGGAGATCTGGCTCGGCTGTCCTGGCTTTCCTGGTTATCGCCGGTCGGTTGGCTGCGTCTCACCCGCGCCTTCGCCGGCGAGCAATGGTGGGTCTTCGCGCTCCTCGTCTGCCTGGTCGTCGCGCTGGTCGCCGCAGCCTTTGCGCTGTGCGCGCAGCGAGACCTTGGCGCCGGCCTCCTGCCGCAGCGACTCGGCCCGGCCACGGCCTCGCCCCGACTGCGCAGCCCCCTGGCCCTGGCGTGGCGCCTGCAGCGCGGCACGCTGCTCGCCTGGACCGCCTCGTTTGCCGCGCTTGGCGTCGGGTTGGGCGCGGTCACTCCGAGCATCTCCAAATTCGTGGACGTTCCCCAGCTCCAGGGCTGGGTGACCCGGACGGGCGAGCGCGATGCCGGCGATGCCTTCCTGTTCATGCTCATGTATGTTCTCGGCCAGGTCGCCTCGGCGTACGCGATCGTGGCAACGCTGCGTCTACGGTCCGAAGAGGTGGAGCGACGCGCCGAGCCGGCGTTGGCCGCCGCGGTCGGCCGACTGCGCTGGGCAAGCAGTCACCTGGTGTTCGGGGCGATCGGCCCGGTGGTTGCGCTGGCAGCGCTCGGCCTCCCCATTGGCCTGATGTATGGGTTGAGCACCGGCGACGTGGGTTACCAACTGTCGAGCCTGCCGGCCCGCGCGCTGGCGACACTGCCGGCCATTTGGGTGATGGTTGGGCTCGCCGCGGCGCTGTATGGTCTGCTGCCCCGCTTCACGCCCGTGGTCTGGGCAGCGCTGGCGGTGTTCCTGGCACTCGAACTGGCCTGGGAGCTGCAGCAGGTGAGCCCGGCGGTGTTCAACATCTCGCCCTTCGCCCACGTGCACTGGGCCATCCAGGTCACGGCCGTACCCCTGGTGGGACTGACCACAATCGCCACGGCGCTGACCGCCGCCGGGCTGGTCGGGTTCCACCGCCGCGACGTGGGATGATCTCGGCTCGGGCCACCTGACCACGAGCGACACGCGAGCTCGAATAAGCCAAATCCTGCGCGTCCTGAAGCTGGCACCCGATGTCCTGGATGCCGTGGCAGCGCTCGGCGACCCCCTGGCCACGCTAGACATCGGGGACTCGGCCGACGAAGGAGACCATGGTCGGCACGACCCCGTAGCGCTCGTAGAAGTGGACAGCGTCGTGGTTCGTCGCGACGACGCCGACCCGCCAGTCGGCCACATTCCTGCGCCGCAGCTCCGTTAGCATGGCCGCCATCAAGGCACCGCCCACCCCTCGCCCCCTGGCATCGGGCAGCACTGATAGCGTCTCCAGCTCCGCCACACAGTCGGCCGTCGCCCACGTGGCGGAGCCTCGGCCGAGATGGACAAAGGCGTAACCGATCGGGTCACCGTGCTCCTCGGCGATGAGCACGAAGGCCTCGCCAGCCTCGAGCCACGCCTCGTATAGGTGGCGCCGGCGCGCCCAGGACTCCTCAGGTGGGCGGATCGGCCCGAACTGGGGGGCGACAGATGCATGATGCGCCTGCAGCGCTTTCCAGAGCGGCCCGAGGGCATCGAGTCGCTCCAGTCCAGCGGGGACTACCGAGCAGGTCGCCATGGGGTCGTCACGGTGGATAGTTGTGGCACCTCGGCCCAGGCCGTGTCTTCACCACTTGCTGCTCCTCAGCCGACGGGCCGATCACCCATCTGTTGGGGCAGGCTTTCGCCGCGGACGCCGACAGCTACCGCGATGCTCGAAGCCGCGTGGGGTGGCCAGCGTCCGTCCCGGCACATCCCGTTCCCCGCGCGTGAAGACAGCCCGCGATGAGCATCAGCTCCGTGCCCTCTCTCTGACCCGCTTAGGAGGCCAGCAAGATCAAAGTTGCATGTCCGGTCGACCACGCTCCTCCGAAACGAGATCAATCCCGCGATTGACCCCCCGCCAGACGTGAAACGTTATTCCTGCCAAACTCCTTAGCAGGACATGCTCCCGTAGAGCCAGACGAAGGGTGGCAGCGGCCCGATACCGCTACACGCGACGTAGAAGTTGAACACAAAGCTCGTGAGTCCAGCGAATGCCAGGAAGAGCACCAGCGCCAGTGCGGCGGCCGCAACGGGCTTGTGCCTGGTCCCACCCGCCGCCACGACCGGAACAATGGCCGAAACCGCTGCGGCCAGGATGATCACGGCCCACAACGCGGCCTCCCAGCCACGCTGATAGGCATTGTAGACAGTCGGTAAGTCTTCCAGCGTAGCGCCCCTGAAGCGGAACCACTCGAACTGGGCGGCGTAGCCCAGCGCGGCGATCCCCAGAGTCAGCACCGCGAACGCGCCCAGCGCGCCGAGCAGTCCCGTGCCGAGCAGCCTGCTCGGTGCTCGTCGCGCGGCGCCGCGTCCCCGCGCGCCCGCCCCGGCCAGGGCGCCCACCAGCCCTGCCGGCAGCGTTGCCCAGCCGAGCTCCGTGGGCCCGAACTTGGTCGCCGCGAGGCTGACGATGGCCAGGGTCCAGACGGCCCAGGCGCCAAGCGCTACCAAGACTGGCGCACCCTCAGAGAAGGACCTGCCGGTGTACCCCGCCGCCAGGCCGCACACCACTCCCAGCGCCAGGAAGCCGGCCACGGGCCCGATCAGCCCACCAGAGAACATGGCCACGAAAAGCCCTGGCACAAAGCTCAGCACCAGCACCGCTAGCCCCGCTCCACCCCCGGCCAGTGCCGCCGTGCTCAGTCGTATCCCGGCGGGTGTCACCCGCCCGGGTGTCGCCCATGCTGCGTCTGCCATCGTTTCCTCCCTCGCTTGCCCCTTGGACGCGGACGGCCCATCGACGCGCCCTTCGAGGCTGCCACGGTTCCCTCGCCGTGAGTCAACAGTGCGCTGATTTCCCCCTGATGTCCATGTCCGGCGTGATTAGGCAAAGTCAGAACTGCGGCCCCTGCCGCTCGGCGGGCTCGTCGACGTGGGTCGCGGCCTGGACCTCGGGCGGGGATCAGCCTCACCTGGACCACGCTGGTCGCCACGGCCGTGCGAAGGGCCGGGACGAAAGTCGTCGAGTCGGACGTCATTGCCGAAGCGCAGGTCGATGTCGCGGGTAGTCGGTATCCCCAGCCATACCGGAGCTCGAGGGCCGGCTCTCGGCACGCCGCCACGAGCGAGACCTCGCGTCCAGTGGGATTGGCCGCTGTCCGTTGTGCGGTCGCTTCCGGCGCGTTCTGGCGACGCGCGGTTGCGTCCTGCAGGCGTGCCGGGGCTGTGCTCAGGGCCTGCCGCTCGGCGAACTGGGCGGAGGCGAGGGTGCAGCGGCGCTCGCCCGCCACTCGCTCGGCCTTCCTCGCCCAACTCGCCAAGCTGTTCCCCGGCCTGCCTGACCCTGCCTGGCTGACAGTTCCTGGTCTGACACAATGTCGGCGCTGCTCCAATCCGATGAGCATCTCGACGACTCGCCCGCAGCTGACCGGCTACGCTGACGCGGGGACAGGTGAGCAGTGATGCTCGACGAGTTGCGGCGACTGTACGAAAACGACCAGGCACTGCGGCAGGAGGGGCTACGGCCGAGTGTGCTGCCGCGCATGGTCTGGGCCGACTGGCGCCGCCGGCGGCGCGTGAAGCGTCTCCTGAAAGACGGCGTCCTGGAGGCGCCAGAGGACTACTACCACGCGGCGATGATCCTCCAGCACAGCCTCGCGGTCGCCGATTACTGGCAAGCCCACCAGCTCGCAATGCGGGCGGTGGAACTTGGCTATAATCAGGCGCGCTGGCTGGCCGCCGCCACGCTGGACCGCTGGCTGATGCGGCAAGGCAAGCCGCAAAAGTACGGGACGCAGTACACGATGGTTGGCGCGCGCTGGAAGGTGTGGGCCTGGGGCAAGCGCTACCGCTTGTGGGACGTGGACCCGGTCACCAGCGATACCGAGCGGGCGGAGTGGGGGGTGCCCGCGCTCGAGGTCGCGCGGGAATGGGCGGCGACGATCGGCCAGATGACGGCGACCCGGCTGGGACCCACCATCGCGGTCATTGAGACAGGTGATCTCCGGGTGGAAGTCCAGGACATCCGAGCCCTCTGGGCCACCGCACCCCCAGGCGCCGGCGGGCGGCCAGAGGCCACTCCCTTGCAGCCGAGCGATCGTCCGGAAAACGTCGTCGTGCCCGAGGGGTTCGACGTCTGCCGGGCCGGCGCCGCGTTCGGGCTGGTAGGGCGCGACGGCGCCGTGCAGGCGACCTGGCAGCAGCAGGTGGTGCAGCCGGGTGAGCCCTTCAGGCACCTCTGGAGATGGGTGGATCCCCCGCAGGTCGAAGCGGTGACGCTGGGCCATCGCTCGGCCGTCTGGATCGGCGGCGAAGAAGATGGCGGTGGGCTCGTCCTCACCCGAGCAGGCGCGTCGGCCTATTGGTCCGTGTGGGGCTGGCTGCCACGCCCAGACCTGCTGTGTCTCGCCGCCAGCCTACCCGTAGATGCGCCGTCAGTTGGACGCGGTGCGCCAGGATGAGCAAAGGACGCGCGTCGTCAGGGCGGGACCGATCATGATGGTCGAGCGCCGCATAGTCGGCGCAGTGGTGCTGCCACTCGCAGGCGTCCTGGAGTTGTACGCGTCGGCCGGCCCGTCCGGGGCGTCACTTGCGGTGTGGTTCGTGATCGCCCTGGCGACGGGGCTACTGCTTCGGGCGTGGTGGGCCCTGCTCCTTGCGTGCGTCCCCTGGCCGCTGCAGATCGCCCTGGGACTCGCGACCGGCCGCTACCTCTTCCTCGGAGAGGCGTGGGAAGCGGCGGCGGCTAGTACCGTGCTGTGCGGTCTCTTCGGGACTGCGCTCGGGGTGATCCTCGCTCGGTGGCGCCTGAACGCGTCGCACGCAACACAGAGCGGGCGCAGTTAGTCGGAGGACGCCACGCACTCCATGGAGAAATTCCCTCGGGAGATACTGCCAAAATGGGTTCGTGCGCGGCCTGCTCAGCCCATCCATAAAGTGGGCGGGGGAGCAGTGGTTACTGGGGCAGGAGCTCCAGGGCGTGCTGCATCTGCGCCCGGTACCTGTGCAGTGCGGCACGGCCAACCTGGGTCATGCGGCACATCGTCTGTGGCACCTTGCCGTGGTAGCCCTTGTCGATGGCCACGTAGCCGGCGTCTTCCAAGCGGGTGAGATGTGCGCCCAGGTTGCCCTTGGTTAGTCCTGTCTGGCGCAGCAAGTAGAGGAAGTCGGCGCACTCGGCCTCGGAGAGCAGCGCGAGGATGAGAAGACGGGCCGGCTCATGTACGACGCGGTCCACGCCTATCAGGTCGCGCAGGTCGCCCTGCACCGCTCAGACCGCGACCGGCGGTGGGTCGGCGTAGAAGCAGCGGTCGCGGCGCAAGCGGACCAACACCGCGAGGCGCTCGCCGTCCAAGTCGCCGAGCTCACGGGCCAGCCGCACCGGATCGTAGCCGCCATCGAAGATGCAGGTCGGGACGG
>JAABUZ0100004317.1_pt1 | contig 19759 bp, 14 predicted proteins | sample 5562091 | NCBI WGS metagenome assembly JAABUZ01 (sample SAMN12813069, study PRJNA571459) | rock metagenome | isolation source: Antarctica rocks | place: Antarctica: Victoria Land, Linnaeus Terrace sud | collected 2015-12-21 | reverse complement strand
GGCCGCGGCCGACGCGGGCGCGGCGCGGCTGCGCGACGCGGAGGCGGTCGCCGAGGGCGCGTCGGGCGCGTTAGGCCGGGTGGACGCCGCGGTCGAGCGCGTGGCCGGCTCGGCCGCGCGCGTGGCGGGCGCGGTGCGCGAGAGCCGGCAGGCGGTCGCCGCCGCGGACGACGCGCTGGCCCGGGCGCGCGACGCCGCGGGGCGGCACGCCACGGCCGCGGAGGAGGTGGCCGCCGCGACGGAGCAGACCGCGGCGAGCGTGGAGGAAGTCTCCGCGACCGCCGAGCAGCTCGCGGCCGGGGCGGCGGGGGTGCGGGCGCTGATCGCCGGGTTCCGCACCTGAGCAAGGGTGGCCCCCCGCTTGCGCGGGGGTGACGCACTTAGCCCCCGACCATGCTCGCCGGGTCGAGCACGCGGTCGAGTTCCGCGCGCGTCATGAGCCCCCGCTCGGTGACGAGGTCGTAGACCCCGCGGCCGCTGGCGAGGGCGGCGCGGGCGATCTCGGTCGCCTTCTCGTAGCCGATCACCGGGACGAGCGCCGTCACGATGCCGATCGAGTGCTCGACGAAGTAGCGCATACGGTCGGGGTTGGCGGTGATCCCGACGACGCAGCGCTCGCGCAGCACGTCGCACGCGTTGCGGAGCGTCGCGAGGCCGCCTAACAGGCGGTAGGCGATCACCGGCTCGAACACGTTCAGCTGTAGCTGCCCCGCCTCCGCGGCCATCGTCACCGTGACGTCGCCGCCGACGATGTCGAAGCACACCTGGTTGACGACCTCGGGGATCACCGGGTTCACCTTGCCGGGCATGATCGACGACCCGGGCTGCATGGCCGGGAGGTTGATCTCGCCGAAGCCCGCGCGCGGTCCGGACGAGAGCAGCCGGAGGTCGTTGCAGATCTTCGACAGCTTCACCGCGCAGCGCTTGAGCACGCCCGAGAGCTGCACGAACACGCCCGTGTCGGCCGTGGCCTCGACGAGGTCGGGGGCGGTGATGAGGTCGAGGTTGGTGATCGCGGCGAGGTGGCGGCGGACCGCCTCGGCGTAGCCCGCCGGGGCCGTGATCCCGGTCCCGATCGCCGTCGCGCCCATGTTGATCTCGCGCAGCAGCCCCTGCACCTCGCCCAGCCGGTCGACGTCTTCGAGGATCGTGTGGCCGAAGGCGGTGAACTCCTGGCCTAACGTCATCGGGACCGCGTCCTGCAGCTGCGTGCGGCCCATCTTGACGAACGGCGCGAACTCGCGCCCCTTGTCGAGGAACGCCTCGGCGAGCGTGCGCATCGCGCCGCGGAGCGTGTCGATGCTCGCGTGCAGGGCGAGCTTGAGCGCCGTCGGGTAGACGTCGTTGGTGCTCTGGCTCAGGTTGACGTGCGAGTTGGGGTGGACCGCCCCGTACGCGCCGCGCGGCATGCCTAACAGTTCGAGCGCGCGGTTGGCGATCACCTCGTTCGCGTTCATGTTGGTCGACGTGCCGGCGCCGCCCTGGATCATGTCGACTAGGAAGTGCTCGTGGTGCCGCCCCGCGCGCACCTCGTCCGCGGCGCGCTCGACGGCGTCGGCGACGTCGGGGGCGAGGAGGCCGAGCTCGGCGTTGGCGCGCGCGGCGGCCGCCTTCACGGCGGCGAGCGCCGCGACGAGTGCGGGGAACTCGCGCAGGGGCACGCGGGTGATCGGGAAGTTCTCGAGCGCGCGGAGCGTCTGCACGCCGTAGAGCGCGTCGGCGGGCACGTCGCGCTCGCCGAGCAGGTCGTGCTCGCGGCGCGTGCCGGAGCCCGTGAACCCCGTCGCGCGCCCGTGACCGACGAGCGTCGCGTCGGCGGCGCGCAGGCGCTGCGCGATCGCGCGCGCCGCGCGGGCGACGAGGGCGGCGAAGATGGGCGGGTTCTCCTTGAGGAGGTCGTCCATCTGGCCGCGCGTCATCACCGCGGCCGTGACCGGGGCGAGCGCGCGCGCCGTCGTGCCGTGCGCGTCCTTGTCGCCGAGGAGGAGCCCTTCACCTAACGCCTCGCCGGCGCCGAACGTCGACAGGCGCACCGCGCGCCCCTCGGCCGTCTTCTCGACGGCCACGCTGCCGGCGAGGAGCACCGCCATGAACTGGCGCGGCGCGCCCTCGACGAACAGCGTCGCCTCTTCGTCGAACGTCTGGACGGTGAAGGCGCGCGCCAGACGCCAGAAGTACGCGTCGGGCAGGCCGGCGAGGAACGTCGTCGCGCGCAGGCGGTCGGCGAGGGCGGCCGGGGCGGTCGGCGGGGGCAGGAGGGTGGAAGCCGTCATGTCGACCAACGTAGGGGCGGGACCGGGGGGTGGGGAGCGCACGAACGACGAACCGGGTTCAGCGTAGCAACGACGCTCGCGGCGCGATGCTCGCACCGTCCGGCGGGCTCGGCCGGCGTCCTGTCGCGCGGCGAACCGCGCGCGTATACTCTCGCCCATGGCCGCCCTGGTTCGCCCGCAGCCGCCCGACCCGGCGAGCGGCATGGTGCAGATGACGCTCGAGCAGTTCCTCGCGTGGGAGCAGACACAGGAGCGCCGGCACGAGTTCGTCGACGGGTTCGTCCGCGCGATGACCGGCGGCACGCTCCGGCATAACGCGATCGCCGGGAACGTCTACAGCATCCTGCGCGCGGCAGCGACGGGCACTGGGTGTCGGGCGCACTTCTCCGACGTGCAGGTGCGCACCCCGGCGGGTCGCACGTACTACCCTGACGTCGTGGTGCGCTGCGGGCCATTCGCGCAGGGGGACGTGTACGCTCGCGGCCCCTGCGCCATTGTCGAGGTCACGTCACCGTCGACCCGGTCGATCGACCGCGGGGAGAAGCACGACGCCTATCGCACGATCCCGTCGCTCCGCGCGTACGTCGTGGTCGAACAGGCGGTGCGGCGTATGGACTGCTACGTCCGGCAGGACGACGGCACCTGGACGCACGTCGAGGCGAGCGACGCGACCGGCGTCACCGAATTCGCGTCCCCATGCGTCGACGCGGTACTCGCCCTCGGCGAGGTCTACGCGGACACCGACATCCTCCCCCCGCCGCCCGACCTGATCGATCCGGACACTCCGCCCGCGACCCCCGCGGAGCCGAGCGCCTAACGCACGCCGCCGCGGCCGCCCCGCGCGGCCCTCCCGCCGCTCCATGCCACTCTCCCGCCGCGACCTCCTCGGCGCCGCCGCCACCGCGGCCGCCGGCCTAACGGCCGCCGGCCCCGCCGGCGCCCTCCCCTGGATCACCGTCGAGGAACGCACGCCGCCGGCCGCGCGCGCCGCCGCGACGCGTCCGGTCGTCGTCTCGGCCGCGAACGGCATGACGGCCGACGCCTCGGGCAAGCGCGGCATCCAGGTCGCCTACGACCGCCTCGTCGCCGGCGCCGACCCGCTCGACGCGATCATCGCCGGCGTCAACGTCGTCGAGCTCAACCCCGAGGACCAGAGCGTCGGGCTCGGCGGGCTCCCGAACGAGGACGGCGTCGTGCAGCTCGACGCGAGTTGCATGCACGGGCCGAGCAAGCGCGCCGGGGCGGTCGCGTGTCTCGAGAACATCGCGACGCCGTCACTCGTCGCGAAAGCGGTGATGGACCACACCGACCACGTGCTCCTCGTCGGGCAGGACGCGCTGCACTTCGCGCGGCGCATGGGCTTCGCCGAGCAGAACCTGCTGACCGAGAAGAGCCGCGCGATGTGGCTGCGCTGGAAGGAGAACCCGGGCGACTCCAACAACTGGATCGACACGCGGCCGGGCCGCGCGCGCACGAGCCAGCGGTTCCAGCACGAGCACGAGTACGCGGACGACGGCCGCCTCACCTACACGACCGGTACGATCAACATGAACGCCGTGACCCCGGCCGGCGACATCGCGAGCGTGACGACGACGAGCGGGATCGCGTGGAAGATCGCGGGGCGCGTGGGCGACTCGCCGATCCTCGGCGCGGGGCAGTACTGCGACAACACCGTCGGCGCCGCGGGGTCGACGGGGCGCGGCGAGGCCAATCTCAAGGTCTGCGGCGCGTTTCTCGCCGTCGAACTCATGCGCCAGGGCAAGAGCCCGGAGCAGGCGCTCGTGCAGGTGATGGAGCGCGTGATCGCGATGACCGAGCCGCGCCTCCTCGACGAGCGCGGGCGGCCGTACTTCGACCTCAGCTTCTACGCGCTCAGCAAGGACGGCCGCGTGGCGGGCGCGGCGGCGTACCAGGGCGGGCGCCATGCGGTGGCCGACGCCGCGGGCGCGCGCGTGGTCGAGAGCGTGTACCTGTTCAAGCGCGAGGAGCGCCCGCGCGGCCACCTGATCAACGGGTCTACGCCGCGGCGGAGCTGACCGACGCGCGCCGAACTCCGGCGCACCCGACGCGCGCGGCGGGGTATGGAGCCCATGCACTCGCTCCCCCGCCCGTCCGTGCCGCGCGTTGCCGCCGCGCTGACCATGACCGCGGCGTGCGTGGTGGCCGGCTGCAACGCCGGCCGCCTGCGTGAGGAGATCGGCCAGCAGGTGCGCGAGATCGGCGACCGCCTGCGCGGCGCCTCGCCGCGCGAGCGCTACGCCGACGACCTCCGCGGCCGGGGCGAGGACGGCGCCGCGCGCGCCCGCGCGTGGGCCGCGGCCGGCGACCGCGCGTTAGGCGCGCCCGCGGCCGCGCCGCTCCCGCTTCGCGAGCAGGGCGCGTTCGCGGACACGGTCGCCGCGGCGCTCGCCTGGCGCGTCCGCCCGCGGCGCGGCGAACGCGTCACCGCGCGGGTCGACGCCGACGCGGACTCCGCCACGCGGGTCTTCACCGAGCTCTGGCGCGAGGCGCCCGGCGACCCGAGCGCGCGTACCCTGGTCGCGAGCGGCGAGGGGATGCACGCGACCTACGAGGTGCTCGTCGACGATCCGGACGCCGTCTACGTGCTCCGCGTGCAGCCCGAGTGGGGACGACGTGTCCGCTGGTCCGTCGCGTTCGGCGTCGGGCCGTCGCTCGCCTTCCCGGTCCAGGGCAAGGACGTGCGCGCCGTCGCGAGCGGCTGGGGCGCCGCGCGGGACGGCGGTGCGCGCCCGCACGAGGGGGTCGACATCATGGCCCCGCGCGGCACGCCGGCGCTCGCCGCCGAGGACGGCGTCGTGCGCTACGTCGGCGACGACCGGCTCGGCGGGCACGTCGTCTCGCTCGAAGCGTCGGGGCGCGGGCACTCGCTGTACTACGCGCACCTCGACACGCAGACCGCGCGCGGGGGCCAGGCGGTGCGGGCGGGCGACACGGTCGGCTTCGTCGGCAACACCGGCAACGCGCGCGGCGGTCCGACGCACCTGCATTTCGGCGTCTACACGGGGGATGGCGCCGTCGACCCGCTGCCGTTCCTCGACGGCCGGCGGCGCGGGGCGACGGCGCCCGGCCGGGACACGATGCTCGTCGGCCGCCCGGTCCGCACGGTCGGGCGATCCGCGGTCGCGCTACGCGCCGGACCGGGCGCCAGTGCGCCAACGCTGGCCCTGCTCGCGCCGCGGACCGTGCTCGCCGTCGACGGAGCCGCGGGCGGCGGCTGGCTTCACGTGCGCCGGCCCGACGCGCCCGACGGACCATTCGCCGGCTACGTGCTGGCCGACGCAGTCGAGCGCGTTCCGGTCCCGCACGAGCCCGCGGTCGCGGCCGGCAGCGGCGGGAGCGCCACGGGACACTGAACCGTCCAGCGGCGCCACGCCGTCATTACATCAGGGATGCGCGACCGCGACCTTGGCCGTGGAGTCCACGTCCGCCTTGCGCTTCTCGGCGTCGCGCGCCCGCCTCTCCGCATCGAACGCGGCGCTGTCATGCGGCGTCGGGTAGGGCGCGGCCGGGCCGATCTTCGTCGCCTTCTTGAAGCCCAGGGCGCCGCCGCCGAGCGAGCCGGCGATGATGGCACCGGGAACGTTGCCGACGATTGCTCCGACGACCACACCGGCGCCCGCGCCGCCGGCCACGCCCTTTGCGACGAGCCAGCGCTGCATGCGCGTCCACGGCCAGGTGCGCTTGTGCTTCTGCGGCGCGCTGACGTTCACGGTCCGGACCGAATCCGCACCCATCGTGTCGCTGCTGTCGTCGCGAGCGGCGAGCGTGGTCTCAGCCTCGGGGGCCGCGTGGCGGCGCGCGACCGCGGCGCGCGTACGCGCGCGGGCGCGACTGGCGACCCGAGCGGCGCTCTCGCGCGCGGCGGAGTCGGGCGCCGGGTCGGAGGCGACGATGGTCGTGAGCGAGCGGGTGGAATCCGGGGCCTGGCGGGTGATCGGAAGCCGAACGTTCGGGATCGTCGCCCACGGGGTGACGGCTTGGGCCACGTCGGCGCCGAACGCGCCAACCTCGCCGAACGCGACCTGCGTGATCGCGGCCATCCGGCGACCCGTGCCCGCACGGCTCGCGATGGGACCAGGCATCTGGGCCACGTCCATCGCGGCGACGTCGGTCTCGTCGGGCGGAGGCCCGCCCAACCCGACCAACGCGGTGCGCGCGCCGGCGTTGGCGGGATCGAGGCGGAGCGTCGCTTCCAGGTAGCGGCGCGCCGCCATCAGATCGTCGGCCGACGCGGCTTGCCGGTTGTCGGCCACACGCAGGGCGGACCCCCTCGCGCGGGGCGCGCTGCCGAGCTGGGTGCCGAGCGCGCGGTGGGCATCGGCGGCGATGCGGTCGTCCCCGCATCCGGTCGCCCCGAGCGCGCCGAGGCCAAAGAGGAGCGCGGTCGACGCGGCGGTGATGGCGGAAAGCGACGTGCGGCGTTCAGGCATGATTCGGCCTCGATCCTAGCAGGCGTGGATGTATGGCGGGCTCGTCACTTACGCATATCGTGTGCACAAGCCGCGCGACGCCGCTCGGCTCTGGCGCGCTCGCGCGCCAGCAGACGGGGAGCGTCTGACACATACAGATACACGCAGGCGAGATTCGCGCCACGGCGCGGAGGGTGAGATCCCGGGGCGGCTTAGATTGCGGGACCACCCGTTCCGCCTGCCCGCATGATCGTCCCGCCCGCCCCCGCGTCCGTCCCCTCGGCCGGCGCCAACGACCCAGACCGCTACGACCCCGCCGCGGTCGAGGCCATTTGGCAGCGCCGCTGGCAGGAGCGCGGCACCAACCAGACGGACCTCGCCGCGTCCGACCCCGCGCGCCCGCCGTTCTACCAGCTGATGATGTTCCCCTACCCGTCGGCCGAGGGGCTGCACGTGGGGAACCTGTTCGCCTTCACCGGGGCCGACGTGCAGGGGCGCTTCCTGCGGCAGCAAGGGCGCACCGTGTTCGAGCCGTTGGGGTTCGACGCGTTCGGCATCCATTCGGAGAACTACGCGCTCAAGGTCGGCGCGCACCCGATGACGATGACCCCGCGCAACGTCGCCAACTTCCGGCGGCAGCTCGAGCGCGCCGGGCTCATGGTCGATTGGCGCTACGCGGTCGACACCTCGCAGCCGGACTACTACAAGTGGACGCAGTGGGTCTTCCTGCAGCTGCACCGGCAGGGGCTCGCGTACAAGAAGAAGGCGGCCGTCAACTGGTGCCCGTTCGACAAGACCGTGCTCGCCAACGAGCAGGTGATCGACGGCCGCTGCGAGCGGTGCGGCACCGCGGTCGAGCAGCGCTTCCTCGAGCAGTGGTTCTTCCGCATCTCGGACTACGCCGGGCGGCTGCTCGACGACCTCGACTGGCTGGACTGGAGCGAGACCACCAAGACCGCGCAGCGGAACTGGATCGGGCGCTCGACCGGCGCGCAGGTCGACTTCGCGACCGCCACGCCCGAGGGCGAGAAGATCGCGACCGTGTTCACGACGCGCGTCGACACGATCTTCGGCGCGACGTACCTCGTGCTCGCCCCCGAGCACCCGCTGGTCGACGCGGTCACGAGCCCCGAGCAGCGCGAAGCGGTCGACGCGTACCGCGCCGCGACCGCCCGGCAGGACGTCGTCAGCCGCAAGATCGATAGGGAGAAGACGGGCGTCTTTACGGGCGCCACGGCGACCAACCCGGCCACGGGCGCGCCGATCCCGGTGTGGATCGCCGACTACGTGCTCATGGAGTACGGCACGGGCGCGATCATGGCCGTGCCGGCGCACGACGCGCGCGACCTCGAGTTCGCGGAGCAGTTCGCGCTCCCCGTCGTGCAGGTGGTCGAGGGCGAGGGCGCCGAGGCGCGCCTCGTCCACTCGGCGCAGTTCGACGGCCTCACGGTCGACGAGGGGAAGCGCGCCGTGGTCGCGTGGCTCGCCGAACGCGGCGCGGCGCGCGCGACGACCAACTACCGCCTGCACGACTGGTGCATCTCGCGGCAGCGCTACTGGGGGCCGCCGATCCCGATCGTGTACTGCGAGCACTGCGGCACGGTGCCGGTCCCCGAGTCGCAGCTGCCCGTGGTGCTGCCGTACCTGGAAAACTTCAAACCCGACGACTCGGGCGTCAGCCCGCTCGCGCGCGACGCGTCCTGGTACCACGTCGCGTGCCCGACCTGCGGCGGCGACGCGCGGCGCGAGACGGACGTCAGCGACACCTTCCTCGACAGCGCGTGGTATTTCCTACGCTACCCGAGCGCGGACTGCGCGGGCGTCGCGTTCGACCGCGAGCGCACGCGGACGTGGCTGCCGGTCGACAGCTACATCGGCGGGAACGAGCACGCGGTGCTGCACCTGCTCTACTCGCGTTTCGTGACGATGGCCTTGAAGGACGCGGGGCACGTCGATTTCGACGAGCCGTTCGCGAAGTTCCGCGCGCACGGCCTCATCGTGCGCGACGGGGCGAAGATGTCGAAGTCGAAGGGGAACGTGATCAACCCCGACGAGATCATCGTGCAGTACGGAGCCGACGCGTTCCGCACGTACCTGATGTTCCTCGGGCCGTACGAAGAGGGCGGGGACTACCGCACGGGCGGCATTTCTGGCGTTCGGCGCTTCCTCGACCGGCTCTACAACAGCGCGCGCGACATGACCGCGGAGGGCGCGCCCGACCGCGAGGTGCTGCGCAAGCTGCACCAGACTATCAAAAAGGTCGGGGACGACATCGCCCGGCTGTCGTACAACACGGCGATCGCGGCGATGATGAGCTACACGAACGTGCTGCGGCAGGGCGAGCGCACGCCGCACCGCGACGAGGTGCTGCCGTTAGTCCAGCTCGCGGCCGCGTTCGCGCCGCACCTGGCGGAGGAACTCTGGGCGCGCGCGCACGGGCCGGACGGGCCGAGCGTGTTCGACTGCGGGTGGCCGCTGTACGACCCGGCGGTGGCGGCGGAAGACACGGTCACGGTGGCGGTGCAGGTGAACGGCAAGACGCGTGGGACCGTGCAGCTGCCCTCGGGCGCGACGCAGGCGGAGGCGGTCGCGGCGGCGATGGGGGAGGGGGGGATCGCGAAGTTCGTGACGGCCGCAGGCCGGGAGCCGCGGAAGGTGATCTTCGTGCCGGGGCGGTTGTTGAACCTGGTGGTGTGAGGGGCAGAGTCTAACGCGGGGGGTTCCACCCGCCCCTGCGCCGAGCCCACCGCCTCGCGCCTAACACCGAGTCTGCCAGCGCGTACAGCGTGTTCACGTCCAGCTCCGGCCGCGGCCCCTTCGGGTCCAGCGCCTGCCCCGGCCGCCTCACGAACGCGGCCCGGCACCCCGCGGCGAGCGCCCCCGCGCAGTCCCACCCGTGCGCCGCGACGAGCAGCACCTCCTTGGGCTTCACGCCCAGCTCGCGCGCCGCGTACGCATACGCTTCGCGCGCCGGTTTGTAGCGCTCGACCGCGTCGGCGGAGAGAATGCGCTCGAACTCGTCCGCCACCCCGTTCGCGGCCATCTGCGCGCGGACGCTCTTTTCGGTCGAGTTGGTGAGCACGGCCACGCGCACCCCCGCCGCACGCAGCCGCGCGAGCGCCGGCTTCACGTCCGCGTGGAGCGGTAACGCGAGCAGCTCCGCCATGATCCGCGCCCGCCCCGCCGCGGGCACCTCGCCGAGCCCGAGCTGCTGCGCGGTCATGTCGAGCGCCACGCCGGCCAGCTGGTCGAACGGGCGGTAGTGGTCCGTGATGGTCGCCGTGAGGAAGAGTTCGAGGACCTGCTTGAACCAGGTGCGGCGCGCGGCGGTCCCGGGCGCCGCGGCGCCGAGTGCCGCGAGGCCGGGCGCGGCGCCGAACGCCTCGCGGAACGCGGGGTCGAGCGCGGCGAGGTCGAGCAGCGTTTCGTTCGAGTCGAACGCGAGGACGGCGGGTCGGGTCGACATGGGAGGGCCGGAGGAAGCGGACGAGCGGTGAGCGCCCGCCCACTGCAAATTCCGGCGACTTTCCCCTCCCCCCGCCCGCCCGGACCGACGCCGTGCCGCTCCGCCGCACGCTGACGACGCGCGCCGTCGTCTTTCTGCTCTTCTTCACCGTCTCCGGCGGCGCGTTCACCACCGAGACGCTCGTCGCCGAAGTCGGGCCAGGGCTCGCGCTACTCCTGCTCGCGCTCCTGCCGCTGTTCTGGAGCGTGCCCGAGGCGCTCCTGATCGGCGAGCTGGCGAGCATGCTCCCCGAGGAGGGCGGGTACTACCGCTGGGTGCGGCGCGCGTTCGGGCCGTTCTGGGCGTTCCAGAACGGGTGGTGCACGTGGCTGTACTCGCTGGTCGACATGGCGATCTACCCCGTGCTGTTCGCGCAGTACCTCGCGTGGTTCGCGCCGGCGCTGCCGCCGTGGGCGGTGTGGGGCGTCAAGCTCGCCGTGATCTGGGGGGCGACGGCCATCAATCTCGGCGGCGCGCGCGGCGTGGGGCGGGTGAGCACGTGGGCCGGGTACTTCGTGCTCGCGACCTTCGCCGCGATCGGCGTCGCGGCGCTCGCGACGGGGCACGCGCGCGGGACGCTACACGCGCCGTGGGTGCCGTTCGCACGTGCCAATTTGGGGGGGGCGGCCACCGCGCCGCTCGCCGGGTTAGGCATCGGTCTATCAGTTGCGATGTGGAACTATTTCGGGTGGGACAACGCGAGTACCACGCTCGGCGAGATCGCCGACGCGGGGCGCGCCTACCCGCGCGCGCTCGCGATCGCGGTGCCGCTCGTGGCGGCGAGCTACTTCGTGCCGCTGCTGCCCACGCTCGCGGCCTCGGACTGGACGACGTGGAAGGAGGGCGCGTGGCCCGCGATCGCCCGCGCGACCGGCGGCGCCGCCGGGCCCGCGCTCGCCGCGGCCGTCGCGGTAGCCGGGATGGTGAGCGCGCTCGCCCTCTACAACGCGCTCCTCCTCTCCTTCAGCCGCGTGCCGCTCGCCCTCGCCGCGGACGGGCTACTCCCCGCGCCGCTCGCGCGCGTCGACGCGCACGGGACGCCGCGCACCGCGGTGCTCGTCGCGGCCGCGCTCTACTCGCTGTTCACGGTGCTGCCCTTCGCGCAGCTCGTCGTCGCGGACGCGCTGCTCTACGCGCTCGCGATGTTCCTCGAGTTCGGCGCGCTCATCCAGCTCCGCCGCCGCGAGCCCGACCTCCGCGGCCCGTTCCGGCTGCCGCTCGGGACTGGCGGTGTCACAGCGCTCGCCCTGCTCCCCGCCGTCGTCTTCCTCGTCGCGACCGGCTACTCGATGACGGGCGGCGAGATCGGCGCGGCGGCGGTCGCCGGCTCGCTCGTCGCCGTCGCGTTCGGCCCCGCCGCGTACTGGTGGGCGGCGCGGGGCGCGGCGGCCCGGTTACGGGCGTTCGGCGTGGCGGAAGCGCGCGGCTGACCGGCGGGGAAACCTTCGGACGCCACGAGGGGTCTGAGCCGGCGACACGTCGATACCGTCCTCCGGGAGCTCCGCATGCGTACCGCACGACGTCTCGCCGTCATCGTCGCGACCGGTTCCGCGACCGGTTCCGCGGCCGGTTCCGCGACCGGTTCCGCGACCGGTTCCGCGACCGCGAGCGCCGGGCACGCCCAGCCGCCCGACGCGCCACACAGCGCCCTTGGCCTGTGGCTGGGTTCGGCCGACACCCTCGGCGTGCGCGTCGACCGCGTCACGGCAGCCGGCCCCGCGGCCCACGCCGGCCTCGTCGCGGGCGAACGGTTGGTGAGCGCGAACGGCACGGCGCTCCGCGTCGACCGTGCGGACGTCGACGACCCGTTGCTCGCCGCCGTGCCCGCCCGACGCCTCGAGCGCACGGTCGCCCGCCTCGCGCCCGGGAGCGACGTCGAGCTTCGCGTCGCCGCCCGCGACGGGCGTGAGCGCACCGTGCACCTCCGCACGGTCGCGCCCTCCACACTCGCCGACCGGGCGAGCGCGGCGGCCTTCCAGTTCCGTCGCTTCGGACCCGCGACCCCCGACCCGAGCCGCGTCCACGCGGGCGACGGTGCGTACTTCACGTTCGTCGCTCCGGGCGCGAACGACTCGACGCGGGCCGAGCTGCGCCGCCGCCTAACGGCGCTGACCGACAGCGCCCGCGCCCGTGCGGCGGCGCGCCCGGCGCTCGGCATCACGCTCGCGCCGGCCGCCTCCCCGCGCGACACCCTCGGCGTGTGCGTGAGCGGCGTGGTGACGGGCGGGCCCGCCGAGCGCGCGGGGGTGGTCGAGGGCGACCGCGTGGCGTCGCTCAACGGCGTCGACCTGCGCATCCCGCCCGACGAGCGCGACGACCCCCTCGCGGCCGAGGCGCGGCGCACGCGCTTTCTTCGTGAGCTGGAGCGCGCGCACGTCGGCGACCACGTCACGATGCGCGTGTGGGGTGACGGGCGATGGCGGACGGTCACGACGACGGTCGCGCGCGCCGGCGACGTCTACCGCGACCGGATGGGCGGCACGGCGGTGCTGTTCGGGCAGTGAGGCAACACCACGCGGAGTCGCCCACCGCGGCGGGCGACCCCGCGACTCACATCACCCGTCGTAGCCCCCCGCCACCGCGTGCGACGCCCGCGCCGCGAGCGCGGGATGCCGGCGGTACAGGTACACGCCCATCGTCGTCGCCGCGATCAGGTTGGCCACCATCACCTGGTACCACGCGATCGAGCCATAGGCCTGTGGGCCCGAGAGGATCGCGGTGAGCCCGTACCAGCCGAGCTCGAAGGCGACGAAGAGGATCAGGAGCCCGAACAACAGCGAGGGCTCCGTCTCCGCGCGGTTCACGACGGCCGAGACGACGATGCCCGCGATCGAGAACGCGATCACGTGGAAGACGGTGTAGCCGAGCACGTAGGCTACGGGTGAGCCGCCGCCGGTGCCACCGAAGAAAGAGGCGACGCTTTCGCCGAGGCGGAGTGGCGTGCCGAACGGGTGCCCGTTCACCGTGTCGAGGAGGAAGAACCACACGGCGACCGACGCCGCGGCCAACAGTCCGCCCACGATCCCTTCGCGCAACGTCCGGTTCTCGATGACCATAGCCGATTCCTCCGGGTAATCGTCCGCGCGCCGGCGGCGGACGCCGCGGCCGCGCATCTTCGCCAACTTGCAACGCGCACCGGCGAACGCCAGTGCCGGTGCGTGGGCTCGGGTGTAACGTACGGCTCCAACCTTCGTTCCGCGGCGCGCGGTTCGCTCACACGTCGTACGACGCGCCGCCGCGGACGCGCCTCCTGCCCGCGGTCCCTGCGGTTCCTATGTCCGCGACCCTCGTCCCTCCCGCCGCTCCCGCGGCCGCGCCTGCGACCCGCGCCGCACCGGCCGTCGCGCCCGCCGCGGCGCCGGCACGCGAGCGCCTCCTCTCTCTTGACGTCTTCCGCGGGCTGACCGTTGCGGGGATGCTCCTCGTCAACGACCCGGGCTCGTGGGAGCACATCTACCCGCCGCTCGAACACGCGGAGTGGCACGGATGGACGCCGACGGACCTGATCTTCCCGTTCTTCCTCTTCATCGTCGGCATCACCACCCAACTCTCGCTCGGCGCCCGCCGCGCCGCCGGGGCCGACGACGCGGCGATCACGCGGCAGATCCTGCGGCGCGGCGCGCTGATCTTCTTCTTCGGCCTGCTGCTCAACTGGTTCCCCTTCCTGCAGTGGGGGGAGCTGAAGGGGATCCCGGACCCGACCGTGCTACAGCGCGTGCTCTTCCGCCTCGAGCACCTGCGGATCATGGGCGTCCTGCAGCGCATCGGGCTCGCCTACGCGGCCGCGGGCCTGCTCACGCTGCGCACGTCGCTCAAGCAGCAGGTCGTGATCCTCGCCGTGCTGCTGTACGGCTACTGGTGGGCGATGACGCTGCTGCCCGTGCCGGGCTCGGGGGGCGTGCAGGGGCTGTTCGTGTTAGGCCGCCCGGGGCTCACGCTCGACGCGTGGTTCGACCGCACGCTGCTCACGCCCGACCACCTGTGGGTCGGCGGCAACCGGGTGCGTGACCCGGAAGGGCTGCTCTCGACGATTCCCGCGATCGGCACGGCGATGTTCGGCAACTTCGCCGGCCGCTGGATCGCGCAGCGCGAGCGGCCGCTCGCGGAGCGGATCAACGGCCTCTACGCGGCCGGCGCGCTCGGGATGATGGCAGGACTGATGTGGAATTGGGTGTTCCCGATCAACAAGTCGCTCTGGACGAGCTCGTACGCGCTCTTCACGGCGGGGATGGCCTGCGTCGCGCTGGCGACGTGCATGTGGCTCATCGACGTGCACCGCGTCAACGGATGGACGCGGCCGTTCGCGATTTACGGGACGAATCCGATGATCGCGTTCATCGGGTCGGGGATGATGGCGCGGTGTCTGTACTCGATTTTTCACGTGCAGATGCACGGGCAGCGAACGAATCTGGTCGAGGCGTTTTACCAGACCGCGCTCGCGTCGTGGCTCGCGCCGCGGGATGCATCATTGGCGTTTGCGCTGTTGTTCGTCGGGTTTTGGTATGGAGTGTTGGCGTGGTGTTGGAAGCGGAAAATCGTGTTTCGGGTGTGATCTGGGGGTTATGGCGGATGGGGCCGTCGCGCGGGGCCGTTCACGGGTTCGCCGGCCAAGCCATCCCGGCCTCCGCCGTTCCCGCCCCGTTTAGACTATCTCCGATCCTCGCCGTCCCGTCGCTGTCGCGTTCTGCATGTCGCCGTCCGAACTCGTCCGTCTGCCGCGCCGAGCGGCGGCCGCGCTCCTCGCGGCCGCCGCTTTCCTGTCCGTCCCCACCTTCGCCGTCGCCGCGCAGCCCGGCCACAAACATCACGCGGAGGCCAAAGCCAGCGCGAGCACGAAATCCCGCGCGACGACGAAGGCCCGCGGGCGCGCCACCCGCCGTGGGGCCGCCGCCCGCGCGCGCCGCACCGTTGCGCGCGCGGCCCCCGTCGTCCGCCCGGGCTACGTCGCCCCGCGCAGCGCCGCCGACCTCAACACCGCGCTCGCCAACCTCCTCTCGCGCCGCGAGGACGGCCGCTGGGGCGTGATGGTCGTCTCGCTCAGCCGCGGCGACACCCTCTTCGCCCGCGAGCCCGACGCGCCCGTCCTCCCCGCGTCGACGATGAAGATGTTCACCTCGGTCCTCGCCTTCGACCGGCTCGGCCCCGACTGGCGATTTCGGACCGAAGTGCTCCGAACCGGCCCGCTCGAGGCTGACGGGACCGTGCGCGGCGACCTCGTCGTGCGCGGCGACGGCGACCCGTCGTTCTCGCGCCGCTTCTGGGGTGGCGGCCCGTACGGCACCGGCTACGACGCCCCCGCGCGCGCCCTCGCTCGGCGCGTGGCCCAGGCCGGCGTGAGGCACGTGACCGGCGGCGTCGTCGGCGACGCGTCGGCGTTCGAGGCGCGCACCGTCCCCGACGGCTGGCTCACGCGCTACGCGGGGCTCGCGTACGCCGCGCCGTTCGGCGCGCTGTCGATGAACGAGAACGTCGTCGTGGTCGACGTCTCCCCCGACGGCCGCGTGCAACTCGACCCGCCGACGACGGGGATCCGCGTCGAGAACGCCGTGCGCGTCACCGGCGGCAGCGGCGCGGCCGTGCGCGTCTACCGCGCGGCCGACGGGCACATCGTCGCGCGCGGCGCCATCGGCCGTTCGTCGCGCGTGATGACGCCCCAGGTCACCGTCGCCGACCCGACCACGTTCGCCGCCGGCGCGGTGCAGCGGGCGCTCGAGGCGGAGGGCATCACGGTCGACGGCGGGCTGCGCACCGGGGCGGCGCCGGCCGGGGCCGCGCCGGTCGCGGAGCTCCAGTCGCCGCCGCTCCGCGAGCTCGTCGCGGTGATGAACGGCGAGAGTATCAACCACTTCGCCGAACTCCTCTTCCGCGACGCGGCGCGCGGGCCGCGGCGCGACTCGACCGGCTCGGCCGCGTCCGGGAACGCGCTGCTCGGCCGCTTCCTCACCGAGCAGGTGGGCGCCACGCCCGGCGCCGTGACGGTGACCGACGGCAGCGGGCTCTCCGTGCTCGACCGCGTCACCGCGCGCGCGATGGTGCAGATGTTAGGCTACGCCCACCGCGCCCCGTTCGGCCCCGCCTTCCACGCCTCACTCCCCGTCGCGGGCGAGAGCGGGCTCATGCGCTCCCGCATGGCCGGCACCCCGGCCGCGGGCAACCTGCACGCGAAGACCGGCACGACGGACGAGGTCATCGCGTTAGGCGGCTACGTCACCGCCGCGGGCGGCGAGGTGCTCGCGTTCTCGTTCATCTTCAACGGGCGCGACCGCTGGAACGCCCGCGCGACCATCGACGCGATGGGGGCGACGATGGCCGGGTTCACGCGGTAGCGGCGCCTACGCCGGGGCGGCCCGCCGGTCGTCGGTCGCCCGCCGATCGGGCGCCGTCACGCGCCGCTCCGCGCTCGTCTCGCGGATGTCCACGCCGCGCCGCGCCAACTCGGCCATGTAGCGCTCCGCCGGGATGCACTCGTCGGGCGTCCACACGCCGGGGCGGATCTCGCCCCTGGCCTGCAGCTGCGCCGTGATCGAGAGCGAGTAGCCCGTGGCGCGCATCATCGCCGAGATGCCGCGCTCGGCGTCGTAGCGGTCGACGAGCTCCCACGCGCGTACCACCGGCCCCGCCTCCCCGTCCCCTTCGACGACCACGCGCAACGCCACGAGGTCGTGCGCCGCGGGCTTGCGGAGCCGCGGCCCCATCACGGCGACGGCGAGGTCGCGCGGCACCACGCGCTGCCCCTTCACCTCGACCGGCTCCAGCTCGAGGAAGCCTAACGCGCGCACCGCTTCCATCAGCCGCGCGTGCCCCGGGTAGCGCAGCGTCTTGTACTCCATCGTCGGGATCCGCCCCTCGTAGCGCGCGCCCATCGTCGACAGGCCGCCCGCGGTGTGGAACGCCTCCAGCTCGCCGACGCCCGGGATGTCCACGCGCTCCACCTCGCTCAGCGCGTCGACCTGCCGCCGCTCACCCCCGCGCACCACCCACGACTTGGTCGTGTAGTAGTCGAGCACGCCCTCGAGCGAGTAGACGATCTGGTAGTTGAGCGGCGGCTCCGGCTGCTGCGGCAGCCCGCCGACGAAGATCCGCACCGACGTCACCCGCGCGCCGTCCCGCTCGACCAGGTCGATGCCGTGTTGGGCGAGGATGTTCACCATCCCGGGCGCGAGACCGCAGTCGGGGACAATCGACTTTCCCTGCTCGACCATCCGCGGCGCGAGCCCGCGCTGCTGCTCGACGATCTCGGTGTTGCCCCCGAGGTCGCAGAAGTGAACGCCGACCTCGGCGGCCACGCGCGCCATCTCGAAGTTGAAGTAGTAGGGCAGCGCGCTCATCGCCGCGTCGGCGCCGCGCATGAGGGCGCGCACGGCCTCGCCGTCGCGCGCGTCGAACGGCGTGGGGATGAGTCGCGGGCGGCCCGCGCCGATCCGGGCGGCGTCGGTGTACGGCGCGAGAAACGGCGGCAGCTGGCCGACGTGCACGTCGGCCAGCCGCACGTCCGTCACGTCGGGGGTTTGCAAGAGGTCGTAGGCGCAGGCGGACCCCTGCAGCCCCGCCCCGAGGACGAGCATGCGCATGACACTGTCTGGAGAGGGGCGGCGGGCGTGGCGCGGCAACGACGGGATGTGCCGGCCCCGACCGCCGCCCGGCGGTGGACCGGCCGGCAAGGTAGCCGCGCGCGCACGATCCTCGCACCGCGGCTCCGTATGTCACACGCCCCATCCGACGCGCCCGCAACGCCTGATGCCTGGCGCGCGCACCTGCTCGACACGCCCGCCGAGATCCGCCGGCTGCTCGGCGCCGTCCACCGCATCGCCGTCCTCGGAATCAAGATGCCCGAGACCGGCGCGCCCGCGTACTACGTCCCCGCCTACGCCCAGCGCGCCGGGTACGAGGTCGTCCCCGTGCCGGTCTACTACCCGGACGCGACCGAGATCCTCGGCGCCCCGGTCTACCGGAAGCTGGCCGACGTGCCGGGGCCGATCGACCTCGTCAACGTCTTCCGCCGCCCGCACGACATCCCCGCCCACGTCGACGACATCCTCGCCGTGCGGCCCAAGGCCGTCTGGTTCCAGCTCGGGATCCGGAACGACGCCGTCGCGGAGCAGCTCGCGCGCGAGGGGATCGACGTCGTGCAGGACCGCTGTCTGCTGGTCGAGATGCAGGCCGCGGGGCGATAGCGCCCGCTACGCGCGGACTCGATCGCGCCCTTCGGCCTTCGCCCGGTACAACGCCGCGTCCGCGCGTGCGAACAGGTCTTCCACGCTCTCGATGCGCCCCGCGGGGAACGTCGCCACGCCGATGCTCGCCGTGATTTGGAGCGTGTGTCCGGCCTCCCACGCCCGGAACGCGTGCCCCGCCATCCGCTCGCGCATGCGCTCGGCGAGCACCGCCGCGCCCGCGTCGTCCGTCTCGGGGAGCACGACGAGGAACTCCTCACCGCCGTAGCGCGCGACGATGTCGCTCGACCGCGCCTCCTCGCCTAACAACTCCGCGACCGTGCGCAGCACGCCGTCGCCGGCCAGGTGCCCGTACGTGTCGTTCACGCGCTTGAAGTGGTCGAGGTCGACGAGGAGCAGGGCGACCGACGTGTCGTAGCGCAGCGCGCGCTCCATCTCGGTCGTCAGCCGCTCCGTCAGCGCGCGGCGGTTGAGGAGGCTGGTGAGCGGGTCCGTCGTCGCGAGGTGTTCGAGGCGCACGTTGTCGGCGCGCGTGGTCTCGATGACCTGGGCGCGCTGCACCACGGCCACCGCCGCGCCGATCACCGCCTCGACGAACGCGACGTCTTCGCGCGTGAGCGGCGGCTGCTCGCGCGTGCGGCGGAGGAGAAAGACCCCGCGCTGCATGCGGTCGACCGCGAACGGCAGTGCGATCGCCGAGCGCACCGCGACCTCGCCGCCGTCGAGTCCCGCGGGCGTGCGCCCGGCGTACAACGCGTGCGTCGCGACCTCCTCGATGAGCACGGGCGCGCCAGTCGCTAGGGCCTGCCCGACCTCGGGGAACAGGGCGAGCGGGACCTGCGCCGCGCGCAGCTTGGGCAACTCGAAGGCGGTCGCGACCGTGCCGGCGCCGTGACCCGCGTCGAGGATCACGGCGCAGTGGGCGACCGACAGCCCGCGCGCGATCCGTCGCGCGAGCAGGTGATAGATCTCGTCGGCGGCCAGGTCGCCGGTGACTTCGTGCAGGATGTCGACGAGCTTGCGCCGGTTATCCGCGTCGGCGCGCGCGCGCACGAGTTCCTCTTCCGTCCGCCGCAACGCTTCGCGCGCGGTGCGGAGCGTCGCGCCCGCGCGCAGGTGGGCGTCGACGCGCGCGGCCAATTCGCGCGGTCGCACGGGCTTGCGCACGAAGTCGGCGGCGCCGAGCCCGAGGGCGCGCACGGTGTACTCCTCGGCCGCCGCGGACGAGAGCATCAGCACCGGCACGTCGCGCCAGCCGTCGGCCGCCTTGAGCCGCGTCAGCAGCTCGACCCCATCGCCGTCGCCGAGCACGATGTCGAGCAGCACGACGTCGGGGAGCGCGACGGACGCGTCCGTCGCGCCGCCGTGCGCCATGCG
>JAABUZ0100004315.1_pt1 | contig 19763 bp, 24 predicted proteins | sample 5562091 | NCBI WGS metagenome assembly JAABUZ01 (sample SAMN12813069, study PRJNA571459) | rock metagenome | isolation source: Antarctica rocks | place: Antarctica: Victoria Land, Linnaeus Terrace sud | collected 2015-12-21 | reverse complement strand
CGACCGGGCGGACGGTGCCGTACGCATCCTGGGTGCCGAGCAGTGCGAGTTCGGGTACCGCCACAGCCGCTTCAAGGCCGAGCCGGCACGGTGGGTGGTGCTAGCCGTGACGTTCCGGCTGCGGCGCAGCGAGGGCAGCGAGCCGGTGCGGTACGCCGAGCTGGCCCGCCGGCTCGGGATCGCGGTCGGCGGCCGGGCACCGTTGGCGGACGTGTTCGACGCCGTTCTCGACCTGCGCCGGGCGAAGGGGATGGTCATCGAACCCGGGGACCCCGACACCACCAGCGCCGGCTCGTTCTTCACCAACCCGGCAGCACGATGGTCAGTGCCTCGACGGCTTCGACCAGGACGGACGATGGCTGCATCCCACGGAGACAAGATCAGCAACAAGACCGAAGAGGCCGCGGGCCGCCGACGCTGCGCCGACGGAAGGGGCAACCGCTAGCAGCGCACGCTCTTGCGGGTCGCGCGGAGCAGGAACCGACGGGACGCTCTCATTCTCAGGGAGGAGCGACAGCTTCGCGGCAAGTGACAGTCCCGGTAGCGCCGAAGCCGCAGCGAACGACAGGCGACAGGAGACAGGCGACATCCGGACTCACAGGAGATGTCCAAGCGCGTGCCGCTGAGAGTAGGTGCTCCCGCGTCGCCGCCCGCGCAGTTCGCCCCTGCTGACTCTGTGCCTGTTATCCCCGGTCACGGGCTCCCTCGCGGGCGGGCCTTACGGGAATGGCCGACCTGCTGCTTCTTGGGTCGCTGGGGGAGGGCGGGGGTTGCCGTGGGAGGGTCGGTGAATCCTCGCTGTCGCCGCCGAGCTCAACGGCCGACCCCGCAAGACCCTCGGCTGGGCCAAACCAGCAGAGTCCATGCAACGGCTACTGTCAAACCGAACCGTTACGACGACCCCCTGAGACCTCCATCGGCTACCGGGCCATGGCCAGCTTGTGCTTCCTGCCGAGCGTCACGTCGCCGCGGAGCGCGCCGCGCCATCACCGTCACTACCGCTCGTGGCGTCTCAGAAGCCGCCACATTCGGATCGAGCCGGTAACTACGCTCGCGACCGTCGGGTGATCACCCGGTCGCCGCAAGTTGGCGGTGACGGGTCATCCTCCGAGACAGTGAGTAGGGGCGGTTTTTGGGGTGCCGCGGTCAGGGCGGTGGGCGTGGTGGGGGTCGCGGGCGATGGAGCGTGACGTCCTCGACGCCTATCTGGTGGCGCGAGCCCGAGACGGCTTTCTGGACGCCTTTGAGGCGCTGGTCGTGCGGCATCGCGACCGCGCCTACCGGGTGGCGCTGCGCTTGCTGGATGATCCGTCGGACGCGGAGGACGCGACGCAGGAGGCGTTCGTCGACGCATGGCGCGCGCTGGACCGGTTTTCCGGGACGAGCAGTTTCGGCACCTGGTTCTACCGGGTCCTGATGAACCGCTGCTTGCAGCACCGCCGGACCCGTCGTCCAATGGTGCCGCTGTCGGAGGTGGAGCTGGCCGGAGGGCCGCAGCCGGAGGAGGTGGTGGAGGCGCGCCGCCGCGCCGCGGCGCTGCGGGCGGAGATCGCCGTGCTCCCCGCGGAGCTGCGCGTTCCGTTGGTGCTCGTGCAGTTCGGGGAGTTCTCCTACGAGGAGGTCGCGGCGATGTTGAACGTCTCCCCTGCGACGGTGCGCGGTCGGATCTACCGTGCCCGCAGAAGGTTGGCCGCGGCGATGAGGGAGTGGTTGTGAACACGCCCCACGCCGAAGACCGTCTGCCGTGCGGTGCCGAGGTCGGGCAGCTGCTTGACCAGGTCGACGCGGGCCGCGCCGAGCAGCGCACCGAGCATCAGGGCAGCTGCCCGTTGTGTCAGGCGGCGCTGGGGGAGCTGGGCGAGTTGTGGGAGCCGTTGCGCGAGCTGGCCGCGAAGCGGGCGCTGGTGCCGCCGGGGTTGGTGGCCGAGGTGATGGCGCAGGTGCGGCAGCTAGCCAGCCGGGTGTGGTTCGCGGTGTTGCCGGACTCTCGCGGGGTAACTCGCGTCGCGGCGAGGGTGATCGCGGTCATTGCCCGGCAGGCGGCGTGCCGGGTGCCTGAAGTGGTCGTTGCGCTCGGGAGCAGTACCGAGCCGGATGCGGCGCGCGCCGCGGCGGCAGCCACCCGCGGACACCGGTATCCGGGTAGCGCGGTGGGCGTCGCCGGCAGCCACGTCGCGGTCGACCTCGCCCTGGCCACCAGCTACGGGGCGTCGATCCCGGTGCTCGCCGAGCGGGTTCGCCGGGCCGTGCTCCGCGACGTGCGCGCGGCGACCGGAATCGACGACGTCGAGGTCAACGTGACGGTCGACGACGTCGCCACCGAGTAGCAGATGCTCGGCGCCGCCGACACGGCCAGCCGACGCTGCCGAGCTTGGCGCAGGGTCGGGTGTGACGATGCCGCCGGAACCGCATCTAACGATGTGACCCGTCCGGCGGCGTGACTCCGCCGGCCCGACGAGACAAAAGGATTGCCATGACCTCGGCGAGCACGCAGCTTCCCACCAGTTCCACCGGCTCGAGCAGCCCCGCGACGAACGCCGCGGCCAGCCCGCGGTCAACCAGCAGCGACTTGGTCCTCCCATGGGCGCACCCCGATCGCGGATTCTGTGGTGCAGAAGATCGCTGGGATCGCGGCGCGCGAGGTGTCCGAGGTGTACAACCTGGGCACCGGCGCATCTCGCGCCTTCGGTGCGATCAGGGGGCGGGTGCCGGTCGGCTCCTCCAGCCCGAGCCCGACGCAGGGCGTGACGGTCGAGGTCGGGGAGCAGCAGGCCGCGGTCGACCTCGACGTCGTCGTCGAGTACGGCGTGTCGATTGCGGATCTGGCGCAGGCGATCCGCCGCAACGTGATCAGCTCGGTGGAGCGGATGACCGGGTTGCAGGTCACCGAGGTAAACGTCTCCGTCGACGACATCCACCTCCCCAGCGACGACCAGCAGGCCTCGCCGGAGCCGGCCGAGCGTCCGTCCGGTCGTCGGTCGTCTGTCGGACAGGTCCAGAACGTTCCTGGGATTGCTCGGACTGGCTGGTGAGCGGGCCGCGGCACCGTTGTCGTCGGTGTAGCCGGCGATGCGATCCGGACGGTCCAGGAGCAGCTGTGGGTCGAGGTCCGAGCCGGGGCGTGCGGCTTCTGCTGGGCTGGTCATTGGTTCTCTTTGGGGTGGAAGGCGCGGGCGAGCGCGCCGGCGGCGGCCGCGAGCGCGATGGACAGGACGTGCCATCGCGAGTGAGCGGGGTGCCCGTTCGACCGCCGGAGCGAGCAATTGTCCCTGAAACGCGAGCCGCACCGAGCCCGCGAAGCGGCTGAGTCGTTCGGCTCGGATCCCGAACGCTAAGACCGGACCCGGTCCGCTACCCCGATGCCATGGTGGCCCGGGTCGTCGCGGTCAGCCCCGGCCGCGACGTGCTCGACGTCGGTGTCGGGACGGGCACCGCCGCCCGGCAGTTTCAAGCGGCCGGCTGCACGGTGCGCGGCGTCGACGTCGACGCGCGGACGGTCGAGTTCGCGCGGCGAGCCGGAGTCGAGGTCGAAAATCGTGACCTTCGAAGCCTGGGCCCCCCGCCGGCCGAACCTTCGGCTCGGTCGTCTCGGGCCAGGACCTGCCCGGCTGGCTGCTGGAGGAGCCGAGAAGGGTTGAGGGTGCGGACCAGGGCGAGTGCGCGAGGCGGACAGGGCCACTCATACCGGTCATCCATCCAGCGGGCCGCCGGCACACCTGCATGCCGACCCTCGTCCGAGGTGATAACGGCGGCTACGCCCGGCCGCAGCAGGCCGCCGACAACGTCCTGACACCGGAACTTTGGATGCTTCGGCCGCATCCGGGGAGGAGCTCGAGCACAACACGGACGCTTGGAGGCCTGGATGAAGGCCGTGGTGTGGCCCGGCACGGCAGACATCCGCCTGGGCGAGGTGCCCGACCGGGGGATCGAGCAGCCGACCGACGCTGTGGTGCAGGTGACCCGCAGCGCGATCTGCGGCACCGACCTGCATCTGGTCCGCGGGACGATGCCGGACATGGTCGGCGGTCCGCAACCTCACTGCGGGTGACCGGGTCGTCATCCCGAGCACCCTGGGCTGCGGTGTTTGTCCGTACTGCCGCAGGGGGCTGTTCGCGCAGTGCGACACCGTCAACCCCAACGGGCCGTCGGCGGGTACGGCTTTCTTCGGTGGCCCGAAGAGCACCGGCCCGATCAATGGCCTGCAGGCCGAGTACGCGCGGGTGCCGTTCGCTGCGGCCACCCTGGTCCGCATCCCCGACTCGGTCAGCGACGACCAGGCGATCCTGCTTTCGGACATCTTCCCGACGGGCTGGTTCGGTGCCCGGCTGGCTGACGTGTCCAAAGGAGACAGCGTGCTGGTGCTCGGTGCCGGCGTCGTCGGCCAGTTCGCCGCGCTGTCGGCCAAGCGGCAGGGTGCCGACCGGGTGCTGATCGTCGACGGGATCAGCTCACGTCTGGACATCGCCCGGCGGCAGAACATCGAGACGATCAACTTCAACTCCGAGGACCCCATGGCGGTGGTGCAGGAGCTGACCCTCGGGCGCGGGGTCGACGCCGTGATCGACGCTGTCGGTGTCGACGCGCAGCGCCCGAGCAGCGGCCCGGCTGCCCAGGCGGCCGCTCGCAGGGCGAGCAGTTCGACGCCGAGCAGCAGGCCGCAGCCCCCGAGGCCCGGCCGAGCGGGGGCCAGTGGGTGCCGGGCGATGCGCCGTCGCTGGTGTCGCAGTGGGCGGTGCAGGCGGTCGCTAAGGCAGGCCGGGTCGGGATCATCGGGGTGTACGGGCCGAACTTTTCCAGCTGGCCGATCGGCGCGGCGATGAACAAGAACCTGACCGTGAAGATGGGCAACGCCAACCACCGGCGCTACCTGCCCGAGCTGCTCGACCTGGTCTGCACCGGTGTCGTCGACCCGACAGCGTTCATCACCCAGCGCGAGGCGCCGACCTCGGCGATCGAGGCGTACGAGAGTTTCGACCGCCGCGAGGAGGGCTGGCTCAAGACCGTCCTCGAGGTGGCCTGAGATGCCGCAGCTGGTGGCGGACCTGGTCGTCGAGCGGCTCCGCGCCTGGGGGGTCGGACGGGTCTTCGGCTACCGCGGCGACGGCGTCAACCCGCTGATGGGGGCGCTGCGCCGGGCCGCCGGCGACCCGGAGTTCGTCCAGGCCCGCCATGAGGAGAACGCCGCGTTCATGGCGGTAGGCCACGCCAAGTTCACCGGCGGCGTCGAGGTGGCCATCTCCACGCAGGGCCCTGGGGCGGTGCACCTGCTGGGCGGGCTGTACGACGCCAAGCTCGACGGCGTACCGCGCTGGTAGCGATCGTCGGCCAGCAGAACTCCAGCGTGCTGGGCTCCGGGTACATGCAGGAGATCGACCTGCTCGCCCTGGTCAAGGACGTCGCCGCGCAGTACGCCCAGCAGGTGAGCGGCCCCCAGCAAGCCCGCCTGGTGCTCGACCGGGCCTTTCGCACCGCCCTGGCCACCCGTTCACCGTGCGTCGTCGTCCTGCCGCACGACGTGCAGCAGCAGCCCGCCCCGGAGCCGGAACAGACCCACGGCGTCGTGGTCACCGCACCGGTGTGGCGGCCGGCCCGGGTCCTGCCCTACGACGAGGACCTGGACCGGGCGGTCGACGTGCTCAGCGCCGGCGACAAGGTCGCCCTGCTCGTCGGGCAGGGAGCCCGCCACGCCCAGCAGGAAGTCGTCGCCGTCGCCGAACGCCTCGGTGCCGGCATCGCGACCAGCCTGCTCGGCAAGCCCTACGTCGACGAGTCGCTGCCGTTCGTCGCCGGGACGATGGGACACCTGGGCAGCACGGCCAGCGCCCACCTGCTGGGGGAGTGCGACACGCTGCTGATCGTCGGCTCGGACGACCCGTGGACCGAGTTCTACCCCCCGCCCAGCGCTGCCCGCGGGGTGCAGATCGACATCGACGGCCGCGCGGTCGGTAACCGCTACCCCATCGAGGTCGGGCTCGTCGGTGACGCCGCCGCCACCCTGACCGCGCTGCTCGAACGGCTTCCGGGCCGTACCCCCGGACCGTGGCGCAGGCAGGTCGAGGCGCAGGTCGCCCGCTGGCACACCATCGCCGAGCGGCGGGCCTTCACCCCGGCCGACCCGGTCAACCCCGAGCGGGTCGTGCACGCCCTCAGCGCCCAGCTACCCGCCGACGCGCAGGTCGCGGTGGATGTCGGCAGCTGCGTCTACTGGTACGCCCGGCAGCTGCGCCTACCGCCGGGGGTGTCGGCGCACCTGTCCGGCACCCTGGCGAGCATGGGATGTTCGGTCCCGTACGGGATCGCCGGCAAGCTCGCCGCTCCCGACCGCCCGATGGTCGTGCTCAGCGGCGACGGGGCGATGCAGATGACCGGCATCGCCGAGCTGGTCACCCTTACCGCCCTGTGGCGCTCCTGGCCCGACCCGCGCTTCGTCGTCTGCGTGCTCGCCAACGGCGACCTTGCTGAGGTCAGCTGGGAGCAGCGCGAGATGGAGGGCGACCCGCGGTGGGCGGCGAGCCAGTCGTTGCCGGCCTTCCCCTACGCCGGCTACGGCGACCTGCTGGGCCTGACCGGTATCCGCGTCGACGACCCCGACGAGCTCGACACCGCCTGGCAGCGGGCGCTGTCCGCCGACCGTCCGGTCGTGCTCGAGGTGCTGACCGACCCGGCCGTGCCGTTGCTGCCGCCGTTCCCGGCCGGGGCCGCCAAGCTCGAGCAGATGCGCGCCGGGCTGGCCCAGGAGGGCGGGACGAGCGAGCGCGCCCGCCGGCTGCTCGAGACCTACGCGAGCCACGAGCAGGAGGGCCGCTGATGACCGGCGGGCAGCGGACCCGTATCGGCGTCGGACAAACCCTGCCTACTGCCCATTTCGGGGCACGTGCCCGGCGTTACCCACCACACCGCGCAGGTCAACGGCGTCCGGGTGCACCACGTCCTGGCCGGCCAAGGGCCCGCGGTGGTGCTGTTGCACGGCTTCCCGAGACGTGGTCCGCTTGGCGGACCAGATCCCGGTGCTGGCCGAGCACTACTCGTTGATCGTGCCGGACCTGCGCTGCTACGGCGATACCGACAAAGCCGCCGGCCGGCTATGACAAGCGGACGATGGCCTCAGACGTGCATGAGCTGCTGCGCGTCCTCGGACACGACCGGGCCGCCATCGTGGGCCACGACCGGGAGCGCGGGTGGCGACCCCGTTCGCCAAAGACCACCCGGAGGTCATCACCCGGCCTGGCGGTCCTGGACAACATCATCCCCGACCCGGGTCATCTTCGGGCTGCTGGACGCCGAGAAGGCCAAGCCGTCGGCCGGGTGGATGTCGTCGTTGACGGCCTGCACCGCGCCGCGGGTCATCTCCCGGCCTGGACTGACAACAGCGTCGTCGCCGTCGCGCCGGCTTGCTGCACGGCGTCGCGGGGTTAGACCAGCTCGAGCTGCTCGATGCCTTTGGTGGCCAGGGTCGCCACCCGCCGCCCTGCAACTCTTTCGCCGTCTCAGCCAGCCTCTCGTGGGGTCCTCGGAGGCGAGTCCCCTGTTCCCGGGGGGGGCGTGGATGCGGCGGCCGGGCGTCCATGCGGCCCGGCCGCATCCATTGCGGTCAGGCGTTGGGCTTGAGCAGCACCTTGGTGTAGCCGTCGACCCGCCGGTCGAACTTGTCGTAGGCGTCGGGCGCCTCGTCCAAGCCGACTTCGTGGGAGACGATGAACGACGGGGTCGCCCGGCCGGTGATGATCAGATCGCGGAGCTGGCGGTTGTAGCGCTTGACCGGGGCCTGACCGGTGCCCATCGATTGGCCCTTGGTGAAGAACGTGCCGTACTGCCAGGCCACCCGGTCCGCCGAGCTGGGGTCCGACAGTCCCGGGTCCTGCGGCACGTACACGCCGACGACGCCGATACCGCCGGTGGTGCGCACGACGTTGACCAGGTTGTCCAGCGTCAGCTCGGGGTGCTCCTCGCCGGAGCTGTCGTGGGCCTGGAAGCCGACAGCCTCCACCCCGCGGTCGACTCTTAGGCCGCCGGTGTGCTCCAGGATCTGCTCGACCGGGTCACCGAGTGTGAGGTCGACACCGGTGGCGCCGATCGAGCTTGCCAGGGTGAGCCGGTCGGGTGCCTTGTCGACGACGAAGACCTGCGAGGCGCCCATCAGCATCGCGCTGTGCGCCGCCATCAGCCCGACCGGGCCGCCGCCGAATACTGCGACCCGGTCACCGGGCTCCATCCCGGAGAGCACGACGCCGTGCCAACCGGTCGGGAAGATGTCCGAGAGCATTGTGAAGTCGTTCTCGTGCTCGGTACCGGACGGCAGGCCCAGCAGATTGAAGTCGGCGTGCGGGACCCGCAGGTACTGCGCCTGGCCGCCGTCGAAGGGGCCCATGTTGGCGTAGCCGTAGGCGGCGCCGTCCATCCCCTCGGTGGGGTTCATCCGGGTGCAGAACGAGGTCCAGCCGGTGGTGCAGTTGCGGCAGCTGCCGCATGCGATGTTGAACGGCACCGACACCCGGTCGCCGACCTTAACGACCTGCACGCCGGACCCGACCTCCTCGACGATCCCCATGTTCTCATGGCCCAGCACTTTGCCGACCTCCACCGAGGTGCGGCCCTCGTACATGTGCAGGTCCGAGCCGCAGATGTTGCTCGTCGTCCAGCCAGCCAGCACAACGTCCCGGTGCCGCCGTCCTTGCCGCGGCCGGCAGTCACCACCGTCCGAGTGGCTACCGATCGCCTGGCGGCGTTCGTCGTCCCGGTGTTCGCCGTCGCGATCATCGTCTCGCGCACGCTGGGCGGCGGGCTGCCCGACCGCCTTGGCGGCCAGCGCACCGTCGTTGTGTTCGCCGGCGCCGAAGCGCTCGGGCTGCTGGTCTACGCCCTCGCCGGCGCCCCCCCGCTGGCCCTGTCCGCGCTGCTTGTGCTGTCGGTCGGCCAGTCGCTGGCCGTGCCCGGTCTGGGCCTGCTCGCGCTCACCCGCGTGCCGGCCGCCCAGCAGGGCGCGGCCGCCGGCCTGTTCTTCGCCTGGTTCGACGCGGGCGTGGGCCTCGGCGGCCCCGCCGTCGGCGCTGTCGCCTCGCTCGCCGGCCCCGCCGGCGCGCTTCTCGCCGCCGCGGTCGCCGTCGGGGCGGTCGTGCTGCTCGCCGCGGCGTTCGGCTCGCCGCGATGAGCGCGTCACCGCGCGGGCGCCTCGTGCTTGCCGCACCGTCCGCAGCAGCGCCCGAACCGCGACGTGGCCGCCGTCTTTGACAGGCAGCCCGACACCGCCCGGCTTCACTGGCTGCGTCACCCACGGCTGCTCGCCACCCAGGTCCGGACCCAGCCGACGCGGTGACTGTCCTGGCGACTCCCCGGGCTGACCGGCTCCCCGGCACGGTCCCGCAACCGGATCTGCTTCTGACACAGCGCTGAAAAGGTCGTGCTTGCCGAACGGCCTCCTGGGTGAGAGCTGGGTTATGCACTCATTGACCAGCAGCGCCGAGCTGGCGGCTGCCTGTGGGAACGACCCGCTGCTGCTCTGGATGGCTCAGGACTCCCGGATGCAACGCACGCGCGGCTGGGCGCGGCGCGGTGCTGGTGGCTCGCGCCGGGATGCCGCAAGGGGACCGCCTGGCCCTGCGCGGCGACCTCGGGCCAGCGAGCTAGCTGCTGTCCTGGGCTCGCCCTGCCTACGCGGGCAGCTACCGGCTGGTCGGCGACGCCGCCGTGGTAGACGCCCTGCCTCTGCTCGAGGTCGTCGGGCACTTCACCTGGATGGAAGTCACCCCGCCCCGCTTCCGCGACGCCGGACCCGGCCCGCAGGAGCGCAACATCGGCTGGCTGCAGCCCAGTGATTTTTCCGAGGTGGAGGCGCTGCTGCAGACGGCGTTTCCCAGTTCGCGCGCCCGCCCAGGAGTTCCTGGAGTGCGCCGCTGGGCCGGGCTGCGCACGTCGAGTGGGGAGCTCGCCGCGGTCGCCGCGGACGCCGCGGACGCCTTGTCCTGTCCTCAGGTGGGCTTCGTCTCCGGCGTGGTTACGCTCCAACGGTCCGGGCCCGGGGGCTCGGCGCCGCGGTCTCCCGATTCCTGCTGCGGCAGATGCTCACCGAACACCCGTGCGTCGGCCTGGACGTACCGCTCCCTCGGCATGTCCCCGCGGCCCCTCGCCCTTGCCTCCTACACCGCACAGCACCAAGGGCCGGGCCAGTAGGGGATCGCCTACCGGACAGGGCCGTCGTCCCGCGCAGCGGGGCGAGAGGCGTTCCTGCAGGACGTTCGACTTGCGGACGGCCGAGTGCACCCGGGCACGATGGTCGTCATGCCGGACCTCGTCGCTCCGGTCGTGCCCGCTGGGCGGTTACGCGACCAGAGCCAGCCTGAGCTGTTCGTCGACGAGTTGACCCTGCGGCCGTGGCGATCCGCCGACGCGCCGGCTGTCGTGCGGGCGTACCAAGACCCGGCCATCCAGCAGTGGCACGTGCGCACCATGAGTGACCACGAGGCCGAGCAGTGGGTCGCGACCTGGCCCGAGCGGTGGGCAGCCGAGACCGGCGCGGGCTGGGCGGTGTGCGATGACCGACGGCTGCTCGCCCGCATGAGCCTGCGCACCCTGAACCTGGCCGAGGGCCTGGGCGAGGTCGCGTACTGGGTACTGCCGGAGGCACGGGGACGGGGCGTCGCGCCTCGCGCCCTGCAAGCCATGAGCACCTGGTTGTTCGTCGACGTCGGCCTGCACCGGATCGAACTGGCGCACTCGACCGCAAACACAGGATCCTGCCGGGTGGCGACCAAGGCGGGCTACATGCTGAAGGGGACCAAGCGGCAGCAAGCTCTGCACCGGGACGGCTGGCACGACATGCACCTACACGCTCGGTTGCAGGGCGACACAGACGACTCCGCACCAGGCGGTCCGAATGACGATCGGTGCGTGGGACAGCCCCCGCCTCGAGCGGCGAGGTCAGTTGCTGCGGGTCGGCGGAGGAGGATGCGGACGTGACGGTGCCGGACGACCTCGAGCTGGTCCGTCGGCTGGGCGTGCTCATCGAGTCGATCCATGCCATGGTGTACTTCGCGCCGGAGCCCCAGGCGGCCTACGCCGAGCTGAGCCTGCGAGGGTACTGGCGGGGCTACTTCGCCAGCCGCGCCGCGCCGTTGGGCGCGGCCGGACCGGAACTCGTCACCGCGCTGTTCGGCGGGTTCGCCCCGCAGATGGTCGCCCGGGCCGTGCCACAGGTTTGGTCGGTGGCGACGCCGCAGCAGGTCCAGGCGGCGCGGCTCGCCGGAGCCGTCGCCGCGTTGCGTCGGCTGCTCGGCAAGGACTGGCTGCCCACCGTCACGTCGGCGGCGGAGCTGACCGGGCTATGCCTGGGAGCGCTGCCGCTCCCGGGCCGACCGATGGCGGCCGCGCAAGCCGGGCTGCCGCGCCCGGACGAGCCGCTGGCCGCGCTTTGGCACGACTGCACGGTCCTGCGCGAGCACCGCGGCGACGGGCACCTCGCAGCGGTCGCGTCGCCGGCCTGGTGTGGCCCGAACCGCATCTGCTGCAGGGCAACCAGGTCGACGCCCAGCAGCAGCAGCACCGGGGCTGGGACGACCAGGCCTGGCAGGACGCCGCTGAACGCGTCCGCGGCAGAGACCTGCGCGACGTCGAGGTGCTGACGGGCCGGCTGGCCGCGCCGGCGTACGCAGCCCTGGCCCCGGCGGAAAGCGTCGAGCTCGCGCAGCTCCTCGAGCCTCTGGAGCTGGCCGCCAGCACGCAGGTGCCGTACCCCAACGCGATGGGGGTGCCCCGGCCCGAGCGCAAGCAAGGGCACGGGCAGAGCGTCCGGTGACGATCGCCTACCGGGCAGAAGCATGGTCCGTCCACTCGACCCATGTCCCATGTGGGTCTGTGCGGGCGAGGACGTCGCTGCCATCCCGGACGAGCACGAAGGTCCCCAGGTGCTGGTCGAGGTCGAGGTCGAGGTTCGGCAGAACCCCCTCCGCCTCGTTGGACAACCACACGGCGCCGAGGTCCGCCACCGCCGCGGCGAAGGCTCTCCGCTTGTCCTCGTCGACGTACGCAAGCACGGCGGTGTGATAGACGACCAGCGTCGCCTCGGAGGGAGCCTGAGTGGCGACCTTGGGAAGGTCGTCCAACAGATCGCCCCGGTGCAGCACCGGAAGGTGCCGGCGGGCCACCGCAGCGGCGGCGTGGAGCCGCTCGACCCGGCCCTCTTCACCCGGCCAAATCAGGCACGACAGCCAGGCGACGTCGGCCTCGTCGCTGACGTCGAGGGGGTTGAGGTCGATCCCGGCGCGCCAAGCGACCTCTGGCACGCGGGCGGGGAGGGGAACCGGCCCCCTGGGTCGGCAGGTGAGGGTCCGGTGCTTGCGGATCGAGACCGGCGATCCGATGGCCGTCGTAATCGTAGGAGTACATGTCCGGGAGGAGCGTGAGTCCGGCGGCCGCCCCGACCTCGAGGAGAGCCAGCGGCTGGGGTAAGGCAGCGAGCGCCGGCAGCAGGACGGCGCAACGCGCGGCCTCGTTGGTCTGGGTCCGCCGGCTGTTCATCACCTGGGCCAGATCGCTGGGCCACTCAGTGACCAGAGCGTGCAAGGAGTGAGGATCCGGCCGGGCCCCCAGGAGGTAACGGGCGGCGGCGAAGAGCAAGTTCGGCTGCCGCTTGGCGGCTACCAGGCTGTCGAGGAAGGCCAGGACCATCTCGTTACCGGCAACGGCGTTCGCCAGCGCCTCGTAGGCCGGCGATCGCCCGGCCGCTTCCAGCCGGGCGAAGCGCCGGTAGTTTTCCGCGGTGGCCACGCTCCGGCCGAGGCCCAACATGCCCTCCGATGGCCGCTGATCAGGATCAGTCCTCACCGCAGCCACCATCCGCGAGCCCAGCCACGACCGCAATCCTCACTGGCTACTGGGACGGCGCGAGGCAAGGAATGACCGGCCTTCGGCTAGGGGCGCCGGCGGGGGCGCCGAGGTGCGCGAGGTGCGGCGGGAGGGTTGGTCGCCCACACAGCAACGGGAAGGTCGACGGTGGTGGTTGGACCGCAAACTCAGCGCAGGACCGCGTCGCCCGCTACGTCCAGGACGATGCCGGTGACCCACGGTGACTGCGGGCTGACCAGGAACGGCACGGCCTGGGCCACGTCGTCGGTTGTGCCGAGCCGAGGCAGGGGGTGTGTGGCGGCCCGCGCGGCCTGTACGTCGGGTGGAACCATCTGCTGGTTGTTCTCGGTGTGGATCGTCTCGGGGGCGGCCCGTCGGCTACGGCAGCGCCGCGAGCAGCTCGGCCACCGGCTTGCGGGCACCCGTGAAGAACGGGATCTCGACCTTGGTGTGCAGCCGGGCCCGGCTCGCCCGCAGGTGGCGGATGCAGTCGACGATGCGGTGCAGCTCGGCGGCCTCGAACGCCAGGAGCCACTCGTAGTCGCCCAGGCCGAACGCGGCGACGGTGTTGGCCCGCACGTCCTCGTACTCCCGGCCCATGATCCCGTGCTCGGCGAGCATCCCGCGCCGCTCGTAGTCGGGCAACAGGTACCAGTCGAGCGAGCGGACGAAGGGGTAGACGCACACGTACTTCTGCGGGTCCTCCCGGCGGACGTAGGCGGGGATGTGGCTGCGGTTGAACTCCGCCGGGCGGTGTACGCCGGTCGCGGCCCACACCGGGGCCATGAGCCGGCCCAGCGAGGACTGCCGGAAGCGGCCGTAGGTCTCCTGCAGCAGGTCGGGGTTGGGGCAGGTCCACCAGATGAGCAGGTCGGCGTCGCTGCGGTAGCCCGACACGTCGTAGGTCCCGCGGGTGTAGACGTCCTTGGCGAGTGCCTGCTCGAGCAGGGCGTCGGTCTCGCTCGCGAGCGCGGCGCGGTCCTCGGGCAGCGGCCCGCTCGCCCGGAAGACCGCATACATCGTGTACAGCAGCTCGTCGTTGAGCTCCCGGGCGGACTTGGGCGACTCAGCCATGGCTTCAGTATCCGCCCTACATCTGCACGGTCACGGCATCTAGGGACGTGAGCACGGATGCGGTTGCTGCACGCCCCGACCGGATGCACGCGGGGCCGCCGACGCCCTCCCTCGCTGCGCCGCAGACCGCGAGGTTGCGCGGCAGCCGGCGTGCAGGTCGGCGACGCGCACGAGGTGGCCCGGGCGGCGCTGCGGCAGGGCGGACCGTGGGCGGCCCCGTCGAGGAGTTCGCTCGGCGCGGGGGCCCGGTGGCCGTAGCACGACAGCTAGGCGCTGCGGTCGCGATGGTGAAGCTGGGCGGCGCCGTCGTGGCTCTCACTCTCGTTCGGCCCTGGGGGCAACGGCTGCCGCGACGACTGCTGGACCTCACCGCCTTCGCTGGCGCCGCGGTGCTGACGCTGTACGGCGGGCTGCTCGTGCTCGTCGGCGCCGCCGTGCTGCTCGGGGTACTTGGGTCGCCGCCGGCGGACGCGAGGGCTCTCCGCTGGCACGTCCTGGTCTGGGACCTCTGGTTCCTGCTGTGGGGAGCGCTCCTCGCCGCAGCGGCCCTGCAGCGACGCCAGGTCGGCGGTGAGTCCCGCGGCGGGCCCGGCGAAACCGTTCGCTGACAATCCCTTTACGGCGACGACCCGCACCACCGCCACTCGGTTGCGATGATCGAGTAGTAGGCGTCGCGGACGGTGCCGTCGCTGGCCGGTGCGTGCGCTCGGCGCACGCCTTCGGCTCGAGTTCTTAGCCGTTCGATCGCCTGTTGCGAGGCGGTGTTGCGGGCGTCGGTCTTGAGCGCTTGGGCTTTCTCGCCGGGGCCAGCGCTTCGGGCCCAGGTCAGGGGAACGCCGCTGTTCGTTCTGCCGTATGCGCGAGGAGCGGCCGGGCAAGCTCGTCGCCGGCCCCGGCGTCTACATCTGCAGAGCTTGCGTTGCTAGAGCTGCCAAGGCCCTGGATCGCTCCTAGCTCTGCCGGAGCTCAATTCGACTCGGGCGCCGCGCGAGCGTCTCACAAGGAAATCCACTTGCATACGTCCGGGGACGGGGTATGCATAGGCTCGGATGTCGACCTGGCGTTGATCGTTCCGCCTTTCGGTATGCCATAGGGCAGTTAGGAACCGGGTCATCGTCTGTGTGGGGGGCGGGTGGAAACCTGGTCGAGATTCGCCTGCTCGCGGTATCGGCGGCCCTTGGTGCAGCCACGTTCGCGGTGCTTGAGGGGGTGCAGTCCGTGGTCCGGGAGGATCACAGCTTCGCGGCACCCATGAGCGTCTACGCGGTCGGGGCCTACGGCTTCGTCCAGACCATCGCGTTCGTCGCTCTCGGGCTGGGTTCCCTCGCTTTGCCGGCGGGCCTGCGACAACCGGTGGCGTCGCCGGAGTGGACTCTGGGGCGAGCGCTGCTGGCCACCTGGGCGCTTGGGGTCCTGCTCGCGGCCGCGTTCCCAATCGACTCGGTGCCCGCCGTCCATGGCGCTGCCTCGTTCGTCTCCTTCGTCGCCATCCTGGCGGCGATGTTCGTCTTCGCCCGCGCATGTCGCAGCGTCGCTCGGTGGCGCTCGTTCGCTGCCCCGTCGACGTGGTTGGCCCGAAGCGCCCTCGCCGCGTTCCTCGTGGCCGTTCTGACCCAGCCCTCATTCGCTTTCGGAGTCGCTCAGCGCGTCTTCCTCGCGGCCGTGGTCGGCTGGATCATCGCCACGGCGCTGCGACTGCACGCTGCCAAGATCGGCAGCGCACCGGCGGGGACTCACCACAACAGGAGAGCGCAATGAGTCAGGAGAACCTCGGGATCATCCTCAACGACTTCATAGACGCGCTTCGCCGTGGTGACCTGGCCACTGTCGCGGCCCGGTTGGCTCCCGACGTCGTCTGGCAGGGGGTCCGCGACGGGCTGGACTGCCGAGACCGGGACGAGGTCTGGGCGGTCCTTGGCCATTTCGGGCAGAGCCAGTTCCGCATTGACGCTCTGGAGCTGATCGACGGCGGCGAGCAGGTGGTGCTGGGCGTTCGCGGGCCTCAGTTCGATCAGGTGGGTGGGGTCGAGCTCGGTGGGCAGATCTTCAACGTCTTCACCCTGCATGAGCAGAAGATCGTGCACATGCGGGACTACCGCACCCGCGCTGACGCCGTCGCCGCCGCGGGACTCAGCGGCCATGCCGAGTGGCGTTAGACCCTGGTATGGCAGGGACGCGCGCAATCGAGTGCCCGTGCGGTCCCACAAGCCGAACGTCGAGTGGGACTGTAGCGATGCATACTGCATCTCTTTGTATCGCGTCGGCTAGCATGGAGGCGTGACGAAGGCCATCACCCTGCGCCTCGACGAGGCCGACCACACGGCTTTGGCTCGGCAAGCCGACCAGCTACGGGTCTCCCCGGGCACGCTGGCGCGCATGCTCGTCCACGCCGGCCTCAGCGAGGACGAGCATGCGCGGCAGGACGCCCGGGCAGCCATTGCCCGGCTGGTGCGGCGCTCTCAGCAGCGACCGGCGGCCGATGCGGTCACGCTGGTCAACGACGCACGTACCGCTTTGGGCTCGCACGGGTGAGTGTCGTTGTCGATGCCAGCCTGATCGTTGCGCTGGTGGTCGCCGACGAACGCCAAGCGGCGGCCCAGGCTCATCTTGACGGCTGGGTGGAGTCTGGCGAGGAGCTGCACGCACCGGCAGTGTCGCCGTACGAGGTCGCCAACGTTCTCGCACGGCTGGTCTTCGACGGCGACATGGAGGTCGACGACATCGCCGATACGTGGTCCGACCTGGCCGCCCTCGACGTGGTGTTCCACCCGTTCGACCTAACCCAGGACGGTCCCGCCGTCGCGGCGATCACCACGCAGCTGCGGCGCCGCCACGCCACCGACTCGACCTACATTCGCCTGGCGCAACAGCTCGACACAGCCGTGTGGACCCTCGACGGCCCCCTTGCCCGCAACGCGGCCGACGTTGGCCTACCCGTCGAGCTGGTCACCTGACGCTGTCCCACAACGCGATCGTCTACCGGACAAGATCGGCATACCCACGCGGAGCGGCAAGCGGCCAAATAGCGACGTAAGAACCGCGCCAACTACCGCTGCAAGTCACACTCGGGTCGCGGGGGAGCGGCGGGGTGTTCCCGTGGGAGGGTCCTCCTGCGACACGGATAGGGCAGGCGCTCCGGCAGGTACGTTGCGTGGAATGGCCGCCTCATATGGGCCAGTCCATCAACGCATGGCGTCCCTGGCTGCAGAAGAGGCTCTTCTCTCCCGCTCGAGCCAGCTCTGCATACCCGCAGCGGCGAAAGCGAGGCCGCCGATGACGAACCATGGATTCCACAGGACCAAGCTCAGGTGCGTCTGTTCCGGGCCCACGTTGCTCGCGATACCGCCGGCATCGGTCAGCAGCAGGAGCTCGATGCCCAAGCCCCGCAGAAGCAGGCAGGCTCCGACCAGGCCGCTCAGCAGCGCCAGCAACCGTTCCGCACGGCCACCAATTCGGCGTCGGGCCAGCGTCAGGCCGAGTGCGATGCCCACAACGAGAAGGAGCGCGACTCCCCAGAGGCCGACGATCACGAACCAGGTCGGCCTGTCCCTCGCGAGGACGGCGCCCGCCGAGGATGCCAGAAGCCAGGAGCCACCCATTGCCCAGAAGAGATGCAAGAGGGCGAACAGCGACGCCCACAACGACGCGAGATAGCCCCACCGCGGTCCGCTCTTCACCATAGCTGCTCTTTTCAACTAGGGTCCCGCGTGTCTCGTTTCCGGACAGGCCCGGCACGACTTTGTTACGCGAACCCGTCCGAGTGCGCTGACACAGGAGATCAGGGGACTCCCGCCCGCGGCGTGCCGGCTGACGATCATTGGCTATCGGGACGTTGGTGGTGCCTCGGGGTGCCCGGTCTCCAGGTAGTTCTTCGCCCGGCGTGTCTCGTCCTCGACGTCGCGCTGCAGCCGGCGTCGAAGTAGCGGCTCCATCAGCCAGCGCAGTGCGGGTCGGAAAGTGAATTGCAGGGTGCGTGTGATGCGAGTACCGCCGTCGGTCGGGACGCAGTCGAAGCTCGCTTCGAAGCGTGCCATCGCATGCGCGAGCCGGTTATGCGGTTTGGGGAGCAGGCCGATGTCGATGCGCCGTCCCGGTGTCAACTCGAGGAATTGCACGACCTTCGGCTGACGCAGCCCGGCCAAGGTTGGTCGGCACGCGAACTCGACCCGGTTCCCGTCCCGCCGTGACCACAGGACGGGACGGATCTTCGCATCGACCTCGGCGTAGCGCTCGATGTTCATGACCAAGCTGAGCACCTGCTCGGTGGTGGCCGAAACGTCTTCCACTACCTGCACCCGAATCATGCGCGAGAGACTACTCTCTCACCCATGGAGTCGACACTCAGGACGCCGCGGCAGCGACTCGTCACCCAAGCAGCCAGACTGTTTGCCGAGCGCGGCTATGCGGCGACTTCGGTAGCCGACATCCAACAGGCCTGCGGTCTCACCGGCGGGTCAGGAGCGCTGTACAAGCACTTCCCGTCCAAGCGAGCACTGCTCGAGGAAGTGATCGGCGTGCACCTGTCGACCATGCGCGAAGGCAACAAGCTCTTCCTCGGCCAAGTCCCCGACGACCTCGAGCAAGCTCTGCGCTTCCTGGCCGACGCGATGTGGACAAGCATGCGCCGCGACCGAGACATCCTTCGGGTGACGCTGCGCGACCTCGATGACTTCCCGGACCTGCTCGACCGTGTCTGGACAGAGCTCAAGGCGAACATCTACGACGCCTTCGCCGGTTGGCTGGCAAGCCAGGCCGACCGCGGAACAGTGCACGTCGATGACCCCGAGGCCAGCGCCGCCGTGCTGCTCTCGTCGCTGACCTACCCGGCCATCCTCAACACACTGATCGGACACACCCCCGGCGACCTCGACGCCGCGCGCTACCGCGCCGCCTGGATACAGCACGCCATCAGCAGCCTCACCAGCCACCGAAACTTCGACTGACGAACCCGCGAGGCCACCGCCCCGATAGCGATTCACCTATGGGCGGGATTGCGGCAGGGCGGCCGATCAGTCACCGTGGTGCTCGGCGCACAGCCGCGCCAGCTGCTGGACGCTCCAGGTGTATTTCAGCTTGACCGGCGAGCCGTTGAGCCGGCTCGCAACCCCGCCTGGCGGCGAGATGAGGGCTCGCTTCACGCGTTTCCCGTCGCGGGCCTCATAGAAGGCCTGAGCAGCGACGTTCTGCTCCTGCACCCAGAGATATAGACCTGTTCGCCGCTCGATCACCGCCGATGCGGTCGAAGTCAGCAACTGTGAGCCGATCCCTCGACGCTTGTGTCCATGGGCGACATGGAGGTTGTCGAGCAGCGCTCCCGAGGCTGGGTCCTCGTCGAAGGCGGTGTGCGCAAAGCCGATCAGGCCTTCGCCGTCCTCGATGACGATCGTGTGACGCAGCGGATCGGGCTCCCGCAGGCGGTCTGCCCAGACGGCGAGGCGATCGGAGATCACGTCGCCGTCAAGGAAGGCGTCGGAGTACGCGCCGCGGTAGTGCCGGCGCCAGCTGTCGGCGTGAAGCGCGGCGACGGCCTCGGCGTCCGAGGGCTTGGCAGGGCGCATCTGTAAATCCTCGAGGAACGCCACCGGAATCCTCTTTCATCGTTCCTGGCGTTGGCACCGCGTCGAAGCCGGAGTGCCGGACCGTCATCGGGCCAGGTCCCGTGGGGTCGCTCTGGGTGAATCGAATCCGACCGTATCGGAAGGCTCGCCCGGAGCGGGGTGGCCCGCACCCCCTGGAGCTGCACCCGCAGGATGACCGGAAGCCGGCCCGGTCCTCGCCGGTTCGAGCCCCCCGGCGGGGCGCATACGGATTTCCTTGCGGTACGAGATCCGTGCCGTTGAGGGTTGCGGACA
>JAABUZ0100004314.1_pt1 | contig 19764 bp, 22 predicted proteins | sample 5562091 | NCBI WGS metagenome assembly JAABUZ01 (sample SAMN12813069, study PRJNA571459) | rock metagenome | isolation source: Antarctica rocks | place: Antarctica: Victoria Land, Linnaeus Terrace sud | collected 2015-12-21 | reverse complement strand
AGATGTTGGCCTTCGTTGTCCCGATGGGGCCGAGCACCTACTCACCCTACGATATGGTGGCTGCCTGAAGCACGCGTGCCGCTCTCCCGATCCAGCGCGGCAGCAAGCGGTGCCTCCATGAGAAGGACCAGCAATGTATGACACCCGCAACGCGATCCACCTCGGATTGACGGCGATCATGGGATGGCTCGGGCTTTACTTCGATCTCGCCAGTAATGTCTTTAAGACGAACAACGGGTTTGCCTACATGGCGGCCTTCGCACCAGAACACGTCTGGGCCGTTCTGTTCCTCGTCATCGCCAACATCGGCGTAATCGGGTTCATCACGAGCAATCCCGTGATCTGCCTGACGAGCGTTCTCGTCGTCGCGTCCGGCAACGGCCTGTTCGCCGGCTGCCTCATCATGTCCGATGCCAGCGTCTGGTCCGGGACGTACGCCATTATCGCTGCAATGGGGTACTATCTTGCCTGGCGGAGAGCCCATGCCGGTCTGTGATCTCTACCGTCGTCTCGGCCTTAGTCGAGCATTTCCCAAGCGATGTGTCTCGGAAATACTGCTGCTACTATCTGTTTGGGCGAGCATGACTTCCGATTGGGTGGCTTCACCCGATCGGAAACTGTTCTAGTGCCGGAAGCCGCTCAATGCCCGATCTCGCAAACGGCCCCTGGTGGGTCGTCACCGCCGCCGCCGCCCCAAGCGTGGCCAGCGGCCTCTGGGTTCTGTGGCGATGGTGGATCGAGCGGGGTGACAAGCTGCATGGCGACGTCGCCACGCGCGAGCAAACCGTCTTGCGCGACCTGGAAGCCCAGCGTCTCGCGCTGTCGCGCGATCAGGCCGAGCTCTTCGATCGGCTGCGAACGGAGCTTGAACGCGTCCAGCGGCGCCTGCTCGATGTCGAGCGGGACCGCGATCGCGGCTGGGACCTGGCGCGGTGGTGGAACCAGCGCGCGCACGATTTTCGTCACGCTGGGCTCAACGCACAAGCGATGGTCGTCGGCTTCTGCTCCCGCGAAGGGGTGGAGCCGCCGACCTGGCCCGCCATGGACGTACCCGGATTGGAGGAGCCGACATGACCGTCTTCGATAATGCGTTCCGAGCCGTGATTGGGGAGGAAGGGGGCTACACCGCCAACTCGGCCGATCCCGGCAATTGGACCGGTGCAAAATGCGGCGCTGGCGAGCTCCGGGGCACCAAATACGGTATCTCGGCCGCCTCCTACCCGAATATGAACATCCTCGCCCTCACGCTCGACGACGCCAAGACGATCTACCGCCGCGACTACTGGGATCATGTGCGCGGCGACGAACTGCCGCCCGCCATTGCCCTGCTCGTGTTCGATGCCGCGGTGAACAGTGGCCCAGACCGGGCACTACGTTGGCTGCAGTGCGTCCTGCGTGTCGATATCGACGGCGTGATTGGCCCGGTAACGCTCTCCGCCGCGCAGCGCAGCAATGGCCGCGGTGTCTCCATCCTCGCGGATTACCAGGCCCAGCGCATCCTGTTCCTGGCATCGCTGCCAACGTGGCGGACCTTCGGGCTCGGTTGGAGCCGACGCGTCTGCAACATTCAATTCGAAGCTTTACGGGTCGGGGAGACTGCCTGATGGATTGGTTGCAAGTGGGCCAGGATGCGGTCAAAGGTGCCGCCGCGGGAAGCGTCGTGCCAGGCATCGGAACCGCGCTCGGCGCCGCCGGCGGGGTCGCACTCGATCTGGCGCCCGAACTCGGCCGCTGGCTGTTCGGCCCCGGCTCGGCCGAGACCGTCAAGGCAGTTCAGGCCGCCGTCCAGACCGTCACCGGGGCCTCGCAGATCGATGCTCAGCTGTCCGCGCTGAGTAATCCGGAGGTCGCGATCAACCTGCGCCTAGAGCTGGCCAGCATTGCCTCCCAGCGCGCAACTGAGGCCGCCCGCGCCGCGCAGGACCAACTCGTCGCCCAACTCGCCGACGTGGCCAACGCCCGCGCAACCGCGGTTCAGTTGGCCCAAAGCGGCTCTCCCATGGCGTGGGGTGCCGCCATCGTCAGCGTGATCGTCCTGCTGACGTTTGGGACCGTCATGGCGCTCGCATTGCTCCGCACGCTCCCTGCCAACGCCGAGCCCGTGCTCAATGTTCTTCTCGGCACCTTGGGAGCGATGTCGACCAGCGTCGTCTCGTACTGGGTCGGCAGCAGTGTCGGCAGCGCGCGCAAGGACGTCAGGCTCGCAAGCTTGATCCCGCATGCTCAATCGACTGGCAAGGGGGCCGCCGCGTCCGCTGCATACGCCATGCAGTGAGGTGCCGGCAGACGGACCCGCACCGCGTCGTTTAGGGCATAGCGCGGCTGCGTTCCCGTCTCGACCGCCTCGATCCGAGCGCCGAAAGCCGCGACCTCGTACAACGTCTGGATCCCCATGAAGCTCGCCCGCACGATCGTGCCGGCCGCACCGTCATCGGCGCCGAGTTGAACGTTCTCGGGCCGGATCATCACCTGCACGTCCCGACCCGGCGACACACGGCTGTGCAGTGTCGCCAGAATCGTCTCGCCCGAGCCGGTCTCGACCCGCACCAGATCGCCGTCGATCGTGACCGCACGCCCGGCGATCTGGTTGGTCGAGCCGGTGAACGCCGCAACGAACGCATCCGCCGGGTCGTTGTAGAGCGTCGTCGCCTCGCTCAGTTGCAGCAACTTCCCATCGCGCATCACACCGATCCGACCGCCGGTCGGATGCTCCAGGCCCGCGATGCAGCGCAGCGTCGTCGTCTTGCCGCAGCCTGACGGGCCCAGCAACACGACGATCTCCCCCGCCGCGATGACGAACGAAACGTCGTCGACCGCGGGTCGCAGCCCCGGCGCATAGGTCTTTTGCAGGTGCTCGACCCGCAGCTCCGCCACATCGCTACTGTCTGTAACCGTAGGTCTTGTTCCACTCGGCGATCCCAACTGTCGCGTAGGCTCTCGAAGTCGTCCTGCTTCGGCAACCAGACCGGCGAGGACGTCGCGTCGAACCCCGGCATGCCCGGCGGCGGCGATTTCAGCGAGGTCAAGTTGCCTTGCTCCGCCATGGTGAACGCCTGTCCCTCGCGAGAGAGGCAGAAATCCAGATAAAGCCGCGCCGCATTCGGGTGAGCCGCGCCCTTCGGGATGCCCGACGAATACGGCACCAGCGGCGCCCCTTCAGGCGGAAACACCAGCTCCACGGGCGCGCCGTCACGCCGCTTCGTGTAGATCGAGCTCACCACCAGCGGCACCCGGCGGCGAGCCGGCCCCGTGTCGCGCCCGCGCCGCTCAATATCGGGCCTGCGGCAGCGTCAGCAACGGGAACGCGCTATGCACATGCGGCTCGGTCACGGCCTCGGCGGGCCGCAGGTAGCGCCGGTCCAGGCCGGCGAAGCTGGACAGCCCCAGCAAACCCAGGCACTCGACGATCTCTTCCTCCAGCAATTCTAGCACGCGCACGATCCCGTCCGCCCCGCCGGCCGCCAATCCATACACATACAGCCGTCCGATCCCGACCAGGTCGGCTCCAAGCGCGATCGCCTTGACGACATCGCTGCCCCGGCTGATCCCGCCATCCGCGATTACCAGCGCCCGCTTGCCGACCGCTTCGACCACCTCGGGCAATAGTTCGGCAATCCCCGCGCCATGATCGAGCTGCCGGCCACCATGATTGGATACGTAGATCCCCTCCACGCCCAGCTCGCACGCCCGTGCCGCGTCTTCGGCAGTGGCGATCCCCTTGAGGATCAGCTTGACCGTGTGCGTCCGCTTGAACCGCTCGATCGTCGCCCAACTCAAGCCAGCCTGGAACTCCATTCCGGCTGACCGCGCACGCCAAGGCTTGGCGAACCGGTTTGAGATGTCGCGCTCCCGCCGGCTATAGATCGCGCTGTCGACAGTGATGCAGAACGCGTCGTATCCGGCATCGATCGCCCGCCGCGCGTGATCGTCGACAAAGGCGCCGTCGCCCCGGACGTAAAGCTGGAACACCTTGCATCCGTCCGCCGCCGCCGCCGTCCGCTCGAGACCGGATTCCGTCACGGAACTCAGAATGAACGGCACCCCTGCCAGCCCGGCACCCGTGGCCACCGTGATCCCCCCGCCTGCGCCTAACTGCTCCAATCCGCCCACCGGCGCGAGCGCAACCGGCATCCGGATCCGATGGCCCAGGAACTGCGCCGAGGGATCGATCGAGGACACGTCCTCCAGCACCCGCGGCCGGAAACCGATCCTGTCGAGCGCCAGGCGATTTCGCTTGACGGTCGTCTCCGTCGCCGTGCCGCCGATCACGTAATCCCACAAGTTCTGATTGAGATTCAGCCGCGCGGCGGCGATCACCTCGTGCAAAGTCTGCAACCGCTCCTCCGCCGCGTTCCGCATGTCCGACCCCTGCTGCTTCTTTGAGATGATGAGCGTTCTAACGCTCACCTTGCAGCGTCACGGCGGCACAACCAAGCCCTTGCAGCCCATCGTAGCGCCGCTTATCGTTTTTAAATGGATCATGAGCCTGATATACTAATTCTGCTCAATGACGTCGGGCGCATGCTCCGCACCGAAGCTGACCGGCGGGCCCGCACCCATGGAATGACGCGAGCGCAATGGGTCATGCTCATCCGCCTCGATCGGCAGCCCGGCCTTTCGCAAAAAGAACTCGCCGAGCTGCTTGAGGTCGAGCCGATCACCGTCGCTCGTCTCGCCGACCGCCTCGAGGCCCGCAACCTGCTTGAGCGCCGCGCCGATCCAACCGACCGCCGGGTCTGGCGCCTGCACCTTCTACCCGCCGCTCAGCCTTTGCTCGAAGAACTCTCGCAGCTACGTGACGAATTGATCGCCATGGTGACCGCCCGCATCGACCCGACCGTCGTCGACATCGTCGTCTCCGCACTCACCTGCATGCGCTCCACCCTGTCGCGACGGACAGAACTCGACGCCGCCGCCTAACGCGTCTACCGCCGCCGGCGCCGCGAGGGCGCGTCCGCCTGGGTGCGCGGCGGCGCCTTGATCTCCCTCAGCAAACCCGTGCAAGCGCCATCCTCACCAGTGCCCGTCTGGATCGTCGGTAACAGCCCGGCCAGTGGGGTCAACACGATCCCCAACCCGACCGCGGCCGCCGCCCGCGCTCCCGCTTCGGCCAGCTCCGGCTTGATGCTCGGCTTGCCCATCGTCCCGCCCAGATCGATCGGCGTCGGCAGAGAGCCGATGCTGAAATGCTTGGATTGCGTGCGCAGCACCAGGGCCAACGCCTCCGTCTTGAGGCTCACCCCACCAGTGATGCCGATCCGGGCCTCGTTCGTGTCCAGCATAGTTAACCGCGACTGCGCCTCGCCATTCTTCAGCACGAAATCCGTGACCAGACACTCGATCCGCGCCCGATCCGGAACGCCAAGCGCCGACAGCACTGCGTTGCCGAACTGAAGTCCGGACAGGTCGACAAGTAAGGCGCTGAGATTACCACCGGCCCCCATGTAAAGCCGGATCTCGCCATTCCCACGCGCAAGGATCTCCGCCAGCGACCGCCCGTTGCCCTCGATGACCGCCCGCCCGCCGATCGTCCCGGCCCCCCGCGCCACTCCAGTCGCGTTCAGCAGCTTGCTCACGTCCACCCGCTGGAAATCGATGTCGGCGCGGGCATCCAGCGCGTTAGCCTGCTCCGCAAGGTGGATCTGCGACACGATCCGACCCTTGCCAATGCCGAAACTGAGCGGATGCAGCGTCACCGTGCCGTCCACGATGTCCAGATTGACCTGCATGTCGTCGAGCGGCTGCCGCCGTCCTTCGATCCGGCCCGCCTTGTAGGTGAGATGGACGTCCGCCGCGTTCAGCCGCGGCACGCTGATGGGGTCGTTCGGCAGCACCTTGCCATCCGTCCGTTCCGCCCGCTTCGTGCCCTTGCTGGCGTCGCCGGGTTCGGCGCCGATAAAGCCGCCCAGGTCCTTCAGATCCACCTTCCGGGACTGCAGCGCCGCAGTCAGCACCGGCCGCGCCGTTTTGGTGTCGACGCCGAGCGCCCCCCCCAGATCGCTGCTCCCCACCTTCCCGGTAAAGTCGTTGAACTTCACGACCCCGTCCGCATAGTCGAGCTTTCCCGCCACCCGGTAAGGCGGTGTCGCCGGGATGGCGATTCCGGTCAGCGGCAGCAACAGCGCCATGTTCGGCCCAGCGATCTCGAGCTTTACGTCGACCCCGGCGAACGCGAGCGGGTTCTTGATCGTGCCCACGGCCGAGGCCGAGGTCGGTCCGTTGGTTAGTCGAAGATCGACGGGGTAGGGGTCCGCAGTGTCCTTCAACGTCAACAGCGCCCCGCCCGTGAACTCCGCCGTGATCGGCTGCTTGGCGTAAGTGCCCTTCGCGCTGGCTACGATCTGATCCTGCCCGGCGTTGCTCTTCGTCCCGATCGACACCTCGAAATCGGCATTCAACGGGGCGGAACGCACGTGCACCCGCCCGTCATTGATGACCAGCTTGCCGATCTGCGGCCCGGCGCCGCCCGAGGAGCCACCGCTCGCAAAGTTCCAGTTCGCCGTGCGATCGGCCAGCTGCTGCGCATCGACGTTGGGCCGATCCAGCGCGATCAATGGCAGCACGATCTGACCGCCATGCAGCAACGGACTGACCTCGACATCGACGGCCAGATGCTCGGTCGCCGCGAAATCCCCACCGCCCTGCCAGTTGGCCGGATTACCGATCGTCACCCCGTCGGCCACGATGTGCGTGACCCGGCCGAGCTTGACATGGAGGTGCGAGATCTTCACCGGCCGGCCGAGCGCCGCACTGGCCCGCGGCTCGATCAGCGGGATCAGCCAATCCCACTGGAAAGCGAAGATGGCCGCGACCAGCGCAAGCAACAGTGCACCTACGACATAGGGCCAACGGCGGCGGCGGCGTGGGGTGGGATCGCTCATGTCTGGTCCAAACGGGTCGCGGCCTGCGGAGGTTGCACTTGCGGTCTCCGAACGCGCCCGCCACTCTTCTCGGGCTGTAGGAGCTCCCATGATACACGAAATGCGCATCTATCGCTGTGTGCCCGGCCGTCTGCCCGCATTGCTCAAGCGATTCGAGACCGTGACCCTGGGGATCTGGGCCCGCCACGGCATCCGCCAGGCCGGATTCTGGACCACGCTCATCGGCGACTCCAACCAGGAACTCACCTACATGCTCGCCTGGGACAGCCTAGCCGAGCGCGAGACCAAATGGACCGCCTTCCAGACCGATCCCGAATGGCTCGCCAAGCGCGCCGAAACCGAGCAGGACGGCCAGATCGTCGCCAACATCGTCAGCCAGATCCTGCAGCCGACCAGCTTCTCCTCGATCAAGTGAGCGGCCTGCGCGGGGCGATCGTCCCGGTCACCCCGTTGCAGCAGAACTGCACCCTGCTCTGGGACGACGCCAGCAAGCGCGCCTGGGTGATCGACCCCGGCGGTGACGTCGCGCGCATCCTCGAGACCGTCTCCGAACTCGGCCTGGCCGTCGAACGGATCCTGCTCACCCACGGGCATATCGATCACGCCGGTGGCGCCGACGAGCTGCGCCAGGCGCTCGCCGTCCCGCTCGAAGGCCCGGACACGCGCGACTCCTTCCTGCTCGATCAGTTGGAGACCCAGGGTGAGCGCTTCGGCGTCGCCGACGCCCGCAATGTTCGCCCCGACCGGTTCCTCGCCGAAGGCGACAGCCTCGAGCTCGCCGGCCATCACTTCGACATCCTGCACTGCCCCGGCCATACGCCCGGCCACGTCGTCTTCATCAACCGCGCCAACGCGATCGCCGTGGTCGGCGACGTGCTCTTCCAGGGCTCCGTCGGCCGCACCGACTTCCCCTATGGCGACCCGGACGCACTGCTCGACGCCATCCGCGACAAGCTCATGCCGCTCGGCGACAACGTCGCCTTCCTCTGCGGCCATGGCCCGGGCTCGACCATCGGCATGGAGCGGCAGACCAATCCCTACGTGAAGGAAGCGCTCAGCCGCCCCAGGCCGCAATCCAGCCCGCAACCCGGGCCGCAACCGGCATCCTGACGTGCGCCGCGCCCTAGCGGCCCTGCTTCTCTACTGGCCGATCCTCGCCCCCAATCCGGCCCATGCCTGGGGCGATGAAGGCCACGAGATCATCGCCACCATCGCCGACGCCCATGACACCGGTCGCGCGCCGTCAGGTCCATGCCATGCTAGCCACCGACGATGACCCGCTCACCGAACACGACATGGCCGCCGAGGCCACCTGGGCCGATCATCTGCGCAGCGCCAACGCCGATGGCGCCCGCAGCCGCACGCGGCAATGGCACTTCGTCGATATCGAGCTGCATTCCCCGTCGCTCGACGCCGCCTGTTTCGGCCATCCCAAATTGCCGCCCGCCGCCCTGGCCTCGCTCGGCCCGGCGCAGGCCTGCATCGTCGATAAGATCGACCAATTTGCCACTGAACTCGCCCGCGCCGACACCCCGCCCGACGAACGCCTCGCCGCCCTGAAATTCCTGCTGCACTTCGTTGGCGACGTCCATCAGCCGCTACACGCTGCCGATGACGACGATCGCGGTGGGAACGACAAGCCGGTCTCGGCGGACGGCATGCGCGCCGGCAATCTGCACCACTACTGGGATACCGAATGCGTCCGTGCGCTGGGGCAGGGACCCCGTGAGATTGCAGCAGAGCTTGTCCAGCACATCACGCCGGCCGAGATCGCCCGCTATTCCGGTGGCTCGGCTGCGCGCTGGGCGCTCGAATCGCACCAGATCGCCGTCCGCGATGCATACGGCCGGCTGCCGCTGCCGGGTCGCCGCGGCGGATACCGCCTCAGCCCAGCCTACATCGATGCCTCTTTGCGCGACTGCCGCACGCAGCTGACCAAGGCAGGCATTCGCCTTGCAGGCCTGCTCGACCAAACCTTTGCCCGGCCCCGTAAACCCGAGGCCAGCCCAAAGCGTTAGCTGTCCTGCGACCCCGGAGCCCGGCTGCCGATCATCGCCAGTAATTCGCGCCGTGTCGTCGGATCATCCCGGAAGCACCCCGTCATCCGGCTCGTCACCATGCTGACACCCGTCTTGTGCACCCCGCGCGTGCTCATGCACTGATGCCCAGCCTCGATCACCACGGCGACGCCGCGCGGGTGCAGCACATGACCGATGGTGTCGGCGATCTGCACCGTCAGCCGCTCCTGGATCTGCAGCCGCTTGGCATACGCGTCTGCCACCCGGGCAAGCTTGCTGATCCCCACGACCCGGCTGCGCGGCAGATAGCCGATGTGACACTTGCCGATGATCGGCACCATGTGGTGCTCGCAGTGGCTCTCGATCCGGATATCGCGCAGCAATACGATCTCGTCGTAGCCTTCGACCTCCTCGAACGTGCGCTCGAGCAAGGCAACCGGGTCCACGTCATAACCAGCGAACAACTCTGAATACGACTTCACGACGCGCGCCGGCGTGTCGCGCAGGCCTTCGCGGGTCGGATCTTCGCCAGCGAGGCGCAAGAGCGTGCGGACGGCTTCCTCAGCCTCCTCTTGCGTCGGCCGTCCGACGCTGAGCGACGGCGTGCTCGGCAGGGCAGGGGCGATCTGGTTCAACGCGCAGCTCCCAAAGACCCATTGCAAGTGGGGCATCATCCGCAAGCCCGCAAGTCAATGCAGCTGCGTGTGCTGACCGGGGCTGTCGAGGCTGAACGCGGGGATCACCACGTCGAGCGGCTCCCCCGTTTCGGTCGCGACCATGTGGTAGGTGCCCATCATGAAGCCGGAGCTCGTGTCGAGCGGCGTGCCGGACGTGTATTCGAACGCGTCGCCCGGCTCCAGCACCGGCTGCTCGCCCACGACGCCGGCCCCTTGCACCACCTGCATCTGTCCGTTCGCGTCCGTGATCCGCCACGTCCGCCGCAGCAGCTGCACGGTCGCGCGCCCCTGGTTGGCAATCCGCACCTGGTAGGCCCAGACCCAGGGTCCTACGTCCAGATCCGACTGATCGTGCAGGAAATAGGTGCGGACCGTCACTTCGATGGCGTGAGTGACCGCACGATATTCCCCGCTCACCACTACTCGGCAGCCTGTCGCATCGACGTCACCGCCGCCAGGCCCTGCTCGAGATCCTCGATGAGATCGGCCGCATCCTCGAGCCCGACCGAAAGTCGGATCACGCCATCGCTGATCCCCAGCCGCGCACGTTCATCCGCCCCGATCCGCATATGCGTCGTGGTCGCCGGATGCGTCGCCAACGACTTCGAATCACCGAGATTGTTGGACACGGCAATCAACCGGAACGCGTTCATCATCCGGAACGCGGCGTCTTTCCCGTGCAGCTCGAACGTGACGATCGTGCCGCCCGCGCTCATCTGCTTGACCGCCAATGCGTGCTGCGGATGGTCCCTGCGCATCGGATACAACACGCGCCGAACCGCCGGATTGCCTGCGAGCACGTCCGCGATGCGCGCCGCTCCGGCGCAGGCCGCGTTGACCCGCAACGCCAGCGTCTCCAGCCCCTTGAGCAACAGCCAGGCGTTGAACGCGGAGAGCGTCGGCCCGGTGTTGCGCAGGAATGGCTGCAGCGTCTCCTCGACCCAGGCCTTGCGACCAAGCACCGCGCCGCCCAACACGCGGCCCTGGCCGTCGATATGCTTGGTGCAGGAATAGACCACCACATCCGCCCCGAGCTCGAACGGCTTCTGCAGCAGCGGCGTGGCGAACACGTTGTCAACCACGACCATCGCACCAGCGCGGTGCGCCAGCCGCGCGATCTCCGCCAGATCGAGCACTTCCAGCATCGGGTTCGACGGACTCTCGACCAGCACCATCGTCGCCGGCGTCGACAGCGCCCGCTCCCAGGCCGCCAAATCAGTCCCGTCCACGAACTCGGAGGCGATGCCGTAGCGCGGCAGCAGCGTCGACACGATCCAATGACACGAGCCGAACAACGCCCGCGATGCCACCACCCGGTCGCCGGTCTTCAAATGCGACAGCATGGCCGCATGCACCGCGGCCATCCCCGTCGCCGTCGCGCGACACGCCTCCGCACCCTCGACCTGCGCCAGCCGCGCCTCGAACATGTCCACGGTCGGATTGCCGAACCGCGAATATTGATAGTGGCTGACCGAGCCGTTAAACGTCGCTTCCGCCTGCTCCGCGTCGGCGTAGACGAAGCCGCTGGTCAGGAAGAGAGCTTCGTTGGTCTCGCCGAACTCCGTCCGCGTCGCGCCACCATGCACGAGTTGAGTTGCGGATCGGTAAATGCGTTGCGTCATGGCCAGCCTCAGTCACCAGCCGTCTGCGCCAGCGAACGCCGCAATCCGGCGTGTCGCAGGCCTCTTTAGCGCGCTTCTTTTACCTCGCCGCAATCCGGCCGGACAAATCACGAGGGACCCGCTATTCGGGTCGACCTGACCCTATGCGCGCCGCATTGCACGGTCAACCGTAATTCCGTATAGAAGCCGACACGCCGGCGCGGGTGTAGTTCAATGGTAGAACGGCAGCTTCCCAAGCTGCATACGAGGGTTCGATTCCCTTCACCCGCTCCAAAAACCAGGCCCGACAATCGGGTGAATGGATCGGGTTATAAGTTGGCATGACCCAGACCGAAGCCGCCGCCGCACAACTCACGCCCAAGGGCGTGCTCCGCGCCGGGATCAATCTGAGCAACTTCCTGCTCGTCACCGGTCGCAGCCAGACCGGGGATCCCGTCGGCGTCGCGCCCGACCTCGCCCGCGCCATCGCTGAACGGCTCAGCGCCACCGTCCAATACGTGACCTACCCGAAACCCGGCGAACTCGCCGATGCCGCCGGCTCGAACGCCTGGGATATCGGCCTGATCGGCGCCGAACCCGCGCGCGCGGAAAAGATCGAGTTCACCCCCGCCTACGTCGAGATCCAATCGACCTATCTCGTGCCGCCCGGCTCCGATCTGCAATTGGTGGACGAGGTCGATCGACCCGGCACGCGCATCGCCGTCGCCGCGCGCACGGCTTACGGCCTCTGGCTGGACCGCAACATCCGCCACGCCACCCTGGTCAACTCCGACAGCATCGATGCCTCCTTCGAGCAGTTCCAGCGCGAGCGTCTCGAGGCACTCGCCGGCCTGCGTCCGCGCCTGCTCGCCGACGTCGAGCGCATGCCCGGCGCGCGCATCCTGCCCGGCCAGTTCGCCGCCGTGCAGCAAGCGGTCGGAACCTTGCGTCAGAACACGGAAGCGGCCGCTTTCCTCCGCGATTTCGTCGCCGAAGCCATCCAGACCGGGCTCATCGCCAGGCTGATCGCCAAGCACGAGGTGCAGGGTCTGACCGTCGCCCCGGCGATCGAAAGTGAGGCCGCATGAACGACATCGCCGATCCCGACTCGCTCCGCGCCCACATGGGGGCGATCAGCCCGATGGCCGAGCGCAAGGTTCTGCCGCGCCTGGACGCGCATAGCCGCCGGTTCATCGAGCTGTCGCCCTTGCTCGTCCTGGCCAGCAGCGACGCGAAAGGCAACGTGGATGCCAGCCCGCGTGGAGATCCGCCCGGCTTCGTCCGAATCGTCGACGATCGCACCCTGCTGATCCCCGATCGGCCCGGCAACAACCGCGTCGATACCTTCGCCAACATCCTCAATGCGCCGGGCGTCGGCCTGATCTTCTTCGTCCCCGGCATCGACGAGACCTTTCGCGTCAACGGCACCGCCCGCCTGCTGACCCAGGCGGACGCGCTGGCCGCGTCCGAGATTGCCGGCAAGACGCCCCGGACCGGGTTGCTCGTGCAGATCGCCGAAGTCTTCTTCCACTGCGGCAAGGCGCTCAAGCGCGCCCGTGCCTGGGACCCGGCGGCCCGCATCGAACGCAACACCTTCCCCTCGCTCGGGCGGATCATCGCCGAGCAGGTCGGCGGCTTCACCGCCGAAGAAGCCGATGCACGGATCGAAATCGCCTATCGCGACCGGCTCTACTAGAGCACTTTCCGAGCCACTTGGCTCGGAAGTAGTGCTCTACTTCATTGTTTATGCGCGCCGCCGCTTCGATCAGCGTCCGGCGAACCGCGACGGCCTCTTTTCGCGGAACGCCGCCAGGCCCTCCGCATAATCGGCGCTGTCCAGCGCGGCCTGCCGGCTCTCATGCAGGCGCTGGCCGACCGCGCCCGGCAGCGGCAGGCTGGCGGCGAGCGCGCGCAGGTGCAGCTTCGCGCTCGAAACCGTCAACGGCGCATTCTCCGCGATCCGGTGCGCGACGGCATAGGTCTCCGCCTCCAACGCGTCCGCTGCCACCAGCCGGTTCAACAAGCCCGACGACAATGCCCGCTCGGCCCGGATCGGCTCGGCCGTCGCGAACATCTCCAACGCAAGCGCCGGTCCAGCGCGCAACATCGCGTTCAGCAGACCCTCTTGATCATACGGCAGGCCCAGCTTGGCCGGCGTGAATGCCAGGCTGGCACTCGGATCGCCGATCAATAGATCACACCGCAACGCCAGATCGGTCCCACCCCCCCAGGCCGACCCGTGCACCATCCCGACGACCGGAGCAGGGCACTGGCTCACCCGGCGAAACAGCCCGTGCAAGGCGCCGGCCTGGCTCAACGGATCGACACCGGGTTTGAGCGCATTGATATCGAACCCTGCGCACCAGACCGGGTCCGAGGGCCCGGACCGAAGCACAACGGCACGGATCGCATGATCCAGCCCGTCGAAAAGATCGCACAGCTGGGCGAGCATACCCTCGGTCAGCGCGTTGCGCCGGGCCGGGTCGTGCATTGTTATCGTTGCGACGAGACCGTCGACGGAGCACGTGGCCAGGGTCATGCCTGCGTCCTAACCCACGACCCAAAAAAGAAAAAGCCCGCTCCGAAGAACGGGCCCCTTAAACCACGATGCTCAGTCGGCTTAGGGCCGGGTCGGCGTCGTCGTCGTGCCGGTTGCCGGCGCGGTGCCATTCGTTGTCGCGCCGCCAAGGGCTTGGCCCGCAAGGTTCGGATTTTGCGTGGAGTTGAGGTTCATGTTGGGTGCACCCGGCGGCAGGCTATTCGACGTCTCGCCACCGGAGACGGCCGAGTTCGGGGCTGGCGGCGTCTGCGTCGCGCCCTGCGCGAACACCGGGCCAGCGGCAACCAACATCGCGAAAACAGGCAGATACTTCAGCATGATCATCGCTCCTTCGATTCTCCGCTAACGAAACGTGGCATCCGCCGGTGAAGTTGCGCGACTATCCGGTGCTGGATGCACGATCGGCGCCGGCAAGCAAGTCCGACCAGCGCGATAGCATGCTCTCTTGCCCGAAATCGTCTTCGGCTTTGCGCCGGTTGCGGCGGCCCAGCGACTGGCGCAAGTCGGCGTTGCCAATGAGCACGCCCAAAGCCGCGGCCAAAGCCCGATCGTCCCGAGCTGTCACGAACTCGCCCTGCTCGACAGGCAGCATCGTCCTGATATCGCCCACGTCCGTTGCCGCGACCGGCAACGCGGACGCCATTGCCTCGAGCAGCGAGATGGGCATCTGCTCGGTATCCGACGACATCGCAAACAGGTCGAACGCCTTGAGCAGCGCGGCAGGCTGGGCCACGTGGCCAGCGAAATGCACGCGCTCGCCAATCCCCAACTCACCGACCAGGCGCTCGAGCGGCCTGCGCTCGCTGCCATCGCCGATCAGCACCAGCCGGGCGGGCTCGTCGATCGTCGCCAGATGGAACGCCCGAATCAGCCGCGCGACGTTCTTCTCCGGCCGCAGCGCCGCGACCGTCCCCACCACCGGCCCCTGACCCGGCCAGGGCTGCGACGTCGCCGGTCCGGAAAACCGCGCCAGATCAATCCCGTTCGGGACGTAGTGCAGACGTCGCCGATCCAGCCGCCATGTCTCGCTGGCAATCCGCATCAAGGTCTTAGAAGGGAGCGCGACCGTGCGCCCGCGCAGAAACACCCGGCGCAGCAATACCCGGCGCGGCAATTGCCGCTCGCGCTCCTCCGGCCCGAAGCCGTCCTCGACATGGACCTGATGTGTCAGCGCCAACCGGTTCGCCATCGACCACTCGATCGATCCAAAATTATGCGTCAGCAACGCCTGCGGCTGGAACGCCCGCAACGCCGCGCGAAACCGACGCACGTTGCCGATCATATCCCCCTTGCGGACGTCGATCTCCGGGAATGTCGCCGCCAGCGCCGGGTCGAGCCGGTCGCGTGCCGCCGTGACGCCGTCCATCGCCACGATGACGTGCCGCCAGGCGCTGCCGAACTGGTTGGCGAGCGTGGTGAAGCGGATCTGCGCCCCGCCGACCGCGAACGTCGGGAACACCGAGAGGAGGACGGGCGCGGTCAAAACTGGAAGTAGAGAAACTCGGTGGTTCCGCCGAGCGCCAGAATGCCGAGCGCGCCGATCGTCCCGGCCGCCAGCGCCCATCCGGTCGCTGGATGCCAGATCGTCCGACGGTACGGATTGGCGATCGCCCGGCCGAGGGCTGGCTCGTATCGCGTCATGATCTGCTGTGTATTAGGCGCAAACCATACGATCACGAACAGTAGGCAAACTTGGCCGATCGTCGCGTTCGGCAACCGGGAGCCGAGGCCATGCAGGCCGACCATCCCCTCGAGTAAATCGACCGCAGCGCTGGTCGAGGCAGCCCGGAAAAAGGCAAACCCGACCAGTGCCGCGAGGTAGACCGCGAGCACCTTCCAGACATGGTTGAACGTCCGCGCCAACCATGGCTGCGGCGGCGGCTTTTTGGGCGCCGGAAAGTAGATCCGCGCTGCATGGTTGACCGTGATGTAGAGCCCATGCAGCAGGCCGAAGATCAGGTACTGCGTACCCGCCCCATGCCAAACCCCGGCCAATCCCATGGTGATCAGGGTCGGACCGGCCACGAGCGAGACGAACCCGAACGGCGTCGCCGAAGCCCGGCGCGAGTTGTCCATCCCGTGCCGGTCCCGCCACCGCGTCACCCACAAGGCCATCGGGCTGAAGATATACATCGTGATGAACCGCGTCAGCGTCATGTGGAATCGCTGCCAGTAGTCGATCACGGTCGTGGCTTTGTAAGGCGAATTGAAGTTCAACGGGAACCGGATGTTGAACATCCGCGCCAAGCCGATCGCCATATCCGAGTAACCGGAAAAATCGAAATAGAGCTGCAGCGAGTAGCCGATCACCGCATACCACGCGGTCGTGAGGCCCGCGGTCCCGGCATGCGCGAAATTCAGTGCGACATCGCCCGCCAGCGGATCCGCCAATAGCACCTTCTTGGCCAGGCCGATCGCAAAGATGGTCAGCCCGACCGAGAGATTGGAGCCGCTCAACCGATAGATCGTGCGGTCGGCAAATTGCGGCATCATCTCGCGGTTATGCAGGATCGGGCCGGCAATCAGATGGGGGAAGAAGGTTACAAAAAGTACGTAGCTGAGCAGATCGCGGGTCTTCGCCACACCCTGTTTGACGTCGATCAGGTAGCCGATCTGGGTGAACGTAAAAAACGAGATGCCGAGCGGGAGCACGATGTCCCAGAACGGCACGCCAGCCACGGTCTGAAAGCCAAAGAAACTCGCAAGCCCAACCGCGTACTTATAATAGACGAGCGCCAGCAGATCGGCCGCGATCCCGAACAGGAGAATGCCCTGCTGCAAACCTGGCCGCTCCGACGTGCGGCCCAGTACCACGCTAATCAAGTAGTTGAAGGCGATTGAAATTAACAGTAACGGAAGGAAGTCGAGTCGCCAATAACCATAGAATGCAAGCGAGGCGATCACCAGCCAGACGCCGGCGGGCTTGGGCCCTAGGCGTGCACTGGCCCAAAAACCCAATAACGCCAGTGGCAAAAAGACGAAGACGAATGGGAACGAGCTAAAGACCACAGACTACTAGCCGCGTTTTGCCAGCTTCTGCTTCACCAATGCCGCCAACTCGCCGACGTTCTTGAGTTCCTCCATCTCGGCGGCTTGGAACTTCACGCCGAAGCGCTTCTCGAGCTCGACCACGATGAAGATGTGGTTCATCGAGTCCCAACCATCGACATCCTCGGCCGTCGTCGCCGGGTGCAACTCGATCGTGTCGTCTTCCAAAACCTGGCGGAACACAGAATTCAGCTCGGGATAGATCTCAGCGTCGGTCATCATGGTTCCTTAAATCGCCGGAATCAGGCCGGCATAAGCTCTGCGGCGGAGGCGTCGGCGCGGCGGCTTTGAATGAAGGTCGGGCGAATCTCGGCCGCAGCCAGGTCGAGCGTCCAGCGCGAGCGGCCGTCGGCCGACTCCTCGGCGAGGGTGAATCCCAGGCGTTTGTAATGCTCCCGCACCATGCCGTTCTTGGCAGTCGGGCGATACTCGCCCACCAGCCGGGCGGCGCCGAGCCGTCGCGCCTCGGACACGATAAGGTTCAGCGTCTCCTGCTCCATCCCGCGGCCGAGGACGCGGCAACTCATCAGCCAGGTCTCGATGCGGATGTCTCCATCCTCGCGCGTGCCGGCGACGATCGCGATGATCCCGTTGTCGCCGAACTGGTCAAGTAGGCGGATCTGCAGCGTCAGGGCCGTCGGATCGTCGATCAGATGTTGGACTTGCTCGTCCGTCACGCGCCGGGTCGTCAGGTTGAACTGGTTGGTCTTGTTGATCAGTTGCACGATGCGCGCCAGACCGACCGTGTCGAAGCGGTTCCATGCGGCGCGCATCTCCAGGCTGCGGAGATAGCCGTCCATGTCGGTGGCGGAGGCCATCAGGCTCTCGCGGGCGAGATTGCCTTGATATTGACCGCTCCGCTCGAGATCGTCCGGCGTCACGCGCCGGGCTTCGAAATACCCCGCCGCTGCGATGCAGCTTGCGTAGCGGGTCGGGTCCTCCGGCAATTCCGGCACCTCGACCATCGGCAACTCGCGCCGGACGACCGCGCGTTCGGCCGGGTTGTCGTCGGCGAACACGAGGCTGTCGAGCCCGATGTTCAGGCGGGCCGCAATCTCTCGCAAATTGGCGGCCTTGTCGGTCCAGTTGGCGACGAAGCACGCGATGTCGGCGCGCTTGAGGACCATGTCCGGGTGGCTGCTGAAGGGCTCGAGCGCATTCGCCTCGTCATTCTTGGAGCAGACCGCAAGGATGATGCCGCGCCGGCTCAGGTCGCGGGCGTAGCGCTGGAAGGCGACGAACGCCTCGCCTGCCGCACTGCCTTGGCCCAGCTTGATCCCAGCCAGCCCGTCATCGCCGATCACCCCGCCCCACAACGTGTTGTCGAGGTCCAGCACGAGACACTTGCTCGACCGGCCCTGGGCCGCAGCCAGCAGCCGCGCCACGAGATCGCCATAGAGCGGTGCGGCCTGTGGATGAATTTCCTGCTTGGCACGGTGCCAAAGCGCGGGATCGTGCCAAGCCGACATGCCCGCCGACGCCCAATCGTCCAGCGCCACCAGATCGACCGCAGCCTCGTCCGCACTCTGCCTCAGCATGCCGCTGAACTGTCGCAATGCCGCAGCGTGCGAGCCCGGCAGCCGGTGCTCGTTGCTGCCGAGCAGCGGGGTAAACAGCGGCAGCGGCACATTCTGCAGGATGTGCGCCGAGAAGGCCCGGCGCGCCACGTCCCAGTGCGCCTTGAGCTGGTCCAGCAGGCGATGCAACTGCGCGGTGACCTCGTCGGCGGACTGCCCGACCTCGATCCCCTGCATCAAATGCCGGGAATCGAGCGCGAACAGGATGCTGTCCGGTGCATAGCGATGCAGGCCTGAAGACGGGTCGATCAATTCCTGCGCGTATTGCCCGTAATCCGGCGTGTAAGTGTCGGTCCAGATTCCGCGCCGTAGCCCGCCCACACGGATTGCCGGCAGCAGCTGGTCCACCGTCGAGGAGGCCAGCACCGCCAGCCGAACCGGTTTGGTGGCAAGGCCTGCCGGCGGCGCCGGGAACATCCGTCCGCGCCGGCGGTCGAGTTGCACGGTCTGGAGCGCCGAGATCTGCGACTTGGCGAGAGAGACAAGGGTGTCCCACTCCGCCTCGGGCGTCAGTGCCGCAAGCTGCGCCGCCCAACGCGGGTTTGCAGGCAGCCAATGTAGGTCCGTGCTGGTCATCTTAGGCCAAGATTAATCGCGCCTGGTTTATACGGACTTAAGGAGCCCTGGCAAAGCGCGTTCCGTTTTCGCGCCGAGTCAGGCATTCTGTTGTTGAACGGGAGAGATGCATGTGTGGCCTGACCGGCATTTTCCACTCTGACCGCCTCGGCGCGATCGACGCGGGGCTGCTGCGGCGAATGAATGGCGCGATCGCCTATCGGGGGCCGGACGGCGACGGATTCCACGTCGAGCCCGGCATCGGCTTGGGCCACCGCCGGCTCTCGATCGTCGACGTCGCCGGTGGCGCGCAGCCAATGTACAACGAAGACGAATCGGTCGTCATTGTCTTCAATGGCGAGATCTATAACTTTCCGGAGCTGCGGCCAGAGTTGCAGGCCATGGGACACGTGTTCCGCAACCGCTGCGACACGGAGGCCGTGATCCATGCCTGGGAGAGCTGGGGCCCCGACTGCCTGCAGCATCTGAGCGGCATGTTCGCCTTCGCTCTGTGGGACCGCAAGCTGCAGACCCTCTTTATCGCCCGTGACCGTCTCGGCAAGAAGCCACTCTACTATGCGCGGACGGACGCGGGCGCGCTCGTGTTCGGCTCGGAACTCGCTGCCCTCGGCCCGGTGCCGGACCTGCCGCGCCGCTTCAACGCCGCCGCGGTCGACGACTTCTTCGCCTTCGGCTACGTGCCCGACCCGCACTCGATTTACGAGGGCATCTACAAACTTCCCGCGGCGCACTACCTGCTGCTCCGCCACGGGGTCCACGCTGCACCGCGCCGGTATTGGGCGCCGCCGACGAGCAGCGAACCATGCGACGAGAACGACGCCATCGA
>JAABUZ0100004312.1_pt1 | contig 19768 bp, 20 predicted proteins | sample 5562091 | NCBI WGS metagenome assembly JAABUZ01 (sample SAMN12813069, study PRJNA571459) | rock metagenome | isolation source: Antarctica rocks | place: Antarctica: Victoria Land, Linnaeus Terrace sud | collected 2015-12-21 | reverse complement strand
TCTTGGCGTCCAATTCCGGGAAGTGTTTGCGTAAAATAGGCACCATCTGATAAGCGGAGAACACTCCGCTGCCGATGAGGTACCGTTCGCTTCCTTTGGCTTCCATTGCCAATAGATGCGCTTGGGCAACATCACGTACATCCACGTACCCAGCATCCATCTCTTTAAAACCTTCCCCAGTAATACAGCTCCATACCAGCATATTTGACGTGTTCAGGGTCTCCATCGACTGTTCATTCAGCACTGGACCAAAGACATACGGGGGACAAATTGAAGCTACCTCAAAGGTCGGCTTGTGCTGCTCCTTGAAGTCCCACATTGTTTTTTCTGCTAATTTCTTACTCGCACGATACGAGATGGCCGCTGGGCCCGCCATTCCCTGCTCCCTCGTCAGTGGGCTCCAGTCTTCTTCCGTATAAACATGACCTGGCCAGACCCCTTTCATTACGTTTGCGATGGCTGCGAAGGAAGATGTAAGGACCAATTTCTTGATTTTAGGCTCCTTCATGGCAGCCTCGAGTATACCATGGGTACCATCAACAGCAGGCTTCAGCAGGTCCAGTCCCATGGCACGCATATGAAACGGTGAAGCAGTGTGCACAACGTAATCGACGCCTTTGACGGCCTTGTCAAAAGTGCCCTTCTCAGCCACATCCTCGACAATGGCGAACTCGAGCTTGGCGTCAGGGAACTGCTTCTCTATGTAGTCGGCTTTGGCTTGTGAGCGCACTGTAGCCCGGACATGGTAGCCTTTATCAAGCAGCAACTGCAAGATGTGGAAGGCAATGAAGCCGCTGGCCCCAGTCAATAGCACGAGCGAAGGCATCAAGTGTGATTGGCTTGGTGGTTGAAATGTTGGAAAGTACAGTATTCTCGGATCCTGACGGCAAGGAAAGCTACGTTGCAGTCACTCGGGCGATACAGGTTAGCTCTCGCAGGCCTCAAGATGTCGTCTGTTCCAATGAATACCGCAACGCAATACTCATTTGGACGAATGATCTATCGCAATGCTGAAATGGGGTCATTCTTCTTGAATTATGTTTTGGTGGGCCATACTGAGACAGATGGGAACTGATCTGAATATGCGAGCTCTACGCGCTAAAAATTATAGATATAGTCACCTATAGTAGTCAGCTATCCTAACATTCCTGCTTTCTGTATGACTCTACAGGCCCAATCTGCTCGATTAAACCGAACAAATTGTGAACTCTTATGACCCACCCTATTGGTCTATACAACACCGTGTAATTACTATTAGCCTATGGTGCTTGGTAAGCTTATTAAACGCTTTCTCGATTATCGACATTTCGCTAGGGAAACAATTCTCCAATAATCAAGCTCTTACGGCGTGTCGTGCTGGATGCTATTAATACAGCCTTCACATTACCATGAAAAGGTTCTATAGCTTGCATACTGCAAAAAATTTCAGCCTCAGAAGGTTTTATGACTTACATCTGCATTTCGGTTGGCGGCAGTTGTAGCAATGATACGATTTTTTAAGAGTAGCACATATCATCCGACCAAATCACCATACCGCAACACTTTCATTTGCAGCTAAGTAAGATTTCTCGAGTCTACTAGAAATGGATGGCAAAGATCGCGTGTTTCAAATAGCACCACATATCGAGTAATTGGCAATTGAATTGTTTTTGAAACGCAGCAACCAGCGGAAAGCGGCGAGAACAGCCATATCGCAGTATGAAGGAAGGAACCGAGCTCAGTGGTTCGATTTTCTCCAGCTTTTATGTATATCCCGATCTCTGCCGATTACTTCCGATCTCCTTTATCAGGCGATATCTCAATGTCATGCGTATTTAAAAGACCGGCTTTGTGGCTAGGCTATGCCAGGTTGCAGGCTATATACAGTCAACATGATTGGCTTAATAAGTAAGAGATCCCGGCAAGTTAGTGGCGCTTCAATTTTGAGCATTGCTCTGGTACAAGCCGCATTTGCACAATACTCCCCGTCTAATTTTAACATTGAAAGCATTGAATTATACAGTCATCCCAAAGGCATCGATATACCACTTCACATTCATGATATTGTCACCCTAGAGCTTCATTGGACTTTATACAATGCGACATTCGACGATTATATAATGGTGCGGCTCGATCCAGCTCTGCAAATTGCTCACCCTCAAGGACTTTCTCTTGTAGGCGAAAGTACATATGACAACAGATATTGGTATTGTGAACTCCAGCTTTCGGAATGCGGTAATTTTCAATTGAAAGGAGGAATACTTTATTGCGTTCTCAATAAGCTGGAGCAAGAAATACTGAATAAATGTGGCATCTTACGCGGCACAATCTTACTAATGACAACACTAAATGCAAAACTTATTGGGGATGACATAAACAGAAAATTTGAATTTCTAAACGTCAATATTCATCAGCAAAGAGCCTTTTCTTCGGATGTGGAGATTGCTAGAGTGCAGAATTATGAGCAGGTTTCTGTACCTGAAACCGACTTGCAAAGGACTTGCTCCTGGGTGCGCCCGTCTGATGGTGACGACGCCCTCTATTTCACTTGCACGATCATCTTGCCTGTTATTTATCAGTGGTCCAGACTTTTAGTTACCGACAATATCGTTAGAGGAGAAGCCATCCGGATCAATGCTTCTTTCATAGAGAAAGATGTGAATGACTTCGACAAGGAGAGCCTCGTGTCATCTGATCGGTACAACGAGTTGTATAACCCCCGTGGCTACATGTTGCATACAAAAATCCCATCACGCGGTGAAGAGAGCTCAGACATGTCGAGATTTCGATACCGACTTGAAATCCTATACAGATCAAATCATAGTGCGGATGATGTAAATGGCTTTGTGGGAAAAGCAGTTATGAAAAACAATCGATATAATTTCCAGGTAGATGATATGTGCTACTTGCCACCATATTCAACATGGGAGAGAATATTCCCATACAACTCCTCGGAACCTGAGCTGAAAATATCGTGGTCTGACTTGCTGTCTTGATTTCTCAAATGCCATTATGGGGTGTCGCAGCACATGCGAACTTCAAGCTGGGCATCCATCCTCTTTCAGCATGTCAAAACTTTTATTTGGACATATACAAAATAGTAGCGATAGCGTTGTTGAGATTCTCGAACTCTTCCTCCCGCCCCATTTCGTAGCCCATATGATCGCTGATCTTGTTTTGTTGAGCCAACTCGTCCGGTATGCCTTTATCATGAATAATTGAGTCCAACAACTCCAGGATCGCTTGTCCTCATAAAACATTCGTCATAAGGTTGGTATCACGAGGGATGACTTAGACAATCGACATAAGTCTAATGCGGGACCCTTTGGTATTACGAATCTTCATTACCTTGCTCCACATATTTCGAATGTCCAGTCAGCCAATGCCCAAGGATCGTAGATTCGCACAGCCGTCTTGAGTCTTGACTGGTGCAGGCATTCGCCGATAAGCCAACGCTTTGAAAGGTTTCTTAGAGCTGCTCGAGTTCCAACACGTAGTCGGCTAACCAGCACCGAACTTCTATTTAAGGAGGCTACATCTTGGAACGGCGGCTTTGATCCAGAAGACTTCCTATTATCTCGAGAGAAACGACTGCCATTTTACCGCAGTATACGCAGCACCGTCTTGGTGGCCCAGGCGACCGACGTTTATTGGAGCACCCTCTGACCAGTACCGCAAGAAAGCTAATACTTGTACATCATCCGCATTGACCTTTGCAAACTGTTTTTATTTGCGTTGCATCTGCTTACAGATAATTGCAAGAGAAGTCTCGATGTGTCCAGCCCTGCACGCCTGATAGCATACATGTCATGCAGCTCGAAATCACGTCGCCAGCCTCCAATGTCATGCAATTCACATGCACAACGCGGCGTGAACGGAGTCTCTTTGTCAGCGTGGTGGAATCTGCGGTGACTTTCGCAATCCGAGCCCATCTTGCAGCCCTCATCTTGCTTATCATTGGTGCGAAGGTTCCACTCTACGATACAAGCGACATCCTACCACACATCATCGAAGCCAACCTCTCGTGGACGAATGTGGCTGTATTCTGTGCGGCTGCTTTATATCTCCTCTTTCGTCGTGGCTATGTGGAAGAATCGCTACTGGTCATGCAAGGTGTTGGGATTCAAACGACTTCAAGCTCGCCTTTCTTCTTACGCTCATCCTCACGTTTCTTCCCTAGCGCTGTAGTGAAAGACATCATTATCAACGAAGCGCTTATTGGATTTACGGTGCGTCACTACCTCGCCCTCATTGTCGCCGATGAGCCTACACTGGTGGGTGTCTTTCCACGGCTCCTGCCACCGACATGCATGATCCGGCAGGTGTGGAAGGGTGCGCGCGGATGCTTATACAACAAATGATGGTAGAGTCAGGAGCACGTGTTTATTCCCGACATAGACGTATGGAGCTACGGTAGTCTGATCCTGAGCCTGCCTCTCCTTCACACGTGTAAATAGAACAGAGCTGTGAATACACAGACCGGATGACAGAACCTCGTGATCTATAGATTTGGTGTTGAGTCCCGCCCTCCGAGTCAGCAGTTGTAGTTAGGGTTGCCAGTCACAAAACCCAACTGCAGGCGACAACTAACTAACCCTCCATCCTCACAGAAAACCAAGCCTTCAAAATGTCGCATCCATCAGTCTTGAACCCCAAGGCTGAGGATATGGAGCTGCTGCTCGCGGCCAATTGCCACATTGGAAGCAAAAATTGTGGCGTCCACATGCAGCCGTATCTGTGGAAGACAAGGCCGGACGGTGTCAGCGTTATAAACATCGGCAAGACCTGGGAGAAAATTGTTCTTGCTGCACGAATCATAGCGGCTGTCGATAATCCAGCTGATATTTGCGTTGTGTCAGCTCGGCCTTACGGACAGCGGGCGGTGCTGAAATTTGCGGCCCACACCGGCGCGGTTGCGATTGCTGGACGCTTCACGCCTGGGAACTTCACCAACTACATTACGAGGTCCTTCAAGGAGCCACGTCTCGTTATTGTCACGGACCCGAGAACGGATGCGCAGGCTATCAAGGAGGCTTCGTATGTCAATATCCCAGTGATTGCGCTGTGTGACACGGACTCTCCCCTCGAGTATGTCGACGTAGCCATCCCGACCAACAACAAGGCTCGGCACTCCACAGGTCTCATCTGGTGGCTTCTGGCAAGGGAGGTTCTCAGACTGCGTGGAAGCCTTGCGTCTAGGGAAACTGCCTGGGATGTCATGGTCGACATGTACTTCTACAGAGATCCTGAAGAAGAAAAAGAGGGTGATGAGGAGGAGGGCGGTGATATGCCAAAGGTCGATGAAGGCGACTTCGCAGCTGCACCACCGGAAGCAAACTTCGAAGTCAGTGGAGCAAGCGGTGCTGCTGCTGGTACATTCGATGCCTCTGTTGCGGCCACTGCCACGGCCGGCGCTGGTGCTGGTGCTGGTGCCGGTGCCGGTACGTCTTGGGATGCTGCCGAGGGCGGCGACTGGGCTTCGTCTGCTCAGCAGGCCAGTGACTGGGCTGCCGACGGAAAGGAAGGTGGATGGTAATAGAAAAGAAATAGTCACTTCCTGTAAGCCCTTATCTACATGTGAATCCTCCATGAAGTTTTGTTGTGTTTGGAGACAAAAATTAGTGTTGCCGCCTGGGCCCTGTTATTATTAATACCCTCTGCCGACAACAACACCGCTACGCTCTGCAAAATCGGCTCAGTGCTTTGCTGCAAGAGACGAGGAAGCACTTTGTGGTGGATTAGCAACCTCCACAGACTAGCGACGGCTTCTGGAATTTGTCAGCAATGATGAGCGGGGCCATCGGTTCTCCGGTGTCGATGTCGGACGAGTCGATGACGAACTCTCCGACGCTTCCATATATGCCGGGAATGAGTCCGCGTTTAGGGAACACACTGAGCAAAGCCTACAAACCCTCGCACAGCGTCAGTTCATCGCCTTTGATCGGGGGAGCTGAAGACGATCTACCTGCCGAGCTTACCCCTGTTTTCTCGTTTCTCAACATCCATTCCCAAAAAGTATTTGTCGAAGGTTATCTCCTCAAGCTAAACGACCTCCTACCTGACGGCAAGCCGTGTCCCGATCGAAGGTGGGTGGAGTATTACGGTCAGCTTTCGGGCGCTGTGCTGTCGCTGTGGGATGCGGCAGCTCTGGATCTGACGGCTGAAACGCAAGGCGTACCGGGTCAACCAACAAACAACCCTGGAGACACAAACGGCGATAATGTAGTCCTTCCTACCTTTCTAAATGTCACTGACGCCAAAATTAGAATGCTCGGAACACTTCCGAGCAAAAACTCTCCTCCCCTACAAAACATTCTTTCCATCACAACTGCTGGCCAGAATAGATATCTGTTTCAATTCTCGTCGATGCATAATCTCACGTTATGGACTGCTGGTCTCAAGCTTGCATTGTTCGAATACGCTTCTTTACAAGAATCCTACACCGGAGCGCTTATTGCTGGGTTTGGCAAGAGCGTCAACAACATTCGCCATATTCTCACGGAATCCAGACTCAAGACAGAAGGCTGGGTGCGGGTGCGTTTTGCTCCGGGAACGTCGTGGCAAAAGTATTGGGCAGTTTGTTCTCCGCCAGAAAAAAAGAAGAAAAAGAAAGACCTCACCACACTTGGTGAGATCGCACTGTATGAAAACAAAAAAGTCAAAAAGTATCCTTTTGTGACCGTGACGGATGTGTATGCTGCGTATGCAGTGTACCCACAGGCAAGAGCCTTGATTGAAAATTCGTCATTGCTGAAAATCCACGGTAAAATTAAACGAGACGATATATCTGGAGAAGGGTATATTTTCTTCATGCCCGAAGTCAATCCCATGGTACGTGGACTTGAAATCTTACTAGCTTGGCTCGTCCCTATTTACGATGCGTTTGCATTATATGGCAGGCCCAAAAAATTCGCTTCAGATCCTTCAGACCCAGCATCACTCTTTTTTGGTATGCCTCGCGAAAGGGGACAGTACGGGTCTTTAGACATTGAGGATGTGATGGGACATGTCGCTAGTGAGGGCGGCAAGTCGGATATGGTTTGGCGACAAGAGATTCGCGAAATGATTGCAACGCGCATGCAAAAGTCTCTTCAGCGATCAAGCTTGCCACAGCAAACACGGAGTCTCAAATGGGGTGACACAGATCTGCCTGAAAGCCCGGAGCCGCCTATAGGGAGGGTTGACGATGAGCAGCAAGTGCAGGAGCCGCAGAGCTCTCGGCGGCAAAGGAGTGTCAGCGAATCTTCAGCAATCTTCAAAGGTAAAGTGATGGCTGGAATGCGACGTAGCTTCGATGCTGGCAAGGAAGCTGCCCGTCGTTCGACGTCGGCCACTGGCTTTGGCCTCAAGCCGTTGCCTCGTGCACCAATTGAGGAAGACGAAACCCCCTTGCCACCACCCCATCGGATCAATGGCATGTACCCAGGTCGTCGATCGAGTTCGGATACTAGTTTTGCTGGTGCCAAACCGTTACCACATGCACCATACGATGACGAAAACTTCCCATTTGCACCACCGCCGCAACAAAACTATGGCTCTCACGATGCAGATCGTATGCAGTCAAACAGCCCAGGGCCACGCATGCAGTCAAACAGCCCAGGGCCACGCATGCAGTCAAACAGCCCAATGCCGCAAATGCGTTCTGACAGCCCAGTGCCGCAGATGCCGATGGAAGAGCCGAATGCGGTCTTCATTAGTAGTTAGGAGGCGGCCATGTTGCAGACATGACAGGTGATGACGACTCACGAAATGTATTTCGAATGCTAAGTGGACCTTCGCTTTTGACTTCGTATGTATATTTTCATAACGCCCTGGAAGAGGTGTGGGAGCGGTGTCATGCAAGGGCCTCTCGGGGTTGCGTGGGGCGTAAATAACGAGCGGGCTCCTGCGGACCGCGTGGGACAAATAACGGGCGGCAGTGCCCAAAATTGGCGTAGCCGCCCTTCCAAGATCAAGATCTGGCACGTGTCGCAGCTGGACTATTTCTATATGACTTATATATGGTAGAGACATTCAAAGCGAGATTGTTCGCTCTCTACAGGATAACAAATTATGGACAAATATTTTTTATTTCTCTCCATTCATTACCCTATTGAGCAACTCCAGACCATGGGACAACGCGGTAAGGTCCGGTGACAAGGAGATTAGGGCTCGGACCGATCGATCGTTCAAAGCAGCGCCATCCCTGGTCCCCATCCACACTTCATCTTGATGGTCGTATTCCGAGTTTGCGGGAATAGCCGAGCCCCAACTCGCCAAGCGAAGCCCAGAGGCACCTGACCATACGTCACCACTTCCCCTTTGGGCCGTGCCCCGAGTTATCCAGAGATCGCTATAAAGAAAGGCCTGCTCCCCATCGCCCCACCCCTCATACCCGCACGAACCATCCCCACCATGAGCGACTACAAGCAGAGCATGGCGAGCCAATCTGGCACCCAGCAGCAACCCACTTCCTACGCAGACGCCGACCGCCTCTCTGGATCGACGGGAAACGGCAGCAGCGGACTGAGGTATGGCGAGTCCTCCGCGGCAGCTGCCCACCAGCCCCCCGTCAAGGACAACGTAGTCACCGTCGAGCCGCCCAAGCAGAGCGACCTGCAGCCAAAGTACCAGCAGACGCTCCCTGATGATGGCGGCGATCACGGTTGGTATGGGTCCATGACAAACACGCTCGGATCCTGCGTGGGGGGCATCGGTGCCATTCCAGTGTGCATCTGTTTCCCCAATCCCTTCAAGCGCGTGCAGCAAGGAAACGTCGGACTGGTCACCAAGTTCGGAAAACTTTCCCGATGCGTCGACCCGGGATTAGTCCGTGTGAACCCGCTTTCGGAGAAGCTCTTCCAAGTGGACGTAAAGATTCAGATTCTGGAAGTCGGACAGCAGACCTCTATGACCAAGGACAACGTCAACGTGCAGTTGAACTCTGTCATCTACTACCACATCATCGCACCCCACCGAGCGGCATTCTCCGTCCAGAATGTGCGAATTGCCCTGACAGAGCGGACACAGACCACACTTCGTCACGTTGTTGGATCGCGTGTGCTTCAGGACCTGATTGAGCGTCGGGAGGAGGTTGCAGCATCCATCCAGGAAATCATTGACGACGTGTCTGGAACCTGGGGTGTCAAGGTAGAGAGCATCCTCATCAAAGATCTTTTGTTCTCACGCGAGCTGCAGGAGTCGCTGTCGATGGCCGCACAGGCAAAGAGAATAGGTGAGAGTAAAGTGATTAGCGCAAAGGCTGAAGTCGAATCTGCCAAACTGATGCGACAGGCCGCTGATATCCTATCGTCCAAGGCTGCGATGCAGATCAGGTATCTTGAGGCCATGCAGGCAATGGCCAAGACTTCCAACTCAAAGGTCATTTTCATGCCGGGCAATACTTCGCAGGCATCTGACAATATGATGAAGAACGTGAATGACGAGGCGTTTGACGACCCACAGATGCGCAGTGTGGTCGACACGTCGCTTGCGGAGCGGATGTAATGGAATTGATTGGGTATTGTTTGGGTTTCAGTGACGCACGGGATCATGGAAATGTACTCTTTCTATATTGTATACTCCAAAAGACAATGATTTCTCTACAACCGACTGCTCTCCTCCAACCCCTTGTAGTACTCCTGAAACGCCTGTAATGCCATGATTCGTTTTTGCTCCACCCTTGACCACTCCACGCGTACCCGCTGTGCATCGACACTCTGCTCGAGGATAGCCTGCACTCGATCTCCGTCTGTGCGCAAGGACTGGTGAAACTGGGCCTGCAGAGCGTGCACTTGATGCATGTACTTTAGCACATCCAGCAGCACTTCGTCATAGCTTCTGAGAAAAGCAGTCATGCAGATACGGTACCCAATGAGACTGCTTTGACCGCGCACTTCAGGCACAAGTGGCGTCTCGAGAGCCTCCAGCGCGGAAAGTATCCTGTCGCGTAGTCCCTGCACCGACATCTCATTCGCCGCTTTTCGAAGTTCTGAAAAATCGTTCAGCTGGTTATGGAGTGGATACTCTGCCGCAAACGCCGAGAAGGAGAAGTTATCATCTGGTTGGGTGGGGTGTGAAGGTGGTGGTGTTGTAGGGTCCATGTCCATAGCCTCAGGGGCTTGCGGTGGCGTATCATTGGTGCTTCCATGACCATGGCCACGACGTGGCGAGGGTCGTTGTGCTGTCTCCTTCCTCGTAGGCTCGAATTTGAAGAAGTCTGTTTGTTCAAAATTGTGTTCAAATGCTTTCGGAGGGTAGGAGGTTGAACCATTCGAATGTTGGTTAGCGGACTGCGCTGTGGGGGGCTCTGGTCGTCTAGACTCTGCCGAATTAAGTGCATCCATTGCATCCACGAAAGCTTGCCAGCCGGCGGAATCCCTGGATGAATCATTGTCTGTTTGTCTTTGAGACGGCTGGGTCGATGACTGATCCGACATAGGTGCAGATGGCTGGGGTGTCCGAGCCTCCCGCCTGGCATTAAAGAAGTCACTCTCGCTGATCTCTACCACGTCATCGTCTTTATTCGCTTTTCCTCCGAATTGAGATGGTTGATTTGGTTGAGGTCCCCAAAGTGGGGTGCCCTGATCATATAAAGGGTTTTGCCAAGACGGCTTGAGTCTTGTTGGGGATGTTGGAGGCCTTGGAACAGCAAATCGGAAGCGATTCGACTCAGAGTCTTGCTTTGGGAGCCGTGCTGTACTCTTTTTCCGTATTTCGGGCCGTGGTGGGTTAGGCTGTGGTGTCGTTTGATCGTTATTCGGCAACTCTTCCTCTTGAGGGGCCCAGTACTTCGAGCTGTCCGTCCATCTGAATCTAGGATGTCCGCTCGCGTCAGCATAAGGCCTAGACGCGCTTGTCCCTCCGGCATAAGAACTTCCCGTCCACGAAAAAGTTGGCTCCTTTTTCGGACTTCCTTGTGAGTGTTGTCGCGACGCGTCCTCCGGCTGCCTACCTTCCGGCTTCACGGGATCGCCCCGTGGAAAACGCCTTCCCCAGTCCTGTTTTGCCTGAGCAAACTTCTGATCGGCCTCCTCCTGTTCTTGACGAAACTTTTCATAGTATGCGGAAAAAGATGGTTTCTGGTTCGCGCGCTCATTCGTTCCATGCTTAAACCAGGACTGGGTCCCGAATTTCGGCTCCGTGTCTCTATGACCTTGTCTCGACGCGGGATGTGTATGAGTCTGTTGCGGCGGTTCCTTTGGTTTCTTGGGTTTCTTCTTTGTTGCTTTCGGAGGAGGAGCATGCGGGAAGTGTTTGGATCTCTTCAGCTTATCATAGTCGGCTCTTCTTGCTGTATTTGTAAGCGTCTCGTAGGCGTCATTTAACTGTTGGAAGAGGACTTTGTAGTGTTCTTCCCTTCCGGGGTTGCGATCGGGGTGGTATTGGAGTGCTAGCTTTCGGTAGGAACGACGGACGTCTTGGTCAGAGGAGGTGTAATGCAGCTGTAAGATGTTGTACAGATCAACATTACTGTTGGTCTCTACTTTCATAGAGCCAAATCTGCTTTTTGCCGACAGCGCGGTCGCTTTGTTGTTGCGATGCGATTACGGGTTATACGTTCAGATCGATCCGACTACCGGATATTATCATTATCAAATATTTACACTGAAATCCACCGGTTCCTCCCATTATAGTACTTAGTAAGGCTGCACTTTGAAGGTGCTCGATCCTTGAGTGGGCTGCCACCGGAGGTTGTAGGCATTGTTTTGGGCCGCGGTTTGAGCAGCAGCGCTTTGAGCTGGGCTTGCAGAGAGAATCCTCTGAATGGGATGATTTCCGTTTGTCTCGGCCGCTGAAGTCTGACTCTCCAAATATTGTGCACCAGGCGTCATCAGATGCTGGGGTGGCGGACTCGGCTCCTGTAGAGGCTGCCGAGTCGGTTGCGGCCCAGCTACAGGATTACTGTTGTAGTAGTACTCCTGAATCTGTGGATTCCGCTGCCGGAAAGCTTGCTGATGCTGCTGTTGGTGTTTTTGGTGTTGTTGCTGCTGTCGCTGCTGCTGTTGCTGCAATTGAAGTTGCAGATGTGGCTGTTGCTGATATCGTACTTGCTGCTGTTGCTCCAATTGTAGCTGTGACTGCTGCCGCTGCTGCTGTAAGAACTCTTGTCGCTGCATTTGCCCAACATCTGTCCTTTCTTGCTTGAATATATGGTGGGGTTGAGCTCCTGACATCGACTGAGAATAGGCACCCCCCGCCTGTAGGCCGGGACTTAGATTTCGTTGTGCTAGCATCGGCGAGTTTCCATTGGCTGTACTGGTCGGCGATTGTGTACTTGTAGTGAAACTCGAATTTCGATTCAAGGTTGGCGGAAAGTACTCTCCATTTCCACTTTGAGAAACAAACTGGTTCGGGTTTGTGCCCCGGACATGCGAGGCCTGTACAAAAGTCGAAGATCCATCATCGTCCCGATTCAGCAAGACCTTGAGCCTTTTATATGCATTTTTGAGCTGTGGCATGGTAGGTGGGGGTTGTAGATTTTGCGGACCCCTGCGCAGGAGAGGGTCCTGCGGCTTGTGTGAACGATCGGCGACAGAGGCAAGGTATGCCAAGTTCATTTGAAGCCGCTGTAAACAAGCCATGTAATGCGGATTTCTTTGCTTTTCCTCAGCGTCCCCATCCATCGACGCCGAGATGCGTAGACTTTCTCTGAGCAGCTCCGAATTTATATACAGAGTCACTTGAACACATTCTTTCTCCTTCTGCAGGTCGATGGGGTGTGACGCGGGATTGGTGGGTTCATTATTTGTAGTGGCAAATCGGTGATGCATAGGAAGGGTTGGTGATGCGGTGCTCGTGCTTAGTGTTCCCGGGCTGGGTGGGGCAAGAGCCGCCTGCATTTGCTGGAAGCCGTTGGGCACGACCGGTTTTGCCTGAGGTTGGTTCAGGGCATGAGGCACAGCAGCAGCTTGCGCTCTCTGCGGCTCGCGATATTCCACCATGTTTGGTTGGCCAGCGACAATCACGGTTGCCAACACCTGTCAAAAAAATGATGCGCGGCTGAGCCAAGGATCAAGTGGATGCTGTATGTCATTGGGCTTGGACTGGAGAGCGAGAAAGACATCACGATCCGAGGCCTGGAGGCGGTGCAGAATTCCAAACATGTGTTTCTAGAGTCCTACACGTCCATCCTCGGAGTGGACAAGGCGCGATTGGAGGATCTGTATGGGAAGCCAATTGGGTTGGCCGACCGCGAGATGGTGGAGACGTCATCAGACAGCATTTTGGACTTGGCTCTACACGCTACTGTATCCTTCTTGGTTGTTGGAGACCCCTTTGGAGCGACGACCCATACGGATCTGCTCTTGAGGGCGAGGGAATTGAATGTCAAGGTCGAAATCATTCACAATGCAAGTATCATGAATGCTGTTGGTGCGTGCGGCTTGCAGCTGTATAACTTTGGACAGACGATTTCCCTGGTCTTCTTCACCGATACCTGGAAACCAGATTCTTTCTACGACAAGTTGAAAGAAAATGCCCTCCTCGGACTACACTCACTTATACTCTTGGACATCAAGGTCAAAGAGCAATCCATTGAAAATATGGCACGCGGAAGAAAAGTATATGAGCCGCCTCGGTACATGTCTGCATCCACTGCAGCAGAGCAGCTGCTGGAGATTGAGGCAATACGGCAGGAGGACATCTGTACAACAGATTCGCTTGTTGTTGCGGTGTCGAGAATTGGTGCCAAGAATCAGGCCATTCGAGTTGGCAGCCTGCAGGAACTCGTGCACACCGACCTTGGGCCACCACTCCACTCACTCGTCCTCGTGGGCAAACGCATACACGAGCTTGAGATCGAGTATATGCGACAATTTGTAATCAATCACGAGACCTACAAAAAGCTTACCCTACAGTATTCTCATCGTGCATTGAGTTGATCCGACCTCAAGAATCAAAATAACTTCACTTTGTTCTTCTTGATGCGCGATCCGATGCCAGCCGCTAAGAGAACACTGCCAATTGCAATGACCCACAGTCTGATGCCGATGGACCTCTTGATATAATCTGTCCGCGTTGCAAGCATGGTCACAGTAAGTGATAGCAACAAGAGTACATAACCCGAGATTCGATGGTATTTATAGATCTTCCTTGCAAATGCCGCGCCGCCAAACATCTGAGGGAACCAGTACAAGCTCAAGCCTACAAGAGTTTGATGGATGATCTCAATATAGAATACCAGTCCCGCGCGTGCATGAGCCGACCTAAAATGAGGATGGTCTCCCTTGTTGATGTAGATAGTGGCAAATGCAACGAGGAAGGACATTAAAGCCATCCCGTTCAAAATTGCGTGGATGCGCGTGGCTCTCGCCTTTTGCTGCACCGTATGTGTAGGCTGCAGGAACAAGATGGCTTCACTAAAGAGCAAAATCGATGCTGAGTTCAGAAGTGGGTGCGGTGAGAAGAAGAGGAGCTTGTGAGAAAGGATCCCGCCCCAGACCGAAGCAATGATGACCAGGAGGCCGGCTTGGGCAAGCAATGCAGAGCCGATGAATGGTTTCAAAGCTACGCTCTTGTCGCGACCCTGGCTGACATCTCCGCGTGAGCCAAGAAAAGGCTGCTCGGCCGAACGGGGTGATTTTGCGCCTGACATTGCCTTTGCTTTAATTCGGCGTTTCCTTCCTACGTATGGGGATGAGTGTAAGGGTGACGTCGACGATTTATTAGATTCCCCCGCTTCGCACCGACGATCTTGGCACAGATCATAGATCTTGGAGTCAAACAAATACAACAAAAAATAAGCATTCTTATCTCTAGAATCTATAGTAATTTCCCGATCATTCAGTCTACGACCTTAATTTCCTTTTGCATTAGCAAAGGAACTGACTTCCTCCATTGCGGGTCGTGGGCCAAAATCATCCCCACACTATCGCTCTCGTCCATCCAGCGACGCACACCTCGCAAAATCTTCTTTGTCTGTTCGAGGATGTCGTGCACTGATTTATTTTCTGCAGATACCGCAAAATCCTCGGATGCAATCAATAGTGGCCTGCTGTGACAAAGATCACCGCCCAACTGTACGGTAAGCATTTTTAGTCTGAGTTCAATTATACCATCAAACTTCCACCGGATTCTAGCTTGACACACGCAACGAGATGTCCCTGAACATGTCCGTGACTGTCAATCAGCATGAAACTCCCATCTCCAAAAAAATCATAGGCGTGGTCAAAGTACTGGAAGGGGCTCTTCCATTTACTGTCATTCTTCGAGCTTGTAGCAGGCAATTCTATAGTTTTGCTCTCACCGTGCAGGAGAGACTCGAATTGCATTGCATCTGGATCGTTGGGGTAACCAGGAAGAAATTTAGCGCTAGTACCCGGGCCAAAAACAGCGACCGTGTCTGGCGTAATCGCTTTGTAAGGCGACTCGAAAAAGGTAGCAATATCGAAGCAGTGATCCCTGAATTAGCCCGCGTTGTGTATAACATACCAATGTGAATGGCTAAATATGACATAGTCCACCGGTTTGCGGTCAAAGTCATAAATGACCTTATCAATCGGCTCTGCTGGACTTTTAGGCGTGAAGAGTGGAAACTGTCCGCGACTCATAGGGGTATAGACTTCAGAATTACTATGAATTCCGAGGTCATAGACGACGCGTTTGCCAGACGGCAGGTGATCCACGACGAATGCATAGTTTGCGCCATCTACTCGATCCCCTTCCTTGGCAGACGCATGGAACTTCTCCATGGCGAAGTTCATCCCTCCACGGGCCAGCAACGTCACTTTGCACGACATGTCTGAAGAGAACTCTGTGCTTCACTTGCTTTACGGTGTTGTCCCCGAAGTCGATTGAAAATCACCTGTGGTATTTGGTGCCTGAACCATTGAGGCTCGTGGACGAAACTGGCCAAGCACCAAATGACTACTACGGCATGGGCACAGGCTTAGGGCTAAAGAGAGGGGGAGTGACTGCTGGCTGGGGGTAAAAAAAAGCACGCATCGGGTAGGGATCGTTGGTTCCTTCCGAATAGGACTGAAGGATGCAAGGGGAATGAACAAGAGCCCCTAGGACCCACCTGGTGCGGTATATAGAAAGGGCAGCCCCGCTTACCGGGGGAGACACGCATTAATTACTGTTCTTTGTTCTCGATCACCGAATGTCCCTCCAGATTGTGATCCGTTGAGAACCGGTTCAGATCCTGAAAACCACACACCCCACTTAACGGTGGCGACAACGGTAAGATCTACGAGGGACCAAGCAAGACAGTAAATAGATCTAAAATGTCGAAGGGAACATGAGCATCCGACCTCCATCAGGAGTTAGGACCGCTCCATTTAGATAGCCGCCTGCTGGAGACGCCAACAGCACAGCCAAGCCCCCAATCTCCTCCGGATATCCCTTCCTCTTCAATGGATTACCCTAAAATTAGGCATACTTGATACTACTACTCACCACAGTGCCATCATCCTTGGTACTGACAGTCATTTCAGAAGGGAAAATGCCAGGGGATATGACATTTGATCGGATCTTGAGCGTACTGAAGTACTCGGCAAACACCTTCCCCAGATGCGTGGCTCCAGCTTTCGAGGTTTGATATGCAAAGTTACTAGACAACACTTTTAAATTCCCGCCAATCGATGATATTGTGAGTATGCTGCTATCATACCCAAGTGATTTGGTCACTTCTGTCCCTTTGGAGAGTAAGTGCAGGAATGCCACCGCCGTGTAATACACGCTCGTTACATTGGTCTTGAAAACATCGCCCCAATTATCAAAATCAATATCCCACATAGCTTTCTGTAGTTCCTTGATATCTGTGGATTTGTTTGGATACGCGTTGCTCGGTTTCTGTCCCATAACCCCGCTGTTGCACACAGCGAAAGTGACGTAGCCCGCATCAGCTTCCACTTCTTTGGCCATACGCAATAAGTCTTCCTTTTTGGTCACATCGCCGACTAAAGCCTTCATCCTGCCATTGCCGTATAGTCTGATGGTTTCTTCCAGCTTAGCCTGCCGACGACCGATGATGTACACGGTTGCTCCGTTCTTTGCAAGTGCAGCCGCCATGTATTGCCCAATGCCGGTACCTCCACCCGTAACAACAGCAACTACACTCTCCAACTTGAACATACTGGAGAGCGAGTAATCAGTCTGCTGGTGGGAAGTCATTCTGTCTGTTCGCAATGGCGCAGGACTGGAAAGCGAGATTTAAAATGCGGAATTTGGTGCGGGGTAACTTGGTCACGGAAAACGGAAACCCACCGAGGCAACAAACAGCTGCCACCATGACGCCACCCAGAGTAATCCTTGGATGCATGACCTTCGGGCCAGAAGGCACCAGCAATGCCAGAGTCACTACCGTTGATGGAACAAAAGAAATGTTTGCCACGTTCAAGTCCCATGGCCATAGTGAATTGGACACGGCACGGAGCTACAATGATGGGAAGCAAGAGTCCTATACACGTCAAGCTGGAGGCATGAAGGGAGGTTTTCAAGTTGCTACCAAGGTCCATCCAGGTGAAGGCGGGAATCACAAGCCGGCAAAGCTCCGAGAGATGTTCCTGACTAGCTTATCGGAGCTAGGGGCAGAGTCAGTCGAGCTCTTGTACCTGCATGCCCCAGACCGTACCGTCCCGATTGAGGAGACAGCTGAAGAGATGAACAAACTGTACAAGGAAGGGAAATTTAAAGTATTTGGAATCAGCAACTTTGCTGCGTGGGAAGTAGCCCGACTCGTTGAAATCTGTATTGCGAAAGGATACGTTCGTCCTCGCGTATACCAGGCTATGTACAATGCTTTGACCCGTAGCCTGGAGGAAGAGCTACTCCCATGTTGCCGCCACTACGGCATTGATATTGTGGTCTACAATCCTCTTGCTGGCGGTATCTTATCTGGACGATACAAATCCCTTGACGTGCCGGACGCAGGCCGCTTCAGTAATGCACCGGGAAACAAACAAGCAGGTGAAAATTACCGCAAGCGTTACTTCAATACCATCTATCTCGAGGCACTCGCCAAATTGGAACCAGTACTCAACCGTCACAACCTGACCATGGTAGAAACAGCTCTGCGCTGGGTCGTGCATCATAGCAAGCTCCGTGTCTTTGATGGTGATGGTATTATCATTGGTGCTAGCAGCAGTCAGCAACTTGAGGCAAACTTGAAGGATTTCGAGAAAGGGAAGCTGCCTGAAGAGGTGGTTGAGGCCCTTGGCGATGCCTGGGCATCCGTAAAGGTCGTGGCTCCCAAGTACTGGCGATGAGTTATGGGACACGTCACACTGAAATAGTCGTTCGTTCTTGAATTTCTTTACTCGACTCATCCCACACGTAGGAGCCAATACGTGGGGAAGTCGGAGATCTCCACAACCGTCTCCACAACCACACCTGTGCTGCTGCAATGAGAGACACTGTTGAAAAGCCCGCCCCTGCATTCCCAGACCACGTCAAAACAGCTCCTCTCCTGGTCTTAGATTATGCGTTGCTACAAAAAAAGGACGAGCAAGAATGTGCAAGGCTGTTTGACGCTTGTACACAGCTGGGGTTCTTCTACCTGAAAAATGCAAAACTCGATGCCACCAGCATGTTTGAATCTGCACAGACGTTTTTTGAATGTCCAGTGTCTGACAAATTGGTCTATGACATGGGCACCAGCGGGAATTACTTTGGCTACAAGGGCCTCGGCGGGGGCGTTATTGATAGCAAAGGCACATTAGACAAACACGAGCGCTACAACATCAGCCGTGACGATACTTTGGGATTCTCTTCGAGTCAAAGGACCCACCCTCCGTGTATTTTGGAGAGCATGCCTGATTTTGCTGCGTATACAAAGCAATCACTTGAAATCATTGGGAAATTGCTAGATCGTCTTTCCACACTACTCGGTCTTCCAGAAAATACTTTGAGAAAATTGCATAGATTGAGCCAACCGTCTGGAGATATGATTAGGCTTTTGCTAGCTCCCTCGGGTACGACAGAGACAAGTGAGCAAAGCATGGGTGCACACACGGACTTTGGAAGTGCAGAACAACGTTGGAGGTCTTCAGGTGCTCCTGCCAGGAAGAGGAGAATGGGTGTATGTCAAGCCTATTCCGGACTACTTGATTGTGAACTGTGGTGACGCTCTTGTCAGGTTCAGCAATGGCTTGTTGCGTTCGAATCTTCATCGGGTCATTTCACCTCCTGGAGAACAGGCGAAAGTTGATAGATACAGCGTTGTCTACTTTTCGAGGCCTGAAGACCAGGTGCTGATGAAGCCATTGAAGGGAGGGGTTATTCCGCCGTCGACGGAGGAGTTTGAGGATGTCACCAGCGAGCAGTGGATTCTCAACAGGGTGAAGCACAGAATCGCATATAATTTCAAGGGCTCAGAGAGCTGGGAAATATCACTGGGAACGGACCGGGGTCGTATTGTGTAGTTTATTTACATAACATGGGTCGGTGTTGTAGTGCTGCGGATGGTGGCTTCTCATACGCGCCAATCGGAGATGAGTGTGCCTGGGAAGGAGATATGCGGAGAACAACCGCCCATAGCCTTTCGACGTCAAACCAAAGCACCATCTACCCAAATATCCTCTAGAAATGTCTTCTACACAGGTGAAAGCAGCTAGTGTGTCAGTCCCAGACAGCGTTCTTCCATACCGCGACGAAGATTTGCCTCGTCTCGAACCCCGATACGCTGATCTCAAGAAATCCATCATCAAGCCGGAGAATGTGGAGAAAGTGAAGCAGTCCTACGCGCGTCTTCTAAAAGCACTGGATGTGGAAGCTGATCGGATCAAATCACTTCAACATAAAGCCATTCCCGAATGCAACTACAAAGATATCACAGAGAATGGAAATAAGCTTCCAGAGTCGTTGATTG
>JAABUZ0100004311.1_pt1 | contig 19779 bp, 22 predicted proteins | sample 5562091 | NCBI WGS metagenome assembly JAABUZ01 (sample SAMN12813069, study PRJNA571459) | rock metagenome | isolation source: Antarctica rocks | place: Antarctica: Victoria Land, Linnaeus Terrace sud | collected 2015-12-21 | reverse complement strand
TCTCCCCCTCCCCCCTCTCCCCCTCCTCTTCCTCAGCGCCCAATTCCTACATAGTAAAACCCAGCCCGTTGCAATTCTTCCCGATCAAGGAAGTTGCGACCATCAATCACAACGGGGTTGTTCATCAGCTTGGCCATTTTGCTGTAGTCTAGATGACGGAATTGCTGCCAGTCCGTTACAAGTACCAAGGCATCGCAGCCGTCTGCGAGTCGCTCTGGATCTGTTTCTACTAGCACTCCCGTTAAACCATGGCGCATCCCGGTTTGGGAAACAATTGGGTCGTAGGCTTTGACTTTTGTTCCTAGTCGATTCAGATGCTCGATCAGGTTGAGTGCTGGGGCATCACGCATGTCATCTGTATCGGGCTTGAAGGTGAGACCTAGTAGTCCCACTGTTTTGCCTTTGAGGATTTTGAGTACCTGTTGCAGTTTTTCAACGGCAATCAGACGTTGGCGTTGATTCACATTCACAGCGGCTTTGAGCAAATGAGCCTCATAGCCATAATCATCAGCGGTGTGAATCAGAGCGGAGACATCCTTCGGGAAGCAGGAGCCGCCCCAACCGATACCAGCTTGCAAGAACTTGTTACCGATGCGGGAGTCTAAACCAATTCCTTTAGCGACTTGGGTAACGTCAGCACCAACGCGATCGCAAATGTTGGCAACTTCATTAATGAAGCTGATCTTCGTCGCCAAAAACGCATTCGCGGCGTACTTGATCATCTCCGCGGAGTTGATGTCAGTAACGACCACTGGCACCGGTGGTAAAGAGCGGTCAGTTGCAAACTGGCGCTCCACAATTGGGGTATAAAGTTCCTGCATCATGGCGATTGCTCTGGAATTAGTGCTCCCGAGCACAATTCGATCCGGGTTAAAGGTGTCGTAAACTGCTGAGCCTTCCCGCAAAAACTCTGGATTGCTGACCACATCAAACTTGGGTTCAACCTCAGCAACCGACTTATTACTTTTTACACCACCCGCTGTCACCAGAGATTTTTCGCGTTCCGCAATCCCATCCAGCACAATCATCCGCACCCAGTCACCTGACCCAATTGGCACCGTCGATTTGTTCACGATCACCTTATATCCGCCGTCCAGATGTGCACCAATTCCACGAGCGACGGCTTCCACATAGCGTGTATCACTTTCACCGTTGGGCAAAGGCGGCGTTCCCACGGCAATGAACAGAATTTCCCCGTGGTCAACTCCGGCACCCAAATCTGTCGAGAACTCTAGCCGCCCAGTCTGACTGGCAGATTGCATAATTTCCGAGAGTCCCGGCTCGAAAATCGGCGACTGCCCAGCCTTCATTAACTTCACTTTTTCTTCGTTATTGTCCACGCAGATCACATGATGCCCGATATGAGCAAGGCTGGCACCAGTAACCAAGCCGACGTATCCGGTACCAATTACGCAAACACGCATATTGTGTGAATCCTTAAAGTTAGGGGTAGGGGTAAGGGGTGAGGGGTACTCTAGTAGCGCCAGTTCTGCGGACAGCCGGAGGCGGCACGAGCCTGGCTGCTTCTTAGTTTGCGAGTTCGCTGACCGCTGGTCGCTGTTCGCTGTTGATTCGAGTGCGGAAATCTTCTACTGTCAGTTTTAACCCCACTTGTAGGGGAACTTTAGGATCCCAGTTCAGCCTGGTTCTCGCCAGTGTGATATCCGGGCGGCGGCGGCGCGGGTCGTCTTGAGGCAGCGGAGCAAATTTAATCTCCGCCTTGGGATTCACCAACTTTTGTACAGCACTCGCCAGCTCTAAAATAGTATATTCATCTGGATTCCCCAGATTAACCGGCCCAATGTAGTCGCCATTCATCAGCCGCATCAGCCCTTCCACTAGGTCAGACACATAGCAGAAACTGCGGGTTTGGGAACCGTCGCCATACACGGTCAAAGGAATATCTCGCAAAGCTTGAACTACCAAGTTGCTGACCACCCGACCATCGTTTTCCAACATCCGAGGACCATAAGTGTTGAAAATTCGGGCAACCCGAATGTCCACATCATTTTGCCGGTGATAATCAAATGACAAAGTTTCAGCGATCCGTTTCCCCTCGTCGTAGCATGAGCGAATCCCAATCGGATTGACGTTGCCCCGGTAGTCTTCCGTCTGGGGATGAACCTCTGGATCTCCATAAATCTCAGATGTCGATGCTAGCAGGAAGCGCGCCTCTACTCGCTTTGCCAGCCCCAGCATATTCATCGTCCCCATGACGCTGGTTTTTACGGTTTTGACTGGGTTGTATTGGTAATGTACCGGCGAAGCGGGACAAGCCAGGTGATAAATTTGATCTACTTCCAACCGAATCGGTTCGGTGATGTCATGGCGAATCAGTTCAAAGTAGGGATGATCTATCCATTTGAGGACGTTGCGCTTGTGACCAGTGTAGAAGTTATCCAAGCAAATAACTTCATGCCCATCTGTCATCAGCCGGTCGATGAGATGAGAACCAACAAAACCAGCACCACCCGTGACCAAAATTCTCATAGTTTGCGTGAGTTTGTTACAGCTATTTCGAGCGGCGAACGCGCTTGTGTTTAGAGTATCCTGCCTTGCGGCAGTATAGAAGATCACACAAGCGATTACTTTTAGATCCGATCAAAGGAGAATTGTCAATTCCCTCTGGATTGAATCTGTCATATCCTTACCTGTATTGTTCCCTAAGTTAAGTAGGAGATTAACAAAATTGGGCGGAAAACTCGGTATCCTACGTTAATTTTCACTAAATCTTTAAATAACTGCTCGCCTCTCCCCCCTCGCCCCTTTGACAACTACCGTGTGGATTGGTTGGGGTTCTGCGATCATGACGATGGAGCAGGTAAGTTGCCTAACCAACTGGGTGGTCATATCGCCAAGGGCTAACGAGCCTGCAAGGTTTCGCTGTCTGAGGGATTTTCCGGCAAATAAACGACGACGCAAACTTAACACGACCAAATCAGATGATTGCGCTGCCTCTAGAATCGCTAGAGCTACATTATCATGGGGCTTTACTTGAAACTCAGGTTGATTGGGCAAAGCTAACTTAGAAACCAGTAGAGAGAGTTGCGATCGCGTCCAAGCTATCTTACTGGCTGAAGCTCTGCGATCGCATACGTGCAACACAGTGACTTGCGCCTGATTCGCTGCCGCCACCATAAAAGCAAACCGTAATGGTAGCACCGCCTGTGCCGTTAAGTTTTCTACTGGCACCAAGATCTGCTGAATTTTTGTCGGCGAATCTAGGAGACGCGTCACGGCGACTGGGCAGTGGGACGCCCAAAGGACACTATCAATCAGATTGCCGAAAAAGCGAGCGCGTAAGCCAGTGCGTTTACCCTGACCCATAATAATCAAACTGGCGTTTTGTTCTCGACTAGCACGGAAGATTCCAACTGCTATCGCATCATCAATTCGTAGCAGCGGCTCGGCTTCCACCCCCAGTTCAAGGGCTCGTGCCGTTGCGTTATCCAGTAGTACCTGACTGCGTTGGAAAGCGGTTTCCAGCAGGGGGGCATTCATGTGCGTCGGAGCTTTTGCGATCGCTAACGGCACGATCCGCCCCCCTGCCTGACGCGCCAGTAACGCCGCTATTTCAATCAAATACTGCTCCGCCTTAGGGTTATACACTGGAACCACCACTGTGAACGGACTGTCTGCCGCCTCAGCGTCCCAGTAGGGCGGCGTTGTGTCTGTCTCCAGGCTAGTTTTCGGGGGAGTCAGCCCCACCGCCACCCAACTTGTAATCACCGGTCCCAGCGTCGCCGTCACCAGCATCAAGACGATCACACTGTTAAAGACTGATTCGTTCAACAACCCAATTCGATAGCCCACCAGTGTCGCCGCCAGGGTGGCAGCCACCTGTGGTAGTGACAGAGACCACATGGTCAGCATCTCGCGCCAACTATACCGGAAGATTAGTTTTGTTGCAAAAGCTGCTGCCAACTTGCCTAAAATTGGACCACAGACGAGCGCTAGCGTCAGCCCGATTGAGCCAATGCTGCTAATAAAGGCAGGGATGTTAATTAGCAAGCCCACATTAACAAAGAAAATGGGAATGAAAAGGACGCTCCCAACGAAAACTACCTTGTCCTTCACAGGTCCTTCGCCTACCGCATCATTCACTGCTAAACCGGCAAGGAAGGCTCCCACAATTTTTTCCACACCAATTAGCTGAGCGCCCACTGCGGCTAGAAACACTGCCAGGAGGACAAATAAAAACTGCTTCCCCTCTTCGTTTCCAGAGCGGCGGAAGAATTCGCGCCCCGCCCGATCAAAGCCAATCAGGATCACAGCAGAGTAGATAATTAACGACCCTAAAAGGGTGAGCAGCTTGATAATTGAGAAATTCCCCGCATGAATCCCGACACAAATCGCTAGTACTAGCAGCGATGCAATGTCGGTGAAGATCGTGGCTCCAATCGTAACGACGACGGCTTCGTTCCCAATGACTCCCAAACGACTAATGATGGGATAGGCTAAGAGGGTATGGGAAGCAAACAGAGAGCCAATCAAGACTGAGGCATTCCACTCAAACCCAAACAAACGACCAACCAGCACTCCAATCATCAAAGGTATTATGAAGCCTAAGCTGCCATATCCCATGGAGCGATACTTCGTTTGCCGAAACTGATCCATGTCAATTTCTAGCCCGGCGACGAACATTAGGTAGACTAACCCAATGTCCGACAGCAGCTTCATAGTCGGTGATTCGTTCTGGAGTAAATTGAGTGCGTGAGGGCCAAGTACTACCCCTGCTGCCAACAGACCGACTAAGCCTGGTAATCGTAGCCGTTCAAAGATTATGGGGACGACTAAGATGACCACCAGCAGCATGGCAAAGGGAACAATCGGTTCCGTGCCGAGAACTTGCGAGACTGGTTTCAGGGCAAGAACGTGTGAGACGTGTTCCATAGGTAGCACTCACTAAGAGTGATAATTAAGCAATATCAACGTAACACCAGAACTCCTCTCCCCATCTCCCCCTCTCCCCCTCTTCCTAAATGTGTATTTGACTCAAAATGAACCTCAATCGGTCGTAGTCGTCCTTGAGCAGCACACTCAAAGTACGTCCTGCCTTGACTAACCACTCCCGGTCAGCTTTGCGTAACTGGTAGATTTCTCGAATCGCAGCGGCAGTTAGCGCCTCTACGGGTGCACCGTTTACTTGCAGTAGCGTCCTCAAAAAATCTAGCTGCTCACTAAAGTGAATGATGGCTTCCGGTTCGCAAAAGTAAACAGCCTGATGAATTTGTGGTGGACGGGGTGGGAGATACTGGTACACCATAACGTTCGAACGTCTAGCCTCCTTACCCTGCTCAAATCCCACAATTGCGGCGCGGAACTCAGTTTTGAGCATGGCAAATATTTGGGGTTGTTGCTCTCGCAACTCCTGCAACGACAACCCCAAGGCCCGCGCCCGGTGGACAGAGTCAATCGGAAGGGTGGTAGCATGGTAAACCACAGCGTAGACCTGATTCCCTGACTCTTCATCCACAGACTTGACCCAGCTACCAAATGGGGGCATAACTGGAAAGCTAAGGTCTTCCGGGTCCAAACACTGGGCTAAAAATTCGGTTGTAGCGGTTTCAATCACCTCTGCAATGTGATTGGGGTGGCGATCGCCGGTTGCAAACTGTGGTAAGGGAAGACGCATCTGTTTCAATCCCTAATTTTCAATCCCTAATAGGGATTTGTACAGAACAATCGCCCCCACCATTAACACAGTACCACATGAAACCAAGTCAGATGTATTAGACTCAATTGAAAATCGAGCTTAACCTATTTAGCTTTTTTGCGCCCAGCTGTCGTCTCCACAAGTTCCAATTCCGAGAGGCGGAACGTGACTAGCTTATCCCAATTACCACCTTCAAACAGTACAGCTGCCTTGCCATCACTGACTCGCTGGACTAGTCCTTCATAGCGGTAGTAAATTGAGCTGGAATTCTTCACTTTAACAGCTGATCCAGGCAGAATCATGATTTTTTCCCCTCTAGGTTTATGAAGAAGTAGTCAGGAGTCAGCAATGTTGACGCACGCTCGTCACTCGAAGCAATGATTTTATTGATCATTACTCTCTCCTGACTCCTTGCATTTTACGTCAAGGCTGCGACGGAGACTTTACCAGCAATCGTGAGCGCGATCGCTCTTAGCGCTTTAGCTGAGGCTGAATCCGGTTCGCCAACCACAATAGGGATACCGTGATCGCCCCCTTGCCGCAGCGATATCTCTAGCGGCACACACCCTAGTAAAGGCACACCCAGTTCAGCCGCTGTTTTTTCACCGCCGCCAGAACCAAAGATGTCATATTGCTTATCTGGCATATCTGGGGGAATAAAATAGCTCATATTTTCCACAATCCCCAACACCGGCACCTGCAACTGCTGGAACATTCTCAAGCCCTTACGAGAATCCAACAGCGCCACTGTTTGCGGCGTAGTCACAATCACCGCACCTGCCATCGGCACTGCTTGAATAAGCGTCAGCTGAGCATCGCCCGTTCCTGGCGGCAGATCCACAATCAGATAGTCCAATTCTCCCCACTCGACTTGATAGAGAAACTGGCGAATCACCCCATTCAGCATCGGACCTCGCCAGACTACAGGCTGATCGCGGTCAATCAAAAAGCCCATAGAAACCAGCTTAACGCCGTGATTAAAAGCCGGGGAAAGCACTTCTCCCTGCCCTCCTTGCCGCACCATAATTTGAGCATCAGAGAGCCCCAGCATAGTCGGTGCATTGGGACCATAGATATCGGCATCCAATAAACCCACTTTTGCCCCTGTTTGAGCGAGGGCAACGGCAACATTCACGGCAACGGTACTTTTGCCGACACCGCCTTTGCCGCTAGAAATTGCCACAATGTTCTTGACACCAGCAATGCCAGCGCGATCAGGCATGCTTTTTTGCTGTGGCGTTTCAGCTGTTACCTCTACAAACACATCTGTAACGCCGGGTAACTTTTTAACAGCCCGCTGGCAGTCCTCAACAATAAATTCGCGTAATGGACAAGCCGGTGTTGTCAGCACCAGAGTGAAACTGACATTACCGGCGTCAATCTTGACATTGCGAATCATGTTCAGTTCCACCAGGCTCTTGCGGAGTTCCGGATCTTGCACCGGGCGCAACACTTCTAATACGGAACTGGAATTGAGTATGTCGGACATGGCGTTCTTTACTATTGCTGCTGTCAGAGTCACAGGCAATTGAATTGCTATTCTTTCTGGATCTTAACGATCAGAGCAACGCGATCGCGCTTTCCGCTGAACGCAACCAGTCTCTCCCACCAAGCGCCAAGGACTATAGTAAAGAAGTATGTCAAAATTTTTCCAATTGCATTTATTGAGCCTCTCACCTCCATCTTCGTTCATCTTCGTTGTTTCCAAAAACGAGAGCGATCGCCTAGATATTTGGATGACTACTCAGCTACCAGACCTATCCCGCTCTCGAATCCAAAAGCTGATAGAACAAGGGCTAGTCCAGGTAAACGGCCTCGTCTGCACCTCGAAGAAGGCAATAGTACAACCGGGCGATCACGTATCCCTAGAAATCCCCGCTGCTTTACCCCTAGACTTACAGCCTGAAGATATCCCCCTAGACATCCTCTATGAAGACGAAGCCCTGCTGATTCTCAACAAGCCAGCTGGGTTAGTCGTCCATCCGGCTCCTGGTCATCCAGAAGGTACACTTGTCAACGCTCTTTTAGCCCACTGCCCCAATTTGCCTGGTATTGGGGGAGTCCAGCGCCCTGGAATTGTCCATCGCTTGGATAAGGATACGACTGGCGCGATCGCCATTGCCAAAACTGACCTTGCCCAGCAACACCTCCAAGCCCAGCTCAAAGCCAAAACTGCCAGCCGGGAATATTTGGGCGTCGTCTACGGTGTTCCCTCAGGCATGAGCGGTACGATTGACCTACCGATTGGGCGTCATCGTGTAGACCGCAAGAAAATGGCAGTGGTACCCGTTGAGAAAGGAGGACGCCCCGCCATTACCCATTGGCGGGTACAAGAACGACTAGGCAACTACACAGTAATGCACTTCCATCTGGAAACTGGTCGCACCCACCAAATTCGTGTCCACAGCGCCCAAATCGGTCATCCCATAGTAGGAGATCCGGTTTACAGTTCCGGTGCCAAAATAGGAGTAAACCTGCCAGGTCAGGCACTCCACGCTTGGCGATTGAAATTGCAGCATCCCGTGACCCAAGAGTGGATTTCGGTGACGGCTCCCCCTCCTCCAGCCTTTGTGACGCTGTTGGACGTGCTGCGACGACGCTCCGGGGTAAATGGCAGCAAAATTTAGACATAAATTATTTATATTTCTTCACAGACCGAGTTGGGCTGCCACTGCACCGTGAAAGCTAAATCTATTGTCATTTCTACGATTTGAAGAATATTAAGAAAATATAAAGTTTATCTCCTGACTGCCACTAGGTATAAATACGCCAATTTTTATTACAAAAACATTTGTTTTTTTAGAGATAAAATTCTTGTGGTAAAGGGTTTGGACTCTAATTAGTACATGCAGTGAAAACTTAAAAATTTGTAACAAACAATGCACCGAGTGCATTGTATAAAGGTAACCTGGAGGGTATGAATGACAGGCAAAAGTTATATAGAACACACCGAGTAGTCAAGTTGGCTAGTTTCTCATAAAAGCAGCAAACTTTCTCAGATTTCTCGCTCATACCGTTTGACCAGCCGGTCACGGTGAAAGGAGAAACTGGGAGCAACTTGAAAAAGTGTTTTGGCTTGTGTCTGTTGTTATCCGTTCGGTGCTTCATAGAAGATTCGCGCTTTTATCAAAACTCAACTGTCGCAAGTAGGAGAATAGAGTTCATGCTAGACGCATTCGCAAAGGTGGTTTCCCAAGCGGACTCCAGGGGTGAATTCCTGAGTGGCGGTCAATTCGATGCCTTGATGAATATGGTCAAAGAAGGTAACAAGCGTATAGACGCGGTTAACCGGATCAGCACCAATGCTTCGAGTATTGTTACCGATGCAGCTCGGTCCCTATTTGAGGATCAGCCTCAACTGATTCAACCCGGCGGTAATGCTTATACCAACCGTCGGATGGCTGCTTGTCTGCGCGACATGGAAATCATCCTGCGTTACGTTACCTATGCTTTAATCGCTGGAGATGCCAGTGTTCTGGACGATCGCTGCTTAAATGGTCTGCGCGAAACGTACCAAGCGCTCGGCGTACCCGGTGGTTCTACTGCTGCTGGTGTACAAAAAATGAAGGATATCGCAATCGCGATCGCCAATGATCCTAATGCTGATGGCATCGTCAAAGGTGACTGCAGTGCCCTAATGTCTGAAGTGGCAAGCTATTTTGATCGCGCAGCATCTTCTGTTGCTTAATTAATTCAAGCCATTCCCTTGTTTGAAAAAACGTTGCAAAACGACAAATTTAACGGAGATACCTAGACAATGAAGACCCCCATTACTGAAGCAATTGCAGCAGCAGATACCCAAGGCCGTTTCCTCGGAAACACAGAGTTGCAAGCCGCTAATGGTCGGTTTGAGCAGGCTACGGCAGGTCTGGAAGCTGCTCGGTCGCTGACCCAAAATTCGCAAAAGCTGATCGACGGTGCGGCTCAAGCAGTGTACCAAAAGTTCCCCTACACAACGCAAATGCAGGGTCCTCAGTACGCTGCCGACTCTCGCGGTAAATCAAAGTGTGCTCGTGATATCGGTCACTACCTGCGCATGGTAACTTACTGCCTGATCGCAGGTGGCACAGGTCCAATGGATGAGTATCTGATTGCCGGTTTGGATGAAATCAACCGCAGTTTCGAGCTGTCTAACAGCTGGTATGTTGAAGCCCTGAAGCACATCAAGTCAAATCATGGTCTCAGTGGTCAATCAGCAAACCAAACTAACACCTACATCGACTACGCAATTAACGCCCTGAGCTAGTCTTCAGGTAGGCGATTAACGCCCTGAGCTAGTTTTCAGGTGCGGTGCCCGGAAGAATAAGCGAGTGTTGGCGTGCTTGCTAACAGTTGCTAATTTTTCCTGGCATTGTTTTTCGGATTTTGAGGAAAAAATCTTAAAAATTGTTGCGTTGGAGAATCTCGCATGAGCGGTTTAATGGTGTCAAATCTAGCAGCAGCGGGACCACTCGGCCTTTCTGCGTTCGATGCCTCATCAAGAGTTGAACTGCGACCGGACTGGACGGAGAATGAACTTCAAACGGCGTTCCGAGCCGTTTATCGTCAGGTTCTGGGCAACGACTACATAATGAAATCTGAACGCCTCACCTCTGCCGAGTCTCTGCTCCGCCAAGGAAGCATTACTATAAGGGAGTTTGTCCGCGCCGTCGCCAAGTCAGAGCTATACAAATCAAAGTTTTTCTATCCAAATTCAAATCAACGCCTTGCTGAACTCAATTTTAAGCATTTGTTGGGTCGGCCCCCCTATGATGAAGCTGAACTCGCTGCCCACACCAGCCTTTGTGAGGTACAAGGCTACGATGCTGAGATCGATTCTTACCTAGACAGCATTGAGTACGAACAAAAATTCGGTAACAATGCTGTACCATATTACACCGGATTTATGGTAGAGCCAGGGGTGAGAACAGTTGGCTTTAGCCGGATGTTCCGCCTCTATCGGGGATATGCCAGCAGTGATCGCGGTTCTGTTGGAGGGAAATCTCCCCGGCTCATCCGTGAACTTGGTCAAAATCAGGCTTCCAGAATTGTCAAACCCTCTGGTGGTGGATCGGGCTGGAAATACGGCACCGCCATCCCCGAAGATGCAGCCCCGAGAAAAGCTCTTGGGGGTTCCTACGGAGAAAGCGGGCGGGTCTATCGCATTGAGGTTAGTGGAATTCTTCAACCAGGCTATCCCAAGGTTCGTCGCAGTAGTACCGCCTTCTTAGTGCCCTACGAGCAACTATCCCGGAAATACCAGGAAATCACCAAGAAGGGTGGCAGAATCGTCAGCGTTACACCAGCTTAAGGTGACGTAGGAGAGGGGGAGATCCCCCTCCCCCCTCCAGTTGATTTAATTAAAAGGAGCAATTTTAACTATGTTTGGTCAAACTGCACTTGGCAATAGCCGACTCAGTAATGCAGAAAATCGGATGTTTCGCTTCGAAGTCGAGGGTATGCGTCAGACTTACGAAAATGACCAACTCAGCTATCCGATTCGCGGTAGTGGCACTTTTATGATCTCAGTGCCCTACAACCGCATGAACGAAGAAATGCAGCGGATTAATCGTATGGGGGGGAAAATCATCAGCATTCAGCCCTTGACGTTTGAAGGTGAAAGCAAAGCAAAAAGCGAAGCTACAACAGCAAACCAAAACCTTGAAGCTGAAGGCAAAAACAAAGCCGCAGGAGCCGACCTAAACAGCGAAGCAACAGCAGCCTCTGAGCAATCAGAAAGTTAACTAAATAGGAGATATAGAACCAATGTTTGGTCAAACAACAGTTGGTGCCGGTGCGCTCGAATCATCTGCTAGCCGCGTCTTTCGTTATGAAGTAGTGGGCTTACGGCAAAACGAAGAAAATGACAAGAATAACTATCCAATTCGCCGCAGCGGGGCTGTATTTATCACCGTGCCATACAACCGCATGACCGAAGAAATGCAGCGAATTGGTCGTATGGGCGGCACAATCGTTAACATTCAGCCATTGACTGCGGAAACAGCCCAATCCGGGAGCTAAAGAGCCAATGCTGGAGTCCAGTTCGGAGGAATATCCCGAAGCGGTAGCACAGGCGCTCACAGTGGAACAGGCGATCGCCAACATGCAATCGGAGGACTTGAGCCTACGCTACTATGCCGCCTGGTGGTTGGGCAAATTCCGCGTCAGTGAGCCAGCTGCCGTAGACGCCTTGATTGCGGCGCTGGAGGATGAAGCCGACCGGACAGAACTGGGAGGATACCCTCTGCGCCGCAATGCTGCTAGGGCGCTGGGTAAACTAGGCGACAGACGGGCAGTGCCAGGGCTAATCCGCTGTTTAGATAGCTCAGACTTCTACGTGCGGGAGGCAGCTGCTCAGTCCCTGGAAATGCTGCACGCTCCAGCTGCGATACCAGCACTGATGCCACTCCTTGCTGGTGGTGTAGCAGTTGCAATGCTTGTACCGGGACGGCCCCACTTAGCCCAGCCCTATGACGCCGTGCTAGAAGCCTTGGGTTCTCTGGGGGCTACTGTTGCAGTTCCCCTGATTCAACCGTTCCTGGATCATCCGGTGGCACGGGTGCAGTACGCCGCCCTGCGAGCGATGTACCAGCTGACTACTGATGACGTTTATGGGCGGCGCTTGGTTGAAGCCTTGGACGGTAGCGACTTGAAGCTGCGCCGAATGGCACTGGCGGATTTGGGTGCAATTGGCTATCTCCCAGCAGCCAATGCGATCGCACGCTGCTCTGTTGAAAATAGCTTCAAACTCATCGCCCTGAAAGGATTGCTAGAGCATCAACTCGATCCATTAGATGTGCAAGCGCTCAGTGATGACGTCATCCAGGTAATGAACCTCATGGACGCCCTGTTATAAGGTCATGAATGATGGCTCTCAGGAATTGATTCGTGCCGTTGAACAGGCGGACTCTCCCACTCAACTGGTGGCGGCAGTGCGGACTTTGGCAGCGGCGAAAGATCAGTCGGGGATTTCCACCCTGATTGCTGTGTTGGGTTACAACAATCCAGTTGCGGCAGTGGCGGCAGTTGAAGGGCTGACCCAACTGGGTGGCTCAGCAGTGCAGGCATTAATGGATCAGTTGGATGAATACAACTATGGGGCAAGGGCTTACGCGATTCGGGCATTAGCTGCAATCGCTGACCCCCGCGCCTTAGATGTCTTAATTACAGCAGCTGCAACAGACTTCGCACCCAGTGTCCGCCGCGCCGCTGCCAAGGGACTGGGAACCCTGCGCTGGAACACTCTGAGTGCCCTCGAGCGCCAATCCGCCCAAGCCAAAGCCCTCCAGACGCTGCTATCAATCTCCCAAGACCCAGACTGGTCGATTCGTTACGCTGCTGTCGTCGGCTTGCAAGCCCTCTCAACGACGCCCGATTTGTCCCAGCAGATCCAGGCAGAGTTTGAGCAAAGGCAAGAAACCGATGCAGATTTGGCAGTTCGCGCCCGTGTTCAACTGGCATTCTTGTTTTGTTCCGACTCAAATATAACAACAGGTCAATAATATGTCACTGCCATTACTTGAAGTTACACCGCTCTCTCAGAACCAGCGCGTCGAAGGCTATGAAGTAGCCGATGAGGACGATCCCAGAGTTTATCGATTTACGGATGCCACCTCAGACACTGCGATCGCAGATTTGATCTGGGCATCTTACCGACAAATCTTCAGTGAACATTTGATTTTAGAAAGCTATCGCCAACTGTTCCTGGAATCCCAGTTGCGCAATCGCGCCATTACCGTGCGGGAGTTTATTCGGGGCTTAGGCAAGTCGGAAGTTTACCGCCAGTTGGTAGGAGAAACCAACTCCAACTATCGCTTAGTTGACATCACTTTTAAGCGGTTTCTGGGACGCGCCACCTATGGTAAAGATGAGCAAATTTCCTGGTCGATTGTGATTGCCACGCGCGGCTTAAATGGCTTCATCGACGCCATTGTTGATGGTGAAGAGTACCGCCAGAACTTTGGCGACGACATCGTGCCATACCAGCGCCGCCGCTACAAAGAGCGGCCTTTTAACTTGGTTAACCCCCGCTACGGGGATTACTGGCGCGATCGCCAGACCTTACAATCCATATCAGGGCGTTCCTTCTATCAAGCCCGAAGAACAGGAGATATGACTAAAGAAGCGATTCGTCAGGGAATTCCTGACACTTTTCTCTCAATGGCTCAGAGCCTCACGCCCAGCCAAGTCAACTACCAGCGCACACAAGACCGGGCACGCTCTCAAATCAAAAACATGCAGATTCCGGATATGACCCGCGGGGACGCTTCCCTAAAACGCACCGTCACACCAACAGAGGTGGCTCTGCCCTACCGCTACATTCCCTCAAACCCCAAAACCTAAGGATTCTACAGATGTCGATTCCTCTACTTGAATATCAGCCGCGTTCCCAAAACCAGCGTGTAGCGGGCTATGAAGTTCCCAACGAAGACACACCCCGGATTTACCGACTGGAAGACTGTGCCTCAGATGGCGAAATCCAGGAATTAATCTGGGCTGCCTACCGCCAAATTCTCAGTGAACACGAAACCCTGCAATTCAATCGCCAGATTCAACTAGAATCCCAACTGAAGAACCGAGCAATTACCGTGCGCGACTTCATCCGGGGTCTGACGAAGTCCGAAGCATTCCGTCGCCTAGTGGTTGAACCCAACTCCAACTACCGCTTGGTTGAAGTTTGCCTCAAACGCCTGCTGGGTCGTGCCCCTTACAACAAAGACGAAGAAATTGCCTGGTCGATTAAGGTTGCAACACTGGGTTGGGGCAGCTTTGTGGATGCCCTGGTAGACAGTGAGGAATACCAGAGCAATTTCGGTGACACTACGGTGCCTTATCAGCGTCGTCGGTTCAAAGACCGTCCCTTTAACCTCGTGACGCCTCGCTACGGCAACTACTGGCGCGACAAGCTCGAAAACGAGCGCTACAAATGGGGCGATGTGCGCAACTTCATGGAAATGGCGCGTTCCATTAACCCGACCCCAGTTATGCCCAAGCCAGTCCGAACCGCTAACATCAACATTCCCGTCACGACACGGGATAATAAGCAGCAAGGGGTAGTCGTTTCTGTCAACCCCTCAGCTAGCTTTCCAGTCAGACTTTAAGATTTTTTAACCTGATTAAACGGAGATCCCAGCATGGCACTGCCGTTGCTTCAATACAAACCCACAACACAAAACCATCGAGTCCGTAGCTTTGGCGTCGCGGATCAGGGCGACGAGACACCGTATATCTACCGCATTGAAGACTCAAATTCCCCTGCCGAGATTCAAGATCTAATCTGGGCTGCCTATCGCCAAGTCTTCAGTGAGCATGAAATCCTCAGAGCAAACCGTCAGCTTCAACTGGAATCCCAGGTGAAGAATCGTGCCATCTCAGTGCGCGACTTCATCCGGGGACTGGCGAAGTCAGAGCGGTTTTACGAGGTGGTTGTTTCGGTCAATAACAACTATCGTTTGGTGGAAATCTGCCTCAAGCGCTTGTTAGGCCGGACTCCTTACAATAAGGATGAAGAAATCGCTTGGTCGATTAAGATTGGGACGTTGGGAACCCATGGCTTTATCGATGCCTTGATGGACAGTGAGGAGTATAGCGAGGCGTTTGGGGACTACACTGTACCCTACCAGCGCAAGCGGATGGAGGGACGCCCCTTCAACCTGGTAACTCCCCGCTACGGCGAAGACTTCCGCGAACAGGCTGGCACGGTTACGACCGACTGGCGCTTCGCCCTGGAGAAGGTCTACACCCGCAAGTACCAGGAAAAGCAAATGCGCGAAGGCGACCCCCGCAAGTACCGCGACATGGCAAGTGCAGTCACGCCAAAGCGCAACTACGCTCAACGCATCTCTGCATTTGACATTGACTTCCTGAAGCTAGTGCCGGTTCGGAGTAGCGGCAGACGCTAGGGCTTAAACTTAGATTTCAGCTCTAACTTTTTTCTAAATCACCCAGCTGGGTCTGGTTTCCGCGAGTCGTGCGACAATTGGCTGAGAGTTTCTCTGTTAGCTGTTCGTCGAGACAAGTGGAAACTAGACCCAGCAATTTTTTTTTATACACCTCCTCTACTTTCTTTTGCTTATGCTGTGATAGGTCTAGAGTATCGCCCCATAGGAGGTGTATAAATGCGCTCGAAATTTTGGGCGATCGCTCTTTCTTCAATGCTTCTAGTTGTTTGGGTTACGCCCCCAACTAATGCCCAGATTCCCTTACCCTTTTTGCCCAACCTGCAACTCCCCAGCGCTTCGAGTAATGACTCAGATAACAAAGTTGTTTCTGGCTGGGTTTTGTTGGATGGTCGCCGTGTGTTTCAGATAGCGGCACCCAAAACGAATTTTACAGAGCGTTTGCAAACTGTCCAACAGAATTTAGATCAGATTAGCCAAGATTACTTTCAACGACCTTCGACCGACCTCACAGTGCAGGTTTACTGTGCGGATGTTGATAACTCAAAGCCGAACCAACCAGACAACAAGGTTGACTGTGGCGATGTTGATGAATTAAAGCCGAAGATACCAGTCATTTATGTCAATAACCACTACTTGATGACCGTCACAGACCAAGATGCCAAACTCCGACAGCAAGAAGCTTCAGTCTGGGCTTCGGAACTCAAACCGATGTTGGAGCAGGATCTGAAACGGGCTTATCAGGAGCGACAATTTCCTCAGTTAGTCCGCCAGAGTGGAATTGCTGCCGGAATCGGACTGATGATGATTTTAATTACTTGGAGGGTTCGTCGTTCGCAACGCCGCTCAAGACAGCAAGATTTACAACCCATCTACTCGGCTTCACCAGCAGCCCAACCGATTGCGTCACAGTTGAACCAACAACAACATCGGAACCTCAAAGAAGTACAGCACCGACTGTTTCAGCTAGCTCAAGCAGTGATTTGGGGAGGCGGAACCGTAATTATACTAAGTTTATTTCCTTACACGCGACCGCTGCTGGTATGGGGTTTTACCTCCCTCAAACTTCCTTTAAGATTGTGTATTGTGGCACTGGGAACCTATGTGTCAAGCCGATTGAGCTATGCCCTGATTGACCGGTTTACCTCAGCCCTAGTAAGTGGTATTTTACTGACTCCAGAAACTTCTCAACGGCTGCAACTACGAGTTTCTACGATTTCTGGTGTTACCAAAAGCATTACCACGGTTACCTACGTGGCTGTTGGCATTCTGGTAGCCCTGACAATATTGGGTATAGATATCGGTCCCTTGCTAGCCGGTGCCGGTTTAATCGGCGTTGCGCTGTCCGTTGCCTCCCAAAACCTGATCAAAGATGTGATTAACGGCTTTCTGATCATCACCGAAGACCAGTATGCCCTAGGCGATGTCATTAATGTGGGAAATGTGGGGGGCTTGGTGGAAAACCTGAATCTACGCATTACTCAGGTGCGCGATGCTGAAGGGCGCTTGATCACGATTCCCAACAGTGAAATTAAAATTGTTGCCAATCTTTCCAGCCGCTGGTCACGAGCCGACTTAAGTATCCCGGTCGCCTACGATACCGATATTGACCAAGCTTTGAAGCTGATTGACACTGTGGCTTTAGAGATGAGCCGTGAACCCGAATGGCAGTACCAAATCCTGGAGCATGAAGTTCTGGGAGTAGAAAATTTTGCCGATAGGGGCTTAACGATTCGAGTGTGGATTAAAACCCAGCCCCTCAAGCAATGGGATGTGGCACGGGAGTATCGCCGTCGCCTCAAAGTAGCCTTCGACCAAGCCGGTATCGCGATTCCTTTACCACAACAAATAATTTGGGTGAATGATACTCACTCGCCAAAATCTCCGTCTGATAGCAAACATGAAAGGAGTCAGTAGTCAGTAGTCAGTAGTCAGGAGAACCCTACCCAGCGTCCTTGGAGCAGTCAGGATATCAACTTAGGAACCTGAAGAGGCTTTGTCTTGGGGGGTACCAGGCGGTTGAGACTCGCTGGCACTTGGAGGCGCAACTGCTGCACCCTGCTCTTGAGATCGCTGTTGGCGTTTCTTGCGCTCAGCCGAGAGCATATCTGCCATAACGATTAGTGCTTGCTCCATTTTTTCTAGGTTACTGCGGTACAGCTCCAGGTCTTTCTGGAGTTTGTCCTCAGATACTTTCAACACGGTAGAGATTTGTTTAAGCGCCTCTACCCGCTGCTTTTCATCTTTAACCAGCTCAGGATCTGCTAGTTCTAACAAGGTGAATACACCAATGGCGAACAGGCGGCTGTACTTAAAGCTAGGGTTGTTGGAGATCGCTTGGATCTGTGCTTGCAAGTCGCCAGTCCCATCTAAGTGACTCGCTCCGCTCAACCACACCATTAACTCCTTTGGCGGTAAGCTCTTAGCCAATGTCCCGATTCGTTCGGCATCCTGCCGGTATCGTTGCGCATCGTCTTCCACAGCCTGACACAAGGCGTTAAAGATTGGTTCCTTATCCCGTTCTGGCTGGTAGCCCTGCATGAACCGTTCAAAGGCAGTGACGACGCCCAGGGCATAGATGGGGTTGTAGCTAAAATCGACATTAACTGACAGCAAGTGCATTTCTACCATCAACTCTTCTACCACCCGCCGATAGATAGTGTTGATGGGACGGGTGTGAAGGGTGTAGAAAGCTCGCTTCGTATCTGATACAGTGCGGACGTTATTCACAGTCAGACCTAACGGGAATACCTAAGACCATTGTCTCGCTTAAAAGCGACTTTGCCAAGGCAACGGTGAGACAGCCCTGAAGGAGGGTTTCCCTCCGTAGGGGACTGCGAACCCGAAGGGTTTGCCGTGAGCCCCGCAATACCTCGCAGGTTTTGGGAAGACAAGGGGACAAGGGAGACAAGGGAGACAAGGGAGAATCCTCCTTGTCCCAACCCGATTGAAGGAACGCAAGTGCTTAACCGAAAAGTATTGGTGAGCCCCGATGATTTATCAATCAACCGCAAGAAGACCCCATCTTGTACCGTTAGGTCAAGTGGGGGACGCGAATAATGCGGACGGCACAGCCCTACGCATTTACAGCGAGTGAATTGCGGACAAGGTATTTGCTACAAACGGCAAAATCTTGTGCTAAAATATACATAGTGTTAGCCACCCGTCAGTTGACAGTGAAAATCAGGATTAGTAGCGGAAGCCAAAAACCGTGAATTGTCCGGGACCTGCAAAGTCTGAGAAGTGCTTTGAACCATGACAATTGGTATGGGGTTCCATCCAGAAGGATGAGGCTGATGCAACTGATGCCTTGGGTGGGTAAAACCAATTAGGTTGGTTGTACATAGCTTTTTGCTACCTGTACAAAAGTACCCAGGGACTCTGGGGAATCTAAAGTGCCTGCTGCAGTCGGTCTGCCGGGGTCAGAACCGTTGGGAGTGCGTTGCACGTCTGAACCAACGAGGGCTAGGTCAGAGGCGAAAAACCCGAAAGGGAAGTAACCAGGAATGCCAAATCGTGAGATTTGGAAGCCCCACTTGTACCGCTTTGCGGTCAAGTGCGGGAGGATGTCACCTCGCAATGCCACCTGCTGCACCCTCAAGAGCCTCCGACTCGGTTTCAAAAATCTCAAACACCGAGTCCATCATTGTAACTTCAAACACCAGTTTTGCTTCAGGATGAACATCACAGATGCGGAAACTCCCTTTGATTTTATCTGCATCTCGCATTCCAGCCACCAAGGACGTGAGACCAGAGCTATCGATAAAATTCGCCTGAGCGAGATTTACAACCACATGGGGACTGAGTTTGGAAATACACTCCTGCAACTTCAGACGAAATTGCCAAGCTGTTGTAATGTCTAGTCGGCCTACTGGTGTCAAGACAATGACGGTATTGCCGTCCTGGGTTGTGTAAGTTTTTTGCTCGATCTGAATCACTGAGCCTCCCTTCAGTATAAGTAACAGGGGGAGGGGGAGAAGGGGAGGGGGGGAGGGGGAAAGGGGGGGAGAGGGAAAGGGGGGGAGAGGGAAAGGGGGGGAGAGGGAAAGGGGGGGAGAGGGAAAGGGGGGAGAGGGAAAGGGGGGGAGAGGGTGGGGGACAGCCAAACTGACTTGAAGTAGTGCTTTCTCCCCATCTCCCCATCTCCCCATCTCCCCATCTCCCCATCTCCCCATCTCCCCATCTCCCCATCTCCCCATCTCCCCATCTCCCCATCTCCCCCTCTTATTATTGACAACCATTAGC